>Ga0181577_10003824_pt1 | contig 11673 bp, 9 predicted proteins | sample 101ome_21_FD_132468 | JGI IMG/M metagenome (GOLD analysis project Ga0181577, IMG submission 132468) | Coastal salt marsh microbial communities from the Groves Creek Marsh, Skidaway Island, Georgia - 101413BT metaG (megahit assembly) | ecosystem: Environmental > Aquatic > Marine > Intertidal zone...
CACGGCGTGGGCGGCATTTTAGGCACACTTCTGGCTGGTGTGTTTTGTGCGCCGCACCTGGGCATATTCAGTGGTAATGGGTTCTCCGATGGCATTGACTCCATTGCTGGACAACTTGCTGTTCAAGCCACGGGCGTGGGCGCGACCTTTGTTTACACCGCGGTAGGAAGCTGGGTACTGCTAAAGATAGTTGATGCATTGGTGGGGCTGCGAGTAAGCGATGAGGAAGAGACTATTGGCCTGGACCTGGTGCTTCACGACGAACGAGGTTACGACTTGTAAGTCATCTCGTGCCATTCGTGTTATCAGAAGGCCGCAGTCACCCTGCGGCCTTTTTGTATGCGCAGCCCCCTGACAAAAGCTGATGTTGCAATCGTGACTGAAGCGGGCCAGTTACAACGAGTCCGACCGAGTTACAATGCGCCGAGCAGGTCACGGCGATGGCGCGTCTCGAGGCTGCGGGTCGCTAGTGTGATATCTAACGGAACGGTTTTATGGATGCCAACCTCTATACGGCGTTATCTCAGCGATTCCCTGAGCCATCATCTACGGTCTTAACAACCCCGGACGGTCAGCATTTCAGCTACGCCGACTTAGAACGTGAGTCTGCGCGCTACGCACAGGTATTACACAGTCTGGGGTTGCAACCGGGAGAGCGAGTCAGTGTTCAGGTGGAGAAAACGCCGGCCAACCTATGGCTTTACCTCGGGGTGCTACGTGCGGGCTTGGTCTATCACCCTCTAAATACCGCATACGCCCCTGATGAAATGCGCTTCTTTTTATCTAACGCAGAGACCCGACTGCTGGTATGCGATCCCGCTAAGCTCGCAGAGTATGAATCCTTGTGCGATGAGGTTGGTGTTGCACAGATTGAGACCTTGGATGCCCGGGGTGAGGGCACGCTGTCCGCTTTAGCGGCCGCTCAATCGGGGGAATTTCAAACCATAGCTCGTGCGCCAAATGATATGGCGGCATTGCTTTACTCCTCAGGTACGACGGGTCGACCTAAAGGCATTGTGTTGAGTCACGAAAACTTGTGCGCGAACGCAACGGTGCTGGTTGATCTCTGGGGCTTTAGCCAGAGCGACGTACTGCTGCATGCCTTGCCCATTTACCACGTACACGGCTTGTTTGTGGCGGTGCATTGCGCGCTCATGAGTGGCTCGCGTCTGATTTGGCTGCCACGGTTTGAGGTCGATCAGGTAGTGGCGCAACTACCCAAGGCAACGGTGATGATGGGCGTGCCGACCTATTACACCCGTTTGCTAACAGAGCCCAAGTTTGGGCGTGAGCTGTTGGCTGGCATGCGCTTGTTTATTTCCGGTAGCGCGCCCTTGTTAACCGAGACTTTTGACGCATTTGTGACTCGAACCGGCCACGCCATTCTCGAGCGATACGGTATGAGTGAAACCGGAATGAATACCTCAAATCCCTTGGTGGGTGAGCGCGTTGCGGGCACTGTGGGTATGCCCTTGCCGGGTACAGAGGTGCGAGTCTGCGATACCGAACACCGAGTATTGCCAAGAGGGGAGATCGGTGAAGTCGAAGTGCGTGGCGCCAATGTATTTTCCGGTTACTGGCGCATGCCTGAGAAAACCGCCGAGGATTTCACTGAGGACGGCTGGTTTGTCACGGGGGACCAGGGTCGGTTTGATGAGCACGGTTATCTCAGCATCGTGGGGCGCTCCAAGGACATGGTTATCAGCGGTGGCCTCAACGTCTATCCCAAGGAAGTGGAATCCGTTTTAAATGACTACCCCGAGATTCTGGAGTCTGCGGTAATTGGCGTCCCTGATCCTGACTTGGGAGAAGCGGTTGTTGCATGGGTTGTGCTGGAGAGTGATCAGTCCTTGGATGAGCAAGCGTTGCGCCAGCGTCTCCGCGAGAAAATCGCAGGCTTTAAAGTGCCGAAAGCCATCCGCGCTGTCGATGAGCTTCCTCGAAACGCCATGGGTAAAGTGCAGAAAACGCTGTTGCTTGAGCGTTGGTCATAGCTCGACATCGCGCGGCAACAGGCTGGGCAGAAAAAAGGGGGCCCTAGGGCCCCCTTTCATACTTCTGCGAGAATTATGCGACTTGATCGACGATGGTGGCGGCAATACGTGCGCCGTCTTCCGCGCGTTGCTGGAAATCCACGACCTGATCGAAGTTCATGTAGCGGTAAATCTCGGATGCCATGGCATCGATCTTACCCGCAAATTCCTGATATTCCGCAGGCGTGGGCAGCTTGCCAAGTAATGCACCGACCGCGGCCAATTCCGCCGAGGTTAGGTAGACGTTAGAGCCATCTCCCAGACGGTTAGGGAAGTTTCGAGTTGAGGTGGATAGTACGGTTGAGCCGGGCTCCACCCGCGCTTGGTTGCCCATGCAGAGCGAGCAGCCGGGCATCTCGGTGCGGGCACCGGCGCGACCGAAGATCGAGTAGTAACCTTCCTCCATGAGCACGTGCTCGTCCATGCGGGTCGGCGGACATATCCACATGCGCGTGCTGACTGGCTTGCCGTGGGCTTCAAGGAGCTTGCCGGCGGCACGGAAATGGCCGATGTTGGTCATGCAGCTACCAATGAACACTTCATTAACGCCATCGCCAGCTACCTCAGATAACAAGCGCGCGTCATCGGGGTCATTGGGTGCGCAGACAATGGGTTCCTTGACCTCATTGAGATCAATTTCAATGACGGCCGCGTACTCGGCATCGGCGTCTCCGCTAAGCAGGCTGGGGTTCTCCAGCCATGCTTCCATGTTGCGTGCACGTCGCTCCAAGGTACGTGCATCACCGTAGCCCTCAGAGATCATGGAGCGAAGTAGCACAATGTTTGAACGCAGGTACTCGGCGATGGTGTCCTCACCGAGCTTGATGGTGCAGCCAGCAGCGGATCGCTCTGCCGACGCATCTGACAGTTCGAAGGCCTGCTCTACAGTGAGGCTATCAAGGCCTTCAATCTCCAAAATACGACCCGAGAAAATATTTTTCTTACCCTTTTTCTCTACCGTTAACAGACCCTCCTGAATAGCGTAGTAGGGGATGGCGTGAACCAGGTCGCGAAGGGTGATGCCGGGCTGCATTTCGCCCTTGAATCGGACCAGTACCGACTCGGGCATATCCAGAGGCATCACGCCAGTGGCGGCGGCGAAGGCGACCAAACCCGACCCCGCAGGAAATGAAATACCCATTGGGAAGCGGGTATGAGAGTCACCACCCGTGCCGACGGTGTCGGGCAGTAGCATGCGGTTCAGCCAGCTATGGATAATGCCGTCACCCGGTCTCAGTGAGACACCGCCGCGGGTCATGATGAAATCGGGGAGGGTGTGCTGGGTGTCGATATCCACAGGCTTGGGGTAGGCCGCGGTGTGGCAGAACGACTGCATGGTTAAATCGGCTGAAAAGCCCAAGCAGGCCAAATCTTTCAGCTCGTCGCGGGTCATGGGCCCCGTGGTGTCCTGTGATCCCACCGTGGTCATGCGTGGCTCGCAGTAGGTGCCAGGGCGAATGCCTTCAACGCCGCAGGCACGACCCACCATTTTTTGTGCCAAACTGAAGCCTTTACCGCTGTCGCTGGGCTGTTCGGGCTTTCGGAACAGATCACTCTCGCCCAGACCCAGAGCTTCGCGGGCCTTGGCGGTAAGGCCCCGGCCAATGATGAGGTTAATTCGTCCACCCGCGCGGACTTCGTCTAACAGCACATCGGATTTCAGTGCAAATTCTGACAACACATCGCCAGCTTCGTTGAGGATCTTGCCGTCATAGGGGCGAATCTCAATAACGTCACCCATGCCTAGATCATCGACCGGCGCTTCAAACACTAGCGCGCCGGCATCTTCCATGGTGTTGTAGAAAATGGGTGCCACTTTACCGCCGATGCAAACACCGCCTGAGCGCTTGTTAGGTACGCCCGGCATGTCGTCACCGAAAAACCACAGTACCGAGTTGGTGGCGGATTTTCGCGATGAGCCGGTACCTACTACGTCGCCGACAAACGCTACGGGCATGCCCTTGGCGTTGATCTCAGCGATTTGCTTAAGTGGTCCGGTCGTACCCGGTTCGTCAGGGTTTAAACCCTCACGGGCCATTTTGTACATGGCATTGGCGTGCAACGGGATGTCGGGACGCGACCAGGCGTCGGGTGCGGGTGATAAGTCATCAGTATTGGTTTCGCCTGTGACTTTAAATACCACCATCTTTAACGATTCGGCGACCGCATCGCGACTGGTGAACCACTCGCCGTCTGCCCAGCTCTGCATAACGCTCTGGGCGTTCTCACAGCCACCTTTGGCTAACTCGGCCACGTCGTGAAAGGCGTCGAACATAAGGAGCGTGTGCTTGAGCTCCGCCGCAGCGAGAGCGCCCAGATCAGCATCCGATAGCAGGCCAACCAAGGTCTCGATGTTGTAACCGCCGTGCATATTGCCCAGCAGCTGAACGGCCTTGGCTCGATCAATCAGAGGGCTGGTCGCCTCGCCCTTGGCAATGGCAGACAAGAACCCAGCCTTGACGTAGGCGGCTTCATCAACACCGGGTGGGACGCGATCGCTGATCAGTTCAAGTAAAAACGCTTCCTCACCCGCTGGCGGCGCTTTTAAAAGCTCGATCAGGTCGGCTACCTGCTCGGGGCTCAGAGGTTTTGGGGGGATATTTTCTTGGGCACGTTCGGCGACGTGGCTGCGATACGCTTCAAGCACGATGGCGCTCCTATGGGTGAAAACCGGGCCGCGGGGCTTTCCAGAGGCCTGTGGTGGGCGTCCAGAAAGCGTCACATTTAATTGAGGCGCGGAGTATAGCGATTGTTGGCCTTTGGGGCACCCCGTTACGCGGATTTCGTGCATTCACCTCATGCATACCCTAGACTTTCCCTATGTCTGATAACCTCTTCAATTCGCGCTCAGCGCAACGTCCGCGTGTTCGCACGCCTTGTATCGGTGTGTGCTCCACGGGCATTGGCGATGCGGTGTGCCGCGGCTGCAAGCGCTTTGGTCACGAAATTATCGATTGGAACGGTTACAGCGAGGACCAAAAGCGCAACGTTGATGACCGCTTGGCGGGATTTCTGAGTTTATGTATGCAAAATAAATTCGTGGTGGTGGATCCCCAGTTGCTGTATTGGCAGCTCGATGTTCAACAAATCCGTTACAACCGTGAGCACGACGAGTACTGCAGTTTATTTGCCTTGCTAAAAGCCGGCGCCAGTCAGATAAACGACACCAGCAAGTATGGTTTCTCGGTACATTTGCTTTGGCGAGACGAGTCGTTAGTGACGCTCAGGGAGCAAGTTGATCGCGAAATGTGGGAGTTGTCGATGGCGCATTATGAGCGCTATTTGGCGACGCCGGATATGTTTTTGCAGGGGGATTAAAAGGCGTGAAATCGGTGGTTGACCTGACAGAAGTGCGGGGATTCTTGCCTTGCGAGACCCCTGCGGCTTGGATCGAGGCGGCACTGACTCAGCTGGATGTGATTTTAGTTGATCACGCCAATTGCGAGAAAAAGGCTGCCGCGACGGCGATGAGTCTGATGCATCGCTATACCGAAGATAACGTGCTGCTGAACAAAATGTCGCGTTTGGCACGTGAAGAACTACGCCACTTCGAGCAAGTGTTGAAGTTCATGCAGCAGCGTAATGTCGCTTATGCCAGCGTCACGGCGTCACGTTATGCCGGTGAGTTGCGCAAGCCTGTTCGATCTAAGGATCCCGGGAGGTTGGTCGATACCTTGATCGTGGGCGCCTTGATAGAAGCCCGTTCCTGTGAACGATTTGCCGCGCTGGCGCCGCATCTGGATCGGGAATTGGGCGAATTTTATGTTTCGCTGTTAAAGAGTGAATCGCGGCATTTTAAGGATTACTTAACCCTAGCCGAGCGGCTGGTTTCTCGCGAAGAAGTCGCGGAACGGACCGCCGTGTTTCGGGGGCTTGAGCAGCACCTGATTGAATCACCCGACGACGAACTGCGGTTCCACAGCGGGCCGCCAGCTTAACCTAGGTCAAAGGACTCCAGATCGCAGTTACCGTTGACGGCGATCTTCACGCACCAACCCCGCGCAGCAGTCCAATCACCCAACACGATTCGCTCCCCGTAATCATGCTTATGGCGCTTTGGCCTATGGGTATGACCATGGATGAGACGCTTAACGCCCGCCGCGGCCATAGCATTGGAGACGGCTTGTTCATTGACGTCCATGATGTCCTCGGCTTTATTGCTGGCTGCATCGATACTGAGGCTGCGCAGCTGCTGCGCCAATGCTCGGCGCTCATCCAAGGGTTTGGCGAGCATCTCCTGCTGCCACGCGGGATCATGCACTAGGCCGCGGAACTGCAGGTAGTCGGTATCATCGGTACACAGTGTATCGCCGTGCATGAGGAGAGTAGGCTGGCCACCCAGTGTCGTTACCACGCTGTCACCGAGCAGCTCAGCACCAACCGATTCGGCGAAGGCTTGGCCTAGCATAAAGTCGCGATTTCCGCGTTGTAAGTAAAGCGCGCAGCCTTTGTCGGTGAGTGCTTTTAATGCGCTCTGTACGCGAGCCGCTAGAGGCGCATCGTCGTCATCGCCGATCCAGGCCTCAAAAAAATCGCCCAGAATGTAAACGGCGGTGCCCGCTTGCTGAGCGTCCAGTAAGCGGTACAAACCTTGCTCAATTTCGGGCGTGTCTTCTGAGAGGTGTAGGTCGCTGATCAGCAGCGCGGTGTTGATCAATTTAATCTTCCAAAACCTAGACCGATTCAATCGTAACGTCCTCTACGGGAACGTCTTGATGGCCGGCTTTACTGCCGGTGGCGACGCCGCGGATTGCATCTAGGACGTCATCGCCCTCGGTAACCTTACCGAAAACGGCATAACCCCAGCCCTGCATGTTCTTGCCCGAATGGTTCAGAAAATCGTTGTCTTTGACGTTGATGAAGAATTGGGCCGTGGCTGAATGGGGGTCCATGGTGCGCGCCATGGCAATAGTGCCTCGGTCATTCTTTAGGCCGTTATCGGCCTCGTTCTCGATGGGGGCCTCGGTGGTTTTTTGCGACATATCGGCATTAAAGCCGCCGCCCTGAATCATAAAGTTATCAATCACACGATGGAAAATGGTGCCGTCATAGAAGCCGGCTTCCGTGTAACTCAGAAAATTCTTCACAGTTTTCGGGGCTTTTTCGGCGTCGAGCTCTAATGTGATAGTGCCATGGTTGGTGGTCATAACAACGCGGGGGTTAGCCATAATCATTCCTTACAATGTGTCAGAGGGTATTTTGGGTCGCCATGCTAACCGTTTCTGTACTGGAGTGCGATTGAAAGGCGGCGAAACTGGTGATCTTGCCAAAGCCAAGGCCTGCCTTCGCCTGCCGCCGCTTGGTATAGTACGCCGGCTTTTTCTTAGGACCTCCCATGAGTACCGAATCGCGAAGTAATTTTCTCAAGACCCAGATTCAAAATGACCTTGATAATGGGGTTGTGACATCTGTTGTAACGCGTTTTCCGCCCGAGCCTAACGGCTTTTTGCATATTGGACATGCCAAGTCGATCACGGTCAATTTTGGCTTGGCGCAACAATTTGGCGGCGTCTGCAACCTGCGTTTTGATGACACGAACCCCGAGAAAGAGAGTCAGGTTTTTATTGATGCTATTCAAGACGATGTCCGTTGGCTGGGTTTTCAATGGGATGGCGAAGTGCGCTATGCCTCCTCGTACTTCGAGCAGTTCTACCAGTGGGCATTGCACCTAGTCGATCAGGGTTTGGCGTATGTCTGTGATCTTTCTGCGGAACAGGCACGTGAGTATCGGGGGACCCTAACCGAGCCGGGTAAGGACAGTCCGTTTCGGGACCGCACAATTGCAGAGAACCGGGATTTGTTTGAGCGCATGCGAACAGGGGAGTTCGAGGACGGCAGTCGCGTTCTGCGAGCCCGTATCGACATGGCGTCGCCTAATATTAATTTGCGCGATCCAATCCTGTATCGCATTCGGCGTGCGCACCATCACCAAACAGGTGATCAGTGGGTGATTTACCCCACCTATGACTTTGCCCACGGTCAGGAAGATGCCATAGAGGGCATTACGCATTCCATTTGCACCCTGGAATTTGAAGACCATCGTCCGCTGTATGACTGGTTCATTGAACACTTGCCGGTGCCGCATAAACCCCGCCAAATCGAATTTGCGCGCTTGAATACCAGTTACACCATTACCAGTAAGCGCAAACTAAAAGCCCTGGTGGACTCCGAGACCGTCGCGGGCTGGGACGACCCCCGGATGCCGACTATCGCCGGTCTTCGTCGACGAGGTTATCCGCCCGAGGCGCTGCGTCATTTCTGCGAGGAAGTGGGTACCTCGCGTTCTGATAGCGTAGTGGACGTTGCGATGCTGGAGAGTGCTGTACGCAATCACCTCAACAGCCATGCTCCTCGGGGTATGTGCGTGCTGCGCCCACTGAGGTTGCTGCTCAGCAATGTAGAAGTAGATGAAACACTGAGCATCGCCAACCATCCCAGTGACGAAAGCCAGGGCAGTCGCGATGTGCCTTTTGGACCAGAGCTTTGGATTGATCGGGACGACTTCCGCGAAGAGGCCAATAAGAAGTACAAACGTCTGGTAATAGGAAAGCGGGTGCGGTTGCGTGGTGCTTATGTCATCGAGGCCGACAGCTGTGACAAAGATGCGGATGGCAACATCGTTGCTGTGCATGCTCGTCTTATTGAAGGCACCTTAGGTGAGGATCCTGCCGATGGCATTAAGCCCAAAGGGGTCATCCACTGGGTATCGGCGACGGCGGGCAAGGCGGCTACCGTGCGGTTATATGATCGGCTCTTTAACGAGGCAAACCCAGGTAAAGCAGATGACGTGCTTAGCGTTGTCAATCCGCAATCGCTGTCAGTCGTTGACGATGCGATTATCGAGCCTGCGCTATCGCAAGCGATGCCCGAGCAGGTGTTTCAGTTTGAGCGCGAGGGCTATTTTGTGGCGGATCGGTTTGACCACTCGGCCAATAAACCGGTCTTTAACATGACCATTGGTTTGCGCGACACCTGGAGCGGTAACGATGGCTGAGTTAAAGCTGACTAATACGCTGACCGGTGAACGCGAGGTTTTTACCCCAATTGATCCCAATAGAGTGACCATGTACGTCTGTGGTCCAACGGTCTACAACCTAGCGCATATTGGCAACGCTCGACCGGTGGTGGTGTTCGATACCCTTTTTCGCGTGTTGCGCTCGCTGTATCCCGAGGTGATATATGCGCGCAACATTACTGATATCGATGACAAGATTATTACCGCGGCAAGAGAGCGCGGGACCGGTATTGATTCAGTTAGTGAAGAGTTCACCATTAAATATCGGGAAGACATGGCGCAACTCAATACGCTGTCGCCCAGCATTGAGCCCCATGCCACCGAAAACATCGACGCGATGTTGGCCTTAACCGAGAGCTTAGTTAGCAAGGGTCATGCTTATGAGGCAGACGGTCACGTTCTGTTTGCCGTGGAATCCATGCCAGAGTACGGCGCGCTGAGCGGTCGAAAACTTGACGACATGTTAGCGGGTGCTCGGGTCGAAGTGGCTGAATACAAGCGCCATCCAGGCGATTTTGTGCTGTGGAAGCCATCCGCTGATGATGAGCCGGGTTGGGATAGTCCCTGGGGGCGTGGACGACCCGGGTGGCACTTAGAGTGCTCGGCGATGATTCGAGCGCATCTAGGGCAGGCCATTGATATCCACGGCGGCGGTCGCGACTTGATCTTCCCGCATCATGAAAATGAGCGAGCTCAGAGCTGCTGTGCCTACGGTGGCGATTTTGTGCGCCACTGGATGCATAACGCCTATGTGGACATGGATGGCGAGAAGATGTCCAAGTCGCTGGGAAACGTGCGAACGGTGCGTGAGTTGCTGGGCCATTATCCGGGTGAGGTCTTGCGCTTTGCTTTGCTTAGCGCCCACTACCGCTCGCCACTCAATTTTTCGGGTGAGCTGTTAGATAACGCCCGCGATGCACTCGATGGTTTTTATACCGCGCTTCGCAACAGTGCTGACGTGACCCCGGAGAAAGTGGCTGTTGAGAATACAGATGCTTTTGCCGCGCTGCTTGATGATTTGAATACGCCCTTGGCTATTGCTGCGCTGCACGCGGCGGCCAAAACACTTAACAAGGCGGAAACGGAAACCAAGGCGCAGGCTAAAGGTGTGTTGCTAGCCAGTGGTGCCGTTATGGGTCTTTTAGAGCAAGACCCTGAAGCATGGTTTACACAAGGGGGTGAGGCCGATCTTAACGCCGAGACCGTGGAGGCGTTGATTGCCGAGCGTCTGGCTGCGCGCGCGAATAAAGATTTTGCTGAGGCCGATCGTATCCGTGACCAGCTCACCGAGGCCGGTATTGTGTTGGAGGATGGCGCAGGCGGCACCAGCTGGCGCCGTAGCTAGGCGCTCTGGGATTAGCCCAGAGCCTTCTCGCCCGACTCCACGGTTTGTTGAATCAGGGTATTGATGGTCATCGGACCGACCCCGCCGGGCACTGGCGTGTAGGCCGCCACGCGCTCTTTTAGCGGCTCCAACTCAATATCACCGACACCACCGGGGTGATAGCCCGCGTCCACCACTACGGCTCCGTCTTTGATCCAGTCGGCTCTGATGAACTCGGGTCGGCCGACGGCGCCGACAATGATGTCTGCCTGCTTAATGTGATGTTCAAGGCCGGTGGTCCGTGAATGGCAAATGGTCACCGTGGCATTGGCCTGCAGCATCATCATGGCCATGGGTTTGCCAAGAATAGGGCTCCTGCCCACTACCACGGCATGTTTACCCTCTAGCGGTACCTCGTAATGAGCCAATAAACGCATGATGCCCTGAGGCGTGGCACAACCGTAGGCTGCCTCGCCCATGGCCATACGCCCAAAGCCCAAACAGGTGACACCATCCACATCCTTTTCCAAGGCGATCATGTCAAAGGCGGCGCGCTCATCTATCTGGCTGGGAACCGGATGTTGTAGCAAGATACCGTGAACGTCGGGGTTGTTATTGAGTTCCTCAATTTGGCGCAGTAAGTCGTTGGTACGCGTCGAGGCCGGCAATTCAATTTTTAGCGACTCCATACCCACGCGGGCGCAGGCATTGCCCTTCATTTTGACGTAGGTGGCGGAGGCGGGGTCATCACCCACCAAGATGGTGGCTAATACCGGGGTTCTCCCGCCGGAACAGGCTTTTAAGGCCGCAACGCGTTCGCTCAGGGCGGCTTCGGTGAGTTGGGCGACGTGCTTGCCATCGAGGAGCAATGCGGTCATGGCGTGTAATTCCCCAAAAAGGCGTGAGTGTTACAGATTAGCCGTCGTGGTAAAAGTACGAAGTGGATCGATTGACCCTGCGCGGTCAAAAAAGTAGCATACGCGCCTCGCGGAAACTGCTGTTCTGCGTTTTTCGGGGTGTAGCGCAGTCTGGTAGCGCGCCTGCTTTGGGAGCAGGATGTCGGGGGTTCGAATCCCTCCACCCCGACCACATTGCTAGGGTAGGAATGTCAGTGCGTTCCCACCAATCGGTCACGCCACGTATCCGGTTGCGTTCCTGGCAATAACCACAACCCTCGGGTTCAGTGGTGGCTGTAGCTCAGTCGGTAGAGCACAGGATTGTGGCTCCTGTGGTCGTGGGTTCGATCCCCATCATTCACCCCAAAAAAATAAGAAGGCAAGGGTTTAGGGGTTTCCTTAAAC
>Ga0181577_10003826_pt1 | contig 11670 bp, 9 predicted proteins | sample 101ome_21_FD_132468 | JGI IMG/M metagenome (GOLD analysis project Ga0181577, IMG submission 132468) | Coastal salt marsh microbial communities from the Groves Creek Marsh, Skidaway Island, Georgia - 101413BT metaG (megahit assembly) | ecosystem: Environmental > Aquatic > Marine > Intertidal zone...
TGCTTAACAGGCGCGGAGATTGGGCCGACCGCCTAGGACAACACGATAGTCCAGATCGGGCCGGTGAAGCGATTAGACAGACTGTCGGGGAGGTCACTTCAGCTGTACTGGCTCGCGCAGAGTGTGAAGTAGGCGACCATATGGGTACGCTTTTACCGTTGGCAAACTATGCTTTTGATAATTTAGGGCTGGGTGTCTGCTGCTTGTCTGACGAGGCCGAGTCTCTCGATAGTTGGAAGAATCTCGCAGGGATATTACTGACCGGAACCAATAGCTGGCGTAAAGCCGGGAGTTACAACGTCAAGGTGGGCTTTCCCGTTGAGGGTAAGGCCCAAAAAGCCGAAATTAAAGCGCTCTTGGAAACGCTTCAAAGCGATGCGCTGCGCGAGACTCTCGAAGAAATAAAAGCGTTAACTTCGGCTTTTACCGAGCAAGATGACGGTTGGAGATTGCTATTGACGCTGTCTTCTTTGCTACCGGTATTGCAGGCGGAGCTGTTATTGGTATTTCAGCGGGAAGCCAAGGTTGACTATACGCATATTGCTCTGGCTGCAGAGGTGGCGTTGGGCACTGATGATGAGCCGACCGACTTAGCCTTGCGTTTTGATTACCAAATCGATCACATATTGGTCGATGAATTTCAGGATACGTCAGATCAGCAATTTCGATTGCTTCGCCGCTTAACCCGCGGATGGGCCGAGCACAATCAATCAGGTAGTGCGCCCCGTACACTGTTTCTTGTGGGTGATGGCATGCAATCCATTTACGGCTTTCGCTACGCTAATGTCGGTTTGTTTATTGATGCTCAGGAGCGCGGTATAGGCGACCTAGCCATGATACCCATAGCACTCAAGCGAAACTTCCGCTCCCAGGGTGCTCTGGTGAATTGGGTGAACAAGAGCTTTGCCCAATTGCTGCCGCCGAGTAATGACGTGGCTCGCGGACGTGTAACCCATGTCGAAGCTGAATCCGTGATTCCAGCACAGGCGGGCGCGGCCGTTGAAAGTCATCTCTTTACGGCGGATCAGGGTCTATCGGAAGCCGAGTTTATTGGCGCTGAAATAGCCAAGCTGAGATCCGTCGAGCCTGGCAGTCGAATCGCGGTACTGGTCCGCGTTCGACACCATGCCGACAATATCATTCACACATTAAAACGACTCGGCATTCCCTTCGTAGGCCGAAGTTTTGAATTACTCGACAGTCGGCAAATCATCAGTGACTTATTGGCGCTGTGTCGTTTGATGGCGAATCCCGCAGATAATGTCGCCGCAATCGCACTGATGAGAGCGCCATTTTGTGGGCTTACACTTGCTGACATTCATTTACTGCTAAGTGAGGTAGAGAAGCCCTTCTGCTTGTGGTCCGTCCTTGGTTCCTTACCCTCGGGCTCGAAAGCGGCATTACTGTCAGAGGATGCAAAGCCGAGGCTGGGACTGCTTGCATCGGTATTGGCTTGGGCCGAAAACCATCGAGATCGCTTATCGTTGGCTGTTTGGATTGAACAGATTTGGCTTCGTCTTGGCGGCGATCGAGTGTGTGGTGAGGACGAGCGTCGTGATGCCCGTCGATTTTTCTCATTATTGCGACAATCAGAGCGGGAAGGGCGAGGCCTGAATGTCGACTGGCTACAGAGTCGCTTGGCCATGCTGTATGCCGAACACGACAGTTCCGATAATCCGGTGGAGATAATGACAATCCACAAAGCGAAGGGACTCGAGTTTGACTACGTTTTTGTACCGGGGCTCGGGCACGCGCCGCGGGGCACAGACAGGGCTTTACTTCGCTGGCACACGCCCATTAACGAGGAGGGCGCACAGTTATTGATTGCCGCCGATGACCGCACCGATAAGGGTGCAGCCACGCTGTATCATTACTTGGGTTGGTTGCAGCAATGTAAAGATCGCGCCGAATTGCGTCGGCTTTTATACGTGGCAGTGACACGAGCACGCCAGCATGTATGGCTGACTGCAGACAGCGGTAAGGACAATGCATGGCCCGGCGATAACTCGCTGATGGGAATCTTACGCGATGTGGTTGAGCCCTATACGCAACAACATGAGGCCATACACGGGGCGGATTCCAAGCCCGAGGACTACCCCTTGTTCCGTCGAGTTGCCGTCACTGATGTGGCTACGAGTGATTCCGTCGGGGGTCCAGCGGGTATGTCCTGGTCGGATCAAGATCTGCGCGCTCACAACTGGATGGAGCGCGCTATGGGTACGGCATTGCACCGGTCCTTAGAGTTGTTAGCCGAAAGTCCGAGTTCATCCCAGTGCCTGAATGAATCCCTAAGAACTGCCATTACCGCCGAATTGCGTGCTGCTGGGCTGGCTGGTGATGCGTTATTGTCAGCCGAGCAACAAGTGCAAGCCTGGATAACGCTGACATTAGAAGACCCTCAGGGGCAATGGATCTTGCAAGATCACCCGGAGGCGGTAAGCGAGTGGCGCTTGGCTGCGGCAGACCCGGAGCCCGCGATTCACGTTATCGATCGCAGTTTTATCGATGCAGAGACCCAGCATCGTTGGATTATTGATTACAAGACCAGTCAGCCCGCCGTAGATGAAACGCTAGATGCTTTTTTGACGCGTGAAGCGTCCCACTATCGGGAGCAACTGCAGCGTTATCGCCGGGTGGTGGAAGCATTTTCACCCCAAGGTCCATTGATAAAAACCGGGCTTTATTTTCCCGCCATACAACGGCTGCATACGGTGGATTGAGTTACACTGAGCGTCATCTGGCGAGTTTTGCCCTACCTCGCTCTGCCCAAATAAGGCTGCTCGCACTAAGGTCACGCTTTGGATTTGCTGTTGTTATCTCTGGTGGCGTTCTCCACCTCTTTGCTCACTGCCGTTATTGGTTTGGGTGGCGGGGTGTTGCTAATGCTGGTAATGCCCGGATTTATTCCGCTGACAGTCATACTGCCGGTACACGCATGGGTGCAGTTTGCCTCCAATGTGACGCGTGTGGGCTTTGCACTCGATCAAGTTAGCTGGTCACTTCTGCCGCCATTGCTGCTAGGCAGCCTGGTGGGTGCAGGTTTGGGGGCAGCGCTAGTTGATGTCATAACATTAGACGCGTGGCCGCTAGTGGCTGGTCTCGTCATTTTAATCGTGACCTGGCTGCCTATTGACCGCTGGCTACCAATTGATCGAGCGGCATTGTTTTTTCTGGGTTTCTATCAGACCGGCTTGGGTATGGTGGCGGGGGCTACCGGACCTCTAGGCGCCGCTATCTTGGCCAAAATTCGTATTGATCGAGACTGGCTGGTGGTCAATACCGGCCTGTACATGACACTGAATCACGGTATCCGAGGTATCGCGTTTGGTCTTATGGGGTTTACGCTGGGTGCTTGGTGGCTATGGGTGGTCGCGATGAGTATCGCAACTTTGTTAGGGTCCTGGGTTGGCACTCGGCTCAGATCTCGAGTGCCTCAGCGTAATTTCGTCGGATTATTTCGCTGGGTGGTTACCTTGCTGGCATTGCGACTCATGTGGATGGCAGGCTCAGAGAGGGTGCTCGCGTGAACCGGACCACTGAGCTCGTATTAAGCGAGCGCCGCCGCGGTTTTGCGCTGGCGCTCCTGGCCAATTTGGTTTGGGGTACAGCTGCCATTTACTGGATGCAAACACAGCCTGTGACTCCAGTGGATGTGTTGGCTCACCGCAGCATCTGGACCCTGCCCGCCGTTTTTCTGGTGCTCTGGTTTACCCGGAGGACAGGGACGACTTGGCGTTTGCTGATTGATTGGTCGGTAATGCGGGTGATGGCCGTGGCAGCCTTTCTGATTTCAATCAATTGGGGTGTATTCCTGTATGCGGTCACGTCGGGACGCGCCGCGGATGCCAGCCTGGGGTATTTTCTGTTGCCGCTGCTGAGTGTTTTTTTGGGCGCTGTTTTTTTCGGCGAACGACCGAGCCCGGCTCAGAAGATAGCGGTTGTTTTTGCGCTCGCGGCGGTGATCATGCAGGTGGTGGCGCTGGGTGGTTTGCCGTTGGTATCTGTGGGTTTATCACTGTCCTTCGCGCTTTACGGGGTGATTCGAAAGCGTGTGCGCGCCGACGCTATTCAGGGGCTTTTTATTGAGGCGCTGTTCTTAATGCCGTTTGGATTGGTGTGGGCTTTGTTGAACGATGGTGCGGGTCTGGGCCATCACGGGTTGCGTGTCGATCTTTTTTTGATGGGGGCGGGCGCATTTACTGCAGTGCCCCTGTTATCCCACGTTGCCGCGGCGAGAGTTTTACCACTTTCAACAGTGGGGTTGATGTCTTATGTTGGCCCATCTATCCAGCTGGTGATTGCGCTTACCTACTTGGGCGAGCAGATTTCCGTATTTACCATGCTAGCCTTTGCGTTAGTTTGGTGTGGGCTGGCCTTAATGGTGCTAGATAACCTGCGCCGCCGGCGTCAGTCCTCGAGTAAAGTGAAAAGCTGAGCGAGTCCGAATGAATCTCAACGATTGCTTTAATACCGAACAGTTCCGCAAACTCGCCAAGCGACGACTACCGGGGCCGATTTTTCACTACATAGACGGTGCGGCAGATGATGAAATCACCCGCCGCCGCAACACGGCCGCCTACGATGACTGTGACCTCGTGCCCAATGTGCTTGCCGGCGTTGAGTCTATTGATATGTCCACCACGGTAATGGGCAAGAAACTGGATATGCCGTTGTTTCTCTCGCCCACGGCGTTACAGCGATTATTTCATTACCAAGGTGAGCGAGCCGTGGGCCGCGCAGCTGAGCGCTATGGCACACTTTTTGGCATTTCCTCTTTGGCTACAGTGAGTATTGAAGAGATCGGTGAATCGCTCAACACCCCCAAGATTTTCCAGTTGTACTATCACAAGGACAAGGGGCTCACCTACGGCATGATTGAGCGCTGTAAGGCGGCGGGCTTTGATGCCATTGCGTTGACTGTCGATACCATTGTGGGGGGCAATAGAGAACGCGATTTGGTGACTGGGTTTACCTCGCCACCCAAGCTGACTTTGGCCAGTTTGTTGAGTTTTGCGACGCATCCTGCGTGGGCGCTTAATTATCTTCTGCGAGAGCCCTTTGAGTTGTCCAACTTAAAAGACCACATTGCCGAGGGTTCTAATGTTTCGGTGACGGTATCCGATTACTTTAGCACCATGCTCGATCAAACCATGGATTGGGATGCAGCGGCTGATGTGCGCAAGCGCTGGGGTGGCGAATTCTGCCTAAAGGGCATTATGTCGGTGGAGGATGCCCGACGCGCGGTAGACATTGGTGCTACCGCGATCATGGTATCCAACCATGGCGGCCGCCAGCTCGACGGTTCCAGAGCCCCGTTTGATCAGCTAGCTGAGATTGTTGACGCTGTGGGCGATAAGATCGACGTGATTTGTGATGGCGGCATCACCCGAGGTACCCATGTTTTAAAGGCCTTGTCACTGGGAGCCAAGGCTTGCTCTGGCGGAAGATGGTATCTGTATGCTCTGGCGGCGGCGGGGCAGGCGGGCGTTGAGCGGGCGCTTGAGAACATGTGCACAGAGATAGAACGGGACATGAAACTTATGGGTGCGCGATCAGTGGCCGACCTGGGACGCCATAACCTGCGCTTTAGGTAGACAAGCCCTCGCTGCCACAAGGCCTGCTCAGCTCGAGAAAGGCATTTGGTCAGCTTCAGGCTTCTGTCGTCGCGATCGCCACGGCAGGATGGTACTCAGATAGCGCTAGTGCTGACGGGTTACGCGCAATACTTGTCCGCTATCAGTAAGTAGAATGATGGCGCCATCATCAAATACCCTGACATCGCGGATGCGCTGATCGAGCTCTTCAAAGAGGCGCTGTTCGGAGACGACCTGGTTGTTTTCAAGCACCAATTTTCTGACGTCGTGGTCAATGAGAGAGCCTAAAAGAAGCTGTCCTTGCCACTCAGGAAACTCATCCCCCTGATAGACCGCTAGCCCTGAGGGACCAATGCTAGGCACCCAGTATTTCAAAGGCTGCTCCATTCCGGGAGCCTCCGTGAACGGGGAGATCACTGCGCCGCTGTAATCGAGTCCGTAAGTGATGGCGGGCCAGCCATAATTCTTACCTGACACGATCGCATTTATCTCGTCGCCGCCCTTGGGGCCGTGCTCGTGCATCAGGATTTGACCCGAGGGGAGTACCACCAAGCCTTGAGGATTTCGGTGACCGTAGCTTAGTACGCGAGGCGCGACTCCGGGATAGGGATTGTCTGCAGGCACACTTCCGTCATCATTGATGCGCAGCACCTTGCCCAGCTCGCTGCCCAATTGCTGTGCTTTCTCGCGATAGCTAAAGCCCTCGCCGATCCCAATAATTAGGGTTTGGTCAGGCAAAAATGCCAACTTGCCACCGTAATGGGCCGCCGTGGCTTTGCTGTCAGTAACCGCCAGAATTTCTTCTAAGTTTATAAGCAAGTTGCCGGCCAATTGGGCGCGCACAATATGGGTTCGGTTATTGGTTGGCGCTCCGGCTGCGTAGCTCAGATAGATCCAGCCACTGTCGGCATAGTTTGGATGGAGCACTACGTCTAACAGACCTCCCTGACTAGCAAAATATACCGCGGGGACGCCAGTAATGTTTTCAATATCCCCTGAAGGTTTCAGGCGCAATAATCGTCCGGGCTTTTCGGTCACCAGATAATCGCCGTTGTCGATTTTGGCAATGGACCAAGGTTGATCTAAGCCTTCTGCCAGCGCGGTGATTGTGTAGGCCGGCGCGGTTTCACTCCATGCGGTAAGACTGACGGCGGTGCATGCCAGGGTGATGCTCATAAAGCAAAGTAATCGAGATAGAGTCACCGTTCGTATCCTCGTTGGCAATCATTTATCAAAGGCTGCTACGATGCAGAGCTTAAACCGGATGGAAATCAAATGCGGCATTTTCTGAGTCATAGTGTAATACCCTTTTTACTGGCGGTATTGGCGGCCTACGTTCTTGGATCGATTATGGGAACGCAGTTTGTGCTGCACTCGGTCGTTGAGATGGGCTTGCCCGTGAGTATTGGACTGAGGGTGGAAACGACTTTTGCCGATTTGGTAGGCACGTTGGCGGTTTTGTTACCACTCATTGCCATAGCGCTGCTATGCGCGTTCGTAGTGGCCGCGTTATTGGGTCGGTTGGCGCCTGCGATACGAGGCGGTCTGTTCGTTTTAGCCGGGTTCGTCGGCGTGGTTGCCCTGTTCCTTATTATGCGCTCGACGCTAGGCCTTGATGGCTACGCACCTGTGCGGACGCCCTTGGGCTTGTTTGCCTTGGGAATGGCGGGCGCTCTGGGTGGCTGGGTATTCGCCCGGTCGCGCTAGAGGGATCGCGCCTAGCCAACGAGAGGGTACAGCGCACCGATTGTCTTCTGGAAAGCCAAGTCGCCGGTCTTTACTGTGGGGACTTGAAAGCACATCGCAACAGCGAAAATCAACCGCACTTAAACGCCAGCCCTGCGCAATAGGCAAAGCCTATGCTCGCTATAGCCATTTAATAATGGGTTGTTTCAAGCCAGCACAAGAGTATGGTGGTGTTGCGGTGGAGTGATAGGCGCCACGGCGTGTTCACTCGCGCAATATGATAAAAATAGCAATCGAGAGGGGACGATGATGAAAAAACTACTAATGACGTGTGCCGCGTTGCTGTTAGCCGCCTGTGGTGGCGAAGCGCCACCTGAACAAACGGCCGCTCCTGCGGCAATTGAGGCGAGCTCGGGGTCTGAGGCTGCGGTTGAAGCCAGTGCGCCGGAGACCGCCATCGTGGAATACGTGTGGCATAAAAAAGGCGAGAACTTTTCTGACGAGGCTTTGGATGAATTGTCAGCCTATTGGGCTGGTATTGTGGATGAGGGTGATATCCAGATGAATGCGGCTGTGGTCATTACGCCGCGATTCGAAAGTGATAACTTTAACTTCATTTGGGTCATGTTGTGGCCGTCTCAGGAGGCTCGCGATCAGGGTTGGGCGGTATGGACGGAGAGCTACGAGGCTGGCTGGGCTGAGCGAATTGACGGTATCTTTAGCTACAGTGTGGATTCAGTTTTCCCGTTTGCACCGACACCCGGGCGGGCACCCTCGGTACCCAATACCGCGGCTGATGGCGTGAGTGAATACATGTTTTGCACGCTGGCAGAAGGCCGTACGATGGATGACGTCATTGCCTTTGGTGCTGAGCACAATGATTTTGTCGATCAATGGGAAGCCAATGACGGTGCTGGCGGCTATTGGTGGGCCATCCTCACGCCCAACTTTACCGTACCCGAGGAAGGGGGCTTCGATTACGCTTGGTTCAATGGCTGGACCAATGAGGCTGAGCGGCAAGCTGGCTGGGCTGCCTATTCGCAATCTCCCCATGCAGCGTTGGTTGCGGAGAACGGAAGCTGTACCGATCCGGCGGTATTTGACGGCCAGGTGATCTATACACGACCCTCGGCTTAGATCAGATACGGTGTGTTGATAAAAACCCCGCTCTGCGGGGTTTTTTATTGATAGAAAACGGTCACGCGAATCTATTTCTGGCAACGGGGTTGTGGCATCTTTGAAGCCCTAAATCTAAAACCTCGCTGTGCTGGCTACGTACGCACAGTAACTAACATAACTGTCAACCCAAGAAGGTAGTGAAATGAGCACCCTGCATCTAGTAGACCCCGATACGCGAGAATTTATGCAGGCTTTTGAAGCCTTTGAGTTTGATCGCGATAGCTTGCCGGCGCTTCGCGAGGCGCATGCGCAAATGTTTTTAGAGGCGCAGGCGCAAATGGCCAAGCCGGCCAGTGAGGTTGCAGTTGCCAAAGAGACTGTGATGGTGCCACGGGGGGATGGCAGTGATGTGCGCTGCGTGATGTATCGACCCCTGGCTGATGCAACGCCGGCAGCCTACCTACATATTCACGGTGGTGGTTATGTTATTGGTGCGCCGGAGATGATGGAGGCAGCCTTAGTGGCTTTATCTGAGCGTTTACGCATCACGGTATTGTCGGTTGATTACCGTCTAGCTCCCGAACACCCCTTTCCCGCTGGCATGGATGACTGTTATGCGGCGCTTGCCTGGCTTAATCAGGAGTCCTCAATCCTTGGGATTGATCCAAGCCGTATCGCGGTCGGAGGCGAGAGTGCCGGCGGCGGTTTGGCTGCTGCCTTAGCGCAGCATGTCTTAGCGCGCGCCGAGTACAGCTTGTGCTTCCAGTTACTGGTCTACCCCATGTTGGATAATTTAACAGGCAGTGACGCTCAGCCGGCTGATGCCACAACGGGCGAATTTGTTTGGACACGCCAGGCTAATCAGAAAGCCTGGGAGTACTATTTGGCGGATACCGGACGGGTTGCACCCGGCGTGCCCGCTGCGGCTGAAAGTTTGGAGGGGCTTCCCACCACCTGGCTGGCCACCGGCGCGTTGGATTTGTTCCGCGAAGAAAACGTGGTGTACGCCCAGCGCCTAATGGCGGCGGGAGTCAGTACGGAATTAATCATATACCCCGGTGCGCCTCACGGCTTTCAACTGGCTATAGAGGCTCCGTTGGCGCGGCGCTTTGACAGAGATTGTACGGAAGCTCTCGCGCGGGGGTTGGGCCTAGCCTAGAACGCTCTAGTCGCCTGAGGACACCCAAGCAATGGCGTTTTTAAGCAAGCGCCGATAGTGGGGGTTGTTATAGGCACTGGGGCTGTCGCCGCATTGCAGGTAAACGATACGGCTCTTACCTACGGTCTTAGTCCAGCCAATGAGCTGACTGCCCGGTGGGTGCTCCCAGCCGTCGTTGTTGAACATTTTCCCCTCGACCACCACCTTTGCCGCCGAGTAAAAATTATCGGCTTCAAAGCGGTGGTTGCTGCTCAAGAGGGGCTCTACCTCGTCCTCGAATACCTCGTAAAGATAAAGCTCGTCAGTAATCTCAAATTGAGCGGGTATCCCCTCGGTGACCGGATGTTCAGCGAGTACCGATACCGTGTGCGTGACATCGTGCCGATAGCCCGAGTCTAGGCAGGGGCGATCGCGCACCGTATCCGGGACATAGAGAAAGCGCCCGCCAACCGTGTCGCCGTACTCCGGCCAAGCAGGCCAGCCCGCAATGGCGTGGTGCAAAAATACAAATCCATGCCCTTGATTCAACAATTCGCGGAAATGGGTTTTAAAGCTGTCGCCTGGATCGATATAGCGTGGGCATCCTTCCTCTGAGAAATCCAACCCCGGCATGTCATAACAGACAAAGGCATCGTATTGGGCAGCCTGCTCGGGGGCAAATAACGCCTTGGCAGCGGGCTGCTCCACCAGAGTCCAATCAACGCCCTCCATCTCATCGAAAACGCTGTAAAACGCCTCGCGCTCGTAGGGGTGGCCCTTGGTGATTAGCAGGATATCGGTCATTATCGGCACTGGCTGGTATAAAGCTTGCACACTATCGGCTCTGCGCAGGGCTGTCCACGCTATCCTGTTGGCTCCACTGCCACCAGTGCCGGAGAAGCTCGCAGGTGAAGCAATGTGTAGCAAGGTTCTATAGATCCATTACAAAGAATCGTCATCAACAGAGGTCCGCATGACAGAGCGCGTTCAGATCAATATTGAAAACCACATTGCCCATGTCCGCTTGAGCCGTGCAGACAAGATGAATGCCCTGGATGCGGCTATGTTCGATGGCATTATCGATGCCATTGAGCAGCTGCAAGAGCCTGGCGACGCGCGCGTGGTGGTGTTGTCCGGTGAGGGCCCCTCATTTTGTGCCGGCCTTGATCTTTCTAATTTTCAGGGTTCCGCAGACAAACCCCAGAGCCTGGCACCTCGCACCTATGGTGATGCCAATCGGTTTCAGCAGGTGGGTTGGGGCTGGCGCACCATCCCCATACCCGTAATTGCGGCGGCCCACGGTGTGGTCTTTGGGGGGGGGATGCAAATTTTGGCGGGAGCAGATATCCGAATTTTGCACCCAGAAAGTCGCTGTGCGGTGATGGAGATGCGTTGGGGCTTGGTACCGGATATGGCGGGCTATCCACTTTGGCGCGGCAATGTACGTGACGATGTATTGCGTCAGCTGGTCTACACCAACGCCGAGTTCTCCGGAGAGCAAGCGCAGGCCTGGGGCTTTGCTACCGAACTGTCTGCGGATCCGTTAGCACGCGCCATGGAGCTGGCGGCCGTTATCGCCGATAAGAATCCCGATGCCATTAGGGCGGCTAAACGCCTGTCTAACCAAATGATGGATGCAACCGATGCAGAGCTCTTGCTCGCCGAGTCGGTTGAGCAAGACAAGATCATCTACCACCCCAATCAAATCGAAGCGGTATCCGCAGAATTTGAAAAACGTCGGCCACAGTTTACGTAACGTGGGTTCGGGTATTATCCCCCAGACGGTTTGCAATCACGACTAAGGCCAGGGAGGCAGTGGATGACCGATTCAGCGGAGCAAGTCCATCATCGCGTATGCACATTGTGCGAAGCCATGTGTGGTTTGGTGATCAAGACGCAGGGTGAGGACATCACGGATATTCGCGGTGATGATAATGACCCGCTCAGTCGAGGGCATGTCTGTCCCAAGGCGGTCGCGCTGAAAGACATACACGAAGACCCCGATCGTTTGCGCCAACCCATGCGCCGGATCCGCGGTAAAGCCGGCGAGTTTCACCACGAGCCCATTAGCTGGGAAGAGGCGCTGGATACGGTCGCTGACAACCTAGTGCGCATTATTAATGAACACGGCAA
>Ga0181577_10003835_pt1 | contig 11657 bp, 7 predicted proteins | sample 101ome_21_FD_132468 | JGI IMG/M metagenome (GOLD analysis project Ga0181577, IMG submission 132468) | Coastal salt marsh microbial communities from the Groves Creek Marsh, Skidaway Island, Georgia - 101413BT metaG (megahit assembly) | ecosystem: Environmental > Aquatic > Marine > Intertidal zone...
ACGGTGCATCTGCGATTTGCACTAATGCAATGCGATCACCGGGAATTGTTTGTAATACACTCAGATCTAACCCGCGAGCAAAGATATGAAAACTATCTAGAATAATGCCCAGATTTTTCTGGTCGGCAAGTTTTACTAATTCCCAAGCTTGCTCGTAGTCCTTGACATAGCGTCCCCATGCAAGAGCTTCGTAACCAATTTTAAAGCCTCTTTTTGCAGCGCGTATCGCAAGTTCGGCTAAATCCTCAGCATTTCGAGGCATACTATCAATAGCGTGAGGAGAAACGTTACTGCATATCAGTAAACTGTCGGTGCCTAATTGCTCCATGATGTCGAATTTGCGTTCGGCTCGAGAAAAATTTTTATCGCGTTTATCCGATGGCATACCTTCAAAATCACGAAAGGGTTGCAATGCAACAATCTTTAAACCCGCATCGGCTACCATTTTGCTGACTAGGGTGGGGGATTGGTCGAATAGCAGTAAGTCATTTTCAAAAATTTCGATACCATCATATCCAGCTCGTGCTGCAGCATCTATTTTTTGTCTTAAGTCACCTGATAAACAAACTGTCGCGATAGAACGTTTCATTTCACTTACCTGCATTTAAAGTTATTGAAAGTCACGAGCAATCATTAGCCCGTTCAATAAACGGTGAGAAACATAAGCGCTGACTGTAAACAGCAGCCTAATGAATAGGGCATGGGCCTATCGAAAACCATTGTTATTGAAACCTGATAGTATTAAAAATACATACTTATAGATTTTGTATAACAAAAAGTTATGGGTTGGCTGGGGGATTTTGTGCCTAATAACCCTACTTGATGCCATCCAATGATGTAATATTTTCTAAGGTTCTGTGCAAAAAATATTTTTTGGTAAAAAATGCACTGAAAATAGTCGTCTTATGCAATTCACATAAATTCGATGCTTTTTTAATATATTACTTTACGCATGCTGCGCGCGGGTTTAAGAAGTTTATGCTCTGTATTTGCAATAACCTCTCTTCATAAAGTCAGGCGCTATGTTTTTGACATTGGAATCAGAGAATCACACCATGAAAAAAATCAAAATAATTGGCTCCCTAATCCTCGTTTCGATCATTTCGGATTTTCATAATCCTGCCTCTGCAAGCTCAATAAATACAGATATTAGCGAATTAACGGGTAAGGCACGTTGTGAGGCTTTAGCAACATTAAGTTCGCAAACCTTCACCGACCTCGAGATACACCAGGTAGATTATATTGATTCAAAAGAGCTGATAGACGCAAAAACAAATAGGTTAAATATGGAGCAATTAGCCGCTTTTGAACCTTATTGCCGATTAACTGGTTATTTTGAAAAACGTACCGGCGTAGATAATTTACCTTATGCGATTGGGTTTGGTCTTTCACTACCTGATCAGTGGAATGGAAAGTTTTTATTTCAAGGTGGCGGTGGCTTAAATGGTCTTATTCGTGAGCCGTTGGGATCGTTGGCGGCAGGGGATGTACCTGCACTTTTTAGAGGCTTTGCGGTTGCGACATCAGATGGCGGTCATCAAAGTGATACCGTATTCAATCCTTATTTCTTCGCCGATCAAAAGGCTCTGATTAATTTTTATTATGGTGCAGTAGAGAAATCCACGCACGTTGCATTAGAGCTCATTAGCAAGGTTTACCAACAAGATCCTCAGCAAAACTATTTTGTCGGTTGTTCGACCGGAGGTCGTGAAGCGATGACTATGTCGCAACGGGCCCCAGAATTATTTGATGGTATTATTGTGGGTGCCCCTGCCAGACAAACAAATTATTCTGAGCTTGCTAATCTTTGGTCAGCTAAGCGCCTAAGGAAAGTCAGCGAAGATCAAAACTCCTCGCCATTCACGCCAGTTCAACAGCAAGCAATTGTCAATGAGTTGTTAGCCCAATGTGATGCCAGAGACGGCTTGGCCGACGGCTTACTCTTTGATGTTGTAGGTTGTGATTTTAAAACTGAAAAGCTCTTATGCCAGAACAAAACCTCTAAGGGTGATTGCTTAAATCAACAACAAGTGACTGCTTTGAATGAGGCTTTTGCTGGGCCGCGTAATCTGGGGGGTGAGCAAATTTATCCGGGTTTTTACTTTGATACTGGCATATTAGCTACCGGTGAACGTTCAATCCCAGGTTTGTTGCAAGCTGAGTCCGGACCCTTATTGAGTATTTACATGGACGAAGACTTTGATGTTGCAAAACAAACAAAGATCGCAAAAAACTTCCCACTAGCAGGTGGCAATGCACTTCTCACAAACTTAACTACCTTTGCCCTGAATGGTAGCAAGATAATGTTTTTCCACGGTGTGAGTGATCCCTGGTTTTCAGCAAAAGATACCTTCGAATACTATCAAAATATGCACAAGGATAGCGGCGGTTCAGAAAAAGCAGGCAATTGGTCACAGTTTTATTTTGTCCCGGGCATGGGGCATTGTGGCGGTGGAGAACAAGCCCTGGATCAATTTGATATGTTAACTTCATTGGATCATTGGGTTACCGAGCAGGAGCGACCCACATCGGTGATCGCGACGGGTAAATCGATGCCAGGCATTAGTCGACCGCTGTGCCCTTATCCCCAAATACCCATTTATGATGGACAGGGCGATAGCCAAGTTGCCAGTTCTTTCGTATGCAAAATTCCCAATGAATCGTAAGATAGCGAAATTGAATTAGTTGTCGTTTTAGGGAATTAATATGCAAAGTAAAGGTGAGAATGGTACTGCCTCTAATCATTACGTAAGTGCACTGTATCATCAAGCCAAACTCATTGGATTAGATGCTGATCGTTTACTGGAAGAGTCCAATATCAGTAAGGAGGTTATAGATAATCCAAATGTTCGCATTAGGACTGAAGATTTATCGACTTTTCAGAAAGCCTGCTGGGATGAATCAAAGTTAGAAAGTATGGGGTTGAAGTCAGTTAACCTGCAACAGGGTACTTACTACATGATGGGTAAGCTGACAGTGAATCAACCCACTTTGAAAAAAGCACTTAAATTGGGTGCACAGTTTTATAATTTAGTGACCGGTTTTGAGTTTATATCTTTTGATATTGGATCTGAAATCAGTGTTTTGTCTTTTAATCGGGTATCGCCTGAAGACGATTATGGTCATTTATTTGCAGAGATTTGTTTATTAGCATGGCATCGATATGCCTCTTGGCTGATAGCCGATTCATTGCCCTTGATCGAAACTCGATTTAATTATCCTAGCCCTCATCATTCGGGGGAGTACAGTTATCTATTTCCGGGTATGCATAAATTTAACTGTGACGCTTTAAGTTTAGTATTTTCCACACAATATTTATCGCGCCCAGTCGTACAAAATGATGCCGTACTCAAGTCGTTTATGAATGGCTGCCCACTAGAGTTATTTCGCCAGTATAAAGCAGACTATAGCGTATCCACCGAAGTAAAAAATATCCTTAAAAATAGTCTCAATGATGGGTTGTATTCGGTTGACGATGTTGCGGCACGTTTATATATGACGAGTCGAAGTATGATGCGTCGATTAAAAGACGAAGGCTCCTCATTTCAACAAATTAAGGATATCGTGCGCCGTGATAAAGCGATCAGCCTATTAACCTTGCATTTACTGCCCATCAAAGATGTTGCCGAGCGAGTTGGCTATTCAGACCCCGCTGTTTTTGCCCGCGCTTTTAAGAACTGGACGGGTGATTCACCTCGGCAATACCGTGATAAGTTTAATCAAATCAACACTATGACATAGTGCGTCGATAGTATTAATCTGTTTTAAACGCTGCTCGTAATACATGTTTCATTACTTTCCCACCACCATTACGTGGTAAGTTATCTATGGATTTCATATATTTTGGAAGTTTGTAGCGAGCAAGGTGAATTTCTAGGAAGCTTAGAATTGCTTGCTTATCTTCCAGTTGATAACCGCTTTTGAGAACTATAAAAAGACAACCTACCTCGCCCCAACGTTCATCGGGTACACCAATGAGCGAACATTCAAGTACGGATTCCAACTTTAGGACGACAGCTTCAACCTCAGTAGGGTAGACATTTTCACCACCTGAAATAAACATGTCTTTTTTACGATCGACGATGCGGTAGTATCCATCAGCGTCTTTGGTAGCAATGTCTCCCGTACAAAACCACCCGTCGTCAGTGAGGGAAGCCAAAAACTCCTCTTCTCTTCTCCAGTAGCCTTGGGTAATATTTTTACCCTTAAGCTGGACTTCGCCAGGTTCACCACATTCAGCTTCGCAGCCATCATCTTTTATAAGCCGTACTTTCACCCTACTTGTGGCAAATCCAACACAACCCGCTTTTTGAGCAATTAATTGAAGGTCTATGGGCATCCCGAATACAGTGCCTGCTTCGCTCATGCCGTAGCCATCGACGATCGGAATACCATCATTTAACCAAGTTCTAATTTGAACCTCAGGATGTGGTGCCCCGCCAGTGAATAAAGCGGTTAAACCCTTTAATTTGAGGGGGTCAAACGTTGGCTCTTGGCGCAGCGCATTTGCCATTTGGGGTACACAAAAATAGTGTGTAATACCCAACGTTTCGTCACTGATACGATTCAATGTCCGCTCTGGAATAAAGCCGTCAGATATCAATATAGTCGCGCCAAAATATAGAGCAGGTCTGACCGATGTCACTAAACCAATAATATGAAACATCGGTGCTTCCGCCAAAAAGCGGCTTTGTATATCAACCTTGCCTAATATCGTAAAGTTAATGGCGGCTTCGTCTAAGTTGCCTTCACTAAGGATCACACCTTTGGGATTGCCTGTGGTCCCCGAGGTATAGAGCATGAGTGAAGGAGTCTTAGGGTCGCTCACTGATTCTGATTGTGGTTTTAGGTGTTGGGTTTCCTCAAATAAATCAGCAATTTTCAAATATTGAAGCCCATGTTTCTCTCCAATGTTGTCTGCGAAAAGTAGCCTAGGCTCACAGTCGGTCATGATGCGCTTTAATTCATCAAGGGATAATCGCCAATTCAATGGCACAAATATCGCCCCCACGCTAGCACATGCGATATGTAGCGCAACGATCTCAGCTCTATTTTTAGATAAACAGGCTACTCGATCGCCTTTGACAACATGTTGCTGTCTGAGCTTAGTAGCAATTTGAGCCACACAAAGCTCAAATTCAGCATAAGTCCATCGGCGATTAAAGGTTAGATCTTCAACCGCCAATTTATGTGGTCGAATTCGAGCTTGAACAGACAAAAATCCCATAGTTTTGGTTTACTCTGCTGTCCTAACTTTTGACTTGTCATAAGCACCTAAACCGGGCTTATAGGTTTTATCGTCAATAAATTGTTTAATACCTTCTTTGCGACCCTCGTTATCAAAACTATTTGCCGCTTCTTGAGCACGCACCAAATAATCTTCAGCATTATCGTAAGTCATTTCTTTTACTCGACGAATAGCATCCTTGGTAGCTTTTAACGCCACAGGGTTCTTTTCAAGAAGAACATTTGCGACTTCGGTGACACGAGCTTTAAGCTGTTCAGCGGGCACAGCTTCATTAACTAGACCCCATTCAACGGCGGTTTGACCGCTGATGTTTTCACCCATCATTGCGTGATACATAGCCTTTCGCATAGGCATGAGATCAGCGACGACTTTTGATGCACCGCCGCCAGGCAAAATACCCCAGTTAATTTCACTTAAACCGAATTGTGCGTCATCCGCGGCGAATGCTAAATCACATGCAAATAAAGGTCCGTAGCCACCACCGAAGCACCAACCGTTGATCATGGCAACAGTTGGCTTTTGATACCATCTGAGGCGACGCCACCAGCCATATGACTCACGTTGAGCTTTGCGAGTGCCCGCTAATCCAAAAGCTTCGACCTCTCTAAAGTACTCTTTTAAGTCCATGCCTGCAGACCATGCGGTCCCTTCTCCCGTCAATACCAAGACGCCAACATCATCTCGAAACTCAAGCTCATCTAACACTCGCATCATTTGTCTATTGAGTTTTGGGCTCATACAATTTCGCTTTTCTGGGCGGTTAAATTTCACCCAAGCGATGTTGTTTTCAACCGTGAAGGCGACGGTATTTTCTTCCAGTTCATTACTCATGAATCAATCTCTTGTCTGTCGTATAGTTTAATATCTTACTTTTCACTAAATCGGGAAATGACCTGGCTCGGTTTCCATCGTGATCCAGCGCAGCTCGGTAAACTGATCTATGCCTGCTTTTCCACCAAAACGTCCATAACCAGAAGCGGCCACTCCGCCAAAGGGCATTTGTGGTTCGTCATGTACAGTCGATCCGTTCACATGGCAGATGCCTGAGTTAATCGAGCGAGCAAGCTTTAATCCACGAGCACTATCCTTTGTATAAATGGCTGCACTAAGTCCATACTCGCTATCGTTAGCAATGCTTACAGCATCCGCATCATCTTTAGCTCTGATAATAGCCACAATGGGACCGAAACTTTCTTCGCGGTAAATCTTCATATCCGCAGTGACTTTGTCTAATACAGTGGCTTGCATTAAGACCGAATCACTTTTCCCGCCGGCAATAATTTCTGCACCTTTACTCACTGCATCATCAATCAGCATGTTGACTTTTTTCACGGTCTTTTCATCAATTACAGCCCCTAACGGCGTATTTCCCTCGCGAGGGTCGCCTGTCGCCATGCTTTTTGCTTTTGCCGCAAATTTATTAGCAAAAGCGTCAGCAACCGTCTCATCAACGATCAGTCGTTCCGTTGACATGCAAATCTGCCCTTGATTCATAAATGCTCCGAAGGCAGCGGATTTTACTGCTTCATCTAAATCCGCATCTTTGAGAACCAACATGGGTGCTTTTCCGCCCAGTTCTAGCAGTACAGGTTTAAGGTTCTGTGCGGCACGCACCGCGATGATTCTTCCCACTTCTGTGGAGCCGGTGAAATTAATTCGTTTTACTAGGGGGAGGTCTATCAATGCGCCCACAACATCACCAGCATCTTGTGGAGAGTTAGTTACAATGTTGACGGTACCTTCAGGGAAGCCCGCTTCAGCGCAAGCCTCGATAATTAGACTGTGAGTCCGCGGACAAGCCTCAGACGCCTTTAATATCACCGAATTACCGCAAGCGAGAGACGTTGCAATGGCTCTAACGCCCAAAATAATCGGGGCGTTCCAAGGTGCAATACCCAATGTGACACCAACGGGTTGTCTGATTGCCATTGCCAAACAGCCGGGCTTATCTGAAGGAATAGTCTCCCCGCCAATTTGAGTGGTTATAGCGGCGGCTTCGCGCATCATTGAGGCAGCAAGCCCCAAATTAAACAAGGCCCAGCCGGCGGTTGCGCCAACTTCATTCATCATGGCGTCAACGAAGTCGTCCTTTTTTGTTTCTAAGGCGGCTGCGGCTTTATTGAGTGTTGCGCGGCGAGCATTAGGTCCAAGCTGAGACCAAAGTTCAAAACCTGCTTGCGCTTTTTCTGCGATGGCTGGCATATCACTGGCTTGCATAGCAACCGCTGTTGTAGCGAGTTCGCCGGTAAGTGGATTCATACGTTCAAAATTCATAAAATCTCTCTCATAAATGATGTGATTAAAATTAAATGTCTAACGTTGTTAAACGTTACCAACACCTTGATGCGACGAAATTACACGCGCTAAAAAGAAGAGAGCTATTGCCGCGATAACGGCGCCAAGCCCCATTACAATAGACACATCTAATAAGTCAAAGCCCGATACAAATAAATAACCTGCGACAACTGGTCCTAATGCGGCTCCACCTCGACCCACACCGATAACCAATCCTGTTCCGCTTGCGCGGACTTCTGCAGGAAAAGCTTGTGCCATTAAGGCGTATAAGCCGACGACCCCAGCATTGGTGAAGAATCCCGTTGCGGCCGATACAATTGACAAATTAAGTAGTGAGCTAGGACCAAGGCCAAACACCGTGACCATGCAAAATGCCAATATCAGAATAACGATTAATGAAGAGCTCAGTTTAAAGCGGCTTGCAAAAACACCGAGCACCAATGAACCAATCGCACCGCCCACATTTGCCCAGACAAGCACTGATCCTGCTGAAGAGGGGGCAAAGCCCATATCGACAACTATTTTAGGTATCCATTTAAGGATGTAGTAAAACGTCATGATATGAGTGAAATAAGCAAGTACGAGCAATAGAGTAATACTGCGATACTGACTCGTCATAAGTACCTTGAAGCCTTGGCCGGATTGTTGAGCAATTTTTTCCGGTAATTGTTGGATGGCTGAGTGCCCCATCTTGTGTAAGACTTTGTTAATTTTTGGTAAGGCATGAGGAGGCTGTTTGGAAGCCAAGAAATCAATGGATTCAGGTAGGAAGAAATAGCAGATGATTAAAAATAATCCGGTAACGACCCCGCCGAATACAAAGATGGCATGCCATGTGTAATGATCTAACAAAACAGTCGAAATAGAACCACCAACAATTGCGCCAATTGGATAACCTGTCGCCATTAAAATGACGGATAGATTTCGGTATTTGGCATTTGAAAATTCAGCGACGAGTGCATTGGTTGAGGCTAGCATTCCGCCCACTCCCAGTCCGGTTAATAAACGAAACAACAAAAGTTGATTTAATGTCGTGACAAATGCACTTGCCAACATTCCAATCGCCATTAAAAGTAGACAGATTAAAATAGTTGGCCGCCGACCTAATTTGTCAGCTAAATTTCCTAGCGTAATGGACCCAACGGCCATTCCCACAAGCTCCATGGCTAAAACGAAACCAAGAGCGGCGCGATCTATATTCCATTCATTGGCAATCCCTGGTGAAGCAAAGCTTATTGCCAGTACATCAAAACCATCTAATGCATTCAGTAAAATGCACATCATTACCGCAAATATTTGGAAGCGGTGCATGGGTGACTGATCAATGAGTTGTTTGGGGTTGTTGACCATTATCTGACTCACTTTATTATTAGTTATTTATGTTTGATTGAGCTACAACAAGCCAAGTGGCAGAGATTGATTCTTTAGGCATTGAGAGCCAATCTTTTAGTGATGTTAATGAAATGTGCTAGGTAGTTAAATTGCATAAAACGACTAAAATCTGTGCATAAATTGCCACTGGTTTGTTTTATGCAAAGGTTTCTTTTTTATTAAGCGTTTTTTTAGTTTGAGAAAAATTTTAAGCTTTTCAAATGTGTTCCAATCGATTAGGTTTGTGATCTTTGTTATCAATATTTATTAACGCTTTGCTTGCTAAAAGTTACCTTATAAGCATGTTTTTTCAGACGTTTGAGACGAGATAGTGAAATAATTTTTATTAGGTCTATTATCAGGAAAATCGAATTTTGAAGGCTACGATGTCAATAATTAATCAATTAATAGCAATTTTGACACGGGGGTGTTTCGCCGCTTTACTGTTTTTCTGTGCGGGCTTAATCAATGCTGAAGGACAAGACAGCCAGTGGTGGTCACCAGGTGACGATAGGATTTTTCCTGCATTTAGTGAATACGAAAATGCCTCAGGACGCTTTGGCATTATTAATACCTCTGGCCCGATAGATACACGCAATCACCCATTTTTCACAGCCACTGGTTCCAATGGTAGAGCCTGTGTTACTTGTCATCAGCCCAGTGATGCAATGAGTTTGTCGGTATCGACGATACAAAAACGTTGGCAAGAAACAAACGGAAAAGACCCGCTTTTTGCAGCGATAGATGGCTCTAATTGTCCAAGTCTTCCACAAGGAGAGCGTGAATCCCATTCTTTATTGTTAGAAAAAGGCTTGATTAGAATTCCTATGCCTTGGCCACCACGGCCGTTTAATGGGAAAGAAGTGACCCCGGAATTTTCCATTAAAGTGATTCGCGACCCTACTGGATGTAATTTAGATCCCCAGTGGGGCCTAAACAGTGAAAATCCAGCAGTATCTGTTTTTCGTCGGCCAAGGCCGGTGATAAATATTGCACATTTGATGGAATTACCCCACGGCGTTGCACCGTTTAATACATTCTTTTTTAACGACGCAATGCCTTTGCCCAAAGGGCCGGACACGGGTAAGCCTGTACCCCAGCAACTAATGGCTGATGGGCGAGGTTTGACCCCCAAGCATCAGGCAAAAGATGCGGCTATAACCCACTTGCAAATGTTTGAAAACTTTACTGAAGAACAACTGCAGCAAATAGAAGCATTCGAGAAGCAGTTATATGGAGCACAAAGTTACGATAAAGTAGCGGGTGATCTGACCGGAAAAGATTCACCACCTGGTTTAGGCCCGAATGCATTAGTTATTTCGCCAAAAGCACGCTTGGGTAATAACCCATTAAATAAGAATTTTGGTGATTTTTCTATTTGGACAAGTGTAGAGGACCAAGCGCAAACTCCCCAGAATGAAGTGAGCTCATTCAAAGCTTCTGTCGCCAGAGGTGCCAGTGTTTTTCGCGATATTCGGTTTTACATTAATGACGTTGGTATGTACAACGATAAAGGTTTGGGCAATCCTTTTAAACGATCCTGTGGTTCTGGGTGTCACAATACCTTATCGATGGGAATGGATTTGTCTCCGGGATTTATGGACATAGGTCTGAACAATCTTCCTTGGCAAAATCAACGAAGTGATTTACCTCTATTTAAAATTACTTGCCATGAAGATGTCATGCCACATGCATTCTTAGGTCGTGAAATATATACCCATGATCCTGGTAGGTCACTGATTACCGGAAGATGTACCGATGTGGGTGCGACTATGACGCAACAGATGAGAGGCCTAGCAGCTCGCGCCCCCTATTTTGTTGGGGGTGCTTCAGCCAACCTGCGTGAACTCGTCGATTTTTACGATAGACGCTTTAATATTGGGTATACAGAACAAGAAAAAGTGGACTTGGTTAACTTTATGAGGACGCTGTAATGATCCAACCTAAGCCGCGTGCGATATTTGCATTACTTGCTCTAGGATGGATAACCTTGTCACTCAGTTTTGATCTGGCCGCTAAGTCAGTTTCCTTCATTACTTGTCCGATAGCCCGTGATGTTGGCCCAGACAGCGATATTTGTTTTGTAGCAGAATACCAAGGAAAGACCTATGGGTTGCTCGACACTAATGGGTACAATCGTCCAATGCTCAAACATAAAGTGTTGGTTGAAGGTGAAATTATAGAAGATGAGCAGGTATGCGGCGCAACGCGTATCGCTGGGGTTATCTCTGTTATGCGTTATGAGATAAGTCCAGAATGTAATCAAATTCTTCCTGATGATGGTTCAGTCGTAGTTAAAAACAACAATTTATTTTTACGTATCCCCGAAGAACAACGTAAGCGTGCATTTCGTTTGATGGATGAAGTGGCACAAAACCCTGAATCATCTTTAAAAGAAGCCATTCTCGATCCACCTCCTTTGCCGCCAGTACAGCCTCCTTTTTCAGAACAAACGGTTGATTTGCATTACCCATTTAATAGCAAGCGATCGTCGTCTCCTGAATTAAGGAAACTACTTTATCTTATACATTACTTTACCTTTTCAGGTGGGCACATCACAGTTAATACCTATCAGGGGGCTAGTCTTCTTGATAACGGCACTGTCATGGAGGAAATGCAAGGTATGTCTCAAGCTCGTGCGAATATGTTTAGAGAATTGTTGACTGAACTTGGCATAGATGACGAGAATTTCAGTATTCAGTCGCACCCTAACTCTGTTGCGGCAACTGGCGTCGAAGACTGG
>Ga0181577_10003836_pt1 | contig 11657 bp, 22 predicted proteins | sample 101ome_21_FD_132468 | JGI IMG/M metagenome (GOLD analysis project Ga0181577, IMG submission 132468) | Coastal salt marsh microbial communities from the Groves Creek Marsh, Skidaway Island, Georgia - 101413BT metaG (megahit assembly) | ecosystem: Environmental > Aquatic > Marine > Intertidal...
AACATTCCCATGGGTAGCGTTATTCACTGTATTGAGCTGAAGGCCGGGAAGGGTGCACAGATGGCGCGAAGCGCTGGTACTTCTGCTCAGCTGGTGGCGAAGGAAGGCCGTCATGTGACCCTGCGTATGCGCAGTGGTGAGATGCGAAAGGTCCTGGCCGAGTGTCGTGCGACCCTGGGTGAAGTATCCAATTCTGAGCACAACCTGCGCTCCCTCGGTAAGGCGGGTGCCAAGCGCTGGCGTGGCGTCCGACCGACGGTCCGTGGTGTTGTGATGAACCCGGTGGATCATCCGCACGGTGGTGGTGAAGGCAAGACCTCTGGTGGCCGTCACCCGGTATCGCCCTGGGGTATGCCCACCAAGGGTTACAAGACACGCAAGAACAAGCGTACCGACAAGATGATTGTTCGTCGTCGTTCGAACAAGCGATAGGAGATAGAAAGTGCCTCGTAGTTTGAAAAAAGGACCCTTCGTTGATCTGCACCTGGCTTCCAAAGTCCAGAAAGCGGTAGAAAGCAATGACAAGCGACCGATCAAGACCTGGTCACGCCGTTCCATGATCACACCTGACATGGTTGGGCTGACGATCCAGGTTCATAACGGCCGTCAGCACGTCCCTGTTTTCGTTTCCGAAGACATGGTCGGTCACAAGCTCGGCGAATTTGCGCTGACAAGAACCTATCGCGGCCATGCCGCGGACAAGAAGGCCAAGCGGTAACTACCCGTTTCCTGACAGATAGAAGTTAGAGGAAATTACGATGCAAGTATCAGCAAGACTTAAAGGCGCGAAGATGTCGGCCCAGAAGGCACGTCTCGTTGCTGATCAGATTCGTGGCAAGGAAGTGGGCGAAGCGCTCGACATCCTGAACTTCAGCACGAAGAAAGGTGCACACCTGGTGCGCAAGCTGCTGGAATCTGCGATTGCTAATGCTGAGCACAACGAAGGCGCAGATGTTGATGAACTCAAAGTCAGGACAATCTGCGTCGACGAGGGTTTAACCATGAAACGAATCCGACCGCGAGCCAAAGGTCGGGCAGACAGAATTTTCAAGCGTACCTGCCATATCACGCTGGCAGTTGCAGACGACTAACAGCGGACGCAGGAAGAGGAAAGTAATATGGGTCAGAAAGTACATCCCACGGGCTTAAGGCTCGGCATCGTCAAAGACCACACCAGTGTCTGGTACGCCGACGGTCCTGCCTATGCAGAAAAACTGCATGAGGATTTGAAAGTCCGGGAGTACATCCAAAAGAAGCTGGCGCAGGCCTCAGTCAGCCGCGTCGAAATCCAGCGTCCCGCCAATACTGCACGCATCACAATTCACACGGCGCGTCCGGGCATTGTGATTGGCAAGAAGGGTGAAGATGTTGAAAGGCTGCGACAGGAAGTCTCTCGCATGATGGGTGTGCCCGTTCACATCAATATTGAAGAGATCCGCAAGCCTGAGCTGGACGCCCAGCTGGTAGCCCAGAATGTTGCCCAACAGCTTGAGCGCAGGGTGCAGTTTCGTCGCGCCATGAAGCGTGTGATGCAGAACGCCATGCGGCTTGGGGCTGAAGGCATCAAGGTTCGCGTTGCAGGGCGCCTGGGTGGTGCCGAGATTGCGCGGGCAGAGGTCTACCATGAAGGTCGAGTGCCTCTGCATACACTGCGTGCGGACATTGACTATGCCACCGCTGAAGCGCTGACCACTTACGGCATTCTTGGCGTGAAGGTCTGGATCTTCAAAGGTGAGGTGATTGGCGACCGTGAGGATGCTGCCGAAGCAGCCGCCGGTCAGGGTGCACAGTAAAGGCAGGCAGCAGCGATCAGCTGTGGGGATAGTGTCTCGACAGCAGCGACTTAAAGCCTCAGCGGAAGGAATGTAAAAAGTGCTACAACCAAAGAGAACCAAATTTAGGAAAGTGCAGAAGGGCCGAAACCGCGGCCTTGCGCACCGCGGCAGTTCGGTATCGTTCGGTGAGTACGGTCTGAAAGCAACTGGCCGTGGTCGTATGACTGCACGTCAGATTGAGGCGGGTCGTCGTGCGATGACGCGTCACGTGAAACGGGGTGGTCAGATCTGGATACGCTTGTTCCCTTACAAGCCGATCAATAACCAGCCGCTGGAAGTCAGGCAGGGTAAAGGTAAGGGTAATGTCGAGTACTGGGTAGCCAAGATCAAGCCTGGCAAAGTGCTTTACGAGATGGAAGGAGTTCCGGAAGAGTTGGCGCGCGAAGCGTTCCGCCTCGCGGCTGCCAAGCTGCCGTTCCCGACGACCGTTGTCAAAAGGCAGGTGATGTAAATCATGAAAGCATCGGAACTAAGAGATAAATCAGTCGAAGAACTGCAGCAGGAAGTCGAAAACCTGGTTAAGGAACAATTCAACTACCGCATGCAGCAGTCAACGGGCCAGCTGGGTCAATCGCACCTGCTTAAGCAGGTGAAGAAAGACATTGCCCGCGTTAAGACTGTACTTAACGAGAAACGCAGCGCAGCTGCTCAATAAGCAGCAGCAAAGCTTTTAAGGGATAAGAGTAATGAGCGAAACATATCTGGCCCGAACCGCAAGCGGTACCGTCGTCTCTAACAAGATGGACAAGACGATTACTGTGCTGGTTGAGCGTCGAATTAAGCACCCGCTGTACGGCAAGTACATCAAGCGGTCGAAGAAGATCCACGCTCACGATGAAGAGAATCAGTGCCAGGAAGGCGACCTCGTCACAATTGAAGAGACAAGGCCGATTTCCAAGTCCAAGAGCTGGAAGCTGTCATCGGTTGATCGTAAAGCAACGATCATTGGTTGATTGAAGAGAATTGAGTTTGGCGCAGTTTTAAGACTGTATCAGTGGAGTTAACGAGATGATTCAAGCGCAGACATACCTCGATATTGCCGACAACAGCGGTGCGCGCAAGGTCATGTGTATTAAGGTCCTGGGTGGATCCAAGCGGCGTTACGCGTCGGTTGGTGACATTATCAAGGTCACCGTCAAGGAAGCGATCCCGCGTGGTCGCGTCCGCAAAGGCCAGGTCCTGGACGCAGTTGTTGTCCGCACCAAGAAGGGTATCCGCAGGCCGGATGGTTCGCTGATCAAGTTCGACGGCAATGCCGCGGTTCTGCTGAATGCGCAGAAGCAGCCGATCGGAACGCGTATTTTTGGCCCGGTGACTCGTGAGCTCAGGAGTTCTGACTTCATGCGAATCATCTCACTGGCACCTGAAGTGCTGTAAAGAGGATAGAGACGAGTCATGCAGAAGATAAAGAAAGACGATCGAGTGATTGTTATCACGGGCAAGGACAAGGGCAAGACAGGTACTGTCACACGCCTGCTTGATGACGGCCGACTCTATGTATCCGGCATCAACATGATCAAGCGCCACACCAAGGGTAACCCGCAGATGGGTCAGCCAGGTGGCATCATTGAAAAAGAAGCGCCGATCCAGGCTTCTAATGTTGCGATCTACAACAGCGCAACGAATAAGGCAGACCGGGTTGGCATCAAGACCGAAGACGGCGTCAAGACGCGCGTTTTCAAATCAACCGGCGAAGCGATCGACGGCTAAGACTGACGGTTTAAAGAAATGACAGACCTAAAGAAAGTATATGACGAAGAGATTCGGCCCAAGCTGAAAGAAGAGCTCGGCCTGGATAACGTGATGGAAATCCCTCGCATTACCAAGATCACCCTCAACATGGGTGTGGGTGAATCGATTGCGGATCGAAAACTGCTGGACGCTGCTGTGTCTGATATGGAGTTGATTGCTGGTCAGAAGGCGGTCGTCACCAAGGCGCGCAAGTCGATTGCAGGTTTCAAGGTTCGCGAAGAGTTCCCGATCGGTTGCAAGGTGACGCTGCGACGCGCTCGTATGTACGAGTTCCTGGATCGCCTGATAAACATCGCGATTCCCCGTACTCGTGACTTCCGCGGCATCAGCCCGAAGTCGTTTGACGGCCGCGGTAACTTTGCAATGGGCATCACTGAACAGATCGTTTTCCCGGAAATTGATTACGACAAGATCGACAAGATCCGAGGTATGGATATTGCGATCACGACGACAGCAACTAACGACGAGCACGGTCGCGCGTTGCTGAAAGCATTTAACTTCCCGCTCAGAGAAGCGAGCTAGAGGAATTTTTTATGGCAAAGGTATCAATGGTAAACCGCGAACTGAAGCGTCAAAAGACGGCAAAGAAGTACGCGGCTAAGCGAGAGGCACTCAAGGCGGTCATCAAAAGCCCGACGGCATCTGATGACGAAAGGTGGGAAGCGCAGCTCAAGCTGCAGAAGCTGCCCCGCAACGCCAGCCCGAGTCGACAGCAGCGACGCTGTGCACTGACTGGCAGGCCTCACGCCGTTTACCGACGATTCGGTTTGTCTCGAAACCAGTTGCGTGAAGCAGCCATGCGCGGTGATGTGCCGGGCCTGGTGAAGTCTAGCTGGTAGCGGTCAGGAGAGAATAGCAATGACGATGCAAGATCCCATGGCGGACATGTTGACCCGTATCCGCAATGCCCAGCAGGCAGGTATCAGAGAAGTAGTGATGCCTTCATCGAAGCTGAAGGTTTCTGTTTGCCAGGTACTGGAAGAAGAAGGTTACATTGAAAGCCATGCGGTGGCTCAGGGTGAGGGTGGTAAGGCCTCTCTCGCGGTCCAGTTGCGCTATCACAATGGCAGGCCCGTGATCGAAGAGATCAAACGTATGAGTCGCCCGGGCCTGCGTCAGTACAAGGCAAAAGACGAAATCCCCCAGATTAAAGGTGGCCTGGGTGTTGTCATCCTGTCGACGAACAAGGGTGTGATGACTGACCGCACTGCTCGCGCAGCGGGTGTCGGTGGTGAACTGATCTGCTCCGTTTTCTAAACGGATCATCGAGGTATTGATAAATGTCACGAATAGCAAATAGTCCGGTCGCCATCCCGAACGGTGTTGAGGTCAACATCAGCGGCCGTGAACTGAGCGTTAAGGGTTCCAAGGGCAACTTGTCCATGACGGTGCATGATCTGGTTGAGATCGAGCAGGGTGACGGTGAACTGCAGTTCAAAGCAACTAACAGCTCTAAGAAGTCCCATGCGCTTTCAGGAACCTTCCGTTCACTGGTCAGCAACATGGTGGTTGGTGTGTCCGAAGGTTTCCAGAAAGAACTTCAGTTGATTGGCGTGGGTTACAGAGCACAGGCTCAGGGCAAGAAGCTAAACCTTTCGCTCGGTTTCTCTCACCCGGTGGAGTATGAAGCGCCGGAAGGCATTGAAATTGAAACGCCCAGCCAGACACAGGTTCTTGTGAAAGGGATCGACAAACAGCTAGTAGGTCAGGTTTCTGCTGAGATTCGTGCCTATCGTCCGCCAGAGCCCTACAAGGGCAAAGGTGTGCGCTATGTCGATGAGTACGTGAAGCGTAAGGAAGCCAAGAAGAAGTGATGCGTTGTTCGCGTCATCCTGGGGGTGTTACTCGCAGGATCTCGAAACGAGACAAAGAGTAGAAGAGATGAGCAAGAAAAGAGATCAAAGACTAAAAAGGGCGCGCCGTGCTCGTATGCACATTCGCGAGCTCGAAGTGCCCAGGCTGTGTATATACCGCTCCCCGCGTCACATCTACGCGCAGATTATCTCTGCTGCAGGTGACAAGGTGCAGGCAGCAGCCTCTTCACTGGACGAAGCGATTCGCGGTGATAACAAGGGCAATGTCTCAGACGCCGCCAAGGTTGGCGCGTTGATCGCAGAGAAGGCGAAGGCTGCCGGAATCGAATCCGTGGCGTTCGATCGTTCAGGTTACAAGTATCACGGCCGTGTGAAGGCACTGGCTGATGCGGCTCGCGAAGGCGGGCTGCAGTTTTAATCGACAGGACTAGGTAATGGCTTACAACGAGCAAGATAACGAGGAAGGCCTCCAGGAAAAACTGGTTCAGGTGAACCGTGTTGCCAAGGTGGTTAAAGGTGGTCGAATTTTTGGCTTCACTGCGCTCACCGTTGTTGGTGATGGCAACGGTCGTGTTGGCTACGGCCGGGGCAAGGCTCGTGAAGTGCCTCTCGCTATCCAGAAAGCAATGGAAGCGGCGCGTCGCAACATGATTGAAGTTGACCTCGATGGTTCTACCATTCAGTACCCGGTGACAGCCCGCCATGGTGCATCGAAGATCTACATGCAGCCGGCATCTGAAGGTACCGGCGTGATTGCAGGTAAAACGATGCGTGCGGTACTTGAAGTCGCCGGTGTCCAGAACGTACTGGCGAAGTCATATGGTTCAACCAACCCTGTTAACGTTTTGCAGGCAACTTTCAAAGGCCTGAAAGACATGCGTTCACCGCACAGTGTCGCTGAGAAGCGCGGCAAAACGGTGGAAGAGATTACGGGCTAGGCCCCTTAAGTAGGTAGGAAAGATGGCGGCGAAGACAATCAAGGTCACTCAGACAAAAAGTACCATCGGTCGACTGAAGGCTCACAAGGCCTGCATTCGTGGTCTGGGTTTGAGAAAGATTAACCACACCGTTGAAGTGGAAGACACACCTGCGGTTCGGGGCATGATTAACAAAGTGTCCTACATGGTCAGCGTTGAAGAGTAAGACGGCAGCAGCGCTGGATCACGAAGTGAAGCCAGGGTTGATGGAGAAGGTAAAAAAGTTATGCAACTGAATACATTGAAGCCAGGTGAAGGCAGCCGCAAGGCGTCCAAGCGCGTTGGCCGTGGTATCGGCAGCGGACTCGGTAAAACCTGTGGCCGCGGCCACAAAGGTCAGAAGTCACGTTCCGGTGGTCGCATCCGTCGTGGATTCGAGGGTGGTCAGCAGCCGTTGCAGATGCGTCTGCCAAAATTCGGATTCAACTCGCGCAAGGCCCGGGTGACTGAAGAAGTGACGCTTTCTGAAATCGCTGGTGTCGACGCGGAAGTGATTGATCTGCAGGCACTGATTGATGCGGATGTGATCAAAGGTACGATGAAGCGTGCCAAAGTAATTTTGTCAGGAAGTATCGACAAAGCCGTGACGCTGAGAGGTATAAAGGCGACCAAGGGCGCGAAAGCAGCCATCGAAGCCGCGGGCGGGAAAGTAGAAGAGTAAGTCATCCCAAGGCCGTGAGCCGAAGGATCGAGCAACTAACCAAAGTAGACGATGACCAGTCAGACAGCACAGCAAAGAGCAAGAGACATGATGGCAGGCGGCGGGCTCACCGAGCTGCGTCAGCGCCTGATGTTTGTGTTGCTCGCTATCCTGGTTTACCGGGTTGGCAGCCATATACCTGTGCCGGGTATCAATCCGGAGCGTCTGCGCGCGCTGTTTGATCAGAACCAGGGCGGTATCCTTGAACTGCTGAACATGTTTGGTGGTGGTGCACTGGAGCGCATGAGCATTCTCGCACTGGGCATCATGCCTTATATCTCTGCCTCTATTATCTCCAACCTGATCGTTGCAACCACGCCATCGTTGCAGCAGATGCGGAAGGAAGGTGAGGCCGGTCGGCGCAAGATTAATCAGTACACACGCTACGGTACGCTGGGCCTCGCGTTGATTCAGGGCGTGGCCATGGCGAGCGGACTGCAGTCACAGGGTCTCGCGTTTGACACGGGTCCCATGTTCCTCTTCGTTGCTGTGACGACACTGGTGACCGGCGCCATGTTCATGATGTGGCTCGGTGAGCAGGTAACGGAACGCGGTATCGGCAATGGCATCTCGCTGCTGATCTTTGCGGGTATCGTTGCCGGGTTCCCCAGTGCGATTGGTCAGTCGTTCGAACAGGCGCGCCAGGGTGAAATTTCGATTATTGCACTGCTCGGTATCGGTGCACTTGCTGTCGCGGTAGTTGCCGGCGTTGTCTTTGTCGAGCGCGGTCAGCGCCGTATTACAGTCAACTATGCCAGGCGTCAGCAGGGTCGCCAGCAATATGCTGCGCAGAGCAGCCACCTGCCGCTTAAGGTCAACATGGCGGGCGTAATCCCAGCGATTTTTGCCAGCTCACTACTCTTGTTCCCGGCATCGCTCGGCCAGTGGTTCGGTCAGTCACCGGGCATGATGTGGATGCAGGATTTTGCGCTGCTGATTGCGCCAGGACAGCCTTTGAACATCATCCTGTTTTCGCTCGGCATTATTTTCTTCTGCTTCTGGTATACGGCGATCATGTTTAACCCTAAAGAAGTAGCAGAAAACCTGAAGAAGTCGGGCGCGTTTATCCCGGGTTTTCGACCTGGCGAACAAACTGCGCGGCACATTGATACGATTTTGACGCGCCTCACGCTGGTGGGTGCGCTTTACATGACTGCCGTCTGCCTACTGCCGCAGGCATTGATCGTGCAGTTCAACATCACTTTCCAGCTCGGGGGCACCGCGCTGCTGATCGTGGTGGTTGTTGTGATGGATTTTATGGCCCAGGTTCAAACGCACCTGATGTCTCATCAGTACGAATCGCTGATGAAGAAATCGAACCTGCAGAACTTTGGCAGACGGTAAAACTGAGGAATAAGCAATGAAAGTCAGAGCTTCAGTGAAAAAGATGTGCAGAAACTGTCGCATCATCAGACGTAAAGGATCAGTGCGAGTGATTTGCTCTGAACCCCGTCATAAGCAGCGACAAGGTTAAAGGAAGGAGAGCACCTAAATGGCTCGATTAGCAGGGATCAATATCCCCGATAACAAACATGCAGAGATTTCCCTGACCTATATATATGGGATAGGGCGCACTACAGCGAAGCAATTGTGTGCGACAACCGGTGTCAGCCCGACTGCCAAAGTGCAGGACCTGACCGAGGAAGAACTCGACAAGCTGCGTTCGGAAATCGCCAAGATTAATGTTGAAGGGGACCTCCGTCGAGAGAACCAGCTCAACATCAAGCGTCTGCTGGACCTCGGCTGCTACCGTGGTATCCGCCATCGTCGCGGCTTGCCACTGCGTGGCCAGCGCACGAAAACAAACGCAAGAACCAGGAAGGGACCGAAGCGTCCTATCCGTAAGTAAGCGCCCTCAGTAACAGGGTAATCAGAGTAGAAAACTATGTCTGAAGTAGAAACCACAGAACAGGCGACTGAACCGACTCAGCCGGTGATCCGTCGCAAGGGAAAGCGTCAGGTTGTAGACGGCCTTGCCCATGTTCATGCGTCATTTAATAACACGATCATTATGATCACCGATCGCCAGGGCGGTGCACTCGCCTGGGCAACGGCCGGTGGTTCAGGTTTTCGTGGCGCTCGTAAGAGCACGCCTTTCGCCGCCCAGGTAGCCGCTGAAAGAGCGGGCCAGGCAGCGCTGGAGTACGGCCTGCAGAACCTCGAAGTGTTCGTGAAAGGCCCTGGACCCGGTCGTGAAGCTGCTGTCAGAGCGCTGAATGCCGTCGGTTATCGCATTACCAACATCACGGATGTCACCCCGATTCCACACAACGGGTGTCGACCGCCCAAGCGCCGTCGCGTCTAACGGGCAAACCCGAGGAGAGTAGAATATGGCCCGATATCTCGGACCCAAGCTGAAATTATCACGAAGAGAGGGAACGGACCTTTACCTCAAGAGTGGCGTACGCCCGCTTGAGTCGAAGTGCCGCGCCGAAGCCGCACCGGGTATGCATGGTGCGAAGCGCGCCCGTCTCTCCGACTATGCTGTGCAGCTGCGTGAAAAGCAGAAAGTTCGTCGACTTTACGGCGTGCTCGAGAAGCAGTTCCGCAACTACTATAAGAAAGCTGACCGTCAGAAAGGCGCAACCGGTATGAACCTGCTGCGTATTCTCGAACGTCGTCTCGACAATGTGGTCTATCGTATGGGTTTCGGTTCAACCCGTGCTGAGGCTCGTCAGCTGGTATCGCACAAAGCCATTCTGGTGAACGGCAACCCGATCAACATCCCAAGCTACCAGGTTGAAGCAGGTGACACGATCGCGATTCGTGAGAAGTCACGCAATCAGCTGCGTATATCCGGTGCCCTGGCGTTGGCTGCCAACCGCGCGCCGGTACCCTGGGTGGAAGTTAATGCAGACAAGATGGAAGGCGTTTTCAAGGCTTATCCAGAGCGGGAAGACCTGCCGCAGGAAATTAACGAGAACCTGATCGTCGAGCTGTATTCGAAGTAACGGGATAACAGAAAGTTAAGACAACATTCTGAAAGAACTTTCGCTGCCGAGCCGGCGAAAACAAGAGGAAAGAGAGCATATGGCACATTCTTCACTAGAGTTTCTGACACCCAAGCACATCCAGGTAAATCAGGCGAGCGATACGCGAGCGAGCGTCGTCCTCGAGCCCCTCGAGCGTGGTTTTGGACACACGCTGGGCAATGCCCTGCGTCGCATTCTGCTGTCATCTATGCCCGGTTGCGCCATTACGGAAATTGAGATTGACGGCGTACTGCACGAGTACAGTGCGATCGAAGGTGTGCAGGAAGATGTGATTGAAATCATGCTGAACCTTAAAGGTGTGGCAGTTCGACTGAACTCCGTCGATGAAGCCGAGATTACCCTCGCCGTTAAGGGCCCCGTCGTGGTCACCGCCGGTGACTTTCAACTGGGTCACGATATCGAGATCGCCAACCCGGATCACGTCATTGCCACCCTGAACGACAATGGCAATCTTAAGCTGCGTGCTCAGGTAGGACGCGGTCGCGGCTATGAGCCTGCTGACGTGCGCATGGCTGATGAGGAAGAATCCCGCGTGATCGGCAGCCTGCTGCTGGACGCATCTTACAGCCCAGTTCGACGGGTCGCTTACAAGGTAGACAGCGCTCGTGTCGAACAGCGTACCGACCTCGATAAGCTGATCATTGATCTTGAAACTAACGGCACTATCGATCCGGAAGAAGCGATTCGCCGCGCCGCGACGATCCTGCAGCAACAGGTTGCTGTATTCGTTGATCTTGAAAGCGAAGCTGAGCCGGAAACAGTCGAAGAAGCGGATGAAATTGATCCGATCCTGCTGCGCCCTGTCGATGATCTGGAGCTGACCGTCCGGTCTGCGAACTGTTTGAAAGCAGAGAACATTTACTACATCGGTGATCTTATCCGTCGCACTGAAGTTGAATTGCTGAAGACGCCGAACCTTGGCAAAAAGTCCCTGACTGAAATCAAGGATGTACTTGCTTCACGTGGTCTCAGCCTGGGAATGCGCCTTGAAAACTGGCCGCCCAGCAGCCTGCGTGGTGATGACCGCGTACTCGGTTAAACCCGGGTCAAACCTGAACCAAATATAGGAATACCGTCATGCGACACCGAAAAAGTGGCAGACAACTCAATCGTAACAGCTCACACCGAAAAGCAATGTTCCGCAATATGGCGGTGTCTCTGATTGAGCATGAAGTCATCAAGACGACTGTACCGAAGGCGAAGGAACTCAAGCGCGTTGCAGAACCGCTGATTACCCTGGCGAAAAGCGACTCAGTCGCTAATCGTCGACTCGCCTTTGCGCGCACGGGCGACAAGGCAGCCGTCGGTAAGCTGTTCGGCGAACTCGGCCCGCGTTACCAGGATCGCCCTGGTGGCTATACGCGTATCTTGAAGTGCGGTTACCGCGCAGGTGATGCGGCACCGATGGCTTACATCGAGCTGGTTGATCGGCCGCTGCCTGACAATGACGAGGACTTCGACGACGACTTTGAGGACGACGAAGAGGATTAAACCTGACTCGTCCGTGTTTGCTGCCATGACCAGGGTTGTACCTGAACAGAGCAGCAAATAGAGGTAAAAAGCCGGGCCAGCCCCGGCTTTTTCGT
>Ga0181577_10003838_pt1 | contig 11656 bp, 9 predicted proteins | sample 101ome_21_FD_132468 | JGI IMG/M metagenome (GOLD analysis project Ga0181577, IMG submission 132468) | Coastal salt marsh microbial communities from the Groves Creek Marsh, Skidaway Island, Georgia - 101413BT metaG (megahit assembly) | ecosystem: Environmental > Aquatic > Marine > Intertidal zone...
ACCGCCGCCGACGATGAACAAATCCGGCGTGAGCAGCTTCTCGAGTGACGAGTAGTAGATCTGAAGGCGTTCCGCCCAGCTATCAAAACTGAGGTTCTCGCGCTCCAGTGCGGAATAGGCCGCATAGCTTTCAAAGTCTTCTACTCCACCGATGTCAATGTGTCCTAATTCAGAATTAGGTATCAACACGCCGTTGTAGAACAAAGCAGAGCCAATCCCAGTCCCGAGGGTTGTCATGATCACGAGCCCGGACTGTTTTTTGCCGGCTCCAAATTTCACCTCAGCAACCCCTGCGGCATCGGCGTCATTTATCACGTGTGTGTGTCGCCCAAGAGCTTCGGTAAACAGCTTGTCAGCATCTAGACCAACCCATCGGTCCGAGACGTTCGCTGCCGACTGGGTGTGACCGTGCTTTACAACGGCTGGAAAGCATATCCCAACCGGCCGATCTGCTGGTTGTTCTAACCTGCTAACGAGTTCCACAACGGAAGCTGCAATGTCCTCCGGCTCTCCGCCTTCTGGAGTGGCAACCCTCAGGCGATCGGAAACCAGCTCACCCTTCTTCTTGTGGACGACGGCACCCTTGATGCCGGTGCCACCGATGTCGATTCCAATCGCCTTTTTGCTCACGGTGCCTCCGTCAGGATCTCAGGCCCATCTTCAGTGATGAGAATGGTGTGTTCGAACTGAGCTGTAATGGATTTGTCCTTTGTGGTCACGGTCCAGCCGTCATCCCACATGTCCCACTCGTGTGTGCCAAGGGTAATCATGGGTTCTACCGTGAAGACCATTCCTGGCTCTATAACGTCTTTATAGGCTGGCTCGTCGTAGTGCGGAATGATTAGGCCGCTGTGGAAGCTAGTCCCAACCCCATGGCCGGTGAAGTCACGGACAACTCCGTAACCAAAGCGCCTGGCGTATGTTTCGATTGCTCGACCAATGATGTTGACTTCGCGTCCCGGCATTGCTGCCCGTATTCCGCGCATCATGGCCTCATGAGTTCGCTCTACTAGTTCGTGAACCGCAGTTTCGGTCTGGCCAACTATCACGGTGCCGTTGGTGTCTCCGTGCACCCCATCTAGATAGGCGCTGATGTCAATGTTGATCAGGTCGCCCTCCTCAATTACGGTGTCGTCAGGGATGCCATGGCAGATGACCTCGTTCAGCGAGCTGCACAAAGACTTGGGGTAACCCCGATAGCCCAGTGTCGATGGGTATGCACCTTGGCTGACTAGAAACTCATGGCCAATCTGGTCCAAATCATCCGTTGTCATCCCCGGCTTCGCACTCTCTAGAACTCGGCTTAGCGCTTCTGCAGCAATTCGGCTTGCTCGGCGAATCCTGGTTATGGTTTCTGCGTCATACTTGTCTCCGCCTTGGTGAGGAGCAGGTCCAGGCCGGCCTATATATTCAGGCCTAACGATGCTGCTTGGGACTTGTCTCAACGGGGATAACGAACCCGGAGTCAGATGTCCTTCATTATTGCGTGGCATTCAGCCCATTCTATTTTTGGAACAGCGGGTATGGTTTGTGACATGCAAGAAAAGACCAGTTACTGGTTCAATCCGAAAACCAAGCGGGTTGAGACAGGACCCCAGTCGCTCGCTGTTGACCGACTAGGACCATTTGCGACAGCTGAAGAGGCGGCCAGGGCTGAAGAAATTATCGCCGAGCGCGCTAGAAGGATACGCGAAGAAGAGGAGCAAGAAGACTAGTTAAAGTCTTTTTCCACCGGCGGGAAGACGCCTCCCCGAACATCGTTTGCGTAATTAGTTGCAGCAGTGGTGAGTATCTGGCGCAGGGTTGCATATTGCTTAGAAAAAGATGGGGATCTTGAGCCGAGCCCGGCGAAGTCGGTCCAAACCAGTATTTGACCATCGGTTCCCGCTCCCGCGCCAATACCAATGGTGGGGATTGAAAGTCTTTGAGTGATCTTCGCTCCCAGGGCAGCAGGAACCATCTCCAAAACGATTGCGAACGCCCCGGCTTGCTCAAGCGCCTCGGCCTCGGCGACAATCCGATCGGCGTCTTCGTTTCTGCCCTGCACCTTGTAACCAGACAGGCCATGAACAGTTTGGGGGGTGAATCCAACATGACCCATAACAGGAATGCCGTTGTTCACCAAAGCCTTCACCTGTTCGATTCGTGGACCCTCGATTTTTAGGGCGGCAACGCCGGACTCCTTGATCGCCCTTATGCCGTTGTGAAGGGCCTGTTCCGGGCCTTCTTCATAAGAGCCAAATGGCATGTCGAGTACAACGAGCGAGTTCTTCGCACTGCGTGCAACCGCACGCCCAAACGGGATCATTTCCTCAAGCGTGATCGGCACTGTGCCCTCATTGGCCAGAACCGTGTTAGAAGCGCTGTCACCCACAAGCAGAACTTCGATACCTGCCTGGTCGAAGATCTCAGCCGTTTGTTGATCGTATGAAGTTAGGCAGGCAAATTTCTTGCCTTCACGCTTCAACTGAGCCAAGGTGCCGGTTCTAATTTTCATAGCTTGCCAAACCTAGTCGTAATCGGAACTCTGCGTCCCGAACCAAAGGATAGTGCCGTGGTCTTCGGTCCAATTGCACCCTGGCTTCGCTTCCATTCGGCTTTTCGTACCATCTCATCTATCTCGGATACCAATTCGCGATCAAAACCCATCGCTACGATTTCGTCAACGGTCAGGAAATGCTCAATTAGCTGTTCCAGCACACCATCCAGTACTCGATAATCAGGAAGGGAGTCTTGGTCCTTTTGGTCTGGTCGCAACTCAGCACTCGGAGGCTTTTCAATGGAACTAACAGGGATCAGTTCGGCCCCTTGGTTTTGGTTGTACCAGCGCGCAAGTCGCCAAACATCGGTCTTTAGAACGTCCTTAATTGGAGCGAAGCCACCGGCCGAATCCCCATAGATCGTTGAGTAGCCCACGGCGATTTCTGACTTGTTTCCAGTTGCCAGCAACAGGCGGTTCTCCTGGTTTGAGATGCCCATCAAAATTACAGCTCTAATTCGAGCCTGAACATTCTCCGCCGCTAGCCCGCTTAGGCCGAGCTGATTCTCGAGCACCAGGTGAGCATTCTCAATCGGCTCGGTGCGAATCTCACAGCCTAAGTTCTTGGCCAACCGCTGAGCATCGGCAATCGAGTGATCTGATGAATAGCGCGATGGTAGGGCGATCCCGAGAACATTCTCCGGGCCAATTGCCTCGCATGCTATTGCGCAACTCAGTGCGCTGTCGATGCCGCCCGAAAGACCAAGGACAATTTTGCTTTGGCCGGTTTTGATGCAGTAATCCCGGGTTCCAACAACTAGTGCCGTAAATAGCTGCTCTGGATCATTGGGCGTTGGCTCCGCTATGGGCTCGGAGGTGACCCAGAGCCCAGCTTCAGCGCCTGCTCGAAAGATTTCAACGCCGGTCTCATCCATGAGAAAGCTATCGCCGTCGAAGACCAGGTCATCTTGGCCGCCAGCAAGATTTGCATAGGCAATTGCGAATCCATTTTGGAAGCTCCGGGTTGCCTCTCGCCTGCGCAGCATTTTGTCGCGCGTGTAGGGGGATCCGTTGGGAACCACCAAAAGTTCAACGCCATCTTCGCGCAAGGATGCCGAGCGCGAGGAATCCTGTTCCCAAATGTCTTCGCAAATCGCTACGGCGACTTTCTTGCCTTTGATTTCAAAGACTAATTCGTGGTCTCCGGGCACAAAATTGCGCCAATCGTCAAAGACGTCATAGTTGGGGAGTCGAATCTTGTCATAGCGGCCGATAATTTGGCCGTTCCTGAATACTGTTGCCGAATTGTGGGCTTTGGCGTAGGAAACCTGATTGCTTGGCTTTGACGTGGCGGGGGCAACGTGACCGAGCACAATCGTAAGGTCCGCAAACTCTTCGCTGCGGCTGTATTCAACGATTTCCGCCAGTGCCCGCTCCGTCGCCGAAATTATATCGAGCCGGTAGCTCAAATCACCTAGTGGGTAACCGCAAAGGGCGAGCTCACCAAAGACTAGAAGGTCACTTTGAGGGGCAGCTTGAGCGATCTGCTGCATTATTTGAGCAGTATTGCTTGCAAAGTCCCCAACTACTGGGTTTATCTGGCCAAAGCCGATACGGATATCTCGCACAAGCACTAGCCTATTAGGAGGTTCAGGAGGGCGTTATGGAGAAGCAGCAAGAGTTTGTACTGCGCACCATGGAGGAGCGCGGGGTCAAGTTCATTCGTCTCTGGTTCACGGACGTGGCGGGAACGTTGAAATCAGTGGCGGTTGCACCGGCTGAGATCGAGGGAGCCTTCACCGAGGGCATTGGTTTCGATGGTTCCGCCATTGAGGGATTGGCCCGAAATTCAGAGGCAGACATGCTTTTGATTCCCGATCCTGGCACCTTCCAAATATTGCCTTGGCGTGGCAGCGTTGACCCTACGGCTCGCATGTTCTGCGACATTGCCACACCCGATGGTCAGGCCGCGACCGCTGATCCTAGAAATGTATTGCGCAAGGCGTTAGATAAGGCAGCTGGACTGGGCTTCAGTTTCTACGTCCACCCTGAAATTGAGTTCTATCTGCTGAAATCGGCCGAGCTTGGCCCCAATGGAGAACCGGTGCCAGTTGACAATGCTGGCTACTTTGACAATGTTCCGGGTGGCACTGCGCACGATTTCCGCCGGCGCGCGGTAACCATGCTTGAACAGCTTGGAATCTCGGTTGAATTTAGCCACCACGAGGGCGGTCCAGGCCAGAATGAGATTGACCTTCGCTACGCCGACGCTCTTTCGATGGCGGACAATGTCATGACCTTCAAGACGGTAGTCAAGGAAGTTGCCATTGAGCAGGGTGTCTATGCCACATTCATGCCAAAACCCTTCACCCACCAGCCTGGTAGCGGCATGCACACACACTTTTCCCTCTTCGAGGGCGACAAGAATGCGTTTTTCGATGCCTCGGCGACCTACCACCTGTCGAAGGTGGCTCGCCAGTTCATTGCTGGAATCCTGCGGCATGCCCCTGAGATCACACTCGTGACGAACCAGTTCGTAAACAGCTACAAGCGACTTTGGGGTGGGGGAGAGGCACCAAGCTACGTCAGCTGGGGACACAACAACCGCAGCGCATTGGTGCGAGTGCCACTTCATAAACCAGAGAAGGCACAGAGCACCCGTATTGAGTACCGGGCTATGGACAGCGCCGCAAACCCTTACCTGGCATACGCACTGCTGCTGAGTGCCGGCCTAAAGGGCATTGAGAATGGCTATGAACTTCCGGAGGAGACCGAGGATGACGTCTGGTCACTTTCCGACATGGAGCGTCGTGCGATGGGCATTGAGCCACTGCCTCAGTCGCTTGATCATGCAATCAGAAAGCTAGAGGAGTCTGAACTCGCAGCAGAGGTGCTCGGCGAGACGGTATATCGGTATGTGCTTGCAAACAAGCGAAATGAGTGGGCCCAGTATCGCGCTCAAGTGACACCCTTTGAATTGGCACAAAATCTTCGTACCCTGTAGATGAGTGGGAATCGGGCCAACCCGCTGAGCGAGCTTGCTCGGCTTGGGTTCGAGTCGCTCTCAGAGACGATGCCAAAGCTCGACCAACTGGTCGATCAGGTTGGCGATTGGGGTAGGTCAGCCCTCAGTTTTCTATCAAAAGCGCAGTCGCCGGACCAGGCACTTAACGGCCTCCTGCGGTTAGCTGAGACTCAGCCAAAGCTGATTAGCAAACTCCTCTCGAATGAGGACTCAGGTGTGCGATTATGCAAGATTTTGGGTGCCTCGGACGGACTCCTTGATCTAATCACGCGAAAGCCAAGCCTTCTTGAGTTCTTGCGCTCGGCTCCCGTTATACCGAGCGGGTTCGAAGTTTCAAGATCGAGCAGATCGGCCCTGCGGGAGAGCTACCGCGAATACTTGTTCAGGATCATTGACTTTGATCTAGCGCAGCCTGATGCGCGCGGCGCCTATGAACCAGTCTCAATTGCGCTCGCGAACTTGACCGACAACACGCTCGATGCTGCACAACACATTGCTATCGATGAGCTCTTACACGATGGTCGAATTTCAGCAGAGGATGCCCAGCAAACAAAGCTAGCCATAATTGCAATGGGAAAAACTGGTGCCCAGGAGCTCAATTACCTCTCTGATGTGGATGTGATTTACGTTGCCGATGGAGAGGCAGAAAACACAGTTGAGGTCGCAACCAGAATCGCTACTCGGCTAGCACAGGTGATTGGCGAATACGGCGACGAGCCGCCACTCTGGGAAGTCGATCCCAACCTGCGTCCAGAGGGCAAGTCTGGAGCTCTTGTTCGAACACTTCCTGCCCATCGTGCCTACTACGAAAAGTGGGCTGAACCCTGGGAGTTCCAAGCGCTGCTGAAGGCTCGCTATTCGGCAGGTGACCGCGACTTAGGTGAGCGCTACATTCAGACCATAAAGCCCATGATTTGGAGCTATCCAGATCGATCTCGAATCGTGGAGAGTGCCCGACACCTGCGGCGCCGTGTTCTAGATCATCTTCCGGCGAATGAGCAACTGTGGAATCTAAAGCTGGGACGAGGTGGGCTTCGCGATGTTGAATTTACCGTGCAGCTGCTTCAGCTTGTACACGGTGTTGCCGATGAAAAGCTGCGGGTGATGAACACCCTTGGCGCTTTGGACGCCCTAACTGACGCGGGTTTATTGGCCCGTGAGGATCGGGCGACGCTTCGCAGCCATTACATTACTTTGCGGACGATTGAGCACCGGCTGCAGCTTGTCAAGATTCGGCGCACGCACCTCTTTCCGACCACCGAGCCCGAGCAGCGCAGGATTGGCCGAGCGCTAGACCTGAAGAGCACCTCCGAGTCATTTCTAAAGCAGTTTGAAGCAATCCGTGCGGAAGTTGCTTCGTTGCATGATTCTGTGTTCTACCGACCTTTGCTGGCAGCTACTGCCTCGCTATCCGCTGGAGAAGTTCAGCTGAGCTCAGAAGACGTCGAGCAACGACTCCGGGCAATCGGCTTCGTTGACCCCTCGGGTGCCATAAGCCACATAACCGCATTGACATCGGGTCTTTCGCGCCGTGCGACGATTCAAAAAACTTTGCTTCCGGTGCTATTGCGATGGATGGGAGAGGGAATCAACCCAGATCGCGCCCTCGTGAGCTTCAGACGGCTCAGTGAGTCTTTGGGGGAGACACACTGGTTCCTGAAAATGCTCCGAGATTCCTCTGGGGCGGCAGAACGCCTTATGCGTGTGCTGTCATCATCGGAAATGATCAGCAAGCTACTGGAACACACCCCCGATTCCTCGAGTTGGTTTGGCGATTCTGAGGCCCTAGAGCCTTCCGAGCTTGATGAGCTCGAGCAGGAGATGAGTTCCATAGTTTCAAGGAATCTAGAAGATCTGGTTGGGGCCGCTGCATCACTGCGCTCGGTTCGTAGAAGAGAAGTGCTTCGCACCGCCATCGGAGCTGTGCTTGGGGATCTCGACATGCAGCAGATCAGCACCGCACTGAGCAACATAATGGATCGTTACTTGTGCAACATGTTGGAGGTAGCCAAGCTCGATTGCGGCGTGGAGATGGACATCGGAATCGTCGCCATGGGCAGGCTAGGGGGCAGGGAACTTGGATTCGGTTCTGATGCCGATGCAATGTTGGTTTACCAGTCGGATGACGAAGATGCCCAGGCAAATGCAGAACGAGTTACCGCGACCCTTTTGAGTCTGGTTCGCGATTCCCTCATGAATTTCGAATTGGATCTAGATCTGCGCCCCGAGGGAAAGAGCGGAGTCCGCATCCGGTCACTGAATAGCTACGCCGGCTACTACGAAAAGTGGTCCGACACCTGGGAGCATCAGGCACTGCTTCGGGCCAGAATTATCTGCGGTTCAGAACACCTACGCTCTAGTTTCGAAACTCTGATAAATCACTACCGGTATCCCGAGGAGCTATCTGCCAAGCAGCTAACTGAAATCAGGCGGATCAAGGCGCGCGTTGAGGCCGAGCGCTTGCCACAAGGGGCAGACCCACTTAGACATTTGAAATTGGGACGTGGTTCGGTTTCCGATGTCGAATGGCTGGTTCAGCTTTATCAGCTGCGATTCGCTCAGCAGCACCTTGAGCTACAAACCTTTAGTACGACAGAAGCTATATCTGCACTACGAGACTTGGGCAAGTTTACGGACCAGCAGGCCACAATCCTTCGGGATGCATGGTTTATCTCTTCGCGCGCGAGATCGGCTCTTGTTCTGGCCACAGACAAGCTTCTGGATGTCTTACCTCAGGAACGTAAGGCATTGGATGCCATGGCGAGAATCATGGAATATAGCCCCGGCGCCGCCAATGAACTGGAACAGGACTACCTGAGCGCCACGCGCAAGGCCCGGGCGGTTTTTGAAGAGCTTTTCGTTAAATGAGAAAAGGGGCAGCCGAAGCTGCCCCTTTTCTGGTTGAACCTAGACTCCGTAGTAGAGCTCGAATTCGTAAGGGTGTGGTCGCTGCGCCAGTGGCTTAATTTCCTTCTCGCGCTTGTAGTCGATCCAGTTCTCAATGAGGTCCTTGGTAAAGACGTTGCCTTCCATTAGGTACTCGTGATCTGCCTCTAGAGCGCTGAGGACATCACTCAGAGTGCCAGGCACCTGTGGGATGAGCTTCGCCTCTTCGGCTGGCAGCTCGTATAGGTCCTTGTCAACTGGCTCGTGTGGTTCAATGCGGTTCTTGATTCCGTCTAGGCCGGCCATCAGCATTGCTGCGAAGGCCAGGTATGGGTTACCTGAGGAGTCAGGTGCACGGAACTCAATGCGCTTTGCCTTCGGGTTAGAACCGGTCATCGGGATACGAATCGCTGCGCTTCGGTTTCCTGCCGAGTAGACCAGGTTGACTGGTGCCTCGAAGCCTGGCACCAGGCGGTGGTAGGAGTTCACCGTTGGGTTGGTGAAGGCAAGCAGGCTCGGAGCGTGCTTCAGGATTCCGCCGATGTACCAGCGAGCGGTGTCACTTAGGCCACCGTAGCCAGACTCGTCGTAGAACAGCGGCTTTCCGTCTTTCCACAGTGACTGGTGGACGTGCATACCGGATCCGTTGTCACCAAATAGCGGCTTAGGCATGAAGGTGGCAGTCTTGCCGTAACGGTCTGCCACATTCTTGACGATGTACTTAAACTTGAGAATGTCGTCGGCGCTCTTTACTAGCTGGTCAAAGCGGTAGTTGATCTCGCACTGTCCAGCGGTGCCCACCTCGTGGTGGCTGCGCTCGACCATTAGGCCAGCTGCTTCTAGCTCAAGCACGATCTCATCGCGGATGTCAGCTAGCTTGTCGGTTGGCGAAACTGGGAAGTAGCCACCCTTGTAAGGGGTCTTATTTCCAAGGTTTCCACCTTCTTCGACGCGTCCCGAGTTCCAAGCGCCCTCGATCGAGTCGACGACGTGGAAAGCGCTGTTCGCCTTTATCTCGTAGCGCACCTCATCGAAGATGAAGAATTCTGCCTCAGGCGCAAAGAATGCGGTGTCAGCAATGCCAGTTGACTGTAGGTACCGCTCAGCCTTGTGGGCAACCTGACGAGGGTCACGGTGGTAGAGCTCTCCGTTGCGAGGGTTGTAGATGTCGAAGTTAAGAATCAAAGTCTTTTCGATGCGGAAAGGGTCAATCCAAGCGGTAGAAACATCTGGAATCAGCTGCATGTCGCTTTCGTGAATCGAAGCGAATCCGCGAATCGAGGAGCCATCGAACAGCTGTCCGTTGGCGAAGAAATCCTCGTCGATTTGGGAAACGGGAAGGTTGAAGTGTTGCTGAACTCCAGGCAGATCGGTGAAGCGGACATCTACGAACTTAACGTCGTTCTCCTTGATGTAGGCAAGCACCTCTGAGGCTGTCTTGAACATTAGGTTTCTCTCTTTTCGGTGTAGGGATTCCACTCGGAATACGGTTGAATTTAGCGGAAGATTGTTTCGGGAATGTTAAACCTTGCGCTTAGGAGCGCGCGCCTTGAGTGGGTCAATGCCCTTCGGAATTGGCATCGATGCTCCACCGATAGCATCTAGTCGGTTACCCACGACCGTAACCTCGGCTCTGCGCAACGTTTTCTTGAGCTTGTAAACAGTTTTTAGAAGCTCATAGAGACGGGTACCACCCTCATCGGTGCTGACCCTGAGTTGGTGCACTGTCACCCCTGGAGCCATTCTTTGAACCTTGCGCGACTCATCCTGCAGCAGCTGCGTCAGGCGAGCAGAGGACCCTTCGCCGATTAGTACCACACCGGCCGGGCCAACCATTCGATAGACAGCCTCACGTGACTTTGGATTGATGGCAACCGGCATCGAGGAAGCGCGCCAAGACTTGCGAATTTGCGAGTCCAACACTGCGCCAACAGCACCAGCCTGCCCCTCAATTTGCAAATAAGCATTTCGTTCTGCTCGTTTGCTCATGATGATCATGGCAATAAGCACACCTGACATCAAGCCACTGAGTGACCAGAGCCCGATGGAGAAAGGGCCACCCACCCAAAGACCGATGCCAATGCCCAAACTGAGTGCAACTAGCAACGCAAGAATTGAGAGCCAAGCGCTGCTTGGATCGTTCTTTGCCGTTACCTTGTATACCTGCCAGAGCTGCTTTAGCCGAGAGGGCTTCTTGTCCTTTTTAGCCACGAACCTATTCCTTGATTATGGATTATGCGATTGCGGTTGCCTGCGCGAAGTCAACTTTATCTGCTAGGTGCCTAAGCTGCTCCGGAATATCCCGTCCCTTAGCCATCATGCTTTGCGCCCAAAGTCTGCCGGCACGGTAGCTGGACCTCACCAGTGGACCGGAGAGGACTCCGAGGAACCCGATTTCCTCGGCCACCTTTGCAAGCTCAACAAACTCTTGCGGCTTTACCCAACGCTCCACCGGGTGGTGTCTAGGAGAAGGTCGAAGATACTGAGTGATGGTGATGATGTCAGTCCCCGCATCGTGCAAATCGTGCAGGGCCTGAACAATCTCGTCCGTTTCTTCGCCCATGCCGAGGATTAGGTTTGACTTGGTCACTAATCCATAGTTGCGGGCCTGGGTAATGACGTCGAGCGAACGCTCGTAGGTGAAAGCGGGGCGAATCCTTTTGAAAATCCTTGGCACCGTCTCAACATTGTGGGCAAACACCTCGGGCTGCGCATCGAAAACCTTACCTAGCAGCTGGGGATTACCCGAAAAGTCCGGAACCAAAATCTCTACTCCGGTTCCCGGGGATTGGGCATGAATCTGACGAATTGTCTCGGCGTATAGCCAGGCCCCCTCGTCTGGAAGATCGTCGCGCGCCACTCCGGTGACCGTGGCGTAGCGCAGCTGCATCTGTACAACCGAGTTACCGACTCGGCGAGGCTCGTCGGCGTCCAACGCTGCCGGCTTTCCAGTGTCGATCTGGCAAAAGTCGCATCGACGAGTGCACTGGGACCCTCCGATCAAGAAGGTGGCCTCCCTATCTTCCCAACACTCAAAAATGTTCGGGCAACCGGCCTCTTGGCACACGGTGTGTAGTCCTTGGTCTTTGACCAAAGAGTGAAGTTGCTTGTATTCCGGCCCCATCTTCGCGGTGGTTCGAATCCATTCGGGCTTCTTCTCGATTGGGACCGCGCTGTTGCGCACCTCGAGACGAAGGAGCTTCCGTTCGGAACTAGGCTCTGGCATTTGGTATCTCTCCCATAATCTGCTCTACAAGGGTAGCTGC
>Ga0181577_10003839_pt1 | contig 11656 bp, 10 predicted proteins | sample 101ome_21_FD_132468 | JGI IMG/M metagenome (GOLD analysis project Ga0181577, IMG submission 132468) | Coastal salt marsh microbial communities from the Groves Creek Marsh, Skidaway Island, Georgia - 101413BT metaG (megahit assembly) | ecosystem: Environmental > Aquatic > Marine > Intertidal...
CCAGCGTTCGATACAGCCGACGCGAGCTGCGCGCTAGCAATCCAACCCATCGGGGCTTGCAAAATGGGATAATCCACTCCAGTCATCTCGGTCACGCGATTGTTAATAGGCTTTGGTTTCACATCTACCTCGTAGTCTTATAAAGCGTTGGCCGAGCCAACATACCGAACCCTTGGTCGCGGTCAAGTAAATAGCGATAAGCTGTCGCACAGTGCGCACATACGCCGCGCTTTAATTTAGGAAACACAGAATGATTATGCGCTCACTTCCACTGTTAAGCCTGACTGTCCTCCTTGGTGTTGTGCCATTGACAGAACGCGTCGAGGCCAGCGAATCACGCGAGTTGCGTTTTCCTCCGTTGAAGGATGGGCGCCTCGTGCTGTCTGTAGACACTCACACGCACAGTGTCTTCTCCGACGGGCATGTCTGGCCAACGGTACGCGTTTGGGAGGCCAATAAGGATCGGCTGGACGCCATGGCGATTACCGAGCATCTCGAATACCAACCCAACCGTGACGACATCCCTCACCCTGATCGCAATCGCGCCTTCGAGCTCGCTGCAAGAGAAACCAAGGAGGGCAGAGAACGAACCGATCTGCTGCTGATTCCTGGCGCCGAGATCACCCGCAAATATGCGCCGGGTCACGTGAACGCCCTATTTATCGAGGACACAAACCCTCTGCTCACGGTAAAGCACCGGCGCGAGGAGACCTTCGCTACCGCGCGAAAAGCGCTGAAAGCGGCAAAGGCGCAGCAAGGATTTATGATCTGGAATCATCCTGCCTGGCCACGCGATTTCCCCGATGGCGTCATTACGATATCCAAAGAGCAGCAGTCCCTGTTTGATGCAGGTCTCATTCAAGGTATCGAAGTTGCCAACGGCGAGTACTTCAATGACTCATCGCTTCAAGTCGCGTTAGATCATGACCTCACTATCATCGGCGCCTCAGACATCCATGGCCTCATCGACTACGACTACGACATTAACGGCGGCGGCCATCGCACCGTGACTTTGGCGTTCACCAACGAGCGCAGTGTTGAGGGCATCGCGACAGCCCTCTTCCAAAAACAGACCATTGCTGTCTATGACCGTCAGTTCATTGGGCGTGAGAGAGAACTCCAAACCTTGTTCGATAGCCTCGTGCAGTTTGAACGCCTCCCGGCCCGTCGCAATGATAGCCAACAAACTGCGGTACGCATCAGCAATGCAGGACCCATCGATATTGAACTCGAAGTGCTCGGCGATGTGAGCCTCAACAAGTCAGCTGGGTATGTCACAGTGCCGTCCCACGGATCGACGATTGTCGTCGTACTCGATCACGCATTGAGCGACGAAATTGATCTCAGGCTTGAGTGGCTGAACAGCTGGCAAGCGCCCAAGACGCATGCCCGGATTGATGTAGAGCTGTAGATAAATCAACGGCGCATAAAAAAGCCGGCGCTAGGCCGGCTATTCTCAGTAACAACCCATTACCACACGATCTGGACAGAGCGGCCATCGCTCGCAGTGAAAGTAATGACACTTACCTTCTTCCGCTGCTGACTGGTGCAGACCGGCTCGGCATTGCACTCAGCGCCAGTGGAAAATGCGCCGCTAAGCAGCGAGTCATCACTGTTGCGCACTTCGGCAACCCATTGTTTCCCGGCGTTGTACTTTTGAACCACGAGGGTCACTGGGCCACCGGTACCTGGGTCAGTGGCGTTGGCTGTGCCCGACGCATCGCCGGTCGCACCGTCATCATCGGTTACGGTCAGTGAGACAGTGAATGTTCCAGCTGACGAATACTCATGAGAAACCGATGTGCCGGAGCCCGTTCCACCATCACCGAAGTCCCACAAATAGTCGGTAATCGTGCCATCGGAATCCGAAGAGCCTGAGGCATCGAAGGTACAGGTCAGGTCCTGACAGTTAACCGAGAAGGCGGCGGAAGGAGGCAGATTCCCTGTTGGCGGGGGTGGAGGTGGCGGCTCACCACCCACAAATCGCGGCATCAAAGTTGACGCATCCAACAAGGGCTCTTGGTTCCCATCGCCTGAGTCATCAACGTAGTTGTAGTTACCGGTACTGGTCAGGTAGCCCACGATCTCACTAGCAGTCATGCCGTTCGAAGCGAGTACCGCCGCGGCACCCGCAACGTGTGGGGCTGCCATGGAGGTGCCATCCAACGTGTAGTAGCCAGGCTGGGCCACGTTGTATTCGGTGGGAATCGTCGAGAGGACGCAGTAACCGGGCGCCGCAATATCGACCGGTGACCCGAAGTTACTAAAGTCGGCCAGGGTGTCGTCTTGCTCTGTGTCATCAGCGTAACAACTGATTCCAGAACCGCCCTCAAGCCCATCAAAGTCGGCCAAGGCCGAGACCGTAATCGCACTGGGCACAAAGGCTGGTGAGTAGTTGTATGCGTCAGCCGCGCTGTTACCTGCGGCAACGACCACAGCCACGCCACTAGCCACGGCATTATCAATGGCTGTTTCGTAGGCGCTGCTCCTGCCTGAACCACCAAGACTCAAGTTCATGACCTCGATGTCACTCTGAGCAACCACCCAGTCTATGCCAGCAATGATGCCGGACGTATAGCCAGACCCGCCCGAGTCGAGGACTTTGACTGCCCACAGTCTCGCACCCGGCGCGACACCTACAACGCCAATACCGTTATCCAGGGCCGCCACCGTCCCCGCAACATGAGTCCCGTGATACTGATCGTCATCGGCCGTGCCGAGCGCGCCATCGCAGTAATAGGTTCTTCGGGGACCACGATTTAGACAGTTCGTTCCGCCCACGACATTAAGATCTGGATGGTCTATATCGATTCCCGTGTCCAAAATAGCCACGTCAGCGTCAACCCGGTTGTCATCAATGCCGTCGATATCAAAGGCGGTATTTTGACTCGCAAATATCCGGGTTATTCCCTCAGGAATGCCTTGACCAATCGCCTGCTGAGGAAGGTCCTCTTCGACTAACACAACCTGAGGGTGGTTTCTGAGGCCGTTGAGGGCTGATCTTGGCATTTCGATAGAAAAGCCACTCAGCGCATTGGAGTACACGTACCCTCGTTCGCCACCTGCCTGCTTTGCAAGCCTTTGAGATAAGGCATTTGAATCGGCACCGTCCTTCAAAGTCACGATATAACGACCAAAGTCTGGTTCGCCGACCGCTGGCATGCTGAGCATCGACAGTGCGCCGATCAGCATGAGTACCGCAGATCTAATTTTCATTATGCTCCCCTATAACGCCGCTCATACGACGTTTAGCAGGGGGAATGCCGCCTGTTGCAAAGCACCCGCCTCAGAGACTGGGGCGACCCGATTTTGGTTTGGCTTATGGGGGTTTTATCTTCGCTTCACCATGCGGTATTCCGCCTAAGCCGACCCAGTCCCATCCTCTCCCTGGTATCGACAATGAATGAAGCGCGTCCATGCGATGTGGTGTTTCCACTCCCCCACATTAGAAGATCAAATGGTCAGAGGCCAGTATTTTTTGCGGCAAATGTGACCGCGGGCACACTTGTAAAAGAGGTAGGGAGTATGGCCTTCATTGAGTATTTATTGTGCCTAAGCGGCACGTCATTACGTTTACCAAGCGACAACGACAGACAACTAAGCCACAGGAAAGTGTCAATGAGAGAAAAAGCCCGGGACTACCCCGGGCTAGTTAGCGTGAACTATTGTGCGGCGTCTAAGAAACGATACTGAAGACTCTGCTCGTAGGCTCGAACCACTTGCCCGTCCGAGAATTGGAACATGCACGAGTCATCTGTGTAATCCATGTAGTTGAAGACATCATCGAGTCCAGATTGCTTTCGGCATGAATCAATCCCAGCCGGACAACCATAATTTGGCGATCGCACGGCTGGCGTGTCGGCCACGAAATCACCATTACCGCGGCACCCTCCTTGAAAAGTGTGGTACAGCCCCAGCCAATGCCCCACTTCATGAGTACCCGTATCTCCCTCGTTATAAGGCGAGGCATCGCCACCCGGCAAACTTCCACCCAAAACGACAACACCATCATTATCAGGACTGCTGCCATAGGAGCTGGGGAATGTCGCCCAGCCCAACAAACCTCCTCCTGGGCTACTGACATACATGTTCAGGTCGCCACGATCACCCTGTCTCAAAGAGCTCTTCATCGAACCTTCTGCAGTCGACCCAGGTCCAGCGGTCAACCAAGCAGAATTATTGAACTGCCTAATTTGACCCACCAACTGGAACGCATAGGGGCTATTCACACCGAAAGCAGCGTTTAGCACCTGCATTTGATCTAGCACCTGACCCTCGGTGCCAGCGCAGTTATTACCGTTGTCATCGCAGATAATATTGACGTACGTGTCGATGACGATGCTACCCGCTCCTGGCACTAACGTGGGTGGATCTTCGCCGCCACCGCCACCGCCACCGCCACCGCCACCGCCGTTACCGCCACCGGGACGATCAGGCTTCTTGCCGTTCTGTGTTTGACGAAAGAGTTCTCGGAATCGTTTTTCTTGCTTTGCCGCATCTGCTGCACTGGGGTGCACAGTACCGCAACGCAGGAACTTTGCGTTGCCGTTGGCATTTTCTAATGCAGAGTCGCTAGGTCCAGCGAGGGATGAGGGTACAAATGATGCCGTAGCGACCGCCACGGCCAAAGGGAGAAATGACTTCATTAAACGCGCTCCTCAACGTGCAGACCCAGTCCCTTCCTCTCCCTGGTTTCTGCGTTAATAAAAGCGCGTCCATGCGGCGTGGCTTTGGCCACCTCAACACCTTAGAAGAACTGACTCTCGAAGACCACCCCTAATCGCAATGGCATCGATGCAAAGATACTACCCCCCCGACCTTTGACTAAGCTCGATTTTGGAGCCACCACTCCATTTCTTCGATGTGGTCCTTGCCAAAGAACTGCTCATCACCCACAAAGAAGGCGGGAATGCCAAAGACGCCTCGATCAACAGCGCCTTGTGTATTCGCCATGAGTTCGGCCTTTACTTCTGGGTCCTGTGTGGCTTCCAACAACGCTTGACCGTCAAAACCGGCGGCATTGAAAGCACTGACAAACACGTCAGGATCGTCCATCTTTAGACCGTCTTCCCACATCATTTTAACGCCCGCCTCAATGTAGGGCGCGACATCATTGTCACGACCATAAGCAACGCAGGCGCGCATCAGCAGCAACGTGTTGACCGGGAAATTAGGATTCATCGCAAACTTGGTAAGTCCGTGACGATCACAATAGCGCTCGATTTCGCGCATGAACATCGCATTTTTCCCGGAGACACCGGCGAAATTCATCATGGGCGGCTGGTTGTTGGTCGACTTAAAAATACCGCCGAGTAAGCACGGCGTGATCTTGAGTTGGGCGCCGGTTCGATCGGCGACGTCCTTTACGGTGAAGTAAGACAGATAAGCGTTTGGACTGCCAAAATCAAAGATGAATTCAATGGTTGTACTCATGGTTGCCCCCTTTTTATTTTTATAACCGCTCACATCATTTTATGAGCGCGCGTGCGTCAGTAGGCCAATAAACCTTCTCGGTGTCCAGCGCGCAAACGCGCTTTATTCACCTTATAAAAAAGCAAATGGACCCGCGGTCGTTACTGCTAAGCAAATTGAATTCCTGCCAACAAGATCAGTTGCAGCAGATTAATGCCAACAGATAGCTTGTGGTCCCGATCGAAACGGCGACCCGCTTCAATATCACCAGCCAATTGCGCGTCGCGTGCCGCATTGATCCGCGGCAACAACCACTGCCTCACCCAGAGCGTTGATACCCCTACAAATATACAAACGATGGCCGCTTGTTCAGCGGCTTCGCCATTGGCCACCAAAAACAACAAAGTGGCAATGAGGCTGAGAGCAATCATGAAGCTGTAGTAGCGGGGAAACATCGAACGTAAAAACGCACCGGCTTGCGCCTCAGGCAATGAGGTGAAAACCACCGGCGCCACAACCGAGGGAAAAAACAGCATGGCGCCCAATAACATCAAGACCAGCGCATTTGCGAGCTCCAGCATGGATACCCTCCTACCGTTTGTATTGCGTGGGACAGTAGCCACGCCCCACATCGAAACCCCGTAACTTGCGATGCTTAGTCACGCGGCCCGTGACCCGCTTACGCCAAAGCCGAAAGGAACTCGCTTTCATCTCACGACGCATGAGCTTGATGGTCTCAGACTCGCTCAAGCCGAAGGTTGCTTCGATAACCTCAAAGGGCGTTCGGTCCTCCCATGCCATTTCAACGACGCGGGAAACCTCTGATTCGCTCAATGTGTGCTTAGGTATCGACATGGCGAGATGGTAAGACTCTGAAACAGGCTATACCTCTGCCGTCTGGGCTGTGTTCGGGTTCGTGCTCGAAAAAATCAGATCTGCCTGAGCTCGCAGCGACGCCATCCGCGCAGAGAGTTAATTAACCACCATGACTCTACCTTCTCGAGATCCGAAACAGGCAGTGACCGTTCAGACACCGTGCCGTCATCGATCAACTCGTCGCGTAATACCCCAGGTAGAAGGCCGTCAGTAAGTGGCGGTGTGAATAAACGACCGCCCATCTGATACACGACATTAGCAATCGCACTCTCAGTGACATGTCCCAACTCATTCACCAGAAGTGGCGATACACCCTCCGGTACTTCAGCGACCGCGCGATCATAGGCCTCTCGGCGACTCGTTTTATGGATCAGAAAGGGGTCCGCGGACTCGACAGGTGTCGTAGAGATCAGAAGAGGCACGCATTCACTATCAGCAGTAGCAGCATCTAGGAAAAGCGGATCGAGGCTGTGGCTTAGGGCACCGCACCGATTGAGTTGCAGCCGCAAGCGCCACTGTTTGGCGCTATCGATGGAGGTTACTAGCTCACTAAGGTACGACTCGATAACCTGTCTATCAAACCCAAAGGACCAGTACTGCGCGGAATTTTCCAGTCGGCGCAAATGACGCGCAAGGCGAGTAATCTTGCCTTCACTGATCCCCATCGTTTCGAACAAATGAAAACTAGGGTCGGGCTGCTTCAGTATGCGCGCTTTAGTCTGCAGCTCCTCAAACTCGTCGCTGGGGTCAGAATCCCAGACGATGCCACAGCCCACACCAAACCGGCTCTTCCCGCTGCTCGAATGACTCCAAGCCGTTCTTATCGCGACGTTAAAACTGGCAAACCCGGAGGGCTTAATGATGCCAAGCGCGCCGGTATAAAGTTCGCGCGGGCTGTCTTCTAACCCGTCAATGACATCGACTGCCGCGTGCTTTGGTGCGCCCGTGATCGACGCCGCCGGAAACAGGGCCGTAAAGATATCGGCGATGCTGGCTGACACCTCGGTTTTGACCGTAGAGGTCATCTGCCAAACGCTGGGGTAGCGCTCGACCCCGAATAACTCATCGACGGACACCTTGCCCGTGGACGACAAGCGAGCAAGGTCGTTACGCACCATATCGGTGATCATGACGTTCTCAGCTCGGTTCTTTGCTGACGTCTGCAACCAGTGCGCGTTGGCCTCGTCGGCAAGGGCTTCAGATTTCCGCCCTACCGTTCCCTTCATGGGTTTACTCCACACCACACCATTTTCACGCTCGAAAAACAGCTCGGGGGAGGCGGAGCAAACCGTCACCTCGGGTCCACTCATGAAAACAGCGTGCGGCATGTCTTGTGACCAGCGCGCAAAATCCGCCAGGGTCACCTGCCCCTCATTTGACATGCGTGATGTGAGATTGATCTGGTAGACCTCTCCCGCACCAATCATCGATTTAATACGATCGACCTTGGTCTCAAATGACTCCCGCGACTCTAAAAGGTGCCATTCAGCATTCGTTTGCTCATTGGGTGAATAGAGATCTGTCAGGGATGCGATGGACTTCTCCGCGGCGAATAAGGCAAAACAAGCGAGAGGTGCATCAATATCACGCTTTGGAAACTTGCGATCAAAGGCATGACTTGCCTCATAGGCAACATAGCCCACAGCGTAAAGGCCATCTCTACGAGTGCGCTCCTCTGCCTCATTCAAAACCGATAAGACAGCGCTGTGCTCCGCGGCCACAAGCACGTCCTGGCAGTGTTCATACACTAACCAACTATCTGTCTTGGCATTACGAACAATGGCGCGGTCAAACATGATGTGGCCGATAAGTTTGTGGGCTGTCTATGGACTGAGATAAACGCACGCGAGGGGCAACTCGATCACCCGCGCATTATGCCTAGTTTCTCAGATGATTCGACGCCCACGGTCAAAGAAAAGTCCCTTACACCATGACACTCTGGATTAGTCACATTCATAAATGCTGGCAGTACTTTGGAGGCACCTTCGATGACTCGTTAACTCAAACAGATCTGGTCACTGAACTGTTCGGCTTGTCACATTGCCAACCCAGAAACGTCTGTATGCCCTCTAAAATTTGCATTAACCAAAGCGTGTACTAGCCTAAGGGCGGGGGTGTCCCCAGATCTTAAAATGACAAAACAGGACAACAACATGAAAAGTTTCGTTTCTATCTTGACCTTAATAGCAACACTAATCTTTGCGCCCCTAAGCACAGCAGAAATCTGGAAAGATTATGGCTTGAGCGAGGAGGTCACTGAGTTAACTGTTGTATCGGTAAAACCCAATTACGTCGACGCGTATCTGACTCGCCTCAAAAAGACATGGGTGAGTTCCATGGAAATTCAGAAAGACATGGGTGTCGTCATGGAATACAACGTCTGGGCCGCAAATGTGGCGGCACAGCCCAATGTCTTCCTGACGGTGACATACAAAGACATGGGCGCGATGCAGGGAAGTAAAGAAGGCTACGACGCGCTAATGAAAGCCATGACTGAGCGCTTTAATGCTGATCAAGACGAGCAAGAAGAGCTCGCGCAGGGTTATGAGGACTATCGAGAGATCGTTGATTACGTCATCCTCAACAGGGTTGAATATTGAAACGAAAGCGAAGAAAGTAACAGAGCGGCGCAAGCCGCTCTTTTTTTTGCAGTAACGCGTTAATAAATAGAAACAGAGTAGCGTGAGATGAAAATTGATCTTTTAGACAAAGAGTTACTGTCGTGGCAAGACTATGGCCCAGATGATCGCTTCACTTTTCCCATTGGTTACGGCGGTGCCTTGCTGGGGCACGATGGACAAGGTCATATCGATCTGCTCTATCGATGGGAGCCGGGAAAGTACTGTCATTTTCATCGTCACCTGTGTGAAGTGAGATCCACGGTCCTGCAAGGTTCTCTCGAAGTCGTAACCTTTGAGGACGGTGTTGAAGTCTCGAAGGTCACCCGCCAAGTTGGCAGTTACTCACACATGCCCGAGGGCGATGTGCACATGGAACGTGGTGGTCCCGAGGGCGCGACCGTGCTGTTTAATCTTTATGCGCCCGATGGAAGATTGACAGAAATGCTCGACGAGCAAGGCAATACGCTTAAAACGCTGACTATCGAGACTGTGCTCAAACAATTTGCCAATTAATCAAGCGGGAGTGCGCACGCGATAACGTATGCGAGGACCCACTGCCCGGAGTAGACTCAGCGCATTGTTACCAAATCGGAATAATCGATGCGCAGTGTTCTAAGCCTTGCCCTATTATGTCTTCTCATTCTTGCTCAACAAGTTTCGGCGTCCCTCATGGGCGCCGATGTCGTGTTTCGCGGCGGCACCGTCTACTCAATGGACACCCAGGGGAATCGTCACAGCGCCATTGCTATTGCCGGCGACCAAATCCTCGCCATCGGCAATGAGGCAGATGTTGCACTCTTCACGACCGAAGCGACCCAGATTATTGAGCTCGAAGGCCGTGTTGTCTTTCCCGGATTCATCGATACCCACATCCACACCATGGACACCTTGCCTCTACTCAACGGCGTCATGCTCTCGCCCGGGCAAAGTGCGGAAGAGGTGTTGGACGCCATTGCCGCGCATGCTCGGCAGTACCCGGAGCAGAATCCGGTCTTGGGATCTGGGTTTCTGGCCCGCGCCTTTGGAATCAACGGCCCCACCGCTGCCCAACTCGATGCCGTGGTTCCTGACAGACCGGCGCTCATCATCGATGAAGGAGGCCATACAGCATGGGCCAATTCACTCGCCCTGCAAGCCGCGAACATCACAGCGGATACGCCAGACCCGGTACCGGGCGCCCACTTCTTTCAACGCGATATGCTGGGCAACCCCACGGGATGGCTGGTCGAGGGTGCCGCGATTGACCCTGTGACCAATGCCTTGGGCGTGGTCAGTGAGAGTACCTTGAGGGAACGTGCACCCGGGTTCTTTTCTGACATGGCCGCTGTGGGTTTAACAGCCGCATTTGATGCGGGAATGATCGACACTGGACGGTATGGGATGAAAGTGGCCCATGAACTCGCTGAGGCCAATACCCTGCCGCTTCGATTAGTGGGTTCGCTGTATATCAACAAGCCCAAAGATCTCACAACCGCACATGCGCGACTGTCCCAACTCCGCGAGCAGTACCGCCACGACCTATTCTCGATGACGACCTTAAAACTCTCGCTCGATGGAACGGTAGAGGCTAAAACAGCGGTGACGCTCGACCCTTACATTGCCCCTGAAGGCCACGAAGCATCACCGCTATTACCCGACGATCAAGTATTCAATGCGGTGTACGAAGCCTACAGTCTCGGTTTTGACCTCCACCTCCACGCCATTGGCGATGGCGCTGTCAGAACGGCCTTGGACGCCATAGAGGCGGGCCAAACGGCTCACCCGGCATCGGATGTACGAGCGACCATCTGCCACATTGAAGTTGTCGATCAGGCAGACATCGAACGATTCGGCGCCCTGGGCGTTGTCGCCCAAACCACGCCCACTTGGTTTGAGTACGACGAGATCGCCATGGAGTTTTTGGGACCTGAGCGTTTCGAGCAGCTCTATCCTCTCGCATCCATCCAGCGCAATGGCGGTCGAGTGACCTTGGGCAGCGACTATCCAGTGTCGTGGATTGGCAAAGACGCCCTGAATCCAATGTTCAACATCGAAATGGCGGTCACGCGCCAGCGAGCGGGCGATAAAGATTACCCAGTGCAAGCACGCGCTAACGAACGGCTCAGTGTCGACCAAGCCATTCGCGCGCACACGGTGGACGCTGCATGGCAAATTCGCATGGAAGACATGATTGGCACTTTGGAGCCAGGAAAGAAAGCCGACCTAGTGGTGCTCGATCGCGACCCCTATCTGAGCGACCCATACGCCATACACCGCATCGAAGTTGATCTCACCGTATCTAACGGACGACTGGTGTTCGAAAAAAACGAATCGTGACGTAGGCCCAAATGGGCGCTTTGATAACTAAAGCCGTATAGCACCAGCCAGCGGGTCAACGCCATTAATGAGTTCATGGAACTCATCGGCCAATCGCTGTGACTCTTTAACGCAATGCCGCCAATAGGTCTCTCGAACGCGCTCGGGGATCTTCCCAAAATCGCGGCGATCGGGGATTTTCCCAAACGGTAGCTGCGCCAAAAACTCATCAGTCGGGCAAATCATAATGAGCTGGTCGGCCGATACCTGCTGGTCAGCACGCCAAGGCAAAAACTTATCAAACCATCCCACGGTGGTACGGCTATTAAAGTGTGGATAGAGCCAAATCTGATCGTCGGGTAATCGCTTCAGGTCAAAGTGGTAATCGATAATACCGCCATCCCAGAAAGCACCTTTTCCTGCACCCTCGATGTCGTAAACACCCTCAAATA
>Ga0181577_10003845_pt1 | contig 11650 bp, 9 predicted proteins | sample 101ome_21_FD_132468 | JGI IMG/M metagenome (GOLD analysis project Ga0181577, IMG submission 132468) | Coastal salt marsh microbial communities from the Groves Creek Marsh, Skidaway Island, Georgia - 101413BT metaG (megahit assembly) | ecosystem: Environmental > Aquatic > Marine > Intertidal zone...
GCACGGCACCATCGGTCTGCTTGCTGCGCTCGAGCAGCGCCGCACCACCGGTGTCGGCCAGCACGTAGAGGTCAATCTGCTCTCATCCGCACTCTCCGGGCTCGTGAACCACAGCGGCGGGTTTGCAGCAGCAGGAGTCGTACCATTCCGGATGGGCAACGCCCACCCAAGCGTCTATCCGTATCAGACGATGCCCACGCAGGACCGCGACGTGATCATCGCCTGCGGCAACGACCGTCAGTTCACGGCCTTCTGTCGAGTACTCGAGATTCCCGACGTGGCTGAGGATGAGCGGTTCCGGCTCAACGCCGACCGAACCGCGAATCGCGACCTGCTCCACCCGATCCTTGTGGAGAAGTTGTCCCACTGGTCAGCCGACGATCTCTTCCACACCCTGAACGCCGCCGGCATCCCGTGCGGGCCGATCAACACGATCCGGGAAGGTGTCGAACTGGCGCAGACACTCGGGCTCGAGCCGATCGTGACGGTCGGCGCAGACGGCGACACGGTGGACCTGATCGCAAACCCAATCACCTTCAGCGACGCTGCGCCCCAGTACACCCGACGTCCACCCCGTCTCGGCGAACACTCCGATGAGATCCGGGCCTGGCTCACCGACAACGCCTGAGAGCAACGATCTATGTCCGACAGCACCACATACCGTTCGGGACTTGGCGTATCCGATGCCGACTCCATCACCCTTCTGGGTCACGACCTCGCCGATGAGCTGCTCGGTCAGATCACCTTCGGTGAACTTGCCTACTGGCTTGCGACCAAACGACGCCCGACAGCCGGCCAGCGGGTCATGTTCGAGGCCGTGTTGGTTGCACTCGCCGACCACGGTTTCACCCCGACTGCCATCGCCGCCCGGCTCACGTACCTGAGTGCCCCCGACTCGATCCAAGGAGCCATGGCAGCTGGTCTGCTGGGCGGGGGTTCCCGATTTCTGGGGGTGACGGAGGACTGTGCCCAGTTCCTCAACGCTGCGCTCCAGCAACTCCCCGAGTACCCGACCGACGACGAGGGTTGGGACACCGTTGCGTCGGAGCTGGTTCGACAGACAAAAGCGGATGGTCGCTTCGTTCCTGGACTCGGGCATCCCGTCCACAAGCAGGGCGATCCCCGAACACCGAAGCTCATGAGCCTCGCTCGCGAGCACGAACAGTTCGGCCCCCACCTCGAGCTGTTCTCCGCCATCGGACGGACACACCCCGAGATCCTCGGACGGTCGCTGCCGCTCAACGGAGCCGGTGTCTGTGGCGCCGTGTTGGCTGATGCTGGCCTTCCGATGGGAGTGATGCGAGGTTTCGCGCTCCTCGCTCGCTGTGCAGGTCTTCTGGGGCAGATTGCCGAAGAGATCGAGGATCCAATTGCCAACGACATGTACATGACGATCGACCGCAATACCGACTACCAGCCACCCCCGCGGTCGACCTGAGACGCAGCTGAACTCACTCGGCCTGCAAGACCCAGACGTCGAGGCCGAGGACATCAGTGGCCTCGGCAATCACCCGCCACCCACTGCGCTCGTACATGACGACGTTTGCCGGGTTGGTGGTCTCCAGCACGGCGGGCACCCCGTCTGCTCGTGCAGCAGCCAACCCAGGCTCAGCGACGCGACGGGCGAGTCCCTCACCACGACGGGCGGGATGCGAGGCCAACATCCCGAGATACCAGTGCGGCGCAGACGGAATCGCCTGTCCCACAGCCCCGTCATACACCGCAAGCCGGGCCGTGACGTCGGCAGGAAGGTCGGCAACGACCGAAGGGGCGTCGGCCGACCCGACGGGCGGTGACCACAACGCCACGGCATCACCACCGGCGCCGAGCCACACACCACCGACCGCAATTCGCCTTGTGGCACTCGCCTCCACGTAGACCCTCGCAAGATCGGCGAAGTCGGCACCGTTGCCGAAGAACGCACGAAATGCCGGGTCCTGATCGAACGCTGCGACGACCGTGGCAACGATGCGCGGACGATCCTCGGGGCCGGCGAGACGAACGTCGTTCACGGCCACAGAGTACGTTCTGCGCCCATGAACACACCCCGTCAGGCCCCCTTCCATCTGTGCGACGAGCCCGTGCTGCATTGGCGCATCGGGCCGATCACGGTGGCCCGGGTCGTCGAGGGCATCACCGAGTTCTCGGCGCGGATGTTCCTCCCCGAGCTCACCGAGGAACAGATCGACGCAGCCGGTGCATGGGCGGCTCCCTTCTTCACCGAAGACAAGCGACGCCTCCTCCTGTCGTGTCACAGCTTCCTGGTCGAGACGCCCGACACCACGATCGTGGTCGACACCTGTGTCGGCACCCATCAACCGCGATCGATGCAGACCGATCCGACATTTCTCGACCGGCTCAGCGCCGTCATTCCTGGCGGCCGAGATGGCGTGGACGTCGTCGTCTGCACACACCTGCACTTCGACCACATCGGGTGCAACACGATCGAGATCGACGGCGTCTTGCAACCGACGTTCCCGAACGCCCGGTACCTCGTCGCCGAACCAGAACTGGCAGCCACCCTCGCCGACGATCACATGGATGTCGTCGAGGAGAGCATCCGGCCGCTGCTCGACGCAGAGGTGCTCCACCCCGTGGCAACCGACCATCGGATCGATCCCTGGACCTGCCTGGTTCCCTCGCCGGGCCATTCTCCCGGCCACGTCTGCCTCTCGATCGAGACCGACACCGCCACTGCGTTGATCACCGGCGACGCAGTGCATTCGCCGCTGCAGTTCACGTACCCGTCCGTCTCGGCCGAGATCGCCGACCACGACTCCGCCGAAGCAACGCGAACTCGGGAACGACTGGTCGCACGACTCGCCGACACCGACACCTTGGTGCTCGGTACCCACTTCCCGACACCGACGGCCGGCCATCTCCGAAGCGGCCCCCTCCCGTGGATCGAACCGGTCGAGGGACTCGACCTCGTCGGCCCGCTCAGAGCTCCTCGATGAGCGAACGAAGCTTCCGAAGGGTCCCGACAGGGTCGGACCCCGCAAACGACACACTGAGATGCGTCACACCTGCGTCCTTCCAGCGGGCCAGGCGCTCCCCCACGATCGATGCCGGGCCGACGAGGTGGGCTCGCTCGAGGTAGTCACGGGGCACCGCCGCAGCCGCCTCGGCCTTGTGGCCGTCGAGATAGAGATCCTGGATGCGCCGCGCGTCCGCCTCGAAGCCCATCTTGCATGCGATGTCGTTGTAGAAGTTCTTGGTGCGAGCACCCATACCGCCCCAGTAGAGGGCAGTGTTGTTTCGGTCGTGGTCGAGAACGACATCGGCACCGTCGCCTGCGTACTCGTCACCGATCGCAACCAGTGCGCCCTTGGAGATCTGGAGTGGACCCAGATTCGCCGGACGATCGGCCATTCCCTTCGCCAGCGCATCGCCCCAGATCTGCGGAATCGCGTCGGGCAGATAGCTCGTGGGCAACCACCCCTCGGCACAGCGGGCCGTCTCGGCGACAGCGCGCGGCATCAGTGACGCCCACCAGATCGGCACACTCGGCCGAGGCAGGTGATTGATGATCTTCAGCGGTTTGCCGAGTCCGGTCCCGAGCCCATCGGGCAACGGCAGTTGCACCGTCTCCCCGTCGTACTCGAGCTTCTCTCGACGCATGGCCATGCGAACGACGTCGATGTACTCGCTGATGCGCTTCACCGGCTTCTCGTACGCAATGCCGTGAAAGCCTTCGACGACCTGCGGACCGCTCGCCCCGAGCCCCAGGATGAACCGGCCGTCGCTGATCAGGTCGCACCCGGCCGCGGTCTGCGCGATCGCCGCTGCCGAGCGGGAATACACGTTGATGATTGCCGTACCGATCTCGACCCGTTCGGTTGCCGCAGCAAGGTAGCCGACCCGGCTCACGGCATCGACGCTGTAGGCCTCACTGACCCACACGACATCGAGGCCGGCCCGCTCCAGTTCGACGATTCGGTCGACGGACTCCCGGAACGGCTGGGCGTAGCGAATGCCAGTGCCGATCTTCATGACAGGCCGTTCCTACTTGGGCGCAAACCGCGTGCCGGCGTCGAGTCGGATGGTGTCGCCGTTGAGCATCGGGTTCTCGATGATCGCCACCGCCAGCCGACCGAATTCGTCGGGGACTCCGAGTCGCTTCGGGAACGCTGCGTCCTTCGTCAGCTGCATACCGCGCTCCTCGGTGACACCGGCGGTCAGCCCCGTGGCGAACAAGCTCGGCGCAATGGTCACGCACCGGATACCCATCGAGCCCAGATCGCGTGCGATCGTCAATGTCATCCCAGCAATGCCCGCTTTTGCGGCGGTGTACGAGACCTGGCCGATCTGCCCCTCGAATGCCGCAATCGACGCCGTGTTGATGAGCAGCCCTCGTTCTCCCTCGGGATTCGGTTCGTTCGTGCTCATGTGCCAGGCACAGAGCCGGTTGGTGTTGAACGTTGCGATCAGGTTCAGGTCGACGATGCGTCGAAAGTCCTCGAGCGGGTACGGCCCCTCACGACCCACGATGCGCCCCGCCCTACCACCACCTGCAGTGTTGAGCGCAACGTCGACGCCGCCCAGTGCCGCGACCGCCTCCTCGATCACGACCTCGATGCCCTCGAAATCGAGGACATCACACGGATGCCATGTACCCCCGAGCTCGGTCGCAACGTCCGCCCCCGCTGACTGCTCCCGATCGAGGATCGCAACGGTGCCGCCACCGGCTGCGATACGAGTGGCGGTCGCCCGAGCGAACCCTGACGCGCCCCCGATGATGATCGCCCGAAGGCCCTTCAGATGCATGTCCTGTCCCTAGGTGAGATTGGGTTCGCGAGGAAGACCAAGGACCCGTTCCGCGATCTGGTTCCGCACGATCTCCGACGTACCCCCTGCGATCGAACTCGAACGGGCCTGTAGTGCAAAGGTCGCGGGATCGCCTGGCCCGGCCGAGACCGTCGCCATCGACTCGCCGACGAGCCGGGCAGCGACACGGGCGCGTTCCTGCCCGATGACCGATCCGAGCAGTTTGGTCACAGCACCCTCTGCCCCCGGCTCACCGCCTTCGACAGAACGAATCACCCGTCGAACGTTGATCAACGCAGCAGCGGCGTCGGCAGCGACGAGTGCACCGACCTCACGCCGCATCCCCGCATCGTCGGGAGCATGCTGCTGCAGCAGTGCGGTCAGGTTCGGCTGGGGTCGTGCGCCGGACGAGGCACCGATCGAGACCCGCTCGTTGCCGAGGTTGGCGCGTGCTGCGGTCCACCCGCCGTTGACCGGTCCGACCACGTCGTCGTCGGGGACGAACACGTCGTCGAAGAAGATCTCGTTGAAATGTGCTTCGCCGGTGATCTGCTTCAAGGGCCGAACCTCGACGCCCGGGGCGTCCATCTCGATCACCATCATCGAGATGCCTTGGTGTTTCGGGGCGTCGGGATCGGTACGAACCGTGGCAAAACCATGGGTGGCCAGGTGGCCACCGGTTGTCCACACCTTCTGACCGGTGACCTTCCAGCCACCCTCGACCCTGACCCCGCGGGTCTTCACACCGGCTGCATCGGAGCCCGCCTCCGGTTCGGAGTAGAGCTGACAGATGTCGATGTCGCCGTGAAGACTGGGCCAGATCCATCGCTCGATCTGGTCGTCGGTGCCATGGTTCAGGATCGTGAGGGTGTTCCAGCCACTGATGCCCAGGTTGGGACGTGGGATTCCCTCGAACTCCTCGTCGATGACCAACTGCTCGATCGGCGACGCGCTGCGCCCGTACGGTGTCGGCCAGTGCGGCACCAAGAAGCCGCTGTCCGCGATCGCCTGGCGGGCCGCCTTGCCGCGCAGACCACGGTAGGTCTCGATGAAGGCCCGACACTCCTGCCGCAGCGCGTCGGTGTCACCCTCGACCTCGTAGCCGGTCTGGGCCCGGACCCCAGCCGCGGCCAGGGTCGCGACGGCGGCCTTGGCCGCGCCGTCTCCCGCCACTACCGCTTGACCGGCATGGGCCCGGCGTAGAAAGAAGTGGGCGTCGTGTTCCCAGGTGAACCCGATGCCACCGAGGATCTGGATGTGCAGCTCGGCGCACTCGACCGCTGCCGGCAGGGCCAGTGAGGCTGCAATCGCGGCACCGATATCGGCCTCGTCCGGGGTCAACCCCGGACGAGCGGCACCCCACGCCGCAGCAACGGCCAGCTCGGAGGCGACGAGCATGTTCGCCAGATGATGTTTGACCGCCTGGAACGAGCCGATGACCCGACCGAACTGCACGCGTTCCTTCGCATAGGTCGTTGCACGGTCGACGCACGCTCTCGCCGTCCCGGCAAGTTCGGCCGAACCGAGCACACGGGCGAGGCGACGGAGCTCGTTCGCCGCACCGGGAACGATCGTCGCCGGCGTCGCATCGAGGGTGACCGCAGCGACCCGCCGTGACGTGTCGAGGTTGTCCACTGCGGCAACCGAGACACCGACAGATGCAGTGTCGATGACGGCGACATCGTTGCCGACCGGCACGACGAGCACACTGGCCAACTCCGCTCCGAGAACCAAGCCGGCCGAGCCGGTGACGGTGTCGTCGACCACCTCGAGTTGACCGCCGAGGCCGAAACCGCCGATGACCTCACCGGACGCGAGCCCGGGAAGCAAGGAAGGGTCGGCACCGGTCGACGCGAGAAACGACGACACGACGACCGTCGACAGCAACGGGCCCGGCGCGACGGCGTAACCCGATTCGAACAGAATCACCGCGAGCTCGGCGAGGTCGTAACCGGCACCACCGACCTCTTCGGAAAGATGGAGCCCGAGCCAGCCGAGCTCGGCGATCTCGTTCCAGTGATCGGGCAGCCGATCGGTCGACGCACCGAGCGTGGCCCGATGCGCTGCGCTCATGTCTCGAGTGGCGAGCAGATCACGGGCGACATCGGCGAGCGATCGATGATCGTCGGTGATGGCGTAACTCATGGACGCGATCCTCCCGCTGCCGTCGCGGAGACGCAAACCTGTCTGGCCGTCGGCGGGATCGAGCGAACGACTCAGAGACGTCCGACCTCACGGAACGGCACCCCGCGGTCGGCAGCCGGTTCCTTTGGCAGGCCGAGGATGCTCTCGCCGATGATGTTGTGTTGAATCTCGTCGGTGCCGCCGGCGATGGACTGCGCCGGTGTCGAGACGAGGATCTCCGCCACGATCTCGTGGACCGGGTCGTCCGAACGATCGAGCATGGCGGCAGCGCCGGCGATGCGACCGTGGAGTTCGTTGCAGCGCCGGGCCACTTCCGATGTCGCAAGTTTGCCGATCGATCCCTCTGACCCCGGTGGCCGTCCGAGCGCCTGGTTGGCCCGGGCTCGCTCGGCGGTCCAGGCTGCCGCCTTCTCGAAGGCCCACAGCCGCATCATGTCGTCACGCAGGACCGGGTCGTCGATCACCCCTCCGGCCCGAGCCCGCTCGACCAGCAGATCGGGGCGACCCATCCGCTGCGGGTACCACTCATAGGTCTTGTTGTACTCGGCGTACTCGAGGCGGAACTCGTCGATCACCCGACCGCGGGCGTCGGCCCGCAGGGAGACCGCTCGCTCGCCGGCGTACCGGCGCTCGTGGGCGAGTGTTGCGCGGGCCACCACCCATCCCCCACCGATCTCGCCCACGACGTTCGCAGTGGGGATCTCGGCGTCGGTCATGAAGACCTCGTTGAACGAGCTGCGATGGTTCATCTGCTCGATCGGCCTGACCTCCACCCCGGCCTGGCGCATGTCGAGGACGAAGTACGTGATGCCCTGATGCTTCACCGCCTCCCAATCGGTGCGGGCGACGAGGATCGCCAAGTCGGCGTGGTGCGCACTCGTGTTCCAGACCTTCTGGCCGTTGACAACCCACGTATCGCCGTCGAGGGTGGCGGTCGCCTTGAGCCCGGCCAGATCCGAGCCTGCCCCCGGCTCCGAGAAGAGCTGGCACCAGGTGTGTTCACCGGTCAGCGCGGCCCCCAGCACGCGGCGCTTGAGGTCGTCCGACCCGTGCTCGTACAGCGTCGGTGCTGCAAGGCTCGCGCCGGCTCCGAGCGGCAGGGTGACACCTCCGGCCCGCCGGATCGCCGTGTGCGCGACCCGATCGACCCAGTGCGGCATGCCTTTCCCGAACCACTCGGTCGTCCACGACGGGACCGCCCACCCTGACTCGAGGAGACAGATCCGCCACTCGAGAAGCGAGAGGTCGGGGTCCCATGCACTGCGGAACCACTCGAGAACCTCACCCTCGATGTCGGCCTCGGTCAGTGGCATCGACTACTCGGCACGCCGCGACTCGAGCCGGGTGTCGGTCACCACGACGTCTCGCGACAGCACATGGCCGGTCTCCCACGCACCGACGACACGATCGACTTCATCGATCTCCCAGCGGCCATCGGTGTCGGCGATGTCGGTCCGGGCCCATTCGAGGTAGCGAGCGATGCGATTCCCTGCCACCCAGTACACCTGCGCAGTCGCCGGACAGTCCGCCGTGCACAGCCAGGCGACGAGCGGGGAGATGTTCGCCGGATCCCACTGGTCGAACGAACCGTCCTCGGGTTCGCCGATGCGTTCGCCGAGTCCCGGGGTCGAGAGTGTCATGCGCGTCCTCGCTCCGGGAGCGATCGCGTTGACACGAACGCCGTACCGGCCGAGTTCTTGGGCGCCGATGATGGACAGGGTTGCGATCGCCGACTTTGCAGCGCCGTAATTCGACTGCCCGACATTGGAATGCAGACCCGACGTCGACGAGGTGTTGACGATCGAACCCCGCACCTCTGCACCTGACTTCGCCTGCTCTCGCCAGTGGGCTGCGGCGTGCTTCATCATCAACCAGGTGCCCTTGAGGTGGACGTCGATGACCGTGTCCCACTCCTCCTCGCTCATCGACACCAACATCCGGTCACGCAAGATGCCGGCGTTGTTCACCACGGCATGCAGATCGCCATAGGTCTCGATCGCCGCATCGACGATGCGTTTGGAGCTGTCCCACGCCGCCACCGAGTCGCCATTCGCAATCGCAGTACCGCCCATGGCCCTGATTTCGTCGACCACCTGCTGCGCCGGACCGGTATCGCCTCCCGTGCCGTCCTGGGCGCCGCCGAGATCGTTGACGACGACCTTGGCGCCCTCCTCGGCCATCAGCAGGGCGTGCTCACGTCCCACCCCCCGCCCGGCTCCGGTGACGATCACGACCCGTCCGTCCAGCCGACCCACAGCAGACCCCCTTGTCCGGCCTTCGATCTTGTTGCCTCGATTCAACCCGACCGGTGACCATGCCGCCAGCCCGGTGGAGTCAGCCGAGTCGGTCGAGCGCCCCCATGTCGAGCGCGTGGCGCCCATGCCGGTTGAGCATCAGGGTGAACAGGGCGTCGCCCCGGTCGGTCTGTTCGGCCATGACGGTGGCCGTCATTGCGATCACGATCCCGTGCAACGACCCCAGTGCGTACTCCTCGAGGCACTGCTGGAGGGGGTGGTCGACACCCCGCCCGGCGAGTTCGCCGACATAGCGAGCCAGCATGTCGTGCTCGATCTCGCGTCGACGCTCGGGGGGCACGGCAGCGCCGAGGAGATACGCCACATCGGTGGTGCCGCTTCCGAGCGACAGTGTCTGCCAGTCGACCACCATGATCGCAGGAGCGGCGGCGTCGACACCGAAGAGGAAGTTGTCCGGACGGAAGTCACCGTGCACCAGGGTCACCGGCGCGGCACGGCCCACATAGCGGGGCGCACGTTCGACGAAGGCGGCGAGCAGGTCGGCCACATCTGCGTCGAGACCGGCACCGAGCCGCTCCTGTACGACGGCGTGAAAGAACGCCATCCGTTCGTCGTAACCGGCGGCCCGCTCCTCGGGATCGTCCCGAAAGATGTCGAACGCCGGCTGATCGACCGCGCCCCAGACCGGTGCGTGCAGCGCTGCGGCTTGATCGATTGCCAAGGCGAGCTGCTCGTCGGTCGCCTCGCTGAACTGATCTCCCTGTCGTGACCCGGCAAGGTCTTCGAGCACCAGGCAGAAGTCGTCGGTTGCCACATGGAGCGCAATGAGCGCAGGTGCCGCCACATCCGTCAGCGCCTTGACCGACCGGTAGAACGCACACTCCTTCTGGTAAATGCCATGTTCGAACGAAATGTTCCGAACGGTTTCGTCGGCACTTGGGATCTTGACCACGATCGACGACGGTCCGGAGTTGGTTCCCCAGTCGAGCGACCAACGAGCGTTCCGGCTCATCTGGCCGGTTCCGATGAAACCGGCGAACTCGACGTCTCGTGGTGTGGCACCACCGATCTCGACGTTCGACGCGATCCAGCCGGGATCGAGCCCCACGAACGTCTCGGTCATGATGCGCCGTCGAACAGACCGGTGAGTCCTGACGGTCCGTGGGGGCCGATCACGAGTTGCTCGAGCGCACCGATCCCGGTACGGCCCTGATCGTCGGCCACGGTGACGACCTGTTGCACATGGATGTTCTCGGGTGCCTCCGGGTCGAGGTCGAGCGGATCGAAACTCTCGCCTTCGACTGCGAGTTCACCTTTCCACACCCCCTGATTCCATGACGGGTGACCGTAGCCGAGCCCTTTGAACTGGAATCGAAGCTGTGGTTCCAACGTGATCGAGCGGGTCTGACCTTCCATATCGATCAGATCGAGCTCCGCCCGCTTCGCCCAGCGCGTGCCTGGTGCGTACTCGACGCGGTGCAGCGCAGTCGCCATGTGGGTGGCGACCTCGTCGAGTTCGTCGGGAATGTCGGCACCGCTGGCATACAGCGGCGACGTCAGACCCTCGCGCACGATCGCCTCACCGTTGGGCCCGTCGAAGAACACCGCATGGGTCACATGATCGTCCCAGTGCAGCGGTGCCCACAGAAAAAAGAAGGAGGGCAGCGCTTGTGCCGGTGCACCCACCGGAATCCGCTCGCCGACGCCCCGCACCCCCCAGGAGCGATCCTTCGTCCCGCGCCACGTCTCCTCGTCGACGACGAACTCGCCATCGGGATGGCTGATGGTGCCACGCCAGCGTCCGAACTGGGCGAACCGGGTTGCGTCCATCGATCGGCGTTGGCGATTCCACAGCACCTGCCGGGCCTCTTGGATCGCAGACGTTCGGGCCGAGAACGTCAGGTCGGCTGCAATCCCCGTCTCGTTGTCATCGATGATGATGCGGGCGGTCCGGAGTGGCTCGACGATTTCCATCCGAACCGGACCGACCGACTGGTCGGTGCGTTCCTGCGGCGCCCGTCGCGAGGCATAGAGACAGTGCTGTTGTCCACCTGCTTCGACGCAGGAGAAGTGAGCGTCGAGGATCTGTCGGTGCGGGTAGACAGCAATACCGAATCCGAAATACCGGGTGCCGTCGAGGTTGTAGCCGTTGAACCAGGTGCGGTCGTAGACGTTCGGGTCCGACGTTGCCGGGTGCGCAATGGGCTCCGGCGTCTGATGGATCGGATAGTCGTCGAGGCGGTTCAGCACAGACGCGAGCGTGACTGTCCAGCGATCTGTCGTCAAATGACGGAGGGATCCTCCCGCCGGGCTCAGTCCTCGATGCCGAGTGCGTCTCGGGCGGCCGCCGTGGCCCACCCGTAGTCGGCCTTGCCGTTCGGGCCTCTGAACACGGTGTCGACACGCACGATGTGCTTGGGCAACTTGAACCCGGACAACGAGCCGCGAAGGCGGTCGACAAGATCCCCATCGCTCGGCGCGGC
>Ga0181577_10003846_pt1 | contig 11649 bp, 9 predicted proteins | sample 101ome_21_FD_132468 | JGI IMG/M metagenome (GOLD analysis project Ga0181577, IMG submission 132468) | Coastal salt marsh microbial communities from the Groves Creek Marsh, Skidaway Island, Georgia - 101413BT metaG (megahit assembly) | ecosystem: Environmental > Aquatic > Marine > Intertidal zone...
AACGACTGGAACTTGAGCCGTTCACGCTATTGGGGAACTCCCCTTCCGATCTGGCGAAGTGGACCTTATGGACCATTGATGGAAGAGTGTGTCGGAGCGATCGACGAGTTCACTGAAAAGAACGCCTATTTCATCACCGAAGCCTGCAAGGACGAGCAAGGAAATCGCCACGACGGTCAGTCGTTGAGAAAAATGCTCGGTGAAATGCGCTTGCGCGGCGAGAATGTGAACCAAGTTTGGAACGACCTCGTGCGGTCCAAGCAGGTGGTCTTCTTCGCCACGTTGCCTAAAGAGCAAGTGGACCTTCACCGTCCATTCGTGGACCAGGTCATCTTCTTCCGAAATGGATTGGTACTCGCCCGCGAACTCGACCTGATCGATGTGTGGTTTGACAGCGGCGCGATGCCTTACGCTCAATGGCATTACCCATTCGAGAACAAAGAACTGATCGACGGAGGCAAGGCCTTCCCGGCAGACTTCATCGCCGAAGGCGTTGATCAAACTCGTGGTTGGTTCTACACCCTGCACGCGATCTCATCCATGATCAAAGGCTCGGTAGCCTACAAGAACGTAGTTTCCAATGGTCTCGTTCTGGACAAGAATGGTCAAAAAATGTCGAAGCGACTCGGGAATGCCATAGACCCATTCGAGACCCTTGGAAAATATGGTCCGGATGCCACACGGTGGTACATGATCACCAATGCTCCGCCTTGGGACAACCTGAAGTTCGACCTCGAAGGAATCACCGAAGTCCAGCGCAAGTACTTCCGTGCTTTGCACAATACCTACGCCTTCTTCGCACTCTATGCGAACGTGGATAAGTTTACCTACGCAGAAGAAGAGGTGCCACTAGAAAACCGACCTGAAATTGACCGTTGGGTGATCTCACGACTCAATAGCTTGATCAAGGAGGTAGATGACGCCTATGAGAACTATGAGCCGACCCGAGCAGGTCGCGCCATCCAAGATTTCGTGGTCGACGAATTGAGCAATTGGTATGTACGTCTGTGCCGTCGCCGTTTTTGGAAAGGCGAATACTCTGAAGACAAGATCGCGGCCTATCAGACGCTGTACACTTGCTTGGAAACCGTAGCTCACCTCAGTGCACCTATCGCTCCGTTCTACTCGGATAACCTGTTCCGCGACCTCAATGGCGCTAAAGCAAAGGATGCGATGCACTCCGTTCATTTGGCCGATTGGCCTACAGCGCAAGAGTCGAGCATCGACAAGGAGTTGGAACTCCGCATGGCCTTGGCACAAACGACCTCATCGCTTGCTCTTTCTCTTCGCAAGAAGGAAAACATAAGGGTGCGTCAGCCGCTGCAGAAGATCATGGTCCCTGTGATGAACGATGACTTCGAGCGCCGTCTGCACGAAGTGGAGGGATTGATCCTCTCTGAGATCAATGTGAAGGAGATGCAGTACGTTAAGGACGAAGGCGTCTTCGTGAAGAGTATAAAGCCTAACTTCAAGGCACTTGGACCTAAGGTTGGAAAGGACATGAAGGTACTGGCTGGACAGGTGAACCAGTTTGGTCAAGAGGAGATCGCAACCATCGAACGAGAGGGTCAGATCGAACTCGACCTCAACGGAACGGCCTTTACACTCGTCAAAGAAGATGTGGAGATCAGTACAAAAGACATCCCTGGCTGGAGTGTGGCCAGCGAAGGCAATGTGACCGTGGCTTTAGACATGACCATCTCTGAAGAACTTCGTTCGGAAGGAATCGCTCGTGAGCTGGTCAATCGCATCCAGAACATGCGTAAAGACAACGGTTTGGAGGTCACCGACCGCATTGTATTACACGTGGAAAACCAAGCAGACATCGCACGTGCTGTCGAATCCAATAAAAATTATATTTGTGACGAGACGCTGGCCTCGGAGCTTACGCTGGCAGAGGAGATCACAGATCATCGTGCACAAGAAATTGAAGTGGAGCAAGGTGTGTCCACCAAGATCTATTTAGAGAAAGCCTAAGAAAAGAAAACATGGCAGAAAAAGAGAAGACAAGATATTCAGACGCAGAGCTCAAGGAGTTCCGCGAAATCATAGAGGCAAAATTGGAAGGGGCTAAGAACGACTTGGATCTGCTGAACTCATCCATGTCCTTGAAGGACGACAACGGAACCGACGACACTTCGCCAACGTTCAAGTTGATCGAAGATGGATCCGACGTGCTTTCACGAGAGGAAACAGCTCAATTGGCTGCTCGCCAGGAGAAATTCATCAAGCACCTCAACGACGCTTTGATCCGCATTGAGAACAAGACCTACGGCATCTGTCGTGTAACAGGAAAGTTGATCTCTAAGGAGCGCCTTCGTATCGTTCCTCATGCTACGCTGAGCATCGAAGCGAAGAAGCAGCAAATGTAACCTCCTTCAAAACCATGGTGCTTTGAAGAAGGCCCTTCTTATCACATTAGCCGTTCTTATTGCCGACCAGGCACTGAAGATCTGGATCAAGACCAACATGTACTTGGGCCAAGAATTCGCCGTGCTCGGCAATTGGTTCATCATCCATTTCACAGAAAACAATGGGATGGCGTTCGGAATGGAATTCGGGGGCGATACTGGAAAGATCGCGCTATCCGTCTTCCGGATCATCGCGGTTTCACTGATCGGATTTTACCTCTTTCGTACAGCAGCGAAAGGAGCTAAGACCGGCTTGATCGTGGCTGGCTCGCTCATCTTTGCCGGAGCCATGGGGAATATCCTAGACTCGATGTTCTACGGAATCCTCTTCAACGACAGCTATCACCAGATCGCCACATTCATGCCTGAGCAAGGCGGCTACGCCCCTTTCCTTTTCGGTCGTGTGGTTGACATGTTGTACTTCCCTCTCATCGATGGTACCTTCCCCGATTGGCTTCCTTTCTGGGGTGGACAGGAATTCCTTTTCTTTCGACCGGTATTCAACATCGCCGACACGGCTATCACCACAGGGATCTCGATGATCATCGTATTCCAAAAGCGGTACTTCCCGAATGAAGAAGTTTCGCAACCTTCCGCTGAGTGATCATTCTTGCTGACCCTTGCGGATCGGTCTGTTCTTCTTGAAGTTTACAGCACCCCCCTCTAGGTGCATTCCGCAGCAGTAGTACGAATGCTCGTACCCTAGCTTCACCCAGCCATAATAGAACTCCGAATCCTTCTCGAACCTAACCGGAATAAACTCCTGCTTGGCAAAAGCCGCGGTGTCAGGTACGCTCTGAGTATGGTCTTGGAATAACAGGTTCACGGTAGAAGACCAGTCCATCCAATTGATATCCTCATTGATCGTCTCTTGGTCTTCACGGTCTTCCGGTATCATTCCAAATTGATAGCCACGTGCTTTAGCCTGGCACTCTCTCATCGCTCTGCTGAAGTACTCCCAACCAAAACCGCTACTCGTTACTCCCGACATACCTCGATGCCTGAAGTCAAAGTCTGCCTCGCCATTCCCGTCGATATCCACCTCAAACTTATAGGTCCAATGATCCGTGTTGTAGGCGTTATATGAAGTATCAATGGAGTCGCAGTTCTGTTCTGGCAACCCTTCGAAATAGACAATGCTATCTAGGGCGCTAGGGTCAATCGGTTGGTCATTGAATGGCTCATGCCTGCAGGATACGCCCCCAAGCACTACAGCAATGATCACTATGATGAAGAGCCTATTTGACCTCAAACTCATTGACTTTGGTATCCACTTCTTTCTCAGACTCCTCCTTTTCTTGGCGAGGAGCGATCAGCATCCCTATCCCCACTCGGATCGGAACCGGCTGGAATCGATAGCGCTCAAAATCCTCGCTCACTTCTTGTCCGGTGGAACTGATTCCTCCATCATACGTCGCCATGGACTCAAGCCTTCCTCGCTGCACGCCCCAGCGGAGATCGGGTCCCACCTCAAAGCGAAGTGGCCCCTTCAGTTTGAAGGTCAGCATCACCGGTGCAGATATGTAAAGCGCAACCCAAGTGTTCTTCCGATTGAGCGCATAGCTCTCCTGTCTCACGTCGGCGTAGTCATAATGATTCATCACGAACTGCGACACTGCCCCTAAGCCCACGAGGAGGTCCACTCGACGATCATAATACGGCTCACCTCGATCAAAGAAGTAGTGCGCTCCTACTTCCACCTGCTCCATTCGATCGCGAGAAATAATGCTGCGAGGACGGGTGTAGCAGGCACTCCTATAGTTCCGAAAAGAGTACTGAATGTTGTAGCGCACCAAGCCGTTAGGGATGAACCCAACCCGTGACAGCCCTGCGGGAATTAGCGCTACATAGGGTCGTTCTCCATCGTGTGTGGGGCTCCACTGACCCAGATCGACCGTCCACTGACTCCGATATACTTCTTGGGCCTGGAGTCCTAGGGACAACATCATCAAGCACAGTATAGTCGCGAGCCGTTGCATTGTTCTAGTTGGCGACGAACACCATCTTCTTTGTGTCGGCCACCTGATCGCCAATGAGCAGGGAGTAGTAATAGGTGCCTACTTTGCCGTAACCGTGCGTGTAGACCATCTCGTTCATTCCCATTTGGATCGGATGCTTCAGTTGATCCACCACCCTTCCTTGTACATCCGTGATGCGAATCGTGGCTACATTTACTGCGGGCATTTCGTGCACTAAGAATGCTATCGCCGTGGCCTCGTCGAAAGGATTGGGTCGATTCTGAAGGAGCTGGATGCCCCGGTCTTGAGTGGGCTCATCTTCGACTCCAACGATGTCGATGAACTGCTCTCCTGAGAACAGGCTTTCGATCCCATCTTCATTGACCCTGCAAGTACTGATGAAGTGCATGAAGCCTGGGGTGACCTCGATGATCGTCTCCTGCTCTTCGGTATAGATCAGGGTATCAAAATCATTCGTCTCGGTGCGAATGGCAATGCGATACGGTGGTCCCGGGCACCAGTCGCCACCAATGTTGACGCGAACCTGCTTCCAGTTGATCTGCTCTACGACCAATCCAATATCCGAACACACATTCTGTGCGATCATCGTAGCCGCATTGGCATTGATCGCTGCATTGCGAGCGAGGTAGTTAAAATCAACGAAGAAACTATCGATCTGACCATCGTTGTCGGTGTCTACCCCCAGGATGTCCTCGCTGGTGTGCTGGCGATCCTCGTAGTTGGCTCCGTTCGAAGCGTCTCCGTGTTCATTGGCCGACGTGAATCGAATCGCCGCATAGCCTTGGGCGCGAAATGGAATGTGGTCACCGCCGCGACCTTGGCGGTCCTCGGCCGTCATCAAGGTAATCTGCTGGGGTACTTTGACGTGCTGCTTGAGCTCTTCCTCGTATTGCAGTTTGACATACCGAGCCAGCTGCTTGTTGCGCGAACTGAAAGTGCCCGATGAGAAGATTCTCACTTGAGTGCTATCGATATCATTCAGTCCCGGACATGAGGGCGCCGAGCTGGTCTCCCCGCAGATGATGCCGCCGATCACATCATTGTTGAGGACGGCTGCTACGGGAATGTTGTTCGCCTTCACGTAGTCCGCCATGGCATCCGCGCCATACAGTCCTTGCTCCTCTCCAATGGTCAACATGAATACGATCGTGCGATCATAGGTATACTTAGACATGACCCTTGCCAACTCTAAGACCAGCGCGCTTCCGCTGCCGTTGTCTTCCATCCCTTCGGCGAGGCAGTTGGTATCGCAAGGCGTATCACACCGACTATCCAAGTGCCCCTCGATGATCACGATGCCCGGCTTGCTGTTGCCCGGGTCGATCGTGTCTCTTCCCGGTAATACTGCCACAATATTTCGATGGAGGTCCAGTCCGCAGATCACTCGGTTGAACTGAAGATAGCTTGTGATCAGTCGGCCCTCATTTTGTGCGCTGAACTGCTGAAATTTCTGATGTGCCCATCGTCGCGCAGCTCCGATACCTCGAGTGTCGGAAACGGTATCCGAACCCGTGTTTCTGGTTTCAAACTCGCTCATCTTCTTGAGGTACTGATAGAGCGAATCTGCATTGATCCTATCCGTTAATTCGGCCGCAATTTCGTGCGGGTCATCAAACACGGTCGAAGCCTGATAGTCCAGCGGGTTATAATTACCCATAAGAACGGACTCGGCTTCCGGGTTGGTCAGGGCGATATTCGCCTGCGAATAGCCGATGTGGCCAATGAATACAAATGCGAAAAGGGTGTAGAGGTGTTTCATGGTCTGCAGATTGTTTCAGAAAAGTAAGGATTTGCAAACGGAAAATGTTCTGTGGTGTTTGGAATGTACATTCGCAGCCTTATGCCAAGCAACGAAAACAAAGCACTTCAGCGTTTCCTCTGGATCGGTCGAGGCGAGGGGGTTTCCTTTCTGATCCTGGTCTTCATCGCCATGCCCTTCAAGTACGCCTTGGACATGCCGCTGTTGGTCAAGTATTTTGGATGGGCACACGGCCTGCTGTTCATGGCCTATGTGGCACAGCTCGTCATCGTGGCGTTCAAGATGAAGTGGGATCTCCTGGAGGTCATCTTTGGCTTTGTCGCGGCGCTGCTGCCGTTTGGCCCGTTTGTGTTTGAGCGGCGCTTGGCTAAACAAAATGCTACTGAAGAAGGAACTCTCTAAGGTCTCCCTGACGCTCGTCGAAGATCTCAAACTTGCTTGTGGTAGATCTACCCATGAGTAAACCACCATTCCCATCCGGTTCAAATCTGAGAGCGTTGAAATAACTGGCTAAGTGAATGGTGGCTCCATCCCTGAAATCAACATATGAATCATCGATCCAAAATCGAGTTGTATCCTGTCCATTGGTGTGCCATCCTCTGAGCTAAACCAAACTATCGGGTTGAAACTTAGCCCACGCCGTCGTTCCATTTTCACTGCCCTGAAGTTCATTCGGATAATCACTAAAAAATGATCGTGGGTCAGTTTCTTCTTCCCAGTCCTTCTTCACGAGGTCGTGTTGGACATTGTCGGGGAAATTCGACTGCTTCTTATACTCTTCCAAACGCATCGCGTGAGAAGCGTACTGAACCTGGGCGGAAAGTGGACACGGGTTGATGGTCAGCCAATAGAGCTCTCTGGGCTCTTGTAAAACCTGAAATGACCTAGCGTCGATGTAGATCGCGCTATCCAGCCAGCTAAACTCGCCTTCCGAATCTCCCATTCCGCCCTGAAAGCGAGCCTCTCCATTCTCATCAATATCCAAGGTCGAAGAGAACATCTTGCTCTCGATTTCCGCAGGATTGATATTCACCCACTCCCCCATGTATTCCGGGTGTTCGGCGATGCTTTCAGTTGTGATGTGGTAGTTTGTCTTTCTTGCAGGCGCCAAGAAACAATAGCGCCGCAGCTAATGCGTGTAATCCTCTAATCCTCATGGACGGAAGTTACGAAGATTTGTCGGACGCCCCTATTTGATGGAGAGCAAAAATTCCAGCTCCTCCGCCGTAGGGCACACCATCACCCAATTCTTAGAAAGGGGCTGGTCTCCGTAAGCGACCTTTCCGTAGGCAGACAATTGCACTTCCTCCTCCTCAAAATAGATGCGATAGGCCCGCTTCTCGACTGGTTCACCGGTGTTATCCAAACGCACGATCGTTGACTCCAACAAGAAGACATCTCCTTGGTCGTCGAAATAACGCGCATGCTTTTCGCGAGAGGAAGTTGTTTCTAATTCCAGCACCATCATCGCGGTGTCTTGACCGTTCCTTCGAAACGTAAACATTCCTGCTCTCCCCGGTTCACTAAACGCTTCTTCTACGGTCTCTAAGCTTGGGTCGTACTCGGCAATCTCTCGTAGGTCGTCTAGCGCTGCTTCCAGCGGCTGAAGCAAGAACTCTCGGTCCTTTGTGGGTAGGTTACGAATGATAGCATCGGGTTCGCTTGCCTTCATCTGATCCAACGAGGCCTCTTCATTACACCCCAACAGAGCGAAACCAAATACGAATAAGCTAACCGTTCCAATTGCCTTCATGTTATAGGTCTTTGACGAGTTCTGCGATCTGCACAGCGTTGGTCGCGGCACCTTTTCGAAGATTGTCAGCCACCACCCACATGTTCAATGCGTTCGGACGACTTGTATCACGACGAACCCGACCGACGAAAACATCGTCTTTTCCCTCCGCATACAATGGCATCGGATAGGTGTTGGTTTCGGGAAGGTCCTGAAGCGTGATGCCCGGCGTTTGAGCCAACATCTTTCTCACATCCCCTAACTCAAAGGGCTTCCTAGTCTCCACGTTCACCGCCTCGCTGTGCCCACCTTTGACCGGAACACGCACCACAGTAGCTGTGACTTGGATGCTATCATCACCTAAGATCTTGCGCGTCTCATGCACCAACTTCATTTCTTCTGTGGTATACCCCTCCTCATCGAAATCACCTCCGTGCGGCAGGCAATTCATATCGATCGGATAAGGATAGACCATGGCAGGCTTCCCGCCGCGACGCTCACCGTCGAGTTGATCGAGTGCGGCCAATCCAGTGCCGGACACGCTCTGGTAAGTCGATACCACCAATCGCTCGATGCCATAGTTCTTGTGGATATCGCGAAGGGCCAGCACCATTTGGATCGTGCTGCAATTCGGGTTGGCGATGATCTTATCGTCCTTGGTAAGGAGGTGACCATTGATCTCGGGCACCACCAGCTTCTTGTCGGCATCCATTCGCCACGCGCTCGAATTGTCGATCACGGTTGTGCCCACCTGAGCGAACTTCGGCGCCCACTCCTTGCTCGTTGCTCCACCGGCTGAAAAGATGGCGATATCCGGCTTGAGGGAAACGGCTTGGCTCAGACCAATGACGTTGTAGGTCTGTCCTCCAAACGTCATCTCTTTTCCTACCGATCGCTCACTCGCCACCAAGTACAACTGGGTGATCGGAAAGCTTCGCTCCGCCAGTACTTTCAACATCACACCACCGACTAGGCCTGTAGCGCCAACAACTGCTATTCTCATGGTAAAATTTGCAAATGGATCAGGCGGCAAAAGTAGCACATTTACTCCCGTTAAACCTTTGTAGCTATGGCATTGAGGACTGTCACACCGCTGCTTTTCTGTCTTCCGTTCGTTGGCTTTGGTCAATTCGTAGACGACTTTGCAGATAGCAATTTGAATCACGACCCTGTCTGGGTCGGCACCTTGGATCGTTTCACTGTTTCGAATGGACGCTTATCCACCAATGGACCTGCCGAGAGCGATACGGCTTGGCTTTCGAGCGAATTCCAACCCGATGGATCAGACACCCTTTCGTGGCAGTGGTCCCTGGCCTTGGATTTCGACCCGAGTAACAACAATACCGTCCGCTTCTATCTAGCCGCATCTGACTCGAGCCTGGCCGAGACGGATGGCTACTACGTTCGTCTCGGAGAGAATGGAAGTGGCGATGTTTTGAGGTTGTACCACGAACACAACTCGGTTACCACCACCGTGCTTTCGGGCAGCGCTATATATGCAAATGCCCCTTCCTTGAAAGTGCAAATCATACGCTATCCAAGTGGTATTTGGATGTTGAAAAGCGGTCTTGAAGATGGGATGTTCCAACACCTGGACAGTGCGGTTTATAGCGAACCGGTGCAAGGGAATTACGCGGGCATCTGGTGCAAGTATACCTCGAGCAATAGCACACGATTTTCCTTTGGTCATGTCTATGTGGATTCCATTCCCAGCGACACTACACCGCCGAGGTTGACTTCTCTTCACGTCGCAAACTCCAGTCAGATCGATTTGTTCTTTAGCGAACCTCTCGACCCATCAAGCGCTAGTCAAGTGTCCCACTTCCCGCTAAGCGCAGCCCTAGATATCGATTCCATCGGTATCACAACAGACTCTATGGTTGTCTCATTGCTGCTCAGCGGTCCCTTACCGGTCGCTTCCTCGATCCACCTCTCCATCGAAGGCGTTACCGACCTAGCTGGAAACGCAATTTACACAAGCGTCAGCTTCACTTTCTACGACCCCATCGTTCCTTCCACGGGCGACCTCATCATCAACGAGATCTTTGCCGACCCGACTCCTTCCTTTGGCCTCCCCGATGCAGAGTTCATCGAGATCTACAATACCACTCCTCGCAACTTGGACCTTTCCGACATCACCCTGAGTGATCCTAGCAAGCAAGGCTTGGTGTCACCTGTTCTACTCGGCCCTTATGCCTATGCAATCCTCTGTGACACCGCCTTCTTCACCGACTTCTCTTCGTACGGAACGGTGATCCCAGTGGTCAATTTTCCATCCCTTAACAATGGTGGTGATGACATCGTGCTGGCCCGCGACTCAAACCTTATCGATCAGGTGAACTATTCCAATGAATGGCGCATACCCACCTCTTCGTCGGGCGGTGTTTCCTTGGAGCGCATTGACCCTTATCACCCATGCAGCCGGCAAGGCAACTGGTCATCGAGCGTCTCACCGCAAGGAGGAACACCTGGTCAGCCAAACTCCATTCTCGATACGAACACCGCTCTTCCACGGCCAAGAGTTGAGGTAGCTGTGGCTTTAGACGACTCGACCTTGCTGGTTCGATTTAACGAGGCCTTGAACACAGATAGCGTCGAACTCACATACGCTCTGTTCGAAATGGCAGGCATAGATCTTACCCTGGAATACTTAAACGAGTACGAAATCAGGCTTTCCGCTACGCCGTCTTTCATTCCTGGTGAGCCTTATGAATTAAGCGTAGCCGGGTTGATCAGTTGCGCAGGGGTGCACATGACCGATACGACGTTGATCACCGGACTTCCGGTTTCTCCTGGGCGCTTCGATCTGGTGTTCACCGAAGTCTTTCCCCACCCGCTATCACAAGGGCCTGGGTTCCGAAATGAATACGTCGAGATCCATAATCGTACGGATAAACTGATCCGCACGAAAGGCATTCAATTGGCCGACCAAACCGACGTGACTGAGTTGCCGGAGGCCTACCTTGTCCCGGGTGAATATGCCGTCATTGCAGAGGCTGAGGAAGTGTTTCATTCATCCGTACGTGTACTGCCGGTTACAGGTCTGCACAACCTAAACAACGTTTCTGACCACCTTCGGTTACTGGACTTAGAGACCGTGATCGACGAGGTTAGCTACGAGGACCATTGGTATCGCGATCCTGTAAAAGAGAAGGGAGGGTGGGCGCTCGAGCGCATCGACCTTAACGCCCTCTGCTTGTCAGACAGTAATTGGAGCGCTTCTGTATCGGACGAACAAGGCACGCCAGGCTTGCCCAACAGCATCGAGGGTTCCGGACTTTCCGCCATTCCTAGCTGGGCGGCGTATCACTTCATCGATAGCACAAAACTCGAAGCGCGGCTCGACCGAAAGGTGGATACTAGTTCCTTCGTTTTTGATGGTGTCCAGCACCTTCATTGTTTGAGTCAAGAGGCGGTCCAACTCACTTCAGAAACGCCATGGCCGATGAGTGAGGCCATGCGATGGGTTTCGGAAGAAGTAAGTACTTGTGACGGATCAGGACCTCTGTATCTGGCGCTCGAGGTGTATGTTCCGAAGCCCTGTGACGTGGTCTTGAATGAGATTCTTTTCAATCCGAGGTCGGGAGGGTCGGACTTCGTTGAACTTCAAAACAGGTCGATGTTCGACATTCCCATGAAAGGCTGGTCATGGGTAGTTCCAGACGGTGTAGACGAGTTGTCAAACTACTTGATCACACCAACAGAGGTCGTGCTAGAGTCGAACTCCTTGCGTTGCTTTTCTGAAGATCCGGAATCCATTCCGCATGA
>Ga0181577_10003849_pt1 | contig 11646 bp, 10 predicted proteins | sample 101ome_21_FD_132468 | JGI IMG/M metagenome (GOLD analysis project Ga0181577, IMG submission 132468) | Coastal salt marsh microbial communities from the Groves Creek Marsh, Skidaway Island, Georgia - 101413BT metaG (megahit assembly) | ecosystem: Environmental > Aquatic > Marine > Intertidal...
CCCTGTTTGCCCCGGTGCAGCCCATGGCCCAAAGTTTTTCGGCCTGGTGGCGGCGCACCCGCGTGCTGTGATACCCACACCTGGCCCCATGCCCCGCTGGTTGTGGGGCGTGTTACTGGTGCTGCTGGCGCCGCTGCTCAAAGCACAAGGCAGGCGCACGCGTCGTAACACACCGCGCCTACCCGAACCCAGTGGTCCACGGCAAGGCACCCAAGGCCACGGCCCAACGCTGCGCGTGCTGATACTTGGCGACTCCGCCGCCGCCGGCGTGGGCGTGCCCCACCAACAACAAGCATTAAGCGGCTGCTTGCTGCAAGCGCTACCGCCCACCCACCAGGTGCAATGGCAACTGCTGGCGCAAACCGGCTACACCACCGCCAATGCACTGGCCGAGCTGCGCCGCCAACCCGCCGCCGCCATCGATGTGGCGTTGGTGTCGCTGGGTGTTAACGACGTCACCGGCCTGGTTGGCATGGGCACATGGCTGCAGCAACAACATGCACTGCTGCATGAACTCACCACCCGGTGGTGCGCCAAACACGTGCTGCTTACCCAAGTGCCGCCTATGCACGTATTTACCGCGCTGCCCCAACCCTTGCGCGCCATGCTGGGCTGGCGTGCGCTGCACATGAACCAACAACTCACGCGCACCCTACCCACATGGGGCATGCCAGCGCGCCTGCTGGCGGTGCCGCAACCCACGGATACACAGGCCCTGGCCAGCGACGGCTTTCACCCCGGCGCCAGCACCTACCAAGCGTGGGGCAAAGCCGCGGCACAGGCCATCGCCCAAGCCGTTTTGCACCCATAAACGCGGCATCACCTGCTGCACCGTGCCGGCGCACCCTACGGTTGCTTTATGCTTGCGCCCATGCCAAACCCACACCCTGCCACCCCTTGGGCCACACGCCGCCACGCGCTGGAACTATCGGTACCCGTGGCACTGGGCTACGTGCCACTGGGTGCGGTGTTTGGTTTTGTGTTTGTGCAAGCCGGCGCCGATTGGTGGATGCCCGTGCTCGCCAGCTTACTGGTATACGCGGGCGCAGCGCAATTCATGATGGTGCCCCTATTGGCCGGCGGCGCCTCATTGGGCACCTTGGCGGTGGCCGCACTGGCCATTAATTTTCGCCACGTGTTTTATGGCCTCACGCTGTTGCAACGCCAACCCAAAGGCCGACTGGCCCGCGCCTATCAAAGCTTTAGCCTAACCGACGAAACCTACGCCATCGTTAGCACCTTGCCGCCCACCACCAGCCCGCACCAACTGCTTGCCGTGGGGGCACTCAACCACCTGTGGTGGAACCTAGGCACCGCATTGGGCGTAACCGCCGGCATCACGCTGCACATCAACGTTGCCGGCCTGGACTTTGCACTCACTGCACTGTTTACCGTGCTGCTGGTAGAACAACTGCGGCGCCACCGCCGCTACGACATGCTGCTGCTGGGCGGGGCGCTATACGCCGCCGTGCGCTGGCTATGGCCCGCACACGCCTTGCTTGCCGGCATGAGCCTCACCTTACTTATTGCCATGGTGTGGGGCCACACCACCCACAAGGCACAACCATGAACCCCACCAACCTAAACCCTTGGTACGTGTTAACCGCCATTGCACTGGTGGCCGCCATTACCTGGGCGCTGCGCGCGCTGCCGTTTTTGGCTGCGCGCTGGCTGCGCGACCAACCCATTTTGGCGCGCGCCACCAACTACGTACCCACCGCCATTTTGGTCACCCTGCTGGTACACGCCATGGCCAACACAGACAACCCCAGCCAAGCGTTGCCCCTGCTGCACGAAAGCCTAAGCGTAGCCGCCGTTGCCCTGCTGCAAGCATGGCTGCGCCAGCCCCTGCTTAGCATTGGCGCCGGCACCGTGCTCTACGTGTTGTTGCGCGCAGCCTAATGGCCGCACGTGGCGCTACGCCGCCAAAGCTTGGTCCAAGTCGGCCAACAAATCGTCAATATGCTCAATGCCCACACACAGGCGCACGGTTTCTTCTGTTACCCCCGCCTTGGCCAGCTCCTGCGCAGACAACTGGCGGTGCGTGGTTGAGGCCGGGTGCGTAGCCAACGACTTGGTGTCGCCAATATTCACCAAACGCGTAAACAACTGCAACGCATCCAAAAACCGCTCGCCCGCCACGCGGCCACCCTTCACGCCAAACGTAAGCAAACCCGAGGCACGCCCCCCCATGAGCCGTTGCGCCACCTCGTGGTCGGCATGGGTAGCCAAACCCGCGTAATCCACCCACGCCACCTTAGGGTGCGATTGCAAGTGCGTGGCCACCGCCAAAGTGTTTTGGCAAATACGGTCCATACGCAAAGGCAGCGTTTCAAGCCCTTGCAAAATCAACCACGCGTTAAGCGGCGAAATCGCCGCCCCCATGTTGCGCAACGGCACCACACGGGCACGCCCAATATAGGCCGCCGGCCCCAGTGCCTCGGTGTACACCACGCCGTGGTAACTCACATCGGGCTCATTCAACCGCTTAAAACGGCTCTTGTGCTCGGCCCAAGGAAACTTACCCGAATCCACAATACAGCCGCCAATGCTGGTGCCGTGCCCGCCAATGTATTTGGTCATGGAGTGCACCACAATATCGGCGCCATGCTCAATCGGCCGACACAAATAGGGGCTCGGCACCGTGTTGTCAACAATCAACGGCACACCGGCGGCGTGCGCCACCGCAGCCAAGGCGGCAATATCGGTTACGTTACCCAATGGGTTTCCAATCGACTCCACATAAACCGCCTTGGTTTTGTCGTCGATCAGCGCGGCAAAACTTTGCGGCTTGCGGGCATCGGCAAAGCGCACCTCAATGCCATACTGCGGCAAGGTATGAGCAAACAAGTTGTACGTACCGCCGTATAAGGCACTGGCCGAAACCACGTTATCGCCGGCCTCGGCAATGGTTTGAATGGCATACGTAATCGCCGCCTGCCCCGAGGCCACCGCCAACGCCGCCACCCCACCCTCAAGCGCGGCGATTCTTTGCTCAAGCACATCCTGCGTGGGGTTCATGATGCGGGTGTAAATATTGCCCGGCACCTTTAAATCAAACAAATCGGCGCCGTGTTGCGCACTGTCAAAAGCGTACGCCACCGTTTGATAAATAGGCACCGCCATGGCTTTGGTGGTGGGGTCTGGGCTGTAGCCGGCGTGAACCGATGCGGTCTCGAACTTCATGAAATGCTCACCTAGGTTAAAAACAACCGCCACTATAAAAGCCGCCTAGGCTTACACAAACTACTTATTTGTTATGAGCTTATACGCCGTGAGACAGGACAGAACCAAATCGCACCCCTGCCGTCTAACCCCTTGATTTACCAAAGAAAAAGGCCGCTGGGTGGTGGTTCCTAGCGGCCTTTAAAGGGGGTATGGTGGAGCTGGGGGGAGTTGAACCCCCGTCCGCAAGCCTTTTTCGAATGGTTCTACATGCTTAGCCGACTGATTGAGTTCTCGTTCAAAAGGCTGCGCAGCGGCACGCCACCTTTTAAACCAGTTACCTTGCGTCTCACACCGCGCCAAGTAACCCGACGCGATGCCAGCCTACGTGAATTCCCTTGCAGCTAGGACGCCTTACGGCACCCTCGCCCAGCCCGTTGGCCTGCTGTTGCAAGGCTCGCTGGATTTAAGCAGCGAGTGCGAAACGTTCGTCGTTTGCAGTTACTTTGTTTTCAGCGGTTTTACGAGGTAACTGAACCTCGGCATGCCCCACTGCGCGTCCGAACCTACGTCGAAGCCAGTACAGCCCCATGCGCCCGATTTTATTACTTTTTCAGCACGGTTAGCAAGTCTGTGGGCGCATCAATGGCGTGGTCTGCCCCCCACGGAAAGCGGCTTTGCGCCTCGCCCAAGTAGCCGTAACGCACGGCCACCGTGGCCATACCCGCAGCTTGACCGGCTTGCACGTCGCGTTCATCGTCGCCTACGTAGTAGCAAGCGTTGGGGGGTATGCCCATGCGTTTGGCGGCTTCGAGCAACGGCGCGGGGTGCGGTTTGGGGTGGGCGGTGGTGTCGCCACACACCACGGTGGCGGCGGCATCAAACCCGGGCAACTGGCTCACAATGGGGTGTGTGAATCGCTCAATTTTGTTGGTTACCACGCCCCAAGGCATACCCCGAGCGGCAAGTTCGTTGAGCAGTTCGGTTACACCGTCAAACAACACCGAGTCCACCAGCAGCGCTTGTTCGTAGTAGCCCAAAAATTCTTGGCGCATGGGCTCAAAGTCTGGGTGCGTAGGCCCCACACCAAAGGCCACTTGGATCATGCCGCGTGCGCCCGAGCTCACCATGGGCCGGTAGCGTTGCAGCGGCAAGCTGGGCAAGCCACGCTGCGCCAGCATGCGCTGGGCTGCGGCGCTTAGGTCGGGGGCGCTGTCTAGGAGCGTGCCGTCTAGGTCAAACAGCACGGCCTGCATGGCGGGTTGGGTGGCCTCAGTCATGGCGCTGAGCAGCAAGCAAGTAGTTCACGCTGGTGTCGTCGTTAAGCCAATAACGGCGACTGATGGGGCTGTACGCCATGCCGCGACTGTGTTGCATGTGCAAGCCCGCGCGCTGTGCCCAAGCACAGAGTTCGGAGGGTTTGATGAGTTTGGCGTATTCGTGGGTGCCGCGCGGTAGCAAACGCAGCACGTATTCGGCGCCCACAATGGCAAACAAAAACGCCTTGGCATTGCGGTTGATGGTGGAAAAAAACACCCACCCGCCCGGCTTAACCAGCTGCGCACACGCTTGCACAACCGCGGCGGGGTTGGGCACGTGCTCCAGCATTTCCATGCAGGTGACGGTGTCAAACGACGCCGGCTGCTCCTCGGCCAGCGCCTCGGCGCTGATCTCGCGGTATTCCACGCCCTGCAAGCCGGTTTCAAGCGCATGCAGTTGGGCCACTTTAAGTGCTTTGGTGGACAAATCAATGCCCATAACGCGGGCGCCTTGGTGGGCCATGGCCTCGGTCAATATGCCGCCGCCGCAGCCTACATCGAGCATGCGCTGGCCCGCCACGGGGGCCAGCTGGTTGATCCAGCCCAGGCGCAGCGGGTTGATTTGGTGCAGCGGCGCAAATTCGCTTTGCGGGTCCCACCAGCGGTGGGCCAGCTCGGAGAATTTGGCCAGTTCGGCGGGGTCGGCGTTGGTGTGTGCGTGGGTGGGGGCGTTCATGCGGCCTGATTATGGCCGCTTGGTGCCCACCGCCTCGATTTGTACCCGTCGATTTTGCGCACGGCCGGCGCGGGTTTGGTTGCTGGCCGCCGGCTGGGCCTCACCCCGCCCCTCGGTGTAGATGCGGTCGGCGTCTATGCCCTGCTGCACCATGTAAGCCTTAACGGCCCCCGCACGTCGCTCTGACAAGCGTTGGTTGTAGGCGGCAGAGCCGGTGGCATCGGCGTGCCCCACGGCAATCACCACCTCAAGGTCCATGGCTTTGGCTTGCTGCACCAGTTGGTTGAGTGCGGCGCGTGCGTCCTGCGTGAGCACGGCGCGGTCAAACTCAAACAGCACCCTGGCCTGCTCGGCCGCTTTAATGGGTGCTGGCGGTGGCACCGGCGCGGGCTGGGCCGGTGCGGCTTTGGCCACTGGTTGCGCCGCGGGCGATGCCGCCGGTGGCTGGGGCTCGGCCTTGGGTTGGGGTGCGGGCGCAGGGGCAGGTGCCGGGGGCGGGGGCAGTGCACCGTCACAACCCGGCGCGGCGGTCTCGGGCGTCCAAAACCCGCTGCGCCAGCATTCGCCGCTTGCGTTGCGCCACGGCGTGCCGTCTGAAGACAACCAGTTTTGGATCTCTTTGGCTGGCAGCGGCAAGGCCACCACAAGCGCCAACGCAAGAGCAGTAAAGGCTTTGAACATGTGAATCACTCCCGGTGAATCGAGGCCGCGACATCGGGCGAAATCGGTGGGGCTTCGTGCCTAAAGTGTAGCCCGGCCAAGGGCCGCCGCAAACCGGGTTGGGTGGTGGCAAGGTACTACAATGGCGAGTTGCCAAAATGGCCCCTGCGCGGCGTGAAAACGCACGTATTTTTTACCGCTTCCAAAGCCGCCTTATGTCGTCAGAATTTGCCAAAGAAACGCTGCCCATTAGCCTAGAAGAGGAAATGCGCCGCAGCTACCTTGATTACGCCATGAGCGTGATTGTGGGCCGCGCCCTGCCCGATGCGCGCGACGGCCTCAAGCCCGTGCACCGCCGCGTGCTTTACGCCATGCACGAGCTCAACAACGACTACAACCGCCCGTATAAAAAATCGGCGCGTATTGTGGGTGACGTGATTGGTAAGTACCACCCACACGGCGACAGTGCGGTGTACGACACCATTGTGCGCATGGCGCAAGACTTTAGCTTGCGGCACATGCTGGTTGACGGCCAAGGCAACTTCGGTTCGGTTGACGGCGACAACGCCGCCGCCATGCGCTACACCGAAATTCGTTTGGCCAAAATTGCGCACGAAACGCTGGCCGACATCGACAAAGAAACGGTGGACTTTGGCCCCAACTACGACGGCAGCGAAAACGAGCCGCTGGTGCTGCCCACCCGCTTGCCCAACTTGCTGGTTAATGGCTCGTCGGGTATTGCCGTGGGCATGGCCACCAACATCCCGCCGCATAACCTCAACGAGGTGGTGGCCGCGTGCCTGCATTTGCTGGCGCAGCCCGAGGCCAGCGTAGACGAGTTGATGGAGCTGATTCCCGCCCCCGACTTTCCTACCGCCGGCATTATTTACGGCATTGCCGGCGTGCGCGAGGGCTATCGCACCGGCCGGGGCCGGGTGGTCATGCGCGCACGATGCCACTTTGAAGACATAGACAAAGGCCAGCGCCAAGCGATCATCGTCGACGAGCTGCCCTACCAGGTCAACAAAAAAACCCTGCTCGAACGCATTGCCGAATTGGTGCGTGACAAACGCATTGAGGGCATCAGCCACATTCAAGACGAATCCGACAAGTCCGGCATGCGCGTGGTGTTTGAGCTCAAGCGCGGCGAAGTGCCTGAGGTGGTGCTCAACAACCTGTATAAGCACACGCAATTGCAAGACACCTTTGGCATCAACATGGTGGCATTGGTAAACGGACAGCCCAAGCTGTGCAACCTGCGCGAACTGCTTGAGGTGTTTTTGCAGCACCGACGCGAAGTGGTGACGCGGCGCACCGTGTACACCCTGCGCAAGGCCCGCGAGCGCGGGCATGTACTCGAAGGCTTGGCCGTGGCGTTGGCCAACATCGACGAGTTCATTGCCATCATTCGGCAAGCGGCCACGCCGCCCGAGGCCAAGGCGGCACTGATGGCGCGCGACTGGGACAGCGCCTTGGTGCGCCAAATGCTCACCCGCGCGCGTGAAGACGGCAGCACCGTGAACGCCCAAGATTACCGCCCAGAACACGCCGCAGCCGGCGTGGGTCTGAACGACCAAGGTTTGTACCGCCTCTCCGAAACGCAAGCGCAAGAAATTTTGCAAATGCGCTTGCAACGTTTAACGGGGTTGGAGCAAGACAAGATTGTTAACGAGTACAAAGACGTTATGGCCGAAATCGACGACTTGCTCGACATCTTGGCCCGCCCGCAGCGCGTGTCGCAAATTATTGAAGGCGAGTTGCAAGCGCTGCAGCAAGAGTTTGGCCAAACCAAACTGGGCGCGCGCCGTAGCACCATTGAGCGCGACGCGCAAGAGTTGGCCACCGAAGACCTGATCACCCCCGAAGACATGGTGGTCACGCTCTCGCACTCGGGCTACATTAAAAGTTTGCCGCTCACCGAGTACCGCGCGCAACGCCGCGGCGGCCGTGGCAAACAAGCCGCTGCCACCAAAGACGACGACTGGATTGACGAACTCTTTGTGGCCAACACGCACGATTGGATGTTGTGCTTCTCTAACCGTGGCCGGCTGTATTGGCTTAAGGTTTGGGAAGTACCCGAAGGGTCACGCAACGCCCGTGGACGGCCGATTGTGAATATGTTCCCCTTGCACGAGGGCGAAAAAATCAACGTGGTGTTGCCGCTTACTGGCACCAACCGCAGTTTTCCCGAAAACCGTTTTGTGTTCATGGCCACGCGCAAGGGCACGGTTAAGAAAACCGCACTCAGCGAGTTTTCTAACCCGCGCAAGGCGGGCATTATTGCGGTTGACTTAGACGAAGGCGACCACCTGATTGGCGCGGCACTCACCGCCGGCAACGACGACGTGATGCTGTTTAGCGACGGCGGCAAGGCGGTGCGCTTTGACGAAAACGACGTGCGCGCCATGGGGCGCAACGCGCGTGGCGTGCGTGGCATGGCGCTTGACGAAGGGCAATCGGTGATTGCCATGTTGGTGGCAGAAGATGAAACCCAAAGCGTGCTAACCGCCACCGAAAACGGCTACGGCAAACGCACCGCCATGGACGAGTACACCCGCCATGGTCGCGGAACCAAGGGCATGATTGCCATTCAACAAAGCGAGCGCAACGGCAAGGTGGTGGCGGCCACCTTGGTAACGCCGCAAGACCAAATCATGCTCATCACCGATCACGGCGTGCTGGTGCGAACGCGCGTCAGCGAGGTGCGCGAAATGGGCCGTGCCACGCAAGGCGTAACGCTGATCGCGCTGGACGATGGCGCCAAGTTGTCGGGCATGCAACGCATTGCCGATGCCGGCGAAGAAGACGCCGACACCGACGAGCCCAACGCGGCGGCGCCCGAGCCGCCGGCAGCGAGCTAAATGGGGGCGGCACGGCCATTTAATTTTTCGGCAGGGCCAGCCACCATGCCGGCTGAGGTGTTGCAGCAAGCCGCCGCCGACATGCTCGACTGGCAAGGGCACGGCCAAAGCGTGTTGGAGATGAGCCACCGCGGCAAGGCGTTTGAATCCATCCTGCACCAGGTGCTGCAAGATGCACGCGAGCTGCTGGCGGTACCCGATGACATGGAGGTGCTGCTGCTGCCCGGCGGCGCGTCGCTGCAAAACAGCGCGGTGCCGCTGAACCTTGCCAGCCCCCAAGGAGGCTCGCGCGGCGATGTGGTGATCACTGGACACTGGAGCCAAAAAACCGCCAAAAGCGGCGCCCGCCACGCCGACATTCACGTGGCCTACCATGCCGACAGCAACGGCTTTACCGGCGTGGCGCCTGCCACCGAGTGGCAGTGGCGCGACAACGCCGATTGGCTGCATATTTGCAGCAACGAAACGATTCACGGCATTGAATTCACCGAGTGGCCCAACCTGGCCGAGCTTGGCTGCCACACACCGCTGGTGGTGGACTGCTCAAGCCATATTGCGTCTCGCCCCATGAACTGGCAAGGGGTATCGCTGGCATACGCCGGAGCACAAAAAAACCTTGGGCCCGCTGGCTTAACGCTGGTGCTGATTAGGCAAGCCCTACTCGACCGTGCCAGCCCACACTGCCCCGAGGTGCTGCATTACGCAGCCCAGGCGCGGGCGCAGAGCATGCTTAACACCCCACCCACATATAGCATTTACCTACTTGGGCTGATGCTGCAGTGGCTGCGTCAACAAGGCGGCACCGGTGCCATGGCCGAGCGCAACGCACAAAAAGCGGCGCTGCTGTACCGCTGCATAGACGCTTCGTCGCTCTACCGCAACGCGGTAGACCCCGCGTGGCGCTCCCACATGAACCTACCGTTTACGTTGACGCAACCGGACTTAAACGACGCCTTTTTGTCAGGGGCGCAAGCGCGTGGGCTGCTTAACCTCAAGGGCCATCAATCGGTTGGCGGCATGCGTGCCAGCTTGTACAACGCCATGCCACTGGCGGGCGTACAGGCGCTGGTGGAATACATGCAAGCGTTTGAAAAATCTCACTAACTCCATCCCTGCGAGGCCCACATGGCAGATCTCAACAAGCTGCGCCAAGCCATTGATCACGTTGACCAGCAGCTGCTCACCTTGCTCAACCAGCGCGCTGGATTGGCGCAAGAGGTGGGCCACCTCAAGCAGGCCGAAGGCTCGGCGGTGTTTCGCCCCGAGCGCGAAGCCGAGGTGATACGCCGCTTGCAGCAAAGCCCCGAACTCAAACTGCAACCCGCCAGCGTGGGGCATATTTGGCGTGAAATCATGTCCGCCTGTCGTGCCCTAGAGGCCAAACAGCGCGTGGCGTACTTGGGCCCAGAAGGCACGTTTAGCCAAGAAGCGGCGTTGACGTTTTTTGGCAGCAGCATAGAAGAAGTGCCCTGCACCAGCTTGGACGAGGTGTTTCGCCTAACTGCCAGCGGTGGCGCCGACTTTGGCATGGTGCCGCTAGAAAACTCCACCGAGGGCGTGATCACCCGCTCGCTCGACTTGCTGCTCACCACCCCGGCGCATATGGTGGGTGAAGTCAGTTTGGCGGTGCAGCACCACCTCATGCGGCAACGCAACGACTTGCAAGAGGTTGAGGTGGTGTTGGCCCATCCGCAGGCGCTGGCGCAGTGTCAGCAATGGCTTACCCAACACCTGCCGCACGCCGAGCGGCGCGCCGTGAGCAGCAACGCCGAAGGGGCCCGCATGGCGGCCGAACAGCCCACGTGGGCGGCCATCGCAGGCAAGCGCGCCGCCACGCTTTGGGGCCTGCACGTGGTGGCGCAAGCCATTCAAGACGACAGCCACAACCGCACCCGGTTTGGCGTGATTTGTCTGCCCACCACCTTGGCGGCGCCAGCAGCCTCGGGGCATGACCGCACCAGTTTGGTGGTGTCCGTGCCCAATCGCCCGGGGGCGGTGCACGATTTGCTTACGCCCCTAAAAACGCACGGGGTGTCGATGACGCGCTTCGAATCACGGCCAGCGCGTTCAGGCCAATGGGATTACGTGTTTTATATTGACATCGAGGGACACCCGTCGCAGCCGCCGGTTGCCGCGGCTTTGCATGATTTGCAAGCCATGTGCGCGTTTTATAAGGTTCTTGGAACCTTTGCGGCCGCCGCCACATGAGCGGTAAGCGCCTGGCCATTGTTGGCTGCGGCCTCATGGGCGGCTCATTTGCCTTGGCCGCTCGCGCCCGCCACTTGGTTGACGAGGTAGTTGGCTACAGCCCCAGTGCCCACACCCGCGAGGCCGCGCTTGCCCATGGCGTGATTGATCAGGCCGTGGATACCGCCCAGGCCGCCATGGCGCAGGCCGACGTGGTGCTGCTGGCGGTGCCTGTGGGCGCCACAGCGGATTGCCTAAGCCAAGCCCAGCAGGCGCTGGCGCCCCATGCTTTGCTTATGGATGTGGGCTCCACCAAAGGCAACGTGGTGCAACTGGCGCAGCAACACCTTGGCCAACGCCTGCCCAACTTTGTACCCTGCCACCCGATTGCAGGCAAAGAGCGCGCCGGGGTGCAGCACGCCGAACCCAACTTGTACATGGCCCGCCGTGTGATTGTTACCGCCACCGCCGCCACCGCCGCCACCGCGCTCACCCAGGCACAAGCGCTGTGGCAGGGCATAGGTGCGCAGGTCACCCACATGAGCGCCGAGGCACACGACGCGGCGTTTGCCGGGGTTAGCCACGTGCCCCACTTGCTGGCGTTTGCGTACATGCTTGGCATGCTGCAGCAACCACAAGCCAGCGAGTGGCTACGGCTGGCTGGCCCGGGGTTTCGCGACTTCACACGCATTGCCGCCAGTGACCCTACGCTGTGGCGCGACGTGTTGCTTGCCAACCGAGACCACGTGCTCACCCAAACCCAAAGCTTTGAGCAAGC
>Ga0181577_10003852_pt1 | contig 11643 bp, 12 predicted proteins | sample 101ome_21_FD_132468 | JGI IMG/M metagenome (GOLD analysis project Ga0181577, IMG submission 132468) | Coastal salt marsh microbial communities from the Groves Creek Marsh, Skidaway Island, Georgia - 101413BT metaG (megahit assembly) | ecosystem: Environmental > Aquatic > Marine > Intertidal...
AAACTATTTTTTTGTTTCTTGTTTTATATGCATTAGCAGCAGCACCATCAGCTATATTACCATTCATATCATAACCTTCTATAGAATCAGGTTTAATACCAAGATCTTTTGCCAATTGGTTTATTTCTTGTTCGTGCTTTTGCGCAAGTTTAGAAATTTTTTCAAGTTGCATAACTTCTTGATTTATTTTCATAGATAAATTTCTAATATCAGCAAAATAACTTACTAATTTTTTTTGACTTCTATCAAAACTTGCTCTATTTTTTTTCATTTCATTTGTAATAGATAATTCTATTCTTTCACTAGCTAATTCTACCTTATCAGCTAACTTGTTGTATATTCTTTTTCTTGTTTCCATTTTATTTTAATTTATTGTACTGATTTAAAAACTGTTTTCATATCAGGTACTACATTCAATAAACTTTTTAATGATTTATATACACCTATTTCATTTACATTGATACCTAAATCTTTAGCATTTTTTTCTACAAGTTTCAATTTTTGTTCTATTTCATTATCAACTTTAATTAGAACTTGTTCTGCTTTTTGTCCTTTATCTCTTAATTTACTTTTTTCTTTAGAAATTTCTTTAAATACAGGTGTTATTTCTTTATCAAATTTGTTTTTTAAACTTTCTAAATCATCTATTAAAGCAAAATCATACTTTTCACTTTTTAATTCTACTTTATCAAATAGTTTATTAAATACTGTTTTTCTTGTTTCCATTTCTTATTTATTATAATCAGGATGGTGTCCATTGTTAGGCATATTCACAGGTGCTTTTTCAGCTTGTTTTGTGCCTGATGGTCTTCTCCTATATGTTTTTGGTATTTCTTTTACTATGTTATAATCTGCAAGTTTCTTGCTACCTTTCTTACCATCTAATGCTGCACTAGTTTTCATTTTATATAAAACCTGTTGCCATTTGTGCCTGCAATACACACCACCTTTGTATTTAAATAAATCATACTTCTGGCCTTTGTGCATTGGTAATTCAGCAGCTTTAAAATTTAATTCTCTACTTGCTTTATCAATATCTTCAATTCTATATACTACACCTCTTTTGCTTCTAGACATCATAGCACTACAAAACTTTCTACTAGAACCACCTTTTCTACTTCCTTTTGCATATTTGTACCTGATCTTGTAGTAGCTCTTATCTAGTATGCTAAATCCATTAGGATTGTTTTTTAGTGGTGTATCACTTCTTACTGCTTCTGCTAGTTGTATCATATCATTTGCCCAATCTTCTTCACTTTCATTTTCTTCATCTACATCTCTAATATCTACCATTTCCCATTCATCAGAATCAATTACTTCACCTTCTAAACCTTCTAATATTTCTTCAAATATATCTTCAGGTAAATCTTTACTTTTTGCTAATTGTAATTCAAAATCAAAATCACTATCTTCTTGTTTGATACCTGTTTCTTCTTCAATAGCTTCTGCATCTTGTAAACTCTTATCTACTTCAATAAATTCTAGTGGTTGTAGTGTTTTAAAGTATAGATTAAGTGTAATATCATTTACTGCTAGTATTTCATCTAATGCATCTATAATTAAATCTTGATAAGGTTTAATAACAATGTTATCAAATAATAATGTAGCAGTTTCTATCTCCTCACTATTGTTACCCAATCCATTGTTTCCATCTCTTAAGCCAAGCAATAACGGTGATGTCACACGATGTGTTAAAAGTATCTTTCTTTGGCATTCTTCACTTAAATAACTATAGTGTTCAGGTGCATCTGGTAATGGTATATCTTCAATAGTTGTTTTCTGTTCTGCATTGTTGTTAAATGCAACAATAACCTTTTCACCATAAGAACCTGTAAGTTTACCCATTACCTGTTCTTTAATTTCTAATTGCTTGGTTCTATCTGGTATACCACCATTAAAGTTAATTACCTTTGTTCCTGAAAATGAACATTGTGCATCATTAATTAAGAAATCTGCAATTTCTTTTTCTAGTACTGCATAAGAAATCTGATAATCTGCTGGTGAATAGTAATAGTAACCACTCACAAATCTTTTTATAATGTAAATCTCATTTTTTGCACCACTACCAAAAACAGGAAATTTAGTTAGTTTAGTATTTCTTGTTACTTTTGTCCAATCAGGTGCATAGTAATAATTTTTAATATCACCATTTGCATCCATCTTTTCAGCTCTTAAAGTTTCACGTGGAAAGTGTGTTAATGAACCTACTTTATTACCTTTATATGATACCTGAATAGCAGCTTCACCTAATAACTTTAAATCATTACAAACCTTTCTCATACAGCTAGGTGTAAGTAACTGCTTCATCTGTGCATATTCTTCAGGTTTTTCATTACTATCTGTAGCATCTAAACCTTTACCATAAATCATATTTACAATACCATTAATAGTAGCTTGGTTTGTTGTGCTTTCCATATACGCATCAATCAAACATTGATAGTAATCATTATTATCACCTATTCCTACCCAATCTCTATTGCGTTCTTCTGTGATAGCAGGCCTTTCATATTGATTTAATTGTATTAAATGTAAATTATCCATAAGTTACAAATTCATTATCTCCTGTACTTTGCTCTATATAAACACCATTACTAATTTCATAATCTGATAGTGTTTGGTCTGTACAGTACATTTTATCTTTAAATATAACAATTCCATCAGTAGTATTTGTAATGGTAATTGTATAATAGTTGTTTTCCTTTAGTGTTTGTGTAGTGCTATATTGATAATAGTAATCCAATTCTGTAAATGTTGCTGCTGTATCTTCTAATATTACTTTATTTTGTCCTTCAGATTTAATTACTAACTTATAAACTTTTGAACCACTTATTGTTTCACGTGGTATAAAGTTAATGTTTCTTGTGCCTGTTTCAGTTAGTATCTGCATAATTTTTAAAAAAAGAAGGTGGCCTTAAAAAAAAACCACCCTCTACAATCAACTATATATTATGAATCACACTCTGTGATGAAGTGCCTATATTAGCTATTAGTTCCTACTGTTACAGTTACTGTAGCACTAGCCATTCCAGCATATGGATCAGCAGCAGTACCACCAGAAATAAAGTTAGCAGGTTTAGCTTCTTGTGCTGTAAAGGTTAATGTGTAACCACTTAAATCACCAAATGCAGAACCACTAGCAATAGTACCACCAGTTACTTCACATCCGTGAACCAAACCAAATTGCATAAAATTACCATTTCTATCTTCTACACAAATATGTGGTCTACCATAAGCTAATAATTTTAATTCAGCATTATCTTCTTTAGATAGTTTAGTAAACTGTAAATTAATTGTTTGTTCAAAAAATGTAGTACCATTTTCTCTAGAACTATTTATTGTTTGTTCAAAAGAATTTGCACCGTGCAAATCATATTGAAAAGCAGTAAATGTACCTGTTAAATCAGTTATTTCATCAGCAGTTTCTGTTACTGTTCCTAGATCACCAAAATCTACTAGCCAGCATCGTACTAATCCTGAAATCTGATCTTTACACGGTATCTTCCTGCCACGTGTTAAATCGCAAGCCATAATCTTTAATTTTAAATTAAGGGGGAATTACACCCCCTTGTTATTAATTAGTTAATTAGGCGTGGTATAATACTATATCAGAACCTATTCCATATTGTACACCTGATGTATATCTCATAATACATCTTACATTCTGTGAGCCATCTAAATCACTCATATCTAGCAATTTAACTTCATTGTGGTCACTTAATAAACCAGTACCAAAGTAAAGGTTTGATTTCTGTGCAGCCATTGCAGTATCATCATTCATACCTTGTGCAACAAATAATTTAACACCATCAAAAGATAATGAACCATTGTTCCACCATTGTGTACCTTGATTGTTAACACCATTAGCACCTAATCCAGATGTTCCAAATCCGCCTAATGCTCTTACATAAGCTCTTGCAATGTTTTGTGATACGTAAATGTACATATCTTCCTTACCGTAAAGTGCAGAAGGTATAGCATCAACTATTTTTCCTAATTCATCAATTACATTTGATGCATCTACACCACCACCAACAGCAGTAACATCAATTACATCAGCATCAGCTAATGCAAGTGTTACCAAGCCATCATGCTCGCCAGCAGTAGCATTAACGCCTTCCCAGATGTTTTGCTCTGTTTTTTCTGCTACCAAACCAGCCACGTGGCCTATGATAAAATCAGAAAATTTAGGTGGCATATTATCATATGCTGAATATCCCATTTGTACAGCTTCCCAATCCGATGCAAAATCTTGCTTGCAAAATTGTAAATTTACTTGAAATTCTTCAGGTTGTAATATTCTTTCAGTTAATGTAACAGTACCTGTTGGTAAGAAATCACAATCTGCATCTTTGATGATATTAGCATCAGTTGCAACTTTCTTAATTACACTTTTATACTTTACATTTGGTTTTACTTCAATTCCACCATTCTCAATAGTAGAACCAGAAAGTAATGCAGCAGCGATATACTTACCAGCAAATTCTCCTGCATATGTACTTGTTATACTTGTAGTAGTAGCCATTTTTTATTGTTTAGTTATTATTAAATATTTTGTTATAAACTCTATCTTTTGTTGTTTCTGTTCTTTTACCAGCTATTGTAAAATGAACATTTTTTGTTTCTGCTTCTGGATTGTGTTTAATTGGTTCAACCGTTTCAGCAGATAATTCTTCTTTTGTTTCAACAACTTCTTCTTTGGACATTTCTTCTTCTTTGTCCTTGTAACCTAGTTTTTCAATCATTGCTTTGATTTCTTCAAATGCTAATGCAAATTCTTCTCTAGTTACATATTGCATTTCTTCTTCTTCTAATTCAGTTTCTACTTTTTCTTCAGTAGTTTCTTCAACTGTATCTTCAGAAAGTTCTTCTTCTGCTTCTTCAGCAGCAGCTTCTCCAATACTATCAATGATACCTTCTTCAATTACAAAAAGTGTTCTGCCATCTTCTAGTTCATATTCACCTACTGGTAATGCCATTTCACCATCTTCTGATTTGATAAATACTGCATTGCCTTTGGTAAATTCTTCTGATACTAATAATGTACCATTTTTTAAACTGATTTCAGCTAGTTCTACTTTTTCTTCAGAAAGTTCTACACCAACAATATTTTTAATTTTGTTTAGTATTTCGTTTGCTTTCATAATAAGATTTATTAGTAATGTAGAAAAATGTGCAAAGTGTTATGTGTTTTGCAAAAAAAAATTATGCTTTTGCTTGTATAATAAACCACTCTGTACCATTACACCATATTTTTATGCCTTCATAAGCTCTATTTATTCTATAAGCACTTGAACTACCATCTAATGTTTGTCCAGCTCTAGGTGTTAAATCAGCGTGAGTAGAACTTGAAAAAGTTGAATCAGAAATAATTCTTTTAGCTCTATTTAAATTTTTACTATCAGTTGCATCAGGTAAAGTTAATTCTACTGTGCCTGTTGCTCCACTCCAACTTAATACTATTACTTCAGCTTCATCATATGTTAAATCATTTAAATCTATTGTTCCACCTGCAACACTTACTGTTAGTGCAGTTGGATCTATGTGATTTACTATAAAATGCTGTAATTCATTTGTACTTACTTTTTTAGTTTCTGATGAATGCACTATTGCTAAAGGTTCACTACCATCTAAACTTGATGCAGTTACTGCTGTTAATTGACTTATTTTTTTTCCCATTTTTATAAATTTATATTTTGTTCATTTTCTTGTGTTAAATTACCACCAGCTTCTGTTAGTAATACACCTAAACCTGTAATTGAACCTATTCCTTGTGCTTGTAAACTACCATCACAACATTTTCTACTATATCTTCTACCATCTGCACATAAACAACCTCTTTTAGTTCCTTTAGGTGAAGTTCTACTTGGTGTTTTCCATTTACTTTTCATTTTCTATTTGTTTAATTTTACTTTCTGCCCATCTCAAACCAGCTTTACCACCCCATAATAAATATGATATAGTACCACAAGCTGTACTATCACTTTCATCATAGTATTCTTCAGCTCTTGATAAATAACTATACATTCTTTTAATAGTTTCAATGCTTATTGCTTCTTTGTTTGCTAATTGTTGCGCTCTAATCTTACCAACTTGTGTAGCGCATTTATTATTAACCTTTTCATTAAGTTCAATGCCACGTTTAGCATTATTTGATACTCCTGAAGGATAATCTTTATATGTTTCAAGTGTAATCTTCTTGCCATTTTTAGTTCTTTTATCTTTTCTTATAAGTGCCTTAATATTACTTAACATATATTCAGCTTCTTCTTCTTCAATGGCTTGCATCTCTGCTTTTAAATTAGGTTTCTGTATTTTAGCTTTATCTGCAAAATATCCTTCTATACTAAAACCTTTTACTTTACCTTCTTTTACATAATCATTCCAAACCTCATCATTTTCTACTTTCATTGAAATCATCCAAGTTCCTTCTGGTACTTCAAAACCATACATCTTGCTTTTATCCATTTCAGGATTCTCAACTATCCAAGATTCTACAACAGTTAAACCATTTATCTCCATATTGTGTTCTAGTGTTGCATTATTTTGATTACCATTCATAAAAAACAATTCACTTGCTCTTTTTACAGTATCTTTGCTAAAATACACATAAAACATTGTATCATTTCTTTTTCTAAAGATTGGTTTATTAGGTATCAATGCAGCACCCATTAGTATTTTTTTATCTTCATCCACTTTTGCAAACTTCACTTCTTGTTTGCTTAATGCTATGAAATCACTTTCAATAGCAGGATTCTCTACAATGCTAACAGCTTCAATACCTGTTAGTTCATCATTTTCATCTAGTAATAATTCTATTATATCCATTTTTATTTGTTTTATCCACCTACTGTAGCAGCAGATATTATGTTATTGTTTAATTGTTGTGCAGTAGTTACATCTTGTGCTACTACATATGCTTGTACAGGTTGCTGTTGGCCTAGTGCCTGTGCAACTTGGTTAATACCACTTTGTCCTACTATATTAAATTGTGGTGCTTGTGGTTGTGCTGCACCTCCTGTAGATACACTAGGTGTTGTACCACCTCCACCACTACCTGAAGGTTGAAACTTCTGTGAAGCAATAGCAGCTACCTGTGCTGCACCAGCTACACCCATTGCTACCATATTTGCAATTCTTAATGCTTGTGGTGGTGTAAAATCTGTAGTTTCTGCTGCTGCTTTCATAATAGCTCTAGAAGTATCTATTAATACAGTTGTAATTGCTAATGCTTTATTCAATTGAAATGCTCTTTTTGCATTCTTTTCATTACTAGCTTCAAATGCATTTACTAGCTGCTGCATAGCATTCAATACATTTTGTTCTGTTTCTAGTTTATAGGCATCTAAATTTTCTTTATCCTTTTTAATTTGTTCATTAGCTTGTTTAAATATATCTACCATTGCATCACCAACTCTTTCATTTTCAGCTATTATCTCATCTGCTAGTGCTTTTTCATTTTCTAACCTTTTGAAGTGTATTTCTTGCTGAAAGTTTAATAGTTCTTCATTTGCATCTACAAATGCTTGTGTACCTTGCTCATATTGATCTCTTTGGTTTGTTAATCTTTCTACACCTAGTTCTTCTTCTAAATCTATTGCATCTCTTTCTAGTTGTAACCTTTTCATTATATCATCTTCTAGTGATGCTGTAAATTCTGCTTCTGCTATCTTTCTTTCATCAATGCCATCTATAACACTTTGCTCAAGTTCTATCTTTTCTCTTAATAATGCATTTGCATTACTATCTTGTTCACTTCTAAAACCTTCTATTTGTGCTAGTACTGCTTGCTTTTCATTTCTTGCTTCTAATAATGCTATATAGTTTTCTTGGTTATCATTTAAATCATATTGTGCTTGTGCTTGCCTAATTTGTATATTAACTTGTTCAAGCATTGCTTTTTCTTGCTTATCTAATACATCTTTTAAATCATTGTTGGCCTGTATTCTTTCTTGTATTGTTTTAAATTCATTATCTCTAATCTGCCTTAATTGTTCTGCTTGTATATCATACTTTTCAATTAAACCTTGCTGTTTAACAGCAGCAATTTCAGCTTGCTTGGCCATTTCTACATTTGCTTCAGCTTGCTTTATAGTTTCTGTAACTGATTCAGCTACACCTTTTGCAAAATCTTTAATTGTATCAACAGCTTCTGTAGCAGCACCCTTCATTTTAGTATATCCATCAGCCATTTGTTTTGTAGCTGCTTCTAAATCTTTTGTTAATGATGCTGCTTCTTCTGTATCACCTACAAAGTTGTTAAATGCTATCCGCATTTCTAAAAAGCTCTTTTTAAGATAACCAGTTACTAAATCAAATTGGCCTGTCATCTGATCAGTAAAGTTTTTCTTGAATGCTTTTACACCATTAGTAATACCATCGATAAAAGTTCCCCAAGTAGCAAACATAGAATCACTATCATCTTCAAACTTCTTTGCAAACTTTGAGAAACCTATTTTCATAGTTTCTATACCTGTATTAAAAAAATCTGTTACTTCTTGTGATGAACTTATAACTTCTTTAAGTGTGTTAAATGTATCAATAGCTAACTTTACTCCTGCTGCTTTTAATGCTAAACCTACACCTTTGATACTACCAGCTAAACTTTTTGAAGCCTTGTTCATATCCTCAAATCCTTTAGTAGATTTATCTGTAGATATTTTTATTTCATTCTTTAAATCTTTTATTTCAGATTGTAAGCTTTCTACTTGGCTAACTGCTTTATCAGTTTTTAATATTAATTCAATTATTTCTTGTCTTGGCATTTTCTATTTTTATTTGGTTCAAACCTTCTTTAATGCTTAATGGTACTTTGTTAATACCTAGTGCTATATTAATATGTTTATCATATAGTTTATTTTCTTTACAGAATTCTAATGCTTCTAATATTATTTTCATATTTTATTAATTAATTCAAATTCTGTTTCACCACTTTGTAGTTTTGTTTTCATACTGTTAATAGTAAATGATCTTGTTCCAATTATTATAGTATCATCTAAAGACAAATTAATTAAAACTTTTAATGGTAAAATAGCACTAAATCTAAAAATCCTTGATTCTTTTTTATATAATCTTGTAATATAATTTGTATAATACTTTTGAAATAAAGAATTATTAATTCCTCCAAAATCAGTATAATCATAACTATTAACTTCACTACCAAAATTTAGATTGTATGTTGGTGGTGTTGTTGTACTTCCTACACTATTATAATTGTGAGGCATCCAATAATTAAAAATAGAAGATCTATTTCCTGCTGGACATAAAGCATTTTTAGTATCAGGTCTTGTAGTATCTACAAAATTCATCCCAAATGTTCCTGTAGTTTTATAAACTCCGTAAAATATAACAGGTTTACTTATTACAGGTTCTTCATTACTATCTACGTGATAACCATATTGTGTATCTGTTGGAGTATTATTTAAACCTATATTAGTAAGTCTTTCATAAAGTATATGTTCTAAATCAGCTTTAACATTAAACTTCTTTTTTGTTTTTAAATCACTTTTAAATTCTAAACTACCATATTTTCTGTTGTTAATATTATTAAATGCATCTGCTAAAATTGTTTTCTGTTCTTCATATTCAAAATCTATTTCATTGTATGGAATAACACTTGATACAGTATGTTCATCTGTTTTGATGTATTCAGTTAAATCTAATGTATCTCCATTATCATAAAATTCATCTAAAGTTTTAACTACTATTTCACCATTAAAATCAACAAATGCAGTTAAATTATGCATCTTAAATAAAGTATTTAAAAAATCAAGAACTTTCATATCTGGCATTTGATCTGTAACAACTACTTGTCCAGTTTGTGGTGTTAAGTTTGATGCAGTAGAAGTAAATGTTGCTGTAAAATTATATGTAATAGGTGTAGGATTAGCATCAATTGTAACAGTATGATCTAAATCATATTGTGCTTGAAATTCAAATGCTTCATCAGTTGTTACTCTACCTACAACATCACCAATAAAAAATTCACCATCTTCAAAAGTATATGAAATTGTATTTGTTCCTGTTTGGTTTGTTTTTTTTGCTAATGTTGACCAATTTGATGCATCTAATAATTCAATAGTATAAGGTACAGAAGTAAAACCAGTATTTGGTGTAACTTGAAAATCAATAGTAAATTCTATAAATAGAGTACTTGCATTTGGTGTATAATTATATGTTATAATACCATTCCCAAGATTAAATCTTGGACTATTGTTTGGATCTGTTAATTCACTACAATTTGAACCTGAACAAGTATAAGAATCTGAATTACCTATCCAAGTACCTGCTAAAGCTAGTTTTCCTTTTCTTCTATGTAGCCACATATAAAGATTATCCATAGCAGCAGAATCAAAAAATTCACTTGTTTTAAATGTTAATGAATATTGTTCTTCAATAGCTTTTATAATATGTTTTGTAAGTATAGCAGGTTTTAAATCTTCAGGTACTACACCTCTTTGTGTTCTATTAGTTGTGTTTATTGTTATATTTCCTCCGTGATCTAAATTAGCTTGTGAATCTGCTATGTATTGTTGTGAGTGAGTAATTAAAGGATATATAATAGCATCATTATATGTTACAGAATCTACAGTAAAATCTAAACCACTTTCTAAACCTGATTTAACATTTGTAGTATTGTTAATATGATTAAAGTTATTAAGCCATTCTAATTGATTTAATTTATCTTCACCTATTAAATTATTTAGTGTAATAGTATTACCAAAGAATGTAACCTTATACATTGATGGTTGATTATTACGCATTGTAACACTTTCTAATCTAATCTTTCCTTCTTTAAATGCAAAGTGATTTAATTCTATTCTTGCATTAGCTAATAGTTGATTATCAAAACTTTCAACATCTGGATCAAACCACCATTTAAATATTTTATTATTCGTTTTACTAGCAGGTAAATTAAATGTTTGTGAATAATCAGTAAATACTTTATCTATATTCTTTGCATCCTGAATAACCTGTGTTAAGGTTATTAATTCTTCTTCCATCAAATCTACTATTACATAGTCTTGATCTGTGCTATCGTTCCTTAATTTAGGTTGTATGTATAATATTACTTTCTGCATTATCTAATATCATTAACTAAATTAAATGCCTTTTCAAAGTTCATTGTGTAGTTTATTAATCTATCATTTAAACCTGTTTTATATGTAAAGTTACTATCCTTAAGTGTAACAGGATAAATTACATTTTCATCATCTGTTAACCAGATATACTCACTTACCATTAATTCTTCAAAGTATGTATTCATTCTTTCATCTACAAAACCACTATTTAATAATATTGATTCTGTTCCATTAGCATTGTGTACTTTTTTAGAATGTGCATTTACATTGTAAGTATTGTATGTATAGGTTTCATCACATTCACCTTCTCTTTCACTATATGTTACTGTTCTAGGTTTAAAAATACTTCTGTTAAAAGTTTCGTTTCTAGTATCTAATGTTTCTATTGATTTTTTATGAAAGAATAGATTCTGTAAAGCACCCCACCTATTTAAGAAAGTTATTTTATGTACTGGATATTTACATTCTTCTATTTCTTTAAGTGTAATGCTTTTTGCTTCTTCATCATCATATACTATATATGCTTCGTCATTTTCTTGTGTAGTTGTATTACTTCTAGTAGAAT
>Ga0181577_10003860_pt1 | contig 11634 bp, 12 predicted proteins | sample 101ome_21_FD_132468 | JGI IMG/M metagenome (GOLD analysis project Ga0181577, IMG submission 132468) | Coastal salt marsh microbial communities from the Groves Creek Marsh, Skidaway Island, Georgia - 101413BT metaG (megahit assembly) | ecosystem: Environmental > Aquatic > Marine > Intertidal...
AGGGTCTGCGCTAAAGTTACGCTCATCAAATTCATTTCCTACTCTACGTCTAGAAGCAGTTTTACCTGCAAGGCTAGTACCCTTATAGTCAGTTAAAGACATAGTTTTAGAAAAGTCATCTGCATCTAATAAAAATAACTGTCGCACATCATCTTTATGTCTGGGAGAACGAACTAATGCGCTAGGTCTACTTGCTTCTATTTTTACATCTAACTCTCTAAGTTTTTGTTTGGGTGCATAAACAGCAGTAGCATTTGCTGCTCTATTTCTTAAGGCTTGTATAGATAAACCTTTTCCTTTAGGTGTAACAAACTGTTCATATTTAAGTTTACCCTGTCTAAACAGGTTTGCTTTTTCCATAGTACCAAGAAGTTTAGTTTGGATATCAAATGGTTGACGTTTTAACCAAGCACCAAAAGACTCTACTTTAGGAGTAATTCCTGTAAGACTCTCAGGTTTCTTTTTATTTAGCTCTGTCTTATTAAGCCTATTTGTTTTTTCTTTTAATAAGTCATCTTTTGATTTAACTAAGGGAATTAAAGAACTACGACAATTCCAATGAAGAGGCGGTTGATAGCGTTTATCACCAACTTCATAAATTTTTCCATTATGAAAAGAACAAATAGGGCTTGTACGACTGTCAAGAACAGCTGTAAAAACAAAACCTTTAATTACATGAGGATTAGACTCAGCAACTTTAGTTAACGCTGCAGTCTGAGTACTTGTAATAGAAGTGCGAGTTAAAGCACGGGCTTGGTTTTCAGTAAGTTTTGTAGTTTTAAGTACATCATTAATAATTTCATTAGGAGAAGAGCCTCTTGCAAGACCTCCCTTAACTTTTGATTGAATACGAACTAGTTCACCAGAAGAAATGTTTCTTACATTTTCAGTAACACTTTTTACACCTTTAATATTAGGTCCAGTGATTTCTGCTAAAAGTTCTTTGCTCCGAGGTTTAGTTACTCGATAGAAACTTTTAAGTTCTTTATTCAAATTATCAGAATGAAAATCTAGTTGAGAAGTAGAAAATTCTAGTAGGCTAGATTTTTGATGACTTAACATTTCTTTACCAAAACGTTTTACTTCAGGTTGTACATCACTAGTAATATTTTCTCTTAAAATATCTCTTAAACGTTTTCTATGTCTTTGCATAATACGTCTATTTTGTAGCTGTACACCTTCCTCGTAAAGACGAACATCAGTTAAATGATCTACGATACGATCATAGATTTTAGTATTGATATCCATTTAGTACTCCTTTGAGTAGTAAAATGTTATTCTTCAATATCCATTTCTGTGCTAGTGTTTGTATTAGCAGCTAATGGATCTGTTTGTATTTCTTCAATAGCGTCTTCATCGCTGTAGTCAGCAGGTAAGAAGTCATTGTATTTAGCAATATTGATAAATGTAGAACGACTAATAATACCCATTTGATACCATTCTGAAACAAGACGCATAGCACCTTCACCACCAACCATAGGTGCAAAGTCACTAGACATTTGAAATTCTACATCCTCTGCTGTAAACATGCTACCATATTTCCAGTTAAGCATAAAAGCAATAACTTCACGGATAGTACCTGATACTTTGGCGTTAAGAGTACCTAGCTGTGCTGTCTGAGAGGCATTACGTATTTCTAAGGCTACACCTGAAGCAGCTTGCTCTGGTGAAAGCATACGAATACCCATCTTAGCCATTTCTTCAACAGTGGCTGTAATAGCTTTTTCCATATCTGAAAGTGCAGCAGTAGGTGTTTCAAGTACGCTAATTGATTCATCTTTACGTACACGAAGCCAAGTGCCAAGACCCGCATTTACAATGTCTGCAAACTCTTCATCTGTCATATCTGATTGTACAACAGGAGTGTAAGTTGCAGCACCGTAAAGTAAATGATTACGGCGAGATACTTTATTATATAGTGCAATCTCTCTATCAATAAGAGGCATAAGCACAGGTTCTACAGGTTCAAAATGACCGTTAAGGGGCCAAGCTGGAATACGAGAGATACGTTCACCAAACATAGTTGGATAAACAGTATTTACCTTTTTAAAGCCAATCTCTGTTAAACGATCCTCATATTCTTGTTTTACATCACCGTTAAGAACTTTAATTTCTGTATTTGTATCTGGATGTTCATAATAATCTAAAACTAGTTTACCAGACTCATCAAGATAGTGATCACATACAGTATCAATATAATTTGGGTGCCAAGGATTATCTTCAGGATAACGCTTAGTTAAATAACGAGTTACCCAACGAGAAAGTGTCTTTTGGCGAGTTACTGGATGTGTATCAGTTTGTATGTTAATTACGTTTTCAGCTTCAATAAGTACTGGATAAGGTTTAATATTCATACGCTCTTCAGGAGTCATCATATCAAACTGTTGCTCGGTAAGTTGGGGGTAATCTACATAAACCCACGCTCTTGAAGTCTGAAGTTCTTCCCACAAAGCTGCATCAAGAAAGTTAAACAGTGAACGCCCATCGAGAGTAAAGTTATTACGAACCCAATCAATAGCATCTTCTGGTAGTTCTTCTGGAAGCTTAATGTGAGAGTCTTTACGAAGCAAAGAACTGATAAGAACTTTACAGTACTGTGCTGTAAGTCCAGGAAGTTCTGCTTCTGATCTATAAAAGTCATATTGACGTTGTGTCATACTAGGAGAAAAAGGAATTAACAAGTTTGAATAGTCATGTTCAATAAACTCGTCATGCGCCTTTACATTCTCTTGTCCTTGTAAAACTGCTCTGGATTTTTTCCACAGAGGCTTTAAGGACTGATAACTATCACTAGGATCGGCTACCGACTTTTTAATAGCCTTTGTTGGTTTAGTTAGCTGTACCATTATTTTGTTCTCCTAGCTGGCTTTTTCTTTTTATAACCACTGGCATAAATAGCTCTGGCTTGCTTTTCAGCTTCTTTTTTAGTTTTATAAACTTTTCCAGAGGTACCCCAACGGTAGCCACCTTTTACTTTAGTTACTGGCATTACCATTTCACCTTATTTGCCCAATATGCGGCACTCATTTTACCTTTGGCGATATTCTTGGCGTGTCTTGCTTTCCAACCTAATCTACGGGCTTTGTAAGCAGCAGACTCACCTTCTTTTTTAGGGGATCCACTAACACCTTGAGAACCAAAACGAATTGTCTTAATTTTGTCGCCATCTTTAGCAACAACAATATGAGACTTAGTAGGATGATTAGGAGTTCTTTTGGGTTTATTGAAACCAGATACTCCAGCCCTCTCTAGCCGAGGATCTTTCTTTTTAGCCATGCTAAACTCCTTAAATTAATTTGGTGGGGTATTTTAACTCCCCACCTAAAGAGACTAACAGATATAATCTGTCCCTTTAATTAACCTTTATTCTTAAACGTCAGGTATTTATTCCTTACCACGAATTACTCGAATCATGCGTAAGAAACCGCCCCAAATTTCATTAGGAGAGGGTAGTAACCAACCTAAAATCAATAATAACAATACCCAAGGGGGAATTTCATTAATATTAATGTTTTCAACACTTTCTGTGTTTACTTTGTTTTTATCGTTAGATTGTTCTACAGTACCTTCTAGTGTTTCTACTTTTATTGTTTGATCAGTAGATTCACTAGCGCCTATTGTTTGATTATTTGTCTTTCCTAACTGAGTATTAGCAGCTACGTTAGTACCACTGCCACCACCACTAAGAAATGGTAGTCCAGAAAGTCCGCAGCTGCTTAATAAAAAACTACTTGCTAGGAGAGCCACTATAGCTTTCTTCATGTGTCACCTTCATTGGCGTTACTGTAGTCTTTGACTCTTTACCCATCCAGATTCCAAAACAACCTGTTAATGCTCCCATACAGACCGAAACTAGTCCACTTTGTTGAATAGTAGGGTCAGGGAGTGCCATATACCAATGGACTGCTTGATACGTTAATACTGTAACTGCTAACATCATTAATCTTGGAATTACTTTCCAGTCATCGACTATAGTATGCGCCATTTTGTTTACCTCATAGAAGTTCAAAGTGAGGTCCGTCAATAAAAGGTCTACGTCCTTGTGAGCGTCTGAGGTCAATGTAGGCCATCATAGCATCTTCAGAAGATCCTGGATAGGAACGAATGTCTCCTTCAGACCATGCTGCGCCCCACTTGATTGCTACACCTAGTTCAGTTGCAGCAGCCTTCATAGCGTCACAAAGATCATCGTAAACATTGAGTTCCCAACAACCTTTTCCATCTACATAGGCCATGAGATCTACTGCACGACCTTCTAGATGTTTTGATTTCATTGTTTGAGACTTACCTGCAGCAACAAGCTTTTCTTGTTCTTCTACAGTACGAAGCCCATAAACAACTCCGAAGTCTACTTTAGTTAGTTCAATAGCACGTTTTACAACGGCTACAAGATTATTATCAACGCCTTCTAACTTTTCTAAACTACGATTAGATAATCTAAACATTATTCTTCCTTTCTAAAGACTTATGCCACCATAATTTTCTATATTTATCGAAAAAATGTGTGTCATGAACTCTATCCATTTTAGTCATATGATCGTGATCCCAAGTATCATACTGTAAATCTAATGTTTCACGTTTAAATGGGATTAGATGAATTAATGGATCACCTTTTTTAATCTCAAACTCTCCTTGCTTACAACCGTCCCAAAAGAAAGGAAAATTTATTTGTCTATGATAAGTATCTGTATCTACTACACCTTCCATAATTCTTACATTAGAATAATGGTTTGGTGGAGACTTAATCAAACATGACCATCCAGGAGCAGTTTCAATTACCCAAGGATTAGTGAACTTGAGTAAAATATTTCCTACAGGATAGTGTTGTATAGGACAATCATTACCCACTTGCTCCCATGAATGGCTTCCTATCATACTATTAAAACCAAGATTCCCAGAGGCTTCAAAGTGTACAAAATGTCTAGGTTTCTCAAGGGCATTGCCCTCCTCATCCTCGCTGGACTCACCTACTTTTATACTCCAATCACACCACGAAGGGATTATATAACCGTTACTCGCAGCGTCTAAAACAGGTACACATCTTTTAACAGTTCCTGGTTTATTTTTATGGCTTCCCTCTGGAATTCTTGGTAGATTTTTAAACCAATCAGGCAACAATTTACTTGCTCTGACAGGTCTATCTAACATCTCATGATCTTCACGATAACGAAACTTAATAAATGGTTTTTGTTTTTTCTTAAACATTTTATCTCCTGTTAAAGTGGGCCGCCACAGGAGCGCAACGGCCCGATCCTCAGTAGCTAACTGAAGATCATAGTTGTAGCCAAGACAAATTGTCAGGGCGTATTTCTGTTTCTGGGTAATCAAGCCATGCTTGTCTCCAGACAGATAGATCATCTTTTTGTTGTTGGGTTAAAGAATCATACCATAGTGGATTTATACGGTCTAAGGTTATGGCGAACATTTCTGCTCGTTCATTTCGGCGCTTTTGTTCAGCAGTTATTCCCTTAGTTTCTATAATATCTTCAAGCTGTTCTACCGATGCTACTAAGGTACCATCTAAAAGCTCTTTACCTATCCAACTGTTATCGGCTACACCTTCAAATTCCCCAATAACAATACCGTTACTGTCTTTGATGACCCAGCTTCTATGTGTTATAGTTTCCATTATAGCTTACTCCAAAATAAACCACCTGTACCGCCGCTTCCAGGAGTCCGACCACCATCAGACAAACAACCTGCACCGCCGCCGCCAATACCTCCGTTACCAGAAAATATTGCCGAGTTAGAGTTAGTAGTTGCTGCACCGCCGCCACATAAAATGCCGCCATCCATTCCGTAATGTCCAGTATTATTACCATCGCTGAGTGCATAGCTTGCACCTTGTCCTCCCATAATACCAATTGTAGCTCCAAGTGAAACGGCTGAAAATCCTGGGCCTTGCCCCATAATAGTTCTAGTTTCTGCATCGACCGTTATACGATTAGTAGACTCTGTAACTACCCAAGGAGAACCGCCAGTTGATACACCGCCGCCAGTTACCAAGGTATCGCCAGCACCGCTAACGCCAAAAAAGTCTACTCCTCCACCTCCAGAATTGCCATTATTAGCTTGGCTGTTACCGCCTGATCTTGTATAGGCAGCTATAAAACCTGGGCTGTTAAAGTTGTTTGATACAGTAGCGTTTCCTCCACTAGCAACTGCACCGTTCCGATTGCCACCAGATCCACCGTTAGCTTGAGCTATTAAAGTATTACCATATTGGAAAAAAGACGCATTACCTGAATTAGCTCCAGCATTATTGCCTGTTCCTCCATTACCTCTTGTAAAGCTTAAGGAAGTTGAACCATCCCATTCAAAAGAAAAGATAGCGCAGCCTCCCGCTCCACCGCCTGAAGTTCTATAGTAGTCATCATTGTCAGCAGCCATTCCGCCGCCGCCGCCGCCTACCATTACAAAGACATAGGAACCAGCTCCGTCAAGTTGATTACTTACTGTTGTAGTATAATCAACTGTTGTAAAAGGCCCACCTGCTTGTGCTTTAAGGTGCGATTCTGTAATGTTAGAAATTTCACCTTGAACTCTTAAAGAACTACCATTCCACCACATATATTGGTCAGCACTACCAATAGTCATAGTTCCAGTTGAAGAGGCATACATGCCTGTCCCACTACTCACAGCTCCTGTACTATTTACATTAAGGTTTCCTGCTCGAACGTTTGTTCCAGAAATAGCCCCCGCATTAATCGTACCTAGGTTGTTAGTTAAAGAACTTAATGTACTATTATTTAGATAAGTATTACCAGAAGAGCCAACTACAAGATTATCTGTGTAGATCTTACCCGCATAAACATAGTTAGTAGCAACTGAGTCTGCAATAATAGAAAACGGAATCCAATTTGCATTACCAGAATCATATCTATAAATCTGACCACCTGAGGTGTTTGTAGTATTACCTGATTGATGATATACACTACCATCTACAACATTAGTGTTATTAAGTGTATTAGGGTCTACATTACCAGTCTGTGTTGTTATTTGATTATCTGCTAAAGTACTAACGTCATTAGATAGATCATTAACAGTGTTTGATAAGTCAGTAACATACGTATTTAAGTTAGTATTATTATTGGCAGATACTATAAGCTGATCAGCAGTTAATGTTCCAGTAGTAATGTTACCACCATGAATAGTAGTAGTACCCATACCACCTTCTGTACTAATATCAGTAAAACTAACAATTCCATCAAAGTTAATTTGTTTTCCTGGAGTTGAACCTGTTACTGGCCCTGTAGTAGTTGCCTCACCTGTAGTGTCGGTAAATAATATATCACTAAACCAGAATTCATTAGTGCTATCTGCATCAATTGTAGGTTGAGTTGTTGTCCAACCTGCATTTACCCCTGTACCAGAAGTATCTATTGAAACCGCCAAAGTTGACCAAGTTATTGTTCCCGAAGGAGCATTTCCTGCAGTAGCACTTTCATTGTATACTCTTGTAACTTGATATCTAGGGGCAGGAGTACCATCTTCGCCTGTAGAACCGTGAAGTCCAGGATAAATTTCTGGGTAAGTTAATGCAACGTTTATATTTTCTTTATAATCGCCAGTAGCTTTAGCAATAATTTCATATACGCTGCCTACACCTGAAGGAATATAGTTAGACCACCCTGTAGGTGGAACTACCGTATTTGTACTAAAGTTATAGGTGCCGCCTGAAACCGCCGTTCCTGTAATATCAGTTGTTGATCGACGATAGAGAGGTATAGTTATTGTAGATGGTGCATTAAGAAGTGTAAAATCTAATGGATCAGTATAGTCGGTTGCATCAGATACACTAGGGCTACTTCTAACAGGTAATGTCGGAGGACTTTCTCTTAGATATACCATAAATGCAAAATGAGTATCTGTGCTGCGTTGATTATAACTTTGATTATTAGTGTCTTGATCTGAACTATTTGCATAAATCATTGCAAACTTTTCTGAGCCAGAAAATTGAAGAGTATAGCTTGTGCTTATTGCTCTAGAAGATAAAGCACCACTACTAGCAACAGACCTTACACCAAAACGATAAGTTCCTACCTGTAATCCTGGAATTTCAAAAGACAAAGTATCCTTACTAACAATACCTAAGTCTGTAAAATTACCCCAAGAACTTGTTGAGTCGTCATACTTACTTACCTGAACTATATAGTTTATTACAGCGCTATCGTTAGCAGAATCCCATGTTAAGGTTCCCGACCAAGTGCCTAAGTTTTGTATTTCATTAGTATCAAAAACGACATTGCTAGGCGCACCAATGTTAAAGTCAGGAGTTCCTGGATCTCCAGTTGGAACAAAGTCATCAGTAATATTCCAAGCAAAAGCATTAAGATCTACAAAATGAGCTTCAATTTTTACAGTAAAATCTTCGTTAATTTCAATACTATTTATTTTATAATATTTATAGTCTGTTTGATTACTATATCCAAAATTTGTACCTGAAATATTATTACCAGTTATACTTTTATGAACTTTTACATAGTCTCCAGGCTCAAGTCCAAGAGCTACTTTTGTAGCAGTAAAGCTTAAAGTATGAAAAGTTCTAGACTGTCTAACAATAAATTCTGCATAAGCTAATGCATGATAAGGATCCGTAATACCATTTAGATTTAAGTCAGTGGTCATAGGTTGACCATTATCCTGATTTAATAGTGTATTATATGCAGTAGACCCTTCTGTTGGCCAAGTTGCACTATTTTCTTTAAAATTTTCATGCTCATCTAAAAATGTAACAGTGGCTTTATTATAGCGTTCACTGGCCGAAAGCCAAGCAATATCAATAGAGTCTCTAATAACATTATCAGAATCAAAAGTAATTACTGCTTCGGCAGCACCACCACTTATAGAAAAATCAGATTCAGAATCAGGATAAGCTAATCTAAGTTTATACTTACCTTCCGAAGACCAAGATAAAGTTGCCAATGGCATTGTAGAAAGAATTTCTTCAATATTATCTCTAACTTTTGCTTCAGAATCAAGAATAATATTACATTCATATAAAGGGATATCTCTTCCTGGAAGTGCTGTTACACTATAATTACCTGAAGGGTTTTGTTCAGTCCCTGTAGAATTAAATTCATAAACAGTTTCCGTATCTTTAGCTCTATAAAGAACCGATTCATTCGGTTCATCTGTATTAGTATTGGGCCAAGTAGAAATTCCTGGGAAGTCATCTTTAGTATTATAATCTTCAACTGGCTTTACACCATTTACAGAACCTGCATAAGTAACATTTTGTAATACTGTTTGATCACAAATAACTTTTGCTTGATAAAAACTATCTAGGTCTAATCCACCATCGTTAAGATTTCGTCCGACATCTGATGTCAAGTAATCTGCTAAAACAAGTGCTGGATTGTTCGAATAAATCCTAGAAGTTGTAAAAGTACCATTAGAATTAATATCTCTTACTTTACGACCTTTTACAAAAAATGTTAAATTAGGAATTCCATTATAGTTATAGTCGTCTCTGTTTAATCTAAATACACAGTCTGCATGGGCAAGTCCTGTAAATTTATTATCATCAGGCAAGCCATTATTTGAGCCTAAAGCTGCTGTAGCAGAAAGACCATCTGTATAAGTATCAATGCGGTGTCTGTGTTTTTTATCTTTATTATAGATCTGTTCATCAACTTCTATTGATTGGACACCTTCAATTCCTCCTTGACAAATAGCGCCATTCATATTAAGGAATTCATTTTTAGTTCCGCTACCAAAAGAAACTTCAGTTTGGGAATTAAATGTAGTACCCCCTGTAGAGACTGTAGCAGAGCTAGCAGAGGCTGTTACAAGATGATTAGCCTCAATTAAACCTACTGCTTGTTTACCGTAAACAATAGGAATATGGACTGCCTCTCCTCTTTTATTAATACGAAAACCTTTTCTTTTATCGGCTTCCCTTTGAAGTTTTTTATATTGATTAATTTGATAAGCAGTAGAAGCTACAAAGACAACTGCCTGAAGAATTGTTTTCTTAACGGCCTCTAGAGCTGCTACTGTTCCTGCTGCTAAAACCATTTAGATTTTCCCCCATCTTAGCCGTATTACAGCATCACCATAAATTTTATCAAAAGAAGTATCTGAGCTTGATTTTTGAGCCATGCCATCTTTAGACGCAATAAAGGAATTAATAATATCTAAGTCAGACATTGGAGATGTACCTTCGAAAGTAACAATTTTTGTATCAAAATCGTTTACAATTGAAGGAGAGTCTACTTGTCCTTTATACACAAGTAAAACATCAGAAACATTTAGTACTGGATCATTATTACTATCAAAAAATCCAACTCTAACTTCTATATCTCGACCTACAACATTGTTTTCAATTTCTTCTCTAAATTCATCAATAAAGTCTGTTGCAACAATACGATAAGATTCTCTATCAACTACTGAAGAAAATTTAGGTGAGTCATACTCTAATATTCCGCTATTAGCCGCATAAGTATCTTGATCATAGGTTACATCATAGGGTAAACTTGATAAATAATAAGTTTGAGTAGGAAATGACAGTTTAATTAGTACAAAAAAGTCTACCTTATCTTGATTTATTAGGTTTTGTACTGTGCTACTAAAAGTTCTCATTACAACGCCTCTATAATATTAATAGTTCCAGGATCGGCTAGAATGCCATCACTGAAAGTTATACCTCTTAAATCACTAACATCTCGATAATATCTAATTGTTGCATTGGCAACTGTTGAATAGGTTAAACCACTAGGTGGTGTTGGATAAAGATTAGAATCAGCTATAGTAGAAGCATCTGACTTTACCATATAAACTTTATTATTACTACCTGTTACAAAAGCACCTTTTGGATAGTTTACAGTAGTCAAACGATCATTTACATCATTTAACTGGGGCATTGTCATGCTTTGTACACTATCAAAGTCAATTATGCTTAAAAGAGCGTCTGCAGGAGTAGTTGTTACAATATTAAAAGACATTTCCCAACGCTGCGCTCCTTGTGAAGCTCTTTGCTTTTTAAGTGAAATTGTATCTGCATCAAACATAGGTTCGTTTGAAGAAATAGAAAATGGGGTTACAATTTCATACCCCTCAAAATAATATTTCATAGTTAGCTCCTCAATGGTCTCGCTAATAAGTGTAGTCGTCTATCAAAAAACATGTAACGACCACCTTGTTTTACTCCTGAGTTATTAGTATCAGTTGTGACCCAGTGACCATCATCTGCTATAACAGCAGAACCATCCATGTAACCAATATCACCATATTGGGGTCTTAAGTCAGGACGTATTTCATAATTACAATACTCAGCAAAAGTTTTAAGAGTAAATCCTTTATTGCGTAAAGCTAATAAGTATTCTTTAGGATTATTATACTCTACACTAATATCTTCTGCTTTTGATTTGTTACCTTTTAATGCTTTATCATATTCGATAAGAAAACAAAAACAGTCATTGTATCCCCATGTAAACTTATCTATATTACTTGTTCTTTCATTAATAATTCTTTTTGCTTTTTCTAGAGCATTACTCATTTCTTCTTTATTATAATACATAAATACTACCTTTAATAACACTAGGGGACAGCCCTTCTTAAACGTCAGGTATTCTATCCCCTAGAAAGTATTAAACTTTTTCTGCTATAAACATTCTTACAAGATCTGCCACA
>Ga0181577_10003862_pt1 | contig 11633 bp, 10 predicted proteins | sample 101ome_21_FD_132468 | JGI IMG/M metagenome (GOLD analysis project Ga0181577, IMG submission 132468) | Coastal salt marsh microbial communities from the Groves Creek Marsh, Skidaway Island, Georgia - 101413BT metaG (megahit assembly) | ecosystem: Environmental > Aquatic > Marine > Intertidal...
CAAGGCAGCAGCTTTAGTTAACCCCCACACCCCGTGCTTTGTTGCCGTATAGGGCACCGAGTACATTCGCGGCATCTGCGCCGATATGCTGCCTATGTTGATAATGCGTCCACCCCCTTGCTCCTTCATCGTGCGGAAGGCCGCGCGCGTGCATAGAAAAGGACCCGTTAGGCAAGCCCCTACCACGTTGTGCCACGCCTCCATGGTAATATCTTCAATAGGCCCCCCGTCGAAGGCCCCCGCATTATTGATGAGAATATCAAGGCGACCGTGCCGGTCTTGGGCGCTTGCAAAGAGCGCGTCAACCTGCGCTTCGTCTGCTACGTCCGTCGGCACATCCAATACTGCGACGCCAAATTCAGCGGCTATTTCTCGCGCCGTCTGGGCCAGCGCATCGGCTCCGCGCGCAGCGAGCGTCAGCGCAGCACCTTCTGCGGCCAGCGCCCGGGCAATCGCTTTTCCGATGCCGCGATTACCCCCTGTTACCAGCGCGACTTTACCATCCAACTTACCCATCTTTGCTGCTCCTTTGCTCAATGCGCAGCAGGTGAAAATCACCCGCCGCAAGTTCCAGCTCAATACGATCTTTTACCTGATCATACTGCACGCCAGTTAGGGCATCAAATGCCGCAGACTCACTCAACTGCAAACGCACTTTCTGAGCCGCATGCGCCCAGCGATTGACCACTAAGATGTGGCTTATGCGCTTACCATCGCCGAAGAGACCGACTTCAACCTCCCCATCGATGCGTCTAATCAGGCTGTTTTGCAGCAGCAGACGCGAGGAAAGAGTCCCGTGAAAATGCAGCAATTCCAAAGCCGGGCTCAGCGTGCGCAGATCGCCATTTATCTGCTGCACGGCCGCATAGCTAGACGTCGGCGCGCCGCCCGCATCAACGAGGCCCTCATACACGCGCGTTTCTACTACGCGCCCCTCGCCGTTTCGCAGTTCTTCAACCCCTGAACTGTATAGGAAATACACGATACCCGACGCCCCACGCGACAGGCCCAAGCCAACCTGCAGCCGTATCTCAGCAGGCGTTGGCTTGCGATAATACACCTGAGTGCCGCGCACTTCGCTCTGCACTTGCACAATCGCATGCCACCGCCCCGAACGTCCTTCAAGACCGCGTGCGACTTCGTCAAACCCATCGGCTAACAAGCTAATTCGGCGCTGAAATGAACCGCCCTGTGAGGGCACTCCGCCGCGAAATACGTAGTGTTCCTGCTGAAACACGTTGTCTCTACCACCCGAATCAAAGAGCGCATCAAAGAAGGCGTGCTGATTTTCATAGTCGCGCAAACGCCCTACGCTGTAAGCGGGGCGTTCCGCATCGATCTCGGCGAGCGCAACGACGACGTCAGATAGAGAATCGTACTGCTCTCTCCGATAGTCTTCGTGTCCAATCAAATATCCAGCAAAAGCCGGAGTAGCGTTCCATTGGCGATATACGCCTTCCACGACAGCACGCAGTGAATCCCCGTCTAAGCCTTCTCCACGCGTGGCCCAGTTATGCAATTTGTCGTATGGACTGTAGTTGCTCGGCTCGTAATAGGCCAACATGTGCCAGCCCCGATCAGAGGCAAAGCGCATCAACTGCTCTTCAGCCGTTCCCCGATCGTCTCTGTAACGCTGCAGCCACTGCACAGCGTTGACGCCGAGATCCGCTAAGTAGGCGCGATCCTGCTGGCCAAAGCGAAAGTCATTCATGCCAGCGGGAAGCCATGTCGCAATCCAAAGCGGCCCCGTCGGCAGCGTGCTCGGCGTATAGTCAAGACTAGCGGTCGGATTAACGGCGCTGCAGGAAGGGCCCATTAGAATCAATGCACATAGCACCGCAAACCGGCTGCTCGGAAGCATGGGGTGCTACTCGCTCTGTAGTTTGGGATTATTTGCGTGGCGGTCGCGGTCGCGACGCGTTTTCTTGTCCATTGCCCGCGCGAAGGCCTCTTCGAGGTCGACACCCGTCTGATTGGCCAGACAAATGAGCACAAAGAGCACGTCGGCCATTTCCATCCCGAGATCCCGCTCTTCGCCCTCTTTAAAACTCTGATCGCCATACGTCCGTGACATCAGGCGCGCCAGCTCGCCGACTTCTTCCATCAGCACCGCCGTATTGGTCAACTCGGAGAAATAGCGCACGCCAATGGTTTGGATCCACTCGTCGACTTCGCGTTGGTATTGGGTTAGGGTGCGTTCAGACATGGCGTATAGTTCAGGTGAAGGAGGGCACGCTCACGACGATGCCTTCGCCTTTACAGGCGCTCCAGTTTAGCGCCCAAGCTTCGCAGACGATCCTCGAGATACGCGTGGCCGCGATCGAGCTGATACAGGTTGTGGATACTTGTGCGCCCCTCAGCTGCCAGACCTGCCAATACACAGGCAGCTCCCGCTCGTATGTCGAGCGCGCGCACCTGCGCCCCCTTTAGGCGAGCCGGGCCGTGCACGATCACTAGGTTATCTTTTTCCGGCGAGAGTTGAGCGCCAAAGGCGCGTAAGTTCTTAATGTGTCCAAGACGATTCTCAAAGACGGTCTCGCGCACGTAGCTATCCCCTTTGGCAACGCAAGCAAGCGCCATGATGCAGGGCTGCAGATCGGTCGGAAATCCGGGGTAAAACGTGGTCACTACGTTGATGGGCGACAGCGTCTGTGGACCCTGCACGCGCAGCCAGTCTCCGTCTTGCGTAGTGTGCACGCCCATTTGTTCCAGCTTGGCCGTAAAGATACCCAGGTGGTCTAGCTCTACGCCCTGAAGCCGAATATCCCCGCCGGTGATCGCTCCTGCCATCATGAGCATGCCCGCGTCTAAGCGGTCGTACATCACTTCGTGTTCAGCTCCGCGCAGCTTCTTTACGCCGCGAATGCGCACAGTGCGCGTACCCGCTCCCTCGACGTCAGCTCCCATCTTTTGCAGCAGGTGGACAAAGTCGACGATCTCGGGATCTGAAGCCGCATTTTCTATTACGGATTCACCTTCCGCTAGCGAAGCAGCCATAACCAAGTTTTCTACACCCGTATGGCTGGGAAGGTCGCAGTACATATACGATCCAGCGAGTCGCTCAGCTACGACGTCAAATCCTCCCCCCGCGATGCCCTGCACCTCGGCTCCGAGTCTTGCAAACCCGCGATAGTGGTAATCAGTAGGGCGCGATCCGATCGTGCACCCTCCCACTTCGCGTATCCAAGCGCGACGGAAGCGGCTCAGTAAGGGACCGACAAAAAGCACGGAAGCGCGAAAGCGCGAAGAAAGGTCTTCGGGGAGCCTGTGCGATATGTCCCCCGATGCATCTATTACTGCCACACCGCGCTCCACATCATATTCGACGCGCGCACCAAGCTCGCGCAAAACCTGCAGTGCGACCAATACGTCTTTGACCGGTGGAACCCGATGTAAAACGGTCTGGCCTTCTGTCGCTAGGAGTGAAGCGGCAATCATAGGTAGAGCCGCATTCTTCGAACCCTGAACAACCACCTCTCCGCGCAGCGCCTGACCACCTTCTACATACAGCACTTCTTCCGAAGCCATTTAATATCCTGGATTAACGATTATTGGAGAGGAATTTTCGGGGTGATTTCAATGTAAGGGCAGCCCCCCCTACGCGTCAAACACAAAACCGCCTAAGAGCTTATCCGCTTGACAGATACGTCCCCCTATCTATATTCGAATCCATTGAAAATTAGCAATAAATTACGCGTAAAATTAGCTAAACTCAACACAGGGGAAAGGACTAACAATGGCTGAAGCCCCAACAATCGTAGCCTATTTGAAGCCCGTCTGCGGCTGGAGCAACAGCGTGCGCGAGACGTTCGCGAAGTACCAGCTTAAGTACGAGGACAAGGACATCATTAACAATCCGGATATTTACGCAGAGATGGTGCAAAAAAGCGGGCAACCGCTCTCACCATGCGTCGAGATCAACGGACAGATGTTAGCCGATGTTAGCGGCGAGGAAGTCGAAGCCTGGATGGTCGAAAATGGCGTCGTTGAGTCGACTGCCGCTTAGCCCACTTTAAAACATAACGAGAAATGGCCGACCGCTGCATAATGCGGTCGGCCATTTCTTGTAATACCCTTAGTCCTAGCTGCTCAATATATCACTTAACTCCAGGCGCATAGCCTCGCAAATATTGGGCTGCTCGTGGTTGAGCGGACCATCTGCAGCCGAACGCAGGAGCGTCAGCGCGCCCAGCACGCCGCCATCGCGCTGGCTCAGCGGTAAAATATAGTTGAATCCCGTACTCCCTTCCGAGGCTCCATCCAAAAGAAAACCCACTACGCCTCGGGGCAAATCACTCTCTTCATCTGCGCTGGCCTGTCCCATGACTAAGAGGGCCGATTTCTGCGCGATTATAGCCTCTGCGAACGATCCATTAGACTCGTTGAGGACCGACTCTAGGTCAGAAGCGCGGCGGCCTAGCACGCACTGTAACTGCGGCTGCCCCTCTGCATTGACCCGCTCGTACACCATGGTTTCTGCAGCCTCGATCTGCATTAGCAGTTCCATGCCTTTTTTCACCGCCTCGTCCGGATCCATCGCCCGAAGCGCGTCGATTATGTGTGAGGGAATTTCTGCCGGTGCCGGCATGCTAAACGGGATGAGCGCAATGGGCATTTCGTATCCTTGACAAGATTATGGAAGCTACCTAATTTAATCGACCAATTCGGGTGGCTCTTTAGCTCAGTTGGTAGAGCAGGGGACTGAAAATCCCTGTGTCCCCAGTTCAATTCTGGGAGGAGCCACCATCTAATTATAGGCAGGGACTCAATGCACACAAGCATCGAGTCCCTGTTTTTTTATCCGCTCGTCTAAACGAGAAACGTCGCGCATAGGCAAGCGACACGCGTCTGCAATACCTTCTTGTGCCAAATCAATTACTTTGGTCTATTCTCAATGAGACCCTTCCGCACTAAAAACTCATCGGGGTGACAATTATGCCAAAAGAAAAACGCATTCTTCTAACGGGGGCCGCCGGCAGCATTGGAAAAACGCTGTATGAGGCGTGGGAGACACAAGAGCAGTATGAACTGACGCTCTGCGACCTTCGCTTGCCCGACAGCCAACGCTCGCGCTGCACGGTCGCCGACGTCCGCAATTACCAGCAGATGCGTGCACTGTGCCAAGAGCAAGATGTGCTTGTTCACCTCGCATATGTGCCGCAAAAACACCTGGGCAAAGAAACCGGAGAAATAACAGACATCGGCGCTTCCATGCTTTTATTTGAGGCTGCGCGCGAGGCCGGAATCAGCAAAATAGTCCTAGCCAGCACCAACCACGTGACCGGCGTTAACGAACGTCGCGTTCCGGCGCGCCTGTCTACGGGCGATCAATTCCTACCCGACGGCTGGTATGGTGCAATGAAAGGCATGGCAGAAATAGCGGGCCGACACTTGGTGGAGAACTGTGCGATGCGCTTTATCTCTATCCGCATTGGATCTTTTACCGGTCGCGATCGGGCCGATAGCCTGCGCACCTCCAGCACGCTGCTCACGCCGCGCGACTGCGTTCAACTTTTTACGCTTGCAGTCGACTATGAGGGACCGGAGCGCTACCTAGTGACCTATGGCACCTCCGGCAATTACAGCACGCATCATCCGGGCTTTTTAGACCTTAGTGCTGCGATAGACATATTGGGCTATCAGCCGCAGGACAACGCACTGCGAGATTCAGGCGCAGACCTGCTACCTACGATGTCTGAAGAAAAGTAGCTGCGCATTCAATCTCTGTAGGGATCAAACTCATCGTCTCCCGCCATACATACCCCAATCGGCATCAGCGTATGCTCAACCTGCAGGCTGTCTGCGTGATATCCCAAGACGTCTTCTAAGCGCTTATAAACGTGTGGACTTTCGTCCGTCCCTGCACCGCGTAGCTCCACGTTGTTAAACGTGCGAATCCATTCCAGCATCATCTCACGCGATATACGACCCTCCGTGTGCTGAACCAGTGCTCCCTTTTTCCAACGACGCTTTCCAGCCGCTTCTGTGCGCGACATAACACGTCCCGCACCGTGCACCGTCGAGCAGAGACTTGCAGTAGATTCCTCCGATTCCTTGCCGCAAATAATCACCGATATATCACCCATAGATCCGCCAACAAAGCTGCGCTGTCCGGGAAAGCACGGTGTAGCCCCCTTGCGCACAACCCATAAATCGCGATCATCATGTCGCTCGCGCCAGGCAAAATTGTGGTGATTATGCACGCTGTCCAATGCCTGTGCCCCCAAGATCTCAGCAACTTTTCCGCACACCCAATCACGTCCCGCATAGGCATAGCGACCGGCCAGCTGCATGCACGCTATATATTGTTCACCCAAATCGGATTCAGCCTGCAGGCGCACCGGCTCAACCATCATACCGTCGCGTCCACCCCCGGCGCGTATAAAGTGTGATGCCAGCTTGTGTCCCAACCCGCGCGAACCAAAATGAACCCCGCACCATACGCGCTCTCGTTCATCGACAAAGAGGTCGACGTAGTGGTTGCCCGACCCCACGGTGCCCAACTGACGACGCGCCAGATCTTTGAGCTCAGCTGCCACCTCTATATTCCACGCTGGATCGTCTTCAAAGAGATCGGCCTCGACCCGCTCCCGATTTGAACGCCCCATGCCAAAAGAGATTTGCCTCTGTATGTCATCCATGATGCGGGAGATATTTTTTCGCACTTCGCCTGCCTCCACATCGAGCAGAACGGCCTTGTTACCACATGCGATATCAAACCCCACGCCAGACGGAGAGATCTCTTCCTCATAGGCGACGACGCCGCCGATGGGCACGGCGTAGCCCAAGTGATGATCGGCCATCAGCGCGACTCGAGCAGCCGAACTAGCACAGGTTTCCATTTGCGCAACGGCCCCCCTGTCTGGAACGCCCCATACGGGTATGGATCCAATGCTCTTATAGGTCATTGCGCGTGCTCTACCTGCCGGCCGGCGCATGAGTAAAGTAGCGATCTAAGAGTGCTTCAGGAGGCCAAGCCTCTAGCCTATCCAGCGTCTGACGCCATGCAAATTTGTCCAAGAGCACTTCTATCTCCTCACGGTGCTTGCGCGGCTCAGGGCGTCCTGCAGCGTTGGCGACCGCACAGACGAGTTGGGCATTGATCGCAGCGCATTCCGTCAACCCCGCGGCATATACCTTGTCGGCCGTATCGGCCCGCGTATGCACATACCGACCGGCGTCGGGATTGACCTGCTCGCAGCCAATCGCAACGGTTGGCACGCCGTGCGCCCAAAAGGGGAAGTGATCAGAAGCCCAGCCGGGATTACCTACTTCGACGGCTAGGGGTGATTGAACCTCAGCGACGCGCGCCCGTTCGGCTACTCCGCTAAGCAGCGAACGAACGCCTTCGAATCCCGCGCTAATCAAACGCACGGGACGACCGCCAACGTCGTTGTTTATCATCAGGACGGCGCGGTCCAGTTCGTTCATATGCTGATGCACGTAGGCCCACGAACCAACCAGTCCCAGTTCTTCAACGCCAAAAAAGATGAACCGCACCCCGCGACGCATGTGCATTTTATGCTGCGCTATACCACGGGCGGCTTCTAAGACGGCAACGACACCCGTCCCATTATCTACCGCCCCACTTCCCACGTGCCAAGAGTCGTAGTGACCGCCAAGAGCGACGTATTCGCGCTCTTCTTCCCTCCCGTTTATCAGTCCGACGACGTTCCAAGAGGTCCGCCACGCAACTGCGCTATCGAGCGAAAGCCGCAGCCGCACCGAGCCCTTCCGCTGCGCCAAACGCTGTAGATAAGCCCCATCCTCACGGCTTATAGACGCCGTGGGTATGTCGCCAATTCGGTTAAACGCGCAGGTGCGTGCCGGCTGCAACCCACCGGCCATGCTGCGCGACTCGAGCAGAGCTACGGCACCAGCGCCCGCAGCGATCGGCATTTTCACCTGACGCGGAACGGGATGATACGGTGCAACGACCATTTTCCCTCTAATCTCTTCCCTTCGCGCTTCCACTTCTTCCTCGTCGCATTTTTTCAAGAACACAAGCTCCGCTTCGAGCCCGTCCGCAGGGGGAGATAATCCTGCGCAGCGGCACGCGATCTCGCGCTGTACGGGCTTCACAACCGAGAGCGCCTCTCCTTTGCACTCCCAACCCAGATGGGGAAACGGCTCCACGTTCACTCTGTCGACCCCGTAGCGGTTGAGCGTTTCTACAAGAAAGTCTCGTGCTGCCACCTCGCCATGACTGCCAGCAAGCCGACTGCCTATATCGTCGGCGAGTACCTGCATATTGTCCCACGCCTCAGAGGCGGAGAAGATTTCATCCACTACGCGCTGCTCTATCTCAGTATTCACGTATCTCGTTCCACGGTAAAAAACTTGACATTACGCTACATTTAAGGGTATATAATACACACTTAAAGAAACGCGTGTACTGTAATGCTTCGTCCAACGGATCTACAAGACAATTTTTCTAAAGCCCCTATGGCTGCACGAGAGCAGCATGTGCAGCAAACGCGGCCAGATCAGGCGCAGCACAATATAGCTCGTCAGCAAGACCAAGAGCGCGTTCTTGATCACAGCCGCATACGCTCCAACGAGAACGCCGAACCAAGCGAAAATCGCGTTGACGACCGGGCCAAAAAACAGGAAGAGCCAAAGCGTAAACCGCGAAAGTCTCTCCCTCCAGTAGAAGAGCAGGACAACGAGGGAGTAAAGCCTCAGCCCCGCATAGGAGGCGCACAGCTAATTGACATCACCATATAAAAAGAGCCCCGGCAGCGCACTGCCGGGGCTCTTTTTATTGGGATATACCTGCTTTATTCCCCCGGATACTCGTCATTTTCGTCTGCGTAGTCGCTGTCATTTACGAATTCTTCTTCGTAATCTCCGTCATCACCGTCATCACCGTCATCATCGTCATCACCGTCATCACTGTCGTAATCATCCTCTCCCTCCAAGAGCGAAATGCGTCGCTGCAGCGCATCGTTGCGCTGGTTTGTAGCGGCCATGCGCTCACATAGTAGTTCGACAATATTTTTCATGATGGACATATACATGACGGCATTAGAGGCAAGGACCGCATCGAGATTCTTCTTCGTAATGACCACGGCAACGGAAGGTTCAATGGCCGAAATATTAGCCGAACGCGGCTGGTTTGTCAGCACCCCCATCTCGCCCGTTGGCGACCCAGGTAGAATTTCGCCCAGTTGGTCTCCGCCAGCGGTCGTGACCAACAGACGCCCGCGCAGCAGCACCAACATCTCATCGCTTGGCTCTCCGATTATATAAATCCGCTGTCCGACTTCGAACTGTTTGGACACAGCCACGCGCAAGATGCGCTGGATGTGCTCAATCTCCAAGCCCTTAAACACGCCGATCTTGCGCATAACGAGCATGAGTTGATGCTGTTGCTTGTTCATCTACTCCCCTCTTAAACCCTTCTCTTGCTGATAATTAGAGCACTTTGATCTTTTGTAAAAAATGATCTCTTTCTCTATTAGCCACATCAATAGCGTCTTCCCCGCCCAATACAGCCACAATGCCTTCTCTGGCCCCCCTATCAAGGATATCGGCAAAAAAACGGAAATCTTCCGCAGTTGTTCCCAAAATTTCCTCGCGCATACGCTGGCGGTAAACCTCATCGATGCCTGTCAGATGGCGCATCATAGACGTATACCCCTTGGCATCCGGCAGCTGGTAGCTGTCCAAATCGCCGATTGTGCCTATGATTGCTTTACTTAATTCGTCTTGCGTTATATCGAGTTTACGGAGAAATCCCCCGCTTCCATCGTAATTGTCGAGCGTGCTCAAAATATTGGGATCCCGATACGAAGCGTAGCCCAAAATACCCGAAAAGGGATCAAAAGAGCAAAATGCGCCATAGGCGCCTCCCTGAACGCGAATGCGATCCCAGAGCCAACTCGCCCCCAGATAGCGCGACACGACGGTGGACGAGCCGTGTAAGACGTATCCCAAGTCATACAGATTAGCCGCTTTTCCCACGTAGTTGACCTGAGCGGGAATCAACAATCCTTCATTGCCCGCACGTTCTGCCTGAGACCAGGTCTGCTTCGCCCGGTCGACGGCGGGCAAGCTGGAGAGCATCGCGGCCAATTCTCCATCGAAGTGGGATCGATCATCCCCGCTGAGCGTCACATTACAGAGGGCACCGGAGCGGCTAAATAGCAAATCCCGCATTTCTTCCAGTCGCTTCTGCACAGACGGCCAGTCCTGATCGATATCGACAACCAGCTGACGCAAAAAGAACAGATAGTCGACCCCGCGCATCTGCTCAGAAAGCCAAGCGGCCCTATCAAAGCGCGAGCGCAGACGCAGCGAGACTACGCGATGCCCTCCGGGCACCAGACCCGATTCTTCACCGGCCTTCTCTTCCAATGCCATTTGCAGAAAGCGCGCGCGATCATCGAGCCTACCGCGGCACAAGACGTCACGCAGCAGCGCCATAAGCTCCGGCGCGCGGGTAACGGTCGATTTGCCGCGGAGAAATAGATAGGCGTGTAGTGCATCGCTCTGACGGTGGCCGCTCAGCACCTGCTGCGTCCACAGACCGCCCGTCTCCGAGCCAATCCGCTGCTGCAGCTGAACAAAGCTCTCATCCTGAGTTCCCATCTCCAAGAGCGCGCGGCCAAAAAGCGGCACATAGGGCAAGTACTCCTGGGGCAGCACGCTCAAATCAAACCCAATATCAAAGTAGGCGATTCCATTGGTAAACAGGTCATGGTGCAGTGTTTTTACCCCTTCAACATCGGTTTCTTCAAGGGGTATGGTAGTGATTTCCGGCTGAAGATCGCTCAGCTCCAAACGAGGCAACTTGGCTAAGTCCGCCGGATCGTCAGGCCGTTCCTGCGCTTCCTGAAGCGCGCGCGCTGTATCGGCAACTTCCTGTAGGGCACGATCATCCATCTGAGCATGCGCGGCGGCTAAACGCTCCTCCTCGGCTGCTTCCTGGCGCGCACCCTCTTCCTCATCGGGACGAAGAACAACGGTTGTGCGGTGCCTATTTTCGAGCAGGTGGCGGCGTATCAGCTCCGGCAAATAGCGGTCGTCTTCGCCGATGCGCTTACGCAGGCGGGCAAGGGAATCTTCAAAGCGCAGCGACTCCAGCGGATCGCGATCATACAGCCAGTGTGCCAAACTGCGCAGCATGAGGGCCAGGCCGCGTGGAAACGATCCCGTATTATTTTCACGCAGGCGAAACTCGGCCGTATTGAGAGCGGCAGCGACCATACCCGCATCAACGCCCTCTTCGGCGACTCGTTCCAGCGTGCCGACCACGAGCTCTGCAACCGCATCAATATCTCTTTCGTGCACGCCTTTTAAACCCGCGCCAAAAAAGAGCTGCTTCATCTCCGTCTCCAAACCGCTGCCCGTTACGTCCTCGCCAAGTCCCGAATCGATGAGGGCTTTGCGCAGCGCAGAGGCGGGCGTGCCGAGCAGCACGTAGTCGAGGATCTGCAGTGCTCGCCGATCGTCGAGGTCAATCTCTCCGTCGAGCAGCCAGTTAACGGTCACAAAAGAGGCCGCTTCTTCGCCCTCGCTAGCGTAGACGTGCTCGAGGCGACGAGGTTCTGAGAAACGCGGCTGGTCACCGATCTTGGAATCAACCGCACGGGGCTCAAAACCACCCAAATACTCTTCCAGTAAATCGA
>Ga0181577_10003865_pt1 | contig 11624 bp, 4 predicted proteins | sample 101ome_21_FD_132468 | JGI IMG/M metagenome (GOLD analysis project Ga0181577, IMG submission 132468) | Coastal salt marsh microbial communities from the Groves Creek Marsh, Skidaway Island, Georgia - 101413BT metaG (megahit assembly) | ecosystem: Environmental > Aquatic > Marine > Intertidal zone...
CTTCTACATTGGTACAACCGAGGTACTCACAAAGCGCCTCTTGGTCGCCCGTGTTCGCTTGAGCATCGTAGTTCGAGGCGTTCACGTCATAACAACCCGTGTACAGACACAACGCTGCTTGATCGCCGGTGTTGGCCTGTGGATCGTAGTTGTCCGCTTCGGTGTCCATACAGCCTGTGTACAAGCATGAACCGTCTTCTACGTTGGCGCCGGGGTCAAAGTTGTCCGCCGAAGCATCCGTGCAACCGAAGTACTCACACAAAGCCCCTTGGTCGCCCGTATTGGCTTGAGCATCGTAGTTGTCGGCTGCTTCATCGTAGCAACCCGTGTACAAGCACGTTCCGTCTTCCACGTTGGCTTGCGGGTCATAGTTATCGGCGTCTGCATCCATGCAACCGAGGTACTCACACAAGGCTTCTTGGTCGCCGGTGTTGGCTTGGGCATCGTAGTTGTCCGCATCCACATCGTAGCAGCCGGTGTACAAACACTCTGCCGCTTGATCGCCGGTGTTGGCTTGTGGGTCGTAGTTGTCCGCAGCCTCATCCATACAACCGCTGTACAAACAGCTGCCGTCGTTGAAGTTCGACGCGGGGTTGTAGTTGTCCGCCGTTTCATCGGTACAACCGTTGTAGATACAACCGAGGTCGTCGAAGTTGGCTGAAGGATCGTAGTTCGAGGCATTTTCGTCGGTACACCCGCCTGCAATTGGAGGGAACGTCAGCTCGACATCGGGGTACTGGTAGAGTTGGTCATCTGCACCCTCAAATTGGATGTTGTAGCGCAAGAACACGACACCGCTTGTGGTGAACTGACCGACCAGCAATTTACCTTCTGCATCCGGCACACCTTGTGTATCCGAAGCGCCGGGGTTCAGGAAGATCTGAGCTCCTTCTGGCGTATCGATGATCATGTCTTCACCTGCATTGAATGAAGGCAAGTGGATGTACATGTTCTCCTGCGCCAAGGCATTGTAATCACCCGGTGCAGCACCGATGGTCAACCAGGAGTCGAACTCGAGTTCGGGGAACATACCGAAGAAACCGGGGTTGATGTTACCCCCAAAATCCGCTCCAAATGGATGCTGGTAGAATGCGCCCGTCGTGGTGGTCCACCACGGTGCGGTTGCATTTCCGTAAAGCGCTGTCATATCCACCGCTGCACCAGGCTCAAATTGAGCGTAAACGCGGTAAGTCGCATCGCCGTCTACCGTATTCTCGCCGACCAGTTCGTAAACCAACCCTTGGAATACACCGTCGCCCCACACACATGAACCGTCGTCGTTGGTGGCTTCAGGGTCGTAATTGCTTGCCGAGGCGGACGCACATCCCCATACCTCATCGCATTCGTCCACACCGTCGCCCTCGTAATCACCGTTGCAATTGCCATCACAATCTGAGTAGGGGCCTGCATATTCGCACGATTCAGGAACGTTCACGTCAGCCGAGGGATCGTAGTTACACGCCAACTCATCGAAACACCCTGCATCCAAGCAGGTGCCGTCTTCGTCGGTGGCGGTTTCGTCGTAATTGTAGGCGGCCTCATCCGTACATCCGGGGATTTCCTGGCCGTCGCAGATGCCGTCGCCGTCTGTGTCAGAATAGCAGTTTCCGTCGCAGTCGAGGTGCTCTGTGCTGAACACGCACGTGCCGTCGTCATCGGTGGCTTCAACATCGTAGTTACACGCCTCAGGATCGGTACAGCCAACACCAAACGCTGGGAACACGAGGTTCAGGTCCGTAGCATAGTGCGTGGCACTCACAGCATCGCGGAATTGCAAGTTGTACTTGACAGAAACCACACCGCTCGTGGTGAATTGACCCAGCAGCATTTGTCCACCTTCTACGAATGAAAGCGGGCTTCCATCGAAACCGGGAATGTAGTACAAACTCGCACCCACCGTGGTGTTCACCGAAACGTTAGCGCCTGTTTCTTCGAAGTCCGTGAAGAAATTGGCCAATCCAATCGTCTGCAGGTCAATCGGTGATCCTGGGCCTCCACCCAATGCAATCCACGTATCGAATTCCAATTCAGGAACGAACGGGAACATTGCGGGGTTGATGCTGTGCGCCAAAAGGGCTCCAGTTTCAACCTGGTGGAACGGTTCAGTCGAACTGATGTTCCACTCGTTGGACGCCGTACCGAAGCTAGCGACTACTTGAATCGACGTATCGGGATCGAAATTGGCATACAAGCGGTAGGTCGATGTTCCTTCGATGAGATCGTGGCCGACCAGCTCGTAGCTCAAGCCCGTGAACAAGCCTTCTGGCCATTCACATGATCCGTCGTCATCTGTGGCAGAGGCATCATAATTCAAGGCCGAGCTCGAAGTACATCCTTCTATTTCCGCGTCGTTGCATACGCCATCACCGTCGTGGTCGGCCAAGCAATCACCGGCGCAATCTTGTCCAGGTTCAGGGTAAGTGCATGAATCGTCGGCTTCTGTTGCTGCTGCATTGAAGTTGCAAGCGGACGCATCCGTGCAACCTGCCACTTCAAATTCGTCGCACGTTCCGTCACCGTCGGTATCTGTAACACATTCACCGTCGCAGGTGTATCCTGCGTCTGGTAAGGTTCCTTCACAATCGCATGCGCCTTCCGCAATTCCATTTCCACCGCATACGCCACACTCATCCAACGACGCGCATGAGCCATCGTCTTCTGTGGCGCTGCCGTCGTAGTTGCAGGCTGTTTCATCAGTACAGCCGAGTACTTCGAATTCATCGCACGTTCCGTCGCCATCGGTATCCACCAGGCACTCGCCGTCGCAATCGTATCCCGCGTCTGGTCCGTTGCCGTCGCAATCACAAGCGCCTTCAGCGATGCCGTCGCCTCCACACACACCGCATTCATCGGTTGTGAGACAAGAGCCATCATCATCTGTCGCCATCGGATTGTAGTTGCATGCCGTTTCGTCGGTACATCCGTCAAGTGGTGGCATGTAATCACCGGTAGTGAAATACAATTCGCGGTTTTCCATGGATCCGCCTCCGGCGACACGCCATTGCATGTTCCAAATACCGCTGATATCACCAGCATTCCCTTCAACATCATCGGTCACCGTGAGTTGTGCCAACAAAACGCGCATATCGTCTCCAGCAGTTGCCGCTGGATTGGAATTCGGAGTCACATACCAGCTTCCACCAGTAGGCCCATTGAGTACGAAACCATTTCCGTTATTGAACTCCGCAAAAACACCGGCCATACCAACCGAGCTTACGGGTTCGTCGTTGATGGATTCAGATCCAATGGTGAACCAGCTGTCGTATTGCACGGTGGAATCCACTGAGAATAACGCTGGGTTCACTGAACTTCCGAGATCCGCTCCGAGTGGGTTCTGCCAAAAAGATGTGGTGACTTCCAACTCCAAGTTGACGGGATTGATTTCGTCAACCCCTACTGCAAACAGTGCCGTGCACTCGTCTCCCGCATTTTCGAAGTGCGCATACACGCGATAGGTCGTTCCCAGATCGGTTTCTGCGTGCACTTCAGCGTGAATAAAGGGATAAGTCAATTCATTGCAGCTGCCGTCATCATCGGTAGCCGATTCGTTGTAGTTCGTGGCCAATTCGTTGGTGCAGCCTGCGATTTCAAATTCATCGCAAACACCGTCGGCATCCGCATCGGCCAGGCACGTACCAGAGCAATCGTAACCAGCATCGGGTAAAGTTCCTTCACAGTCACAAGTTCCTTCTGGGAATCCTGAACCGCCACAAACACCACATTCATCCAATTGCGCGCAAGAACTATCGTCTTCATTCGCTTCAGCGTTGTAGTTACATGCCGTTTCGTCCATGCATCCCGGAACCACGGGAATACATACCGCCGTACACTCGCCTGCGCAATAGGCAATTGTAAGTGGAGCCTCGCCTACGCTTGCCCCATAATTTCCTCCCCCTTCACCCAAAGGCAATTCAGGGTTGGTGCTGCATTCAGCAGGCGCATTGATGACCGCTCCCCAGCCCGACCAGCTATCCGCTGGCCCAGTAACCGCAATTACGAATTCGAAAGAGGTATTCTCTTCGAACACCGCTGAGCCAGTGAAAATACCATCTCCGTCATCGTCCGTTAACGTCACACCCCAGCCACCCCAGTTATTCCAGCTGCCATTCACAACAACATTATCAAAACTGGCATTCGGGAATTCCGAGTTGTTCATGTCAATTTCGAACGTCACCGTTTCGAAGAACTGTTGCTCTGAACAGGGAATACAAGATCCGTAAGTATCGTTGGTGGTGGTACCTACCGTAGCCAATCGGTTGGCGTAAGTGCTGTAATCCGTCACCGGTGCGCACGAACCACCATTGGCCATATCGTCGACCAAGTCCTCTTGACCGGCCCAGTTGTCCACCATGTATTTGTATTCAACTTCACCCGCAGCATCCCCTGCCAAGTCGAGCGTCAAGGTGAAAATTCCATCACCGTCAGTATCAGTCATATCATTCCATCCGTCTGAACCGCACCAACCGCAAAATGGGCCGGTGATGTGAACAGTCGAAAAATCAAATTCAACACAGGACATATCGACATTGAACGTAGTCGAATACAAGCACGTACTGTCGTCCTCTGTTGCATTCTCATTGTAATTGCTCGCCGTTGAATCCGTGCAGCCAAAGGTCTCAAACTCGTCGCAAACACCATCTGAGTCGATGTCATTCAAGCATGCTCCCGAACAATCATATCCAGCATCGGGCAATGTGCCCTCACAATCACAGGCACCTTCCGCGATGCCATCACCGCCGCAGACCCCACACTCGTCCAATACATTTCCATCGCAATCGCATGTGCCTTCTGCGATGCCATCGCCTCCGCATACACCGCACTCATCGAGCGTGGCACACGAGCCGTCATCATCCGTTGCATTCATATCATAGTTACACGCATTGGCATCGGTGCAACCCGCAACTTCCGCCGCATCGCAAACACCATCGCCGTCCGTATCCGCTAGGCAGTTGCCGTCGCAATCCTCACCCAAACCTGGACCGTTGCCTTCACAATCGCAATCGCCTTCTGGAATGTCTGCGCAACCGCACTCATAAATGGCACCTGGGCCATTGCAAACGCCACACGCGTCCACTGTGCCCACGCAATCGTCTACATCGTCGCAGATGCCATCCGCATCGGCATCAGCTTCGCACGCGCCTCCACAAACTCCGAGGGCGTCTTCATATTCACATGTACCATCATCCGCCGTTGCTGACGCATTATAGTTGCACGCTGCTTGATCCGTACAACCCATAACGTCAGGCAAGTTGTCTGCGGTATTGTGGGTCGCACCCAATTCATTGTAGGAAGTGCCCAAAGCGTCTCGCCATTGGATGTTCCAATCACAAATCACGTGCCCTGCATTTCCCTCCGTGTCATCCGCAACGGTAAATTGACCCAAAAGGACCATTCCGTCATCACCCGCGAGAGCCAATGCATTTGATCCCGGTGTTACATACCAGCTTCCACCCACTGCGCCAGTTCCGAGAACGAAGCCTGTGCCAGCGTTGAAGGAATCGAATGCATCCGACATCCCAACTGATGAAACCGCGGGATCAGAACTGTCTTCAGATCCAATGGTAAACCAGCTATCAAAATTCGTCGAGGGGAACATTCCCAAAATCATCGGATTCAAGCCAAATCCGAGATTAGAGCCCAGTCCATCTTGGTAAAACGAGGTGGTGACATCCAGTTCCAATGTAACAGGGTTATTCTCGGCTGTACCGACGGCATAGACTGCTATGCATTCATCGGTTGCCGAGGCAAACTCCGCGTACATGCGGTAGGTGGTGCCGTATTCAGAAGTCGCATGGACCTCACTCTCCAATCCCAAGAACTGGGCAAACCCCGCTGCAGATAGCAACAGGGTGGAGAAAGAAAGCAGCGAAAACCGCTTCCAAGCAGTTGTGATTTTAAAGTAATTCATCGCGGATATAAACCAATTCCTACTTAAATATAGCGAATTAATCAACGTAAAACGATAATACATCGATTTTTTTTCGCTTTTAGACCACTGATTTTGAACCATTTTTCTGGTTTTGGGGTACGAATACTGTCTCCACATACGGCATGTAACCAATGCAGGTTGCGTTTTTCTGGAGAAATGCGCCTCTTGATGCAGAATTCCGTAGTTTGGCTTACCGATTATCCTTGAAGATGAACCTGAATTGCCTCCTAATCTGCACGTGTTGGATATTTTGCTTTGCAACATTTCCTGCCTTCGGTCAATCTGGGTGCGTTACTTGGCTTGAGCCGGCTGCCTTGTTTCAGGTATCAAGCGAAGAGTTCAGCTGTTACCCAACCCATCGGTCTGAATCGAGTGCAATTCTCGAAGTAGATCAGGTGATCGCTTCAAGGCTCAAAACGGAACGCCCTGACTATTGGGAACTTCCTTTCACGCTTCCCAGTGGCCACCACGAAATCGTGGAATTGCAGCGATTTCAAGCCTACACGGAGGACCTGGAGATCGGACACATGACGTCGAAAGGAGTGCGCGTAGAGCGGTACACCCCCAGGTTACTCAGTTATCAATTTGCGAGCGCTGGATATTCAGGCAGCTTGATTGTCCTGGATGATGAAATCGTGGGCGCGGTGCGTTTCGAAGGCATTCAATACGAATTGGGAGCATTGGAATGCCCCGAATCCTCAACAAACGCCCTCGTGCTCTACGCCACAGCCGATGCCGTGAATCCCCCATCGTTCAGTTGCGGAGTTGAAAGCGTGCAGGAAAACATTCACGCGCCTCACGGACATGGAGCGCCTGCGCCCCAGCCACGCTCTTCGATAACTACGTGTGTTGAAGTAGGGCTGGACATCGACTTTTACACGTACACGACGTTTGGAAGTGAATGCAGCGATGCGGTCGAATGGTCGTTGGCGCTGCTTGCGGGAGTTTCGGAGATTTATGAAACCGAGTTAGACGACCTCATCTACTTGGCGGCCTCCTACATCAATGTTTGGGAAGAAATCGATCCGTATGCGGCATTTGTTGGCAATGCAGGGGCCATGTTGGACGCGTTTCGCACCGAATGGCTAAACAATCCGGATTTGAGCGATCGGCCGCGGGATATGATTCATTTGATGACGCGCCGAACCAATACCGGAACTGGAGGGATTGCCTATTTGGGCGTGGTGTGCAACAACAATTACGCCGCGGGTTTCAGCTCGTATTTGAGCCCCTCCATGACGTATAATTTGAACAACTACAGCTGGAATTTGAATGTTGTCGCCCACGAATTTGGACACAATTTCGGCTCCAATCACACCCATTGGTGCGGTTGGCCCGGTGGGCCCATCGACGATTGTTACACGGCGGAAGGCGGCTGTTCCAACACACCTGCCGCGCAAGTTGGCACCATCATGAGTTATTGCCATGCTGTAGCCGGTGGTTCGGTGAATTTGGAATTCCATCCCACAGTTGAGAGCGTAGCCCTCATCCCATCCATCAACGGGCAAGGCTATTGCTACAACACCTGTGACGAATTTGGATCGAGTTGCGGTTATTACGGCTGTACGTATCCCTCGGCTTGCAATTACGACCCTGAAGCTCAAATCAATGACGGTTCTTGTACCAGCGAAGACGCGTGCGGTGAATGCGGAGGTGATGGCACGTCATGTTTGGGATGCACCGACCCCATCGCCTGCAATTATGACGAGGCCTTTCTCATTGAAGACGGGAGTTGCTTTTACTCGCCAGGCGGAGGAGCTTGTGATTGCGAAGCACTGATTTCATTAGAAGGCACATTGGGACCAGGTGAGACTGCATCGACCGCTGTAAGTGGATTTGGCTACGTGGCTGCTGTTACGGTCTACCTGCATTTCGAAAATGTCAATGCAGATGAATCCCGCGCGAGCGATCTCACAGTCATTGTTGAAGCACCGGATGGTGAATGCCGACAAATCGGCGGGTTTGACGTGGATTTTGGTTGCACGGCGACAGGTTTTTGGCCTTCGTCTTGGCAATCAACAAGCACGGGTGATTACGTGGGAGCCGCGACCATTGCGGGCGCACCCGAAGGCGTCGGCACGTGGTTCATTCGCATCGGGAACGGTTGGACGGGGTCGGAAGGCGCTTACTTCTCTGCCGACATCGCCATCTGGAATTTGTGTTATGACGTGGACCCGCCGGGATGCACCGACCCTGCTGGATGCAATTACAATCCCGCGGCTACCGTTGACGACGGCTCCTGTGACTTTGAATCGTGCTATGGATGTACGGACGCATCTGCCTGCAACTACACGCCCGGTGCCACAGAAGACAACGGATCATGTGAATACCTCACCTGCCTCGGATGTACGAATCCACAAGCGTGCAATTTTGATTTGACGGCATTCATCGACGACGGCAGTTGCGAGTTCTTCACTTGTGCTGGATGTACGGACTTTGAGGCCTGCAATTACGATCCCGCAGCCACCATCGAAGATGGATCTTGTACGTTTGATTGCAGCGATTGTCCGGCAGATTTGGATGGTGACGGCATGGTGGCGGTGTCGGACGTGTTATTGTTCCTATCCGACTACGGGTGCGTGATTCCCATTTGTCTCGGGGATGTCAACGGAGATGATTTGACCACTGTGAGTGATTTGCTCTTGTTGCTCAGTCAATTTGCCGAATCATGCGAGTAAGGATTTCAATGGTGGCGGTAGCTTTTTGGCTCGTTGGATGTGCACAAGCGCCTGCCTCGCGATCGGAACGACCGGCCTCTGCGAAAAAGGCCGAACAAGCGCCGGCCGAACCCTTCGAAGTGGATAACTGGTTTCAGACATGGGAAGGCCAACAGCCGGATTATCCGCTGACCAATGCGGATGGTGAGCCGATCGTGATTCGAGGAAAGGAAGCAAAAGTTGGTGGGAGCTACTTCACATTTCGCATTCAGGCAGAGGGCACGGCACAAATGACGCAAACTCATGCCGACGGAAGAAATGCAGAATTCGCTGGCACTTGGAAAGGCCAAACCGCCCCCGATTCAGGTCAATTGATTGCCATCGTGTGCGACTTTTCTGCCGTTTCCACAGGCGCCTATCGGCAATACGCACTCATGGTAGATGCGGCTGCCGGCGTTGTGCGATGCCACGGCACCTCCAAAGAACCGGCATTCGAAGTTCGGCCTATGGCCCCTACTCAACCGAAGCAATAAACGCCGCCACTCCGTTCATGAACGTTTCGCGGTCGTCCCACATGCAGAGGTGTGAACCTTCAGGGCACAGCAGGAATTGGCCATTTTGAACGAGTTCTGACTGACGCTGCATCGCCGCCGGATCCATGGTGTCGTGCGTCGCCCCGACCATCAATGTCGGAACAGAAATCTCGCCGAGTCGGTCTGTAATGTCCCAATCAATCAATCGGCCACCCACCTTGAATTCACTTGGCCCTTGCATCAAATCGTATAGCGGATAATTCAACCGGCCAAACGACTCCACAACTTCTTCAGGCCATTCGGCCAATCGGCAAATGTGCTTGTTATAAAATTCTGATTCCACCAGCGCCACATATTCTGGGTTTGTGAAATCACCTGCAGCCTCGTATGCATCAAGGGTGTCGAGCAACCCCGGCCGCATCTGAGGCCGCAACACTTCCTTGTTGTAAGCCGCGTACTCCGGAATACTAGAAACCATGTTACACACAATCAAGCCATTGAGGTGCTCTTGGTGCTTCAATGCATATTCCATGGCCAAAATGCCCCCCCAACTGTTGCCCAACAAGTAAAAATTCGAAGCATCGTAGCCCAATGCTTGACGCACCTCTTCAACCTCTTCAACCCAGCGGTCGATGTTCCAAATGTCCTCGGTAGGCTGATCCGAAAAAAAGCTCCCCAACTGATCGTACATCACCACTTCAAACCCATGCTGAGCCGGTAAATCGTACGCAACAGACAGCAAATATTCGTGGGTTGCAGCAGGTCCCCCGTGCAGCGCCAAAATGCAGACATCGGGGTTCTCACCATACTTCTGTGTGAAGACACGGTAGCCGTTGGATAATTCGATAAGACGGGTACCCGATTCTTCCCATTTTGCATCGCGAATGGCTTGTTGCTCTGTGGAGAACGACATTGCGTAAGGTGAAGATTCCACCGCATTGGTCTCATCAGTGGATGTGCTGGATTTTTCACCACAGCCGATGGTGATGGCCATGATGGTAGCGAAGAGGAACGAAAGTCGAAAATTAAACATGTTGAGGACTAATAGTGTGTAATCGTTGTGCGGCAATTTAGTACACAAGCCGCTGTTCGCCTCCTCGATTTGTCTTCATATAATTTCGATGAATGTTTAATTTTCAAATACGAAGTTTTTATACTATCTTCCTGATGAACACAAACACATTTTGATGAAACATGTTGCCCTATTGCTCGCTTGCGCATGCGCCAGTGGGCTCGCCTTTGGCCAGGTGACGGCCATTCAGGCGGAACTGGTTGCGGACCATAACAACACCGGCATCCCAGAACTGGCGGGCATGAAGACCTACCATGTGTTCGCGCAGATGACGAACGAGGCCGATGAAATTTCCGCCGTGTTTGGGGATAGCTCCGCGCCGTTGAGTATCACTTCGACTGATGCATTTTACCAAAGTACCCTGGGAGCCAATTTTGGTTGGAACATCAACGCCTCCGTTTTGGCCTTTTTTCCCGAAGTGAGTTATGATTCGTGGTTGACGATTGGGGTTACGGATAGCAATTCATCTACATTGGCGAACTCGATTGGTTTGGACGCCGGGCTCGCCAGCTTCAATTCGGGGGGCGATTTCGTTGTGGATGACTCGATTGGAGGTTCGGTGTTCACCTTGTTCGGTGATGAGAACGCGGCAGCCGGAGACGATTTGAAAGTGCTCATAGCCCAATTGACCACAGCCGGCGACATCAGCGGCATCATCAATATCCAGATGTTCATCGACGGTGTTCAAAATCAAAGCATGCAAGCGATTGGCCTGCCCATTTTGATGCCCCAAGGTTGCGGTGATGAGGCGGCATGTAATTTCGATCCAGCGTTCGATCCTGAGATGACTGCTGAATGCGTTTACCCAACCGAATGTGTGGATTGCATTGGTGCATGTTGGGATGAAAATGCCAATGGCCTTTGCGACTGTGATGAGTACCCTGGATGTACCAATGCATCAGCTGACAACTACGACCCCGCGGCTTCCTCAGATGACGGCAGTTGCATTGTAGGCGGATGCATCTACATCAACGCCGCGAACTACAACCCAGACGCCACCTACGATGATGAATCGTGCGTGTTTGCTGGCTGCACGAATGCGTTTGCTCTGAACTTCGATCCATCAGCGATCCTAGATGACGGAAGTTGCTTGTTGCTTGGCTGCATGGATCCAGTCGGATTGAATTTCGACCCCATCGCCAACGTTGCCGGAGCCTGCGATTACTCTGCGGTTTGCATGAGTGATTTGGACGGCGACGGCTATGTCGACGTTTTCGACCTACTACTCATGTTTGAGAGCTACGGGTACGACTGCGAATGAGAAGGTAATTTTTTTCGGGCAGTCTTTCCAGGAATTTTATCGGCAACGATAAGTAAATGTTCCATCTGAAGATTTTAGGACACCGTCGGAAGTGAGGTAATAAACACCAGAACTTCCGATATCTGGAAAATCCATTGAAATTTTGGCGCGTGAGTATCCAGGCGTAATGCGC
>Ga0181577_10003869_pt1 | contig 11621 bp, 7 predicted proteins | sample 101ome_21_FD_132468 | JGI IMG/M metagenome (GOLD analysis project Ga0181577, IMG submission 132468) | Coastal salt marsh microbial communities from the Groves Creek Marsh, Skidaway Island, Georgia - 101413BT metaG (megahit assembly) | ecosystem: Environmental > Aquatic > Marine > Intertidal zone...
AAAGCTAAAGTTGTGATTATTGGTGGTGGTGCTGTTGGTGCGAGCTCGCTTTATCACCTAGCCAAGGCTGGTTGGACAGATTGTGTCTTATTAGAGAAAAATGAATTAACTGCTGGGTCTACTTGGCATGCAGCAGGTAACGTCCCAACATTTTCAACTAGTTGGTCGATAATGAATATGCAGCGGTATTCGACAGAACTCTATGCTAAATTGGGTGAGGAAGTTGATTATCCAATGAACTATCATCAAACTGGGTCTTTGCGCCTTGCTCATACTGAGGAAAGGCTTCAAGAATTCAAACGCGCTGCCAGTATGGGCAAGTATCAAGGAATGGATATAGAAATACTGACCCCAAAAGAAGCGAAAGACTTATATCCATTTTTAGAGACACATGATCTTGTCGGCGCGCTCTATGACCCAAATGATGGTGATATTGATCCAGCTCAGCTCACTCAAGCTTTAGCCAAAGGCGCAAGGGATTTAGGAGCCAAGATACTTCGATTTACTCCAGCAATTGGCGTTACCCAAAAGAAAGATAAAACCTGGACTGTTCATACTGAAAAAGGTGATATTGACTGTGAATATGTAGTGAACGCTGCAGGCTACTATGCCCAACAAGTTGGGGATTGGTTTAAACCTTATGGTGGAAGAACGGTACCAATGATGGTTATGAGCCATCAGTATCTTTTATCAGAAGAAATACCCGAAATTGAGCAATACACAAAAACTTCCGGCAAAAAACTACCCTTATTGAGAGATGTAGATGTCTCATATTATTTGCGACAAGAAAAAAACGGATTCAATCTAGGGCCGTATGAACCAAATTGTAAAGCGCATTGGGCAACCGAGGACGATCCTATGCCAGATGATTTTAGCTTTCAGTTATGGAACGATGACTTAGATCGAATAGAAGATATTGTTTCTGACGCAATGGAGCGCGTTCCACTCTTAGGGACTTCAGGGGTCAGCAGAGTTATAAATGGCCCAATACCATATGCGCCCGATGGTCTTCCACTTATCGGACCGATGCCTGGTGTTGAAAATGGCTTTGAGGCCTGCGTCTTTACTTTCGGTATTGCACAAGCAGGAGGAGCTGGAAAAGTACTATGCGAGTGGATTACTCAGGGCTTTACCGAATGGGATATGTGGTCATGTGACCCTAGAAGATATACAGACCACACCGACCACGAATATTGTGTCGCAAAGGGCATGGAAGTCTACGGAAATGAGTATGCCATGCACTTTCCTTGGCATGAGTGGCCAGCCGGGCGAGGTAAAAAACTATCACCAGCCCACGACCTTGTCATTCAAAATGGTGGCCAAATGGGTGCTTACAATGGATGGGAGCGAGCCAATTGGTTTGCTCAAAAGGGAGATGACACTTCAGAACAAGCAACAAAAACGTGGAAAAGATCTGGTCCTTGGGAAAAGAGAATTAAAGAGGAATGTGAAGCCGTCAGAGACAATGTTGGAGTTTTAGACTTACCAGGCTTTAGTCGTTTTGAATTAAGCGGTGATGGTTCTGCAGAATGGCTCCGTTGCCAAATAACAGGTAGCTTGCCAAAAATTGGTAGAATAAACCTTGCTTATTTTGCTGATGAGCGAGGGCGCATCCTAACAGAAATGTCAGTAATGCGACATAGCGAGGATCACTTTACTTTGATCACTGCAGCTTCTGCCCAATGGCATGATTTCGAAATTTTAAGCCGTTCACTAACACAAGGTCTATCGCTCAGTGATATTACAACTGAATACGGCACCTTGATTATAACAGGACCCAAAAGCCGTAACTTATTTCAATCTTTGAACACAGAAGCCGATTTAGAGGCAAACTGGTTAACTCACCAAAGAGCAAAGATTAACAATATAGAGTGTGCGTTGGTAAGAGTAAGTTTTGCAGGAGAATTAGGCTGGGAAATACATGCGCTGAATAAAGATATTGCAGCGTTGTATAAATTGTCGATTGAAGCAGGGGCCAAACCGTTTGGAATGTGGGCTTTAAACTCGCTCCGTATTGAAAAAGGATATAGAGCGTGGAAGGGAGATCTATCTACTGATTATTCTATGCTTGAAGGTGGTCTCGAAAGATTTATTAAATTTGAAAAACCGCAATCTTTTCCTGGCAAGTTAGCACTCCAAAATGAAAAACAGCAGGGCAGTAGTAAAAAATTTGTAACCTTGATTGTCGATGCTGAGGAGTTTGATGCACCTTACATGTCAACGTTATGGCATGATGGAGAAGTTGTAGGGGAAACGACATCAGGCGCATGGGGTTATAGGGTAAACGAGTCAATTGCTTTAGGAATGTTAAGAAGTGATTTAGCGAAACCCAATGTAAACTTGGAAGTAGAAATTTACGGAGAACGCAGAAAGGCAATAGTCCAAGAAAATGACGCACTTTGGGATCCAAAAAATGAAAGGTTACGTGCTTGAGCTCAGCTGAAAAGTCTATAAGTGATAAAGTATAAATTACTCAACCTTCAACAAAAATGAGAAATATATTGAATGCCCGAAATTACTTTACTTGATGGCTCTATTGGTCAGGAACTTGTGAAAAGATCAGGGGCAAAACCAACTCCCTTATGGTCTACAACAGTTATGCTTGAGGATACCAAATTACTATCTGAGGTACACGATGAGTACTTCGCGATGGGAGCAACTGTGGCGACAACCAATACATATCCTGTTCTTAAGGATAGATTAGAAAGGGTTGGCTTAGAAGATAGACTGGAGGAACTTTGGGACAGAGCAATTGAAACGGCTATGAATTCCAAAAAAAAGAACGGGCATGGCAAGGTCGCTGGCTCAATTGGGCCTTTGCATGCAAGTTATAGACCTGATTTAATTCCGGATGCTATTGAAGCCTCAAAACAATACAAAAATGTAATCGCTCACTTGAGTGCAAAATGCGATGTTTTACTGATTGAAACGGTGAGTTCAATAGAACACGCAAAAGCGGCCTTAATTGCTGCCAAAGACGTTAAAATCCCAGTATGGATTGCATTCAGCACCGAAGATTATGATGGGACAAAACTACGTTCTGGAGAAGATCTTTCTTTGGCAAAAAGTCTTATTACTGAATACAATTTTGATACTGTTTTAATAAACTGCTCAAGGCCTGAGGTTGCTAAGGACTCATTAAAAATTTTAGCTGATTTTAATAAACCATTTGGAGCTTATGCAAATGGTTTTACTGAAATAACGGCTGGTTTTTTAGAAGACTTTCCAACAGTAGACGCACTAAAAGAAAGACATGATTTAAGTCCCAAGGAATATGCTAAATTTGCAATGGAATGGGTTGAGATGGGCGCAACTATTATTGGGGGTTGCTGTGAAGTTGGCCCCAAGCATATTGAAGAGCTTGCTAAAGAACTCCGAGATAAAGGTCATAAAATAGTTTGAGGTTAATATGAGTAATATTCCAAAACATGCCCGGGTTATAATTGTTGGCGGAGGGGTAATTGGGTGCTCGGTTGCATATCACTTAACTAAGCTGGGCTGGAAAGACGTTTTATTACTCGAAAGAAAAAAATTAACTTCAGGAACAACTTGGCATGCTGCCGGTTTGATTGCACAACTGCGAGCATCATCAAACATGACCAAGCTGGCAAAATACACTCAAGAACTTTACGGATCGCTAGAAGAAGAAACAGGTGTATCAACGGGATTTAAGCGTGTGGGCTCGATAACAGTTGCTCTGACTGAAGAACGTATGGAGGAGCTCAACAGATCTGCCGCAATGGCAAGAGCGTTTGATGTTGGGATAGAAGAAATTTCTCCTAATGAAATATTAGAAAAGTATCCACATATTAATTTAGACAAAGTTGTTGGTGGTGTTTTTCTAGAAAAAGACGGTCAAGGAGATCCAGCAAATATCACATTAGCACTCGCTAAAGGGGCAAGGCAAAATGGCGCCAATATTAATGAAGGCATTAAAGTAACAAAAATACATAAATCTGGGAGAGTAGTAAAAGGTGTCGATTGGGTCAGCGGCTCAGGAGAAACGGGGCATACATCATGTGAAATGATTGTAAATTGCGCTGGTATGTGGGGGCACGAGGTTGGTAAAATGGCAGGCGTTAATATTCCACTTCACGCCTGTGAGCATTTTTATATTGTTTCAGAACCAATAGAAGGGCTCAGCCAACTGCCAGTACTGCGCGTTCCAGATGAATGCGCATACTATAAAGAGGATGCGGGAAAATTAATGCTTGGCGCTTTTGAACCAAACGCAAAACCCTGGGCTGCAGATGGAATACCTGACGATTTTGAATTTGATCAACTGCAAGAAGATTTTGATCATTTCGAACCAATACTAGAAATGGCCGTTAATAGAATTCCAATGCTAGGCAAAGCAGGCATACATACTTTTTTCAATGGCCCAGAAAGCTTTACTCCAGATAATGCTTACCATCTGGGACAAGCCCCAGAATTAGACAATTTTTGGCTAGCAGCAGGTTTTAATTCAATAGGTATTCAATCTGCTGGTGGAGCGGGCATGGCATTAAGCCAATGGATGCATGATGGACAAAAACCATTTGATCTTGGAGATGTCGATATTTCTAGAATGCATCCATTTCAGGGCAATAAACATTATTTATTCGAACGATCAAAAGAGACTTTAGGCCTGTTATACGCTGATCATTTTCCCTTTAGACAAAAAGAGACTGCAAGAGGTGTAAGACGGTCACCTTTTCACTCCTACCTTAAAGATCATGGAGCCGTTTTTGGAGAACTTGCCGGATGGGAAAGAGCAAATTGGTTTTCAGAAGAGGGTCAAACTCAAGAATATCAATATAGCTGGGGTCGGCAAAACTGGTTTAAAAATTCCCATCGTGAACATATGGCCGTCCGCAACAACCTAGGTATATATGATATGTCTTCGTTCGGTAAATTAATGGTTGAAGGGCGAGATGCTGAAACTTTCCTAAACTATATTTGTGGTGGAAATATGTCAGTGCCCCTTGGAAAGATTGTATATACACAGTTCCTGAATCCAAAGGGGGGTATTGAAGCCGACGTAACTGTAACGAGGCTTACTGAAACTTCCTATTTAGTAGTAACACCAGCAATCACAAGATTAGCTGATCAAACATGGATGAGAAGAAATAAAAGGGACTTTGAAGTCGTAATCACTGACGTCACGGCAGCAGAAGGCGTTTTAGCCATCATGGGGCCTAATTCTCGGCAGTTTATGGAGTCCATAAGTCCTAATGATTTCTCAAATAAAACAAATCCATTTGGAACAGCTCAAGAAATTGAAATTGGAATGGGATTAGCTCGCGTTCACAGAGTATCTTATGTTGGTGAATTAGGTTGGGAAATTTACGTCAGTACAGATATGGCTGCACATGTTTTCGAAACAATAATGGAATACGCAAAAGAAAGCCAACTAAAGCTTTGTGGCATGCATATGATGGATAGTTGCAGAATTGAAAAAGGTTATAGGCACTTTGGCCATGATATTACCTGCGAGGATCATGTTTTAGAAGCAGGTTTAGGGTTTGCAGTAAAATCAGATAAAGAGGAATTTCTTGGGCGTGATGCGGTAGTTGCAAAAAGAGAAGAAGGGTTAGAAATGCGTATGGCGCAATTTCTTCTCAAAGATGCCGAGCCCTTACTCTACCACAATGAACCTATTGTTCGCGATGGAGAAATAGTTGGTTATTTAAGTTCTGGAAATTATGGGCACGCCTTGGGAGGCGCGGTTGGGATGGGTTATTTACCATGTAAAGGCGAGAAAACATCAGAATTGCTTGCTTCTTCGTATGAGATAGACGTAGCTGGAAGTCGCGTCGAAGCCGAAATTTCCTTCAAACCTTTATATGATCCAACGGGCGCCAGAACGAAAGCTTAAAAATTCTATCTTAGTTTTGGTGGCTGCAAAGCCGCCTTATTTTTAACATCGTGAGCAGCATTCTTAACTTTGTTTACCTTAGGAAACTCAAGCTTAATACCTATCTCACGGATTTTAGTACAAACTTCATCATCATAACTAAAGTGTGCTACATCAATATTTCCCAAATCAATATTGGTAAAAGAAAGAACCTCGTTGATTGATTTTACTATTGCTTGCTGTGCGGAATTTTGAACTCCCATTAAGCAAATGAGATGAGAAGTTTCATCCTCATTATATTCGACCGCACAAATCCAAATTTCATCAAATAACCCAACCGCAGGCATAAGTTTTTCTTGCAGTGCCTTAAATAGAACCTCGGGAAACGCTTCGGCGCGAAGAAATTTTTTAGGAGTATTTTGTACCAAATTGGGAGCTTCATCCAAGACATTCACAAACCATTCAATAATCTCCCATGGAAGCAGTAATTCACCTTCGTAAACACCTAAATTAATACCTAACCCTATTTTTTCTTCTAGCAGCATCTTTGCCAAGACGCGGCCAGTAACTTCCGCAAATGCGGCAGCCTCCCCATAGAATTCAGAAAGGCTCTCTTCGCTATCAAATGCTAAAGCAAATTTTTTGCCCTCAAGCTGGATAAATTTGGGCTCAAGTATTTCGTTGCTAGGTTCTTGCTCAAGTAACAAAAATAAATTTGTATCCGCAAGCACTCCATAATAATTGAGACGGGCGTCATTATTTTCTGGATTCCGCGACATTTCCAAAAAAGCTTTATTAAGCTGTTTCATTTTTCAAAATGCCCCTAACTTTATTTCTCAATACAGGTACTAGTTCTTTTTCAAACCAGAAATTTTTCTTTAGCCAAGCTCTATTTCTCCAAGAAGGGTGTGGGAGAGGTAAAAACTCAGGGGCATAAAGTCGCCAATCCTTCACAACATTAGTCACAGTGAGATTGGTATCAAGATGCCATTTTTGAGCGAAAGACCCTACAAGAAGTTTTAATTCTAAATTTTGGAAATTCTCTAAAATTGAAGAGCGCCAAGTTGTTGCACAAATTTTAGGTGGTGGTAAATCACTTCCTTTTTCATCATAACCCGGAAAGCAAAAAGCCATCGGGATTATAGCTATATTTCTCTCATCGTAAAAATCATTTTTGCTCAAACCCATCCAGTTCCTTAAAACATCTCCCGACGGATCAGAAAACGGAACACCGCTTTCATGTACACGGGCACCAGGTGCTTGGCCAGCAATCAAAATTTTTGCTGTACTTTTACCTCTAATAACCGGTCTAGGGCAGTGCTGGGTCTTCGTTTTCGAGAAAATATCACTACAGATTTTGCAAAGTTTAACCTGCTCAAAGATATCGCTCACAACACTAGCTAAGTTTTAACATTTTTGAGATGACAATGTTCATCCACATTTCGAATAACCACAACTTCTACAAGTCATGCATCCCTCAACCATCTGCATCTCAAATTGACCACAGCTGGAGCAAGCTTTTGCTTTATTCTCCGAAAAGTTAATAACTTGATTTGATTTAGGATCTTCTTTTAGTCCAAGTCCCTCACCTTCAAGAAAACCAATTTTTATCATATGAGTTTCTAAAACACCGCCAATGGCTGCTAGAATAGAAGGAATATATTTTCCATTTACCCACGCGCCACCACGCGGATCAAACACAGCTTTCAGCTCTTCGACTACAAATGAAACATCTCCACCACGTCTAAAAACAGCCGAAATCATTCGGGTTAATGCAACTGTCCAAGCAAAATGTTCCATATTCTTAGAATTTATAAATACTTCGAAAGGCCGTCTCGTACCATTTGTAAGTACATCGTTTATTGTAACATAAATAGCGTGCTCACTATCAGGCCACTTTAACTTATAAGTTGAACCCTCCAACTCATTAGGCCGATCCAATGGCTCTGACATATATATGACGTCAGCGCCATCTTCTTCTTTTGGATTTTCTTCTTTAGAAGTGGAAACGGTCAGAACAGATCCTGTTACATCATTTGGTCGGTAAGTTGTGCAACCCTTACAACCAGTTTCATAGGCCTCCATATAAACACTTTTGAACGTCTCAAAATCAATATCCTCAGGACAATTTATAGTTTTAGAAATTGAACTATCGATCCACTTTTGCGCTGCTGATTGCATTTTGACATGCTCTAATGGACTAAGTGTTTGGGCATTTACAAAGTAGTCTGGAAGCGGGGTATCTCCTTTGATTTCTCTCCACATTCTCACAGCATAATCGACAACTTCTTCTTCTGTTTTTGAACCGTCCTTCTGCAAAACTTTGCGCGTATAAGAGTATGCAAAAACTGGTTCGATTCCAGAACTTACATTTCCCGCGTAGAGACTTATTGTTCCTGTAGGAGCTATTGACGTTAATAAAGCATTTCGAATTCCATACTTTTCAATGTCACTGCAAATTTCTTTATCCATAAGCTGCATAGATCCCGACTTCAGAAAAGCCTCTGCATCAAATAACGGGAATGCACCCTTTTCTTTAGCCAACTCCACAGACGCAGCATAGGCAGACCTTGCTAAAATATGTAGCCAGCGTTCTGTTTGAACAGCAGCTTCATCTGATCCATACCTTAAACCGACCATTAACAAAGCATCAGCCAAGCCGGTTACGCCCAGCCCAATTCTTCTTTTGTTTTTGGCCTCTTGAGCCTGCTCTTTTAGGGGAAACTTTGAGGCATCAACAACATTATCCATCATTCGAACAGCTGTTGCCACTAAACTTTCGAGCTCTGCTTCATTTATTTTTGCACCTTTCTCAAAGGGCTTCTCAACTAGTTTCGCAAAATTAATCGATCCAAGCAAACAAGCGCCATAAGGTGGTAATGGCTGTTCCCCGCATGGGTTTGTTGCAGAGATGGTTTCACAATAATTTAGGTTATTAAGTTTGTTTATTCTATCGATGAAAATAACACCTGGTTCCGCGTAGTCGTATGTGGATTGCATTATTTGGTCCCACAACGTCTTAGCTTTCAGTGTTTTGTATACTTCACCATTAAACACCAAGTTCCAGTCATCATCATTCTTCACTGCTTCCATAAATGGATCAGTCACTAGAACTGACAAATTGAACATCCGCAACCGAATAGGGTCGGATTTTGCAGAGATGAATTGTTCAATGTCTGGGTGATCACAACGCATTGTAGCCATCATTGCACCACGCCTTGATCCAGCACTCATGATTGTTCGACACATTGAATCCCAAACGTCCATGAAAGAAAGTGGGCCGGAAGCATCAGCAGCTACTCCCTTCACTATCGCACCATTTGGTCTTATTGTGGAAAAATCGTACCCTATACCACCACCTTGCTGCATAGTTAGCGCAGCTTCTTTTAACATATTGAAGATGCCTTCCATGTCATCTGGGATAGTTCCCATAACAAAGCAATTAAATAAGGTCACTTTTCGATTTGTGCCGGCACCTGCTGTAATTCGGCCAGCGGGTAAAAATTTAAAGTCTTCTAGCGCTGCATAAAATTCTTTTTCCCAAAGCTCTTTATCCGTCTCAACACTTGCAAGATCTTTTGCAATTCTTGCCCATGTATCCTGAACTGATTTATCAATAGGTGTTCCATCAGCTTCCTTTAAGCGATACTTCATATCCCAAATTTGTTCGGCAATTGCCGCATCGAAACGTGACATGTAAAAACCCTTGATAGAAAATCTTAAGAACGGTAGGCGGACACTTTAGTATTTTGAACCCTCTTGGTCAACTTGCTAGTTTTGGTAATGGCACTATCGTTTAGGTAAGACTGGGAAATATTATGAGTGAATATGTAAATTTGGTAAAATTAAGCGTAGGATCGCAAACTGTTTCTGATCTTGTTGCGTGGCAGAAAAATCCCAGAGCGAAAGGAACAGACGGTTGCCCCCGTCATGTAACTCGTATGTGGCCAAAGCGCGAAAAAGAAATTACCAATGGCGGTTCTATTTACTGGGTAATTAAAGGCCAAATTCAATGTAGGCAAAAGATAATTCGTCTTGATGAAATCATTGGTAATGATGGAATACGTAGATGCGCAATTGTTCTGGATAAAAATTTAATTTTAACGACGATCGCAAACAGGCGTGCATTTCAGGGGTGGCGATATCTCAACCCAACAGACTCACCCAGTGACTTAAATGCTATGCGTCAAAATGAAGAGCCCTTACCTCCATCTTTAGCAGGAGCGCTTGCTGACATAGGCGTGATTTAATTTTAAGCGACAAGCTAGAGATTAATCATTACTTGCTTTTATTTCACTTTGGTAAAATCTGCGTTTCAGTTTCTTGGCCTTGCAAATTTGAGGTAGTTTGAACAAGATAGATTGAGAATTGTGATCTAGAAGCCTTCCTATGTAAATATAAATCGATGTCCGAAACAAAATTTATCACGCTTGGAACTGCTGGAGGTCCCACCCCTAAACCTTACCGGATGCCCCCTGCGCACGCCATTGCTTACGAAGGCGGAACAATTCTTGTAGATTGCGGAGAGGGCGCTTTCCAGCAGTTAACGCGAGCAGGTTTTGACCTAAAGCAGGTGCGTGAACTTTTTATAACACATCATCATTTCGATCATATCGGCAGCCTATTCGCCTGTCTTGGTCTCAATATGATGATGCACCGACATCAGCCAATGAATATTTACGGTCCCCCAGGAACCAGTAAAATACTAGATCATCTCATTGCTGCCTGTGACATTCCACAAGCGACTGGTTTTAGCGTGCCAGGCCAAACACTACCACACCCACGCGACTTTATTAATAGTCGAGATATACAGCCAGGCGAAATTCTTTACATCGATGACATACGTATCTCTTGCTGCGAAAACACACATTACCGCCCAGAGGATCAATTCGGTAAGCAAGGACCTATATCTCTTTCTTACAGGTTCGATGCACCTGATAGATCAATGGTTTTCACGGGCGATACAGGACCGTGCCTAGCACTTGAAGAATTCGCTAAAAATGCAGATCTATTAGTGGGGGAGCTTTTTGACACAGAGCTTGTTATAAATCGACTGCGTGCTACAAACCCGGACATGTCGGATCATGCGTTACTTCAGATGCGGCAACATTTTGACGAACATCACCTTACACCCGAAGATTTAGGCCAACTTGCATCAAGGGCGGGTGTTAAAAAAGTGGTGGCGGTCCATATCCCTTTCATTACAAAAAGTGCTGAAGAAGATGCAAAATACGTCAGTCGAATTTTAGCTAAGTTTTCTGGTAGCGTCACGATTTCTGAAGATCTAGCAGCCTATTAAAAAGATATACAAAATTAGTCGATCACTTTTTAAATTCATGTAGACAATTTCTCTATCAATAAATTGGCAATCTGGCTTTCCTCTTGAGAAAACTCTGCCGAGAGAGACTTAAAAAGCGTTGCTTGTGATTTAAGTATTAAACCATCTGATAAAATTTTAAGATGATTTGCCTTTAAAGTATTGCCAGTCGAAGTTATGTCAGCAATGGCCTCAGCCAAACCATTTTTTACTGCACCCTCAGTAGCACCCTGACTATCAACAATTTGATAGTCTGCTACACCAGCTTTCATTAGAAATTCCCTAAGCAATCTGTGGTATTTAGTTGCAATGCGTAAGCGATAACCATGTTTATATCTGAACTGAGCCGCAACAGCATCCAAATCATCTAAAGTTTCCACGTCAACCCAGAAGCTCGGGACCGCAATAATCAAATCTGCAAATCCAAAACCTAGCTCTGAAACAGGGTCAACCAGGCGATTAAATCCA
>Ga0181577_10003872_pt1 | contig 11619 bp, 16 predicted proteins | sample 101ome_21_FD_132468 | JGI IMG/M metagenome (GOLD analysis project Ga0181577, IMG submission 132468) | Coastal salt marsh microbial communities from the Groves Creek Marsh, Skidaway Island, Georgia - 101413BT metaG (megahit assembly) | ecosystem: Environmental > Aquatic > Marine > Intertidal...
CTTTCTCTGCTACTGTCATTTCCATGCAGGCGGCCAGAGGAACCCCTACTTCGTCAATACGAAGGTGAGGGTTGGGGGTAATCACAGAGTACATGACGTGCTCGGTGACTTTTGACTGGTTCAGGCGGCGAATGATGTTCTTCTTACGGCCAGGTGGGCGGATTCGGTCGTACACTCCCTCGAGTGCAGCCTTTGCAGTTCCAGTACCCGTGAAGGTCAGCTTCAGGTCAGGTGTCCCAAATGGAGTCTGGTGAGTAAGAGCTTGTGTGCAGGCTTGGAAGAGCCTAACACGAAGGCGGGCAAGCTCAGTAGGTTTGTCCTGAGCACGCTTGCGCAGGGTGTTGTTCATCTTGACGACGTTTCCGTAGAGACGTGTCATGTCATTTTCAGTCAAGGCTCCGGTTGGGGACTCTTGAGGTGGCCTCAGTGTGTTCGGGGCTACTGGGAACTCTACCCAGAACATGTAGGAGGGGTGGGAGTAGGGCTCACCAGTGTTGGAGTTCGTTTCTGTATTGAACGAGAGCGCAAGTGCGTCATGGTTGGGGACACCCTTCAGGATGTTGTAGACGATTTGGTAGTCGTACACCATCGAGCGGGGGAAGTCAGAGCGGTCGCGCTTACCGACTTCTGGGTAGAACTCACCCCGGTTTCCACCGCTACCGAACTTCAGACGCATGGTAAGCTGTGGGCTGCGCTCTCCACAGTGCGGGCAAGGTGTAATTTTGGTGTCGAGCGGGCTCGGCTCATTGGGATTCATGGTCATGTAGGGACCGTTCTTCCCGTAGTAGGTAGAGTGAGCATCGGCCAGTGCTTTGTAGATGCGGCTATAGCCTTCCGGTCCCCTGAGGTTCTTCTCGTACATGATGTACTCAGCGTTCTTGACCAGGCTGTCGATGATGTCTGTAGGGAGAGTAATTCTACTACAACCCGTACAGACGTGCTTGAGGGTACGGATGAGTGGGGAGCTGGTGATAATCCCAGACAGGTAAAGCCAATTGGGGACTGGAATTTCAAGTGGAATCCGTCCAAAGTGACCAGGACAGAAATTGACCCTCTTGATATTTCCAGTGTGGCCGCAAGTTTTGCAGTTGACGTTGTGGGCGAAAGTACCCAGCCTCAAGTCAACCGGACCACCGTAGACTGGCTCATCACTACCAAGGACATATGCAGAGTCATGGCGAATAATTCGGTCCCCTGCAAGCTGGATGACTTCCTCTGGACCCATCATGCTGGAGGTAATCGCGCTGACTTGTGAGATGACCGTGAACAACGAGTAGTCGGGGTTGATTCTGACTGCAAAGCGTGCCTTAAGCTCACGGTCAATGACCACTCCGTTGTAGTCTGGCTCGATTTCGAGGTCGTCTGACACATCGTAGACTTCTGTAGCAAGATGGTCCTCTGGTTCCTCTTCCCCGTCCTTTCCTCGGGCAGTGTCTTCCCACAGGGTGTTCATGAGTGTGTGAATGCGCACGTTACGTCCCTTTGCGCGCACACCAGCAGCGTTAGGTGATTCGACAAACCAGCGGTAGGCTTCTTGTGGGCTCGTAGGGAGCCACTTGTGCTTTGAAAACTCGACTTCGACGTAGAACTTCCCGTCGATTTCTTCGACCTCGTCCTCAGTGAAGAACCAGCACATCTTACTGATGTTCTGAGGGCCCTCAGTCTCTGGCTCGACGATGACCATTTCATCCCCTCGCAGCAGTGTAGGCCAAGTAGTCAGCGATTTCGTTGAGTTCTACTCCACTATGTCCCCTGACCCAAAAGTACTCTCTCTCGCCTTTCAGCTTTGCTTCCAGCTTCTGGATGCGTTCCTTTACTTCTATCAGGTGCTTCTCCTTGAGGTTGTAGTTACCGGCCAGAGATTCAACCACCATCTTCGAGTCGCTAATGATTCCTACATCAATTGGTCCGTCAATTTCTCTCATCAGGAGGTCTTCAAGGGCAAGCTCAACTGCCACAAATTCAGCCATGTTGTTGGTAGTGACGCCGATGTACTCACCGTGAAGGTGAACGATTTTCCCAGTGTCTACGTCCATGACAACGTAACCTGCCCCACACTCTCCTCTACCGTTCTTGCTGTTTGCCTTGATGCAAGAACCATCGGTCCAGATTTCGTAGTGGGCCACGTTCATGCCCCCACAATGAGACGGTAAATGTGCTTGCCGCGAAGCTCGGGCTCTGCAAAGTCTTCTTTGGAGAGACGAGGGCGGATGCGATGGATGCGAACGACTGCGCCAATCGGCGTTTCTTTGCCCTGAGCGCGAAGATTGTAGAGAGCGGCATCGGCGTGGAGGATGTGAGGGAGCTCGCTAACCTCCAAAGAGAGCTTACCAAGTACTTCTGCGGCCTCAGCGTCACTGAGGACCTCATGCAGAGGTGCCAGGTAGTGCATCATTCAAGGGCAAGGGCCCCTTGACCTTGAAGTTGCTCCTCAAGTTTCTCAAGTTGCTTTCCCCTGATGTCTACTCGGTAGAAAAGGAAGCCTGTCCCAAGCACAATGGGAATATCCCAAATGGTGAAGGCGTTTTCTATGGCGGTAAGGAACACGTAGACGATTCCGAGCCAAAGTGCAGCCTTCAACATAGCGTGCCGTCGCCACTCATGCATAAGGGCGGCAGTAAGGGCCGCTTTGACTGGGTCAACAAAGGGGTCTGGTGGCTCACCAGGACTCATCGTCCCACCAGTCGTCATCGTCGTCGTCCTCATCCTCGTCGTCATCGTCGTCGTCATCGTCGTCATCGTCGTCTTCGAGTCCGGCAAGGAGACTGTCGAGGTCATCTTCTTCTGCCTTGGGCTTCCTCTTGGTCTTGGCCTTCTTAGGAGGCTCTTCTTCGTCTTCGAGCTCATCCCAGTCAGGGATGTTGTCGTAGTCGAAGTCGTCCTTTTCTGGGAGCTTGAGCTCTGGACGCTTCTTGGAGGTTTTCATGGCACTCTTGACTACTGAGGGCTTCTCAGCAGGTGCTTCTTCCTCTTCTGACTCTGATTCATCGACTTCAACCGCAGTGAGGTTGATGTCGGCGTTCTTCTTGAGCGCCAAAGTGGGTTCGACCCAGCCTTCGAGCTTGGTCAGGGCTGAGTCGTCGTTGATTGCGTCGATTTCCACGGTCAGGTAGAACGTGAAAGTCTGCTTTTCAGGCATGAACTGAAAATGCCTTCGTCGTGACCATAAAGCTACTTCCAGGGTAGTGACTACATCACCTTCCATTGTCTTTATACGCCCTCGGCTTGTGCCTGTCAACATGGGAGAAGAGCCCGCGATGACAACCATCCGTGTGCGTAGCTACGACAAAGAACGCTTGATGAAAATGGCGATGAACGGGGAAGCCTACTGGCAGACCCTTTGCCGCATTCTCAACGACGCTGAATTGCAGCAACAGGGGGACTGAGGGTGGCTAAGTTCGCACGAGTTGTCGGCAAGATTGAGGAGTGCTTCCAGACCTTTGCTGAAGATGGCCTGGAAGTGCTGTCTTTCCAGCAGATTCGGGACTGGTACAACGACAACACTACCAATGGAATCACCTCTGCCCGCCTCATCAACCTCCTCCGCAAGCGCCCTCAGTTCGTTTGGCAGCACACTGAGCGCCGTGTTGGGTCAAATGAGACCGTTTCCTACTGGTCTTTGGGCGATGCGGCTGTCCTCCCCAACCCATCTGACGGATGGGTAGTGGTAGAGACCCGTCAGTGAGTGGGTAGTACTACCTTCAGCAACGCTACATAATGAGCGGGAAGACCCCGCTTACCAGCTGGCGCTTTCGCATAGTCAGGAATTGCTCCCGCACTTAAAAGCGGGCGTCCGAAAAACTCGAAAGAGAAGGACTCGTGGGTTCGAATCCCGCAAGCGCCGCCAGCTGATTAGCCCCTACTGGGCAGGATTTGAAAACATGGACATCAAGCATCACCATGCTACCATTGAGCCGAACCACAAGTGCACCGCAACACTGCGCCACGTTGGCTACCGAGGCGAAAAAGCCGTCTACTACTGCCGCACGTGCGACGTGTACCACTTCGCTGGAAAGTGAGTGCACCGGCTCCAAACCACACCGTCCGAAAGGACCAAGCCGACCGAGAGCATGTCACCGACCTCTGCTCGGTCGATTAGCCCCCTAACGGGGAGGATGGATGGGAAATGAACAACAACACCCTCAAGATTCGCATTACGAAAGATGAGTGCCAAGAAGACTGCAATTGCGGTGACTGTGGCTACATCTACGAAGAACATTGGGAGGCCTGAAAATGACCTTGACCGGCGACTTTGCCGTCTTGTTCATCGTTGGCCTCGGACTCACCCTTTGGTGGGTCAACGCAACCCTGGCTCGCATCGAGCTTTGGGTTGAAGAGAACTCGTGAGCGAATCGACCACCACACCGTCCGAAAGGACCAAGCCGACCGAGAGCAAGTCAAAGACCTCTGCTCGGTCGATTAGCCCCTAACGGGGAGGAGTTGAACAAAATGAACAACAACAACAACGACAACGAGATGACCATTGAGGAAAGCCACAAAGACTGCTTTGTCTGCCACACCTTCGAAGGCGTGGTCAACGGTAAGGCAGTTTGGAAGTGCGGTAAGCACCAAGTGCTCTTCTACCGCGACTGAACCTCGGCTACCCGTCATCGATATGGCCCCAGAGTGGGTCACGGCCAATTCCCCCAGTGCTGCGGCACAGGGGTGAATTTCTAAACCACCGAGTGCTCGGTGGCCCCCGGGCTTCCGGCGTTTCTACACGCTTGGAGCCTAAAAGTGTGATTAGCCCCTACGGGGGAGGAATGAGAACAATGAGCGACGAAAACGAACAGCACCCCACCATCGTGTGGGGTAGCAAAGAAGACGCCTGGGAGCGCCTGAGCGAAGCAGAGAAGGCTGCCTACATCCAGGCTGCGGTGAACATGCCTCACCGCGCCACCGGGTACGGCGGGCGCCACCTCGGCGCCCCAAAGGCCGGCACGGAAGCCCGCCGCGTGGTCCGCAAGGCGAAGGAGCTCTTCTGGGCTGCCAACGCCTTCTGGGCTGCCAAAGCCTTCTGAAGCGCCCGGCAAACGTCACCGTTACATCACAACCGCCAGTGCGGTCGGCCGTCCCCCCGGTGCTGCGGCACCGGGAGGGACCCACATTCCTACTACTGCCTGAGTAGTACTACTCTCAGGCCCGCTACATAATGAGCGAGAGAGCTCAAGATTAGCCGGTTGATACACAATCTGCACGACACAGGAGCGCTGCATTGAATGCGGTCAAGGCTCACGAGTCAGCAGAACTACATCTACTACATTTCAATACCAGAAGGCCCTAAAAACGCCTAAAGGTCTACAACCCCGATGACTGAACCCAGCGTACCCGAATAGGGTGAGCGAACAAAAGCGAGACGATGATACTTTCCCCCTGGGATAGTGGAGGTTCTGGGCAGTCAGGGGAATCGAGGGAGGTACCGGCACCTCTCCGATAAGTTGGAAAGCACGAAACTACAGGTCAATCGATTACGATTACTGGGCTCTTGAGCCCTAAAGCACCTGTGGCGGAATGCCTACAACACACACATTTCAACCACACCTGCTGGGGTAGCTCTTCGGAGCTACCCGGCCTGAACCTTGAGGGAGCAAATGGGCGAACGCCCGGCAGACGTCCTGGAAGATGATTCCAGGGGGGATTCCCGTATAGTAATTCACAGCTACCCTTCGGGGTAGAACAGAACTCCGGCTACACGGAGGCTTCGGCCTCCAGCCTGTGTACGCATATCGCACATCTCCGGATGTGACAAAAGCGACCCTACCAGATAGAGCTGGGGGACGTGGTATGCGAGGAAACTCGGAGGGTTACAGGCCAATTAGTTGAGACCGACTTGGGAAGCATCAACCGCTACTAAGTTGGTCTCTTTTTTTTGTGATTAGGTTTGAGTTGTTCTTTTTTCACCTTACATCAGTGTGATTAGCCCTCCATTTGAAGCGAGGGACTTGAAAAACCAGGTGAACAACATGAAGAACAACAACATGAACAACCTGTGGACCTGGGTGATGGTCCTGATGATGGCCTTCGCGGCCGTCGTCGCCCCCGTCACCCTCACGTCCACCAGCCACGACGACCAGACCGATTCCCCCATCGCGACGGTCAAGCTGAACAGCACCATCCCCGGCGTCACGTTCCGTGCGCGCAAGGGCAAGAACGGTGCAAAGCCCTCCGGCAATCCCCGTCGGAACAAGGGCAACCAGGGCGGCAAGCCCACCAGCGACCCCAAGAAGACTCCCGAAGGGAAGTTCATGGCGGACGCAAACCCGAAGGTTGGCCTCCTGGCGCGTTTCGCGCCTGAACGGGGCCTCTCGACGCCACTCCAGCTGGCCACCCAGCTCAACGTGGCGCTTCGGACGCAGCCTGAACGCAACGGCAACCGCCTTGCTGCCGAGTTCCTCGCGAACGCGGCCATGCTGCAACCCACCAAGTCTTTGGCCAAGGCCATTGACCTCGTGCTTCGCGCCCTCCTCGTCTATCCCCAGATGAGGAACCAGGGCAAGGAGCTCGGAGAATACCGAACCATTGACGCCGTGAAGGTTGGTGAGATGCTCGCGAAGAGCTTCGACACCGTTACCTTCGACCTTGCCCTCGGAAAGGGCAAGAAGCAAACTGTGCGACACCAAGTCAAGCAGCTCGCGGCGGACATGTGGAACGGCTGGCAGAAGGACCGCAAGAACGCACTCCGAGAGGAGTACGACTCGGGTCTTGAAGCCGCGCGGAAGGCAGCGACGTTTGACGCCGAGGCCACCGTGAAGGGATGGATTGCGGAACCCAAAACCGCACCCACCCCAGAAATGACGACCATCGCAAGCCTCGCCAAGCGAGTCTTGAGCGAGCGTGAAACGCACATGAAGCTGTACGAAGCTTTGGATGACGTTTCGGACGAGGACTCCCTGAAGGAGACCAAGACCAAGCTCATGAGTCTCAAGGAGGAGTTCCAGTCCTACAAGGCTGACCTCACTGAGAAGATTGCGGATGGTGCCGAAGCCACCTACATCCAGGAGAACGGCACCCGTAACGAGTTCGTCAACAAGCTCCTCGCAGAGGAGCGCAAGGAGTTCATGAAGCTCAACTCACCCCCCATTCACAACCTCCACGTTTTCGAGGCAGATGGGAAGTGCTACTGTCACTGGACCTTCATGGGTCCAACGGCACACAAGTTCGGAAACGGAGGCGTCATTGAGAACACCTTCACCGGACTGAACGGCACGCTGGGCCCCTCGAACGGGGTCCTCAGCAGCTACGATGAAAAGGACAAGGGCTACCCACTCTGTGGCGCCCTCAACAGCTTTAGCCTCATCTTGAAGCAGAAGCAGTGGGATGGGGTTCGAAAGGACCTCATCAAGGCGGGTAACCGCAAGTCCACACAGCACCTCATCCATGGCTTGGTCCTGTCCAAGGACCTTCAGCCCATTGAGAACAACAACGTCAACCGCCTGGCCCGCAAGCTGGGATTCGGGAGCCGTGAGACGTTCTCCATGACCGACAGCGAAGATGACCGCCAGGCGGCGGAATACGCGAAGCTGAAGGAAGAGGAAGCGCGCCAGATGTCGCAAGAGGTCGAAGACCTTGAAGCGCGCATCGAAGCGGCGGCTGAACAAGTCAAGGAAGCACCCGAGCCCCTCGACCTCACGGAAGAGGAGCTCGAAGCCATCCACGACGACAGCCAGTGGACCTCCGACCTCATCGTCAACCCGGACAACAACCTGTGGGGTGACTTCACCGTCCCCCAGCTCAAGGACGCATGCCGCGACCGCGGGCTCAAGGTGTCCGGCAAGAAGGCCGACCTCATCGAGCGCCTCACCGCGCACGACAACGAGGCCTGAGCTGAGAGCCTGAACTCACTGCCAACGGCGTAGCTTCCCCGCTACTCCTTAGGTAAAGACGTCAAACGACAACCGACGTGGCCGTCCCCCCGGTGCTGCGGCACCAGGAGGGACCCCCCCCCCGGGCTCCCGGCGTTTCTACACGCCGGGAGCCCACATAAGTGTGATTAGCATGTCGAACGACATCAAGGAGGGCGTGGCCTCCGAAAATACGACCACAGAACCGATGACGGTCTACTTCTACCCCCCAGAGGTGAAATACTGCTGCCCCGGCTACAAGCTTTACCTGACGGAAGAGCGGGGCCCGGGGCCCGAACGGCCCCAGTTTCCACCTGGTGTGGCACCTTGGGAATGGGTCGATACTCCAGAGTACAAGGCAGAGTACAAGGAGTACATCAAGAAGTTCCAAGCATTTGTAGCTGAACGGCCCAAGTGCACCTGCGGAAATTCGCAAGTCTACTACGGAGGCGACGACGACGACGGCTACTGCCCTGCCTGCCCCGAAGGGTCGCTTTCATCCGTGACAGCGACGAACCTTGTCAGCGGTGTAACTTCCCTTTACGCGGAATGCTCACAGTGTGGCTGGCGCATCATGGCCGGTACCTGCTGAAGCCATCTTTGGTCCTACACCACGAAATACTGCAATCGCAGTGGCCGTCCCCCTGGTGCTGCGGCACCGGGAGGGACCCCCCCGGAACTTTTCGGCGTTCCCCCGCCGAGAAGTCCAACAGTGTGATTAGCCTACCAAGGCAAGTGAACGAGATGAACAACGAAAACATCTACACGATGCTACTGATGACGATTGCCCTCTTCGTGGGGGTGATGCGCGTCAGTGGTAAGGGCCCCAACCGGGTCCTCAACATGGGGTCCAACCACCCCCTTTACCTGTCGAAGAAGGTCCTCAACTCGTGCATTCCCCGCGCGAAGTTCGATTCAAGGAACCTCTACGTCAGTGACGCGTTTCCCCGCTTTTTTGTCCCTCACAACGGACTGCTGGGAACGAACAGCATGCCGGCCTGCTTTTTGCGCCGCATGCTCCGGGCCAAGGGATTTTCGAAGCGTCAGGCTACTCACCTGTCTCGCCTCATCTTCCCTACCAAGATGGTCCAAAAGAAAGTCCGCAAGGACACGACGCTGTTTCTGTCCCTTCAGGACCGACAGCAGGCCCTCTGTGACCTCATCGCCCACCACAACCACGGTGGAATCCGCGACAGGGTCATGGCCGCCTACAACACCTGGAACACGACCCTCACGAATCTCGAGACTGAGCTGAGTGGGCAGAAGTTCCAGAGTTTGAGGGACTTCGAAAATGACAAGGACAACATCCAGAACGCGAAGTCCCATCTTGCAGAGCAGCACCCCGACCTCGACGACAAAGAGGTCGAAAAGCTGGTCAAGGACTACCTCCACGATTCGTGGGAGGCTACCACGGCCTACCGGCTCTTGCAAGACATTGAGGAGGCTGACACCATCCTCGACTGTTTGTATGTGCAAGGGATGCGATACCCCATCGACCCCTCGGTGCTCAAAGAGCAGCCGCACCTGACAAACGGACTCCTCTTGTTTGAGGAGACTCGGACCTACTACTACGACAAGGTCCAGCTCCTGTGCCAGAACAATGGTGAGAGTGCATTCAGCGCCATCACCAACATGCCTGACTTCATGTACATCATGGAGGGAGGACTCGTTTTCGCCACTGTCGGCCCAGAGCCCCTCCTGGACATTGATTTGCTCCAGGAAGAAGCTGAACACTGGGACGAAGTGGTGAGGGAACACCCAAGTTTCGACCGCTTGAAGGAACTGAACGGCGACGCTCGCTACACGGCGGGTTCCACGGAGGACTACCTGCGCTACAACCCGGCACTGACGGTGAAGCAGCAGTTGGCCCGCATCGAGGAGCTCCTCAACGCTGCGGAGCACCAGGACCTCGTTGACGAAGTCGACGACCTCCTCACCGAGGAGTGGTGAACCCAACAGGACAAACCCGACGCAGCGGTTATCCCCACCGCTAACTCAACCGGGCTCCCCGGCACTTCGGTGCCGGGGGGCCACATCATAAGTGTGATTAGATGCAAACCAAAACAACTGGTATGTACAGTCGCTTGACGGCTGCAATTGGAGGAACGCCAAAGCGCTCCTTCCACTTTCAGCAGCTCTGCAAAGCGATTCAGGAATGGGAGGACCAATACCCTCAGGCGTCATTCAATGTCTGGGACGTCAACGTCCTCATTCCTGCAAAGCACCGGCAACCTACCTCTGGTACGTGTGACCGGCTGCGAGTTTTGGCTGCCTACGGCATCCTTCGGAAGATGGATGAGCCAGGCAAGCTGAACACTTTCCAGGTGGTTCAATGACTGAGCCACGAGAATGGAAAGAAGAAGACGTTGGTACGGTCATCGAAAAGCTCGTCACTCCGAGCGGTACCTACTACAACGTCGAAATTGTGCGCGCTTACTGCCAAGTTTGCGCTGCAGAGTTCATCGGACCTGTGAGAGAAGCTGGCGGCTTCATCGGCGGACACGAGTGCTACCACGCATGGAAGTTCGCGACAGAGATGGACGAAGATGGCGGACTGACTGTATGAGTGAAAAACGCAGTCTCTGGGGTAAGGTCTTCCGACCTTCTCCAAAACCGCCTGACCCTGTCCCTGCTCCCACAGTGGACAAAAAAAAGGTTGAACGGACGAAGTGGCTTGCCCTTTACGTGGGCTCGTTGCTTCCTCCCGTTGACCCTGAGGAAATCAATGTGAGGCTTTTCTTGAGGCTCATAATTCGAATCCTGAAAATGCCGCCTGAGGAGCGTTTTGCCTCCACACCGGCACTTGATGAAATCTTGGAGGAAGCGCTCGATGACGGAAGAGAAGAATCCAATTGACCTGGACACCTGGTTCACAACCCACGTCCTACCCAACATCAACAAGATAGAACGCGAAGACGGAAACTACTACCGAATCAACGTCGCGCTCTGCTACAACCGTCACCATTTTCGAGACAACAACGGAGAGCGGGTACTTTTTTCGGTCTTCCCTAAGTGGCTGGACGCGCCCAATCTAATGCGCCCCAACTACCCCCATGTAGTCAGATTCCTGACCGCACTCGAAAACCACATTCGTGAGATTGACCCCGATGATAAATCGATGGTCAGTCTGAATCTCTACCTGTCTGGAGCGACCGGCCCTGTGCTTGCGTTCTACGAAGCGTACTATGGACCTGAAGCCCCCGGAATTGCCTACTGGCGCCGGCCAAACAACTGGTTCCTGACCTTCTGCAGCTTCAACAGCCAGAACAGGGAATACGAGAATGAGCGTTCCCTTTTCGATAGCACCGCTACGATTTAGGAAGCCACGATAAGTGACCGAAATGGACACAGAATACAACTACGTGATTTTGACACGTGGCGCCCCTGGACAAGGAAAGTCCACGTGGGTGAACAAAGTAGTCAAGGAACTCAAGGAGCAATATCCTAATTTCTATCCTAATTTCTTGCTACTTGACACAATCTCCACCGACAATCACTTCACCAGTACCAACGGTGACTACAAGTTCGATGGAGGAGCTGTTGTCACTGCCCATGCTGCAACACAGCTTTGGGCAGCTGACCTCATGGTGCTAAGTCCAAATTACAATAGACCACATCTTTTGTTTGTAGACAACACGAACCTGAGCCCAGGTGAGATGTTTTTCTACATCCTGATGTGCGAAATTAGCATCAAACCCAAGTGGAGACCGCTAATCGTTGACTTCCGTGACAACCCTGTTCGCGAAAACCAACATGGCGTCCCACAGCACCAAGTTCA
>Ga0181577_10003876_pt1 | contig 11612 bp, 5 predicted proteins | sample 101ome_21_FD_132468 | JGI IMG/M metagenome (GOLD analysis project Ga0181577, IMG submission 132468) | Coastal salt marsh microbial communities from the Groves Creek Marsh, Skidaway Island, Georgia - 101413BT metaG (megahit assembly) | ecosystem: Environmental > Aquatic > Marine > Intertidal zone...
CTTCCCCAAACAAGAGAAGGCGCGCGCACGCGCCGGTCGTCGCCGCGGTCCGACCCGTTGCGCTCGGCTGAAATATCGGCGCGCGCGATATCTCCCTATCGAGGACACGCCGCAAGTCCTTGGCGCGATGAAGACCAAGGTCAAATCGCACGTTCAGCAGGCGCGGAACATGGCTGGGACAGCAAAAAAGTTCCCTCCCGCGCCCCCAACCGCGAAGCGCTCGACGCCGTACGTCCCTCAACTCCCAAACCCGGAAACAGGCGAAAACCCGTTCGGAAAACAGCTTGCGAGCGGTGACAAGGAAGTTCGTGATGCTACGTTCGTCGCCCTGGGCAAGTGGTTGGGCTTGCGCGTCGCAGTTGATTTGCTCGACATGAAGAAGATATGGAAAGGCTTGTTCTACGCAATGTGGCATGCAGACGGCTGGGACGTGCAGGAGGAGCTCGCGGAGCAAATGAGTGGATTGATGCACAAACTCAAGCACAAAGTGGTGATGTCGTACGTGGGAGTGTTTTACATTACCGCGAGGCGCGAGTGGGTGGGGATCGATAGGCACCGCATGGACAAATACCTCCTCCTTGCGCGGCGCATGACAAGCCACGTCCTGCGATATTGCGCAGACAGGAACTGGGCTGAGGGCGCTGTCAGGGATGTCAGCGAGATGATATCGAGAACTGCGCTCGGCACGGGCGGCAGCGATGGCGAGAAAGGCACCGTGGACGTCGGACTCAAGCTCCACGTTGCAGAAATTTTCGTCCCGGAGCTCCGCCGAGTCGCCGCAGGCCGCGACGCTGTTGATGTGGGTTGCGATCCAGACAAAGAAAACGAAGCGAATGGTGGGGCGCCCCGCACTGTCTTCAAAAAGAAGAGAAAGAAAGGCGAACATCTCGCAAAGCAAAATCCCAGACCAGTTCCCTCTGCTGCAACGAGTTTGCTTCTCGAACCCTTCGCGAAGCTACTGCAAATCGACAGGCATGCGCCGCTTCACCGCCGCGTCCTTGAGGAGGTATTTGATGCGATCCTCGAAGGCGTCGAGGGTGGCTTCGCAGAGAAAGCGCTTGAGAAGGGCGATATGGACGACCCTGCGGAGCTCCAAGAACTAGCGGCGGCGATGATGATTCGTCTGGACGGGGTGACGATGCGACGAATGTCACGGCGATTTATCGAGCTCGGCGCCGCGGAGGGGGCGGAGGACCTTAACCGTGAGAGTCTTTACAAGCTCCACACGTCGTTTCGAAAGTCAGCGAAGCGAGCAGAAAAAAATGCAGAACGCGACAGCGGCGCTGGAGGCGGGCTAGTCGTCACAAAGAAGCTCAAGAAGAACGCACAGGAACCGGATCCGGCGCTAGAGCCGGACAAGGAGGGGATGGAAGAGTCTTCTGAGGAAGATCCCGAGGACGATAGCTTCCATACTGCCCCTGACGCCTCCATGGTTGAAGATATCGAGGAGGGAGGGACGTCAAAGGAAAACGAGGACTTGGACGAAGAGGAAGATGAGGAAGCGCAGCGAAGTCATGGCCGAACCGTTGACGGCGTCAGAGAATCGGAGGAGGAGCTCGACGAGGAGGATGATTTTGAAGAGGCGGATGAATTTGATGAGGAGTTGCACATCGCGGACAGAGAAGAAGTAGACAAAGAAGACGAAGACGAGGACGAAGAGGACTCCCTGGATGATTCCGATCAGGACAACTCAGAGGATGAAACGTCTGACGATGGGTCGCCAAGCCAGAGCAGCGAAGAGGAGGAGCTCGACGAGGACGCCGAGATGGCTCGCTCCGAGGCAGCCGTTGCTGCTGCTAACGCGGCCGCCGAGAGAAAAGCCCTTCGAAAGGCCGAACGGTGGGCTGCCGCTGTTGGCGCCACGCCGCCGCCCAAGAAGGCTAATGGTGCGTCGTACCTCGCTCGCCGCGCCGTCGTTGGTGTGTCTCCAGGCCCGCCCGCGTCACCCTCTTCGCCATCCAAGCGCGTGGCGTGGAACCTTAAGAGAAACACAAGGCACACGCCCTCAGGGCCTCCAAATCCGGTTAAGGGCGAGGGTCTCAAAGCGCTCTTGAGTTCCACCCCGAGGAAAAGCCTTCTCCGGCCGATCCACGCCGCGCCTCATATGGCGCCACACAGCGACCCCCGCGGGAGGAAATCATCAGGGAGAAGCCCAGGGAGCGGAAAGAAGGAAACGATGACCCCGGGCAGGCGACGCGGGAAAGCGTCGGGCTTCTTTTGAATATGCGTTTGGTGAGTCTATGATAGCTCGATCTACTACAGTATCTCGTAGCTAGAGCTATTCATACCTAACTGATCCGGATAGGTGCACCTCCCTTCGCCGGTGAGTTTTAACGAGAGCGGTCGGCTTGTTTATAACTTATCGAATTTCGTATCTGCTAGAGAGAGGTAGCTTCAGGTCTTGATCCGTCCGCGCGGCGCGGGATTTCTCGCGCCATGGGGAAACGAAAGAACCGAAGCCGGGCGATGGTCATCGCCGCCAAGCGGCGGAGCGCACGACCCCTGGCACTGACCGGCGCATTGGGCGCCGAAGCTTTCGCCGCCGCCCCCGGGAAGATTCGCTTCGACTTGGCCAACGACGACGAAGACGACTGCTGCGGAGAGGGCCTGGTGTCCGTTCCTCCCCCTCCCCCTACTAATCCTGAGCTCGCGGGGGCACACATGTCACCTGCATCTGTATCTTCCGGGCGCGTCATCGAGCTCCCGCGCACGAACTCTCCGTGGTTCAGCCGGACGCTTAACGCGAGCGCGGTCACGCACTTCGAGGAATACTACCGCCGACAGAACATCTTACCCGACGAGTCCGAGTGGGGTGCGTTCCTAGGTCACCTCCGCCGTCCCCTGCCAGTCACATTTCGCCTTTCTGCGATGGCATCGCACCGTACAGGCGTCGAGGAGGCTCTTTCCGAAGGGCGTGATGTTCTTCGCCCCCCTCGGCGCATCCTCGCCGACTCGGGCAGGGTCGTCCCGCCCCCCTTGAAGTTGGAGTGGTGCGGCGGGTATCAGCTCGGATGCGACAAGATTGCGCTCAAGTATGGCCGTGATCCCGCACTGCGCGAGACGCAGAGGTGGCTTGTCCGACACAATAGCACAGGCGTTCTGACGCGACAGGCCGTTGACTCGATGGTCCCCGCCGCCATTCTCGGTGTTGAGCCAGGCCATATGGTTCTCGACATGTGTGCGTCTCCCGGGTCGAAGACGACACAGCTCCTTGAGGCACTCTGCGCTGGAGGGCTCGAACATGACCCGGACGGATGCGTAGTCGCGAATGATATCAACCCAAGGCGATGTTACTTCCTCGTGCGGCGCTGTGCCGCACTAGGCGCGGCGACAAGAGCGCTCGTAGTGACGAACCATCATGCGCAGTGGTTCCCAAATGATGGTGTTCCGGCGGCAGAGGCTGTGGGGATCGCCAACCAAGATAGGCATGGGCGTTGGCCGCCAACACCGGGCATCGCGCCGTTTGCGTCTAGCGCCGTTCGCGAGAAAACGACGGGAGCCGGTTTGCCTTTCGGTCGGTATCCCGCGGGGACATTCGACCGGATCATCTGCGACGTCCCGTGCAGTGGGGATGGCACGCTCCGAAAGAACCCACAGATTTGGAGCGAGTGGCGACCGGAGTTTGCGATGGGTTTGCACGCACTGCAGCTGCGCATCGCTCAGCGAGGTGCTGCACTTCTGCGGGTGGGTGGATACATGGTGTACAGTACGTGTAGTTTCAATCCAGTGGAGAACGAGGCTGTCGTTGCGGAGCTCGTGCGGCGGTGCGGGGGCGCTCTAGAAATTGTTGATGCATCGGATCGCGTGCGCGGGCTGGAGCGGCGACCGGGAATGAAGACCTGGAAGGTTATCACGATGGTGGACGACAATATTGTAGAATATCCAACCTTCGAGGACAGCCAAAAGTCGGAAGTATCTGTCGGTTTGCGGCGAAAATTCGAGCGCTCAATGTGGCCTCCGCGCGTGAGAGGGGCAACCCGGCTAGGCGTGCGCATGAAAGGCCCCCCTCTGGAGAGATGTATGCGGCTTATGCCGCACGATCAAGACATGGGCGGGTTCTTTGCCACTTTGCTGAGAAAAATCGCCCCGCTTCCGGGCCCGAAGCCGACACGCGAGAGCATGCGAAGGGCGATGGAGACAGATTCGCCGGGGACGGGCGCCGGGTCTGGATTGGGAGGTGCGCCCCCGGGTGGTTTCCCGCGGCCCGTTGCTGAACACCGATACGTGCCAGTGTCAGATGCTATTCTCAAGCGCATCGCTGAGGAGTGGGACATGCGCGCTCCAAGCTTCGTGAGCAATTTCGCCTCACGCCTTTTTGCACGATCGCAGAAGTGTCGATCGCTGACATACATGGCCCCTGGAGTGATCGAACGCTGTGTTTCGAGCGATGGTGCGGCGAGGATGAAGGTTGTATGGGGGGGCGTAAAGGTGTGGGAGCGCCGGGGTACTGCTGCTGGCGAACATTACCGTGCCCCGACCGATAGCAAAGGCGTCGAAGCCCTCGTCGATGGCACAGGCACGTTCGAGTGGCGGCTAACGCAAGAAGGGGCGGTACTTCTTGCGCGACATGCTGGAGATAAAAGACGTCTGCTCCTTCCCGCGCGCGATCTAAAGCAGCTTCTCCTGGAGCTCGGAAAGGATGTCCCTTTGAATGCATTTACGCCCGCGACGGAAGTTGCGGCTCGTTCCATATCGCCAGGTTCGTGCATCGTCGAGCTCAAACGAGGAGGAAACTTTGCGGGTGACGATGCATTCCTCCCTCTGGCGGCAGAGCGAACTGTAAAGGGGACGCTCAGGATAGACTGGAGGTATCGCAAAGGGCTCGAGGGCGCACCGAAAGCAGCAGCATCAGCGATTCTCCGAAGGTTGGATGCCATTTAATACTCATGCCTGGTACCAAATTATCTATTAACTCCTCGTGGCGCTCCATCACTCCATCTTCGGCTTACCTCCCCGCGCGCAACGCCTTTCAGTGGATACACCGCGCGTTCAACTTGATATTCAGAATTCTGGACAGCTATGGTATTCCGCGCAACCCGATGCCGATCACTCGCTGCAGCGCGTCAGCTGCAATCCTGCTGCTTGCGTTCCCCTTCGTCCAAGCAATCTTGGGCAGACGTTATGTTGATGAAATCCTCGCTCACTTGGGGTTGGCGAACTTGAACTCCTTCTTGATGCCGCGAGCCTTAACGGAGGCGACGTTCATGTGGTTGGAGAAGGCGGTGGCGTCCTGGAGCCCGATCTCGTACATCTGGTGCGTGGGGGCGAAAATGCGGCAGAACGTGCCAGTGCATATCTCCTGCTTGGAGTTGACGGCGACCTCGCCGTTGCACTCCAAGCAGCAACAGGTGTGGTAAGGGGTACACATCTTGGCGCGCTCGAAGTAGGGGGGGAACTTGTCCACAGCTATGGATCTGATGAGCTCCATCTGGCACATGTCGTTGTCAACAGGGCAAGTGCCGTAGCACGGAATGGAGTTGGTCATGACGCCGTCGGTGATGAGGTGGAACGAGCGAGGCCTGAGGGAGCTCTGTTACGTCGAGACGGAGGATGGACGAGACGCGAGTACGCGGGATGGGATGGCTTCGTCAGCAAAACGAACGATCATGACGTCTTGCGAAGTCTGCGGTCGTTCGGTTGTGGCGCAAGTGTGACAAAGACTCGCCGATACTAAACTAACAACGGGGTTTCCACGATTTTTCGCAGACGAGGAAATGAAACACCACGGCGTCGGCAAAAAATATGCTCACACGCGCGCCGCCGGAAAACACCGAACGGGCTCTTTGTCTGTTATGACAGGGAATTCGACATCGGGGTGCGGCCGTCGTCGTCGCACGGTCGCAAGGGTCCCTCGCGCGCGCAACGCAAAAAATCGTGTGCACGAAGATTTCAACATTGATCGCGCGAAGCAGAAACGCGTGAAGTGCGCGGTGGACGGGACGCACCCAGCAGCAGGCCCACCAGAAGTTGAAGTTCAGGAATCCGAAATCCTGGTGCATGGGTGCGAGGTAGTTGACGTTGAGCTTCCCGCCAACCGAGCGGAATTGCGGCTGAAGCTCGATGTCATCGATGTTAGCCTCCATTGTCATGGGCGACGGGGCGGACATGTTTCTGTGATGCGTGAGAGAGGCGGAGTAGTTGCTGGGTCGGGCGTCGAGGCGCGCGCGAACAATAACGCTATCATAGGCGCGCTTCGATTCGCAAGCAAGCTTTTTTCTCTTGTTTTGGCGACCCAAAAAAGGAATGGCGTGCGTGGTCGGATTCTACAGGGTTGTAGTGTACCGGAGGATATGTATGAGTTTCTAGTCGCAAATTACGACGGGCAAATAGGCGGTGGAGGGCGACAACCTTGTCACCCACGGTCGGCAGCTTAATTTGCGTGTTTATCTGTAACAGTTAGATCTAACAGTATAGGATAGTGTGTAGTTTAACTTACGAAAGTAATACGTAAAGACGTACGGGGACCGTTGAAATGGTCGCTATGTGCTTACCACACTCACCTCGATCATGGAGACCGACGAGCAGCTCGCACGTCTGCTCCAGGAAGAGGAGGATCGCGCGACGGCGATCACAGTTGCGGGCGCCCTGTCGCATGAACCGTCGTCCGCGAGAGGTGCCAAGAGCGATTTCGAGGGGCGACTCGAGTACGGCGTGCGGACGGTGCTCGCGTACGAGCTCCCCGAGGCGCGCGCGCTGGCGCTATCTCTTATCCCGGCCGAACGACTTGAAAAAGAGGCGGATGAGCTGAGGGCAGTCACGGTCTCTCACCCGAAAGCGGTCGGGTGCCCACCGATATCACGCGCGGACGCGGTGCTCTTGCGCCTGTTGCGATGGTTCAAGCGAGAGTTCTTCACTTGGTGCGATCGCCCCGCGTGCAGAGCCTGCGGGGCAACGAACGTCGATCCTCGGGGGCTGACGGCCCCATCTGCCGAGGAGCGATCGCATGGTGCTGATCGTGTCGAGGCATATACATGCCTCAACTGTGACTTAGACGTCCGCTTCCCTAGATACAACGATGCGATCAAGCTGCTCGATACGCGTACCGGTCGCTGCGGGGAGTGGGCAAATGTGTTCTCCTTATGCTGCCGGGCGCTTGGCTACGACACACGATATGTTCTCGACTGGACAGACCACGTTTGGACAGAGGTGTGGTCGGAAAGTCAGGGTAGATGGCTGCACTGCGACTCATGCGAGGAGTCTTGCGACAAACCACTGCTGTACGAGTCTGGCTGGGGTAAAAAGCTGTCTTACGTCGTGGCGTTTGGGTTTGAGGGCGTCGTCGACGTGACCCGACGGTACGTTGTCAGTATGGCGGAGACTGACGCGCGAAGGACCGCGTGCGATGAATCGTGGCTCCGCGACCGATTCTCAGAAATCAACGCCAGGCTTCGATCGGCGACGGATGTCGTGCGGCTTGCGGTGTTGATTCGAAGAGACGCGTCTGAGTGTGCCGAGCTCGAAGCCGCCGGTCAAGGTGGCGGAACTGGCAAGGAGACGCTCTCGGGACGAACCACTGGAAGCCTCGCATGGCGAGCCGTGCGTGGAGAGCTTGGGCCAAGCCGAGACGCCGGAAAAAATGGAAATGACGAGCCGTCGAAAGAGAATTCGGAAACAACAGGTCAAACATCCAACCGACCTGAAATTGAGTTAACGACGGACGCATCGAAGCTTACTGAGGCGACTGCGAAGCTCGAGGTTACCATGACGCCGCCAGCGAAGGACCGGATTGCCGCGGCAGTCCGCGCGGAGTTCACGCGGCTCGTCTCGAATGAAGGGTTTTCCGCGAACGAGGCGGCAGCATGTGCAATTCGGAAGGTTCGACGACGCTACGCGGAGACAATATGACACAAGCGTCTGCGGGGATGGAGACGAACGGGTGGTTGAGGTGCACAGGTGTCATCCATTGAAGAAATACGTTCTCAAAATTTGCTCGCGTTGTTACCGCTTCTGCTTCCCCTTCTTCTTCATCGCTTTGGCGCCTCTTCCCCCACCTTTCGCCTTGCTATTTTTCAGGTGCCGAGGCTTTGCTGGACGCGGTTTTTTCTCTGCAGCTCTCAGTGCAGCTCCGTACAGTTGGCCCGTTGTTTGACCGCGACGGTGAGAAGTTGAAACCGCTGAAAAAGCGCCTTGGCGTACGGTCACCCCATCTGAGTTTTCGATTCCGAGCTCAAAGGCAAACTCGTCCTCCGATAATTTTCCTTTCTTTAGTTTTTTCAGTGCTCTGTAATCGTCGTTGATGTCGTCGAAGTCCTCCCTTGCCTCTTGCTGCCGCCTCTTAGCTGCGGTGAGTCGTTTTTCTGACTTTGTGCGCTCTGTTGTAACGAGGGCCTCCTCTCTTCGCTGCTTTTCCTTCTCTCTCTTCGAGACAATCACAAATGCCTCGGGGTGTGATTCGCGAGCCGCGCGCTGTTCTACAAGAGCTCTCACGCGCTGCTTCTCACGTGCCCTGTCCGCGTAAGGCACGTCGTCGGGATTTGCTGAACTCTCGACAAAGCCTCTCAGAGTTGCCTTGGGAGCTTTGCGAATCTCTTTCATCCGTGGCAGACGCAAAAGGCCCATCGCTCGTGCCAACTTGGCCAGCTCGAGTTCTTTGTGTCTAAAGATAAACCGGCAGTGGTGCTCCTTGTACCCGCGAATGTAAGACACAAACGCACGCGTGCCTTTTTCCATCGCCTCTCGATTTTTTTCCGATCGAGCACGCAGTGCATCGCAGAGCACCGCTGCGCCTGCTGCATCTGAGGATGTCATTGAACGGGAAGCAACTGGATCGTCGCAACTGTTGATATCATCGACATCCTTCTCTTCGTCCCAGCGCTCATCTTCGCTGTTTTCTTCCCCCTCAATTTGACATTGACCTGCTGCCACGTCGTTGCAGTTTCCAACCTTGCTATCCATTGTGCCGCCCGCGCCTTTCAGTGATTTTCCGACCCCCCCTATGTTTACACGGAGTTCTTTAACGTCAATGTGTCTCACTTTGAGAAATTCCACATAGCTAGACTCATGTGGGGCAAGGTACACCAGCGCAGACCCTTCCCTCCCCATCCGTGCGGTACGCCCGACCCTATGTACGAACGCTGCGGGGTCTTGCGGGGCATCAAATTGGACGACCCAGTCTACGCCTGGGATGTCGAGCCCTCTTGCGGCGACGTCCGTGCAGAGCAGGCAACCGCCGTCAGTGTCGGCAAATCGAGATAATGCCGCCTCCCGCTGTGCCTGCTTCATCTTTCCATGCAGCGCGACGACCACGACGCCATCACCAGGATCTGCGGGCGCGCCTCGCGCTAGCGCGGTTGCAAAGTAGTCTACGCATGCGCAGGTTAGGAAGTAGACGATAGTCTTGGCACCAACGTGCTCGCGAAGAAATAAACAGAGTTTGTACAGGCGCTCGTCAACAGGGCAGATGTCATACATCAATTTGAGCTGCGCGGGAAGCTTTCCGCGTGCCACCGCGGACGTTTGGGGCGTGCCTGCTTTTGCCGCCGCCGCCGCTGCAGCCTGCGATGCAGCGTCACGAACGGTCACGCGTACCGGGTTCCGAAGCCCAGCCCGTGCGAGTTCTTCGAGCTCCTCTGTCTGCGTCGCAGAGAAGAGCCCTGTGCGCCTTTGTTTTGGTAAACGTGCGATGATGGCGTTGAGTGTCTTGACAAAACCCATACTCAACAGGCGATCGGCCTCATCAAGAATCAAAAGTTCGCATTTTTTCACGTCCATCGCCTTGCTTCGCGTCATGATGTCGTCGAGGCGACCCGGCGTGCCAATCAGCGTGACGGCGCCGCGCTCGGCAAAGGTTCTGGCGTCAATCGACGCGTCCGTGCCTCCGACAAGGAGAGCGGGGGGCGCGAGACCCGGAACGGTAGCGAGAAAAGGAACAACGACATCATATATCTGTCTGGCGAGCTCGCGCGTGGGGGATACCACCACCGCACCGACCTGGTGCTTGCGGAAAGGCGTCTCGGCACGCGCTAAAATCTCGATCATTGGCAAAACAAATGCAAGCGTCTTGCCCGAGCCCGTGCACGCCTCCACGGACACGTCTTTGTTGCCGGCGAGTAGGTTGATTGCCGCTGCCTGCACAGGTGTTGCGCGCTCGAAACCTTGAGATGCGAGCACCGAGAGCGATTCGGGCCGAAGTGAGGGCACGAGCGCGGTGAAGCGAGGGCCCTCAGCCTCGCGTTGTTCAGTGGGGCGAACGTCATGCCCGCCGCCGCCGCCGCCCATATGGGAAACTAGCGAAGGGATTCGCGCGGGGTGTGGACAATTCAGAGCCGATGCAAATGAACGGTATATCAGCACCTCACGCGCGAGGATGGCGGCGGCTCGGCTTGAAGAACGTTGTCGAGTGAAGATATTGCCTTCGGTCGTCCTCCGCGGCGGCGGCAGAGACGTAAATCTGACTTCACGGGCAGCTAGTACCATGCATTATGGTTTATCATACCATAATGCATGGTACTACTTTCGAAAGTAGACTAGCTAGTCTACTTTATCTGGTCTACACTTTCGTCTTTTTTTTTATAAAACACCTCTAACCCACTAGCTAGAGCTACCACGTACGATAGCAACACAACATAGTCTAAAAGTAAGATAGAATAAATAGACTAGCTAGCTCTAGAGTTAGTCTAAGAAGGAACGAAGCAAGCAAGCAAGTCAACACTACCCCGTACCAGCTTCAGACAGACTATATATCGTATCGTAAGGTATTATTTTATCATACAAAGTAGACTAGAATATATCATATCGTGTGGATGTTGTGACGTGAACGTGTTTGCTACGTGTGTATGTGAAGCTAGTCGGCGTCATTGTAGGATATTTCGTAGACTATCTATCATAGCCTAACGTGCCGCGGCAGTGCACAGGCACAGTAACTCATCTCTTCGACTGTCCCAGGGGCGTGCTGTCTACCTGCGCTTTGCACGTCCCTTCGTCTCTCTGATTTCACCTCCACACCCCGACGTAGCACCCCTTAAGGCCATACGCGAGAGGTCCTCCAGCGACGAGGAGGCGCGCACCCGCAGGATCCCAAGCATGCGTGTAGCACGCGTTGAACACACCCAACCCAGGGGTGAAGTGATCGAGATAGATGTGGTGCTCACGGTCAAGCCACCCCTCACCCGCCTCGAGCGTCAGCGGTTCTCCCTGGGATTCATCGAATCCGGGATCCGAGATCCGGTCTGGGGATGACGCACCGGATCTTCGTGGGGATGCGTGAGGGGTGCTATCGCGGGACGATCCTAGCGAAAGGCAGGTGTCATACGCCGGAGCGTTGTCAAGGACGTTATCGCCACGCTCGCCCGGCAGAAACTTACCTGCCCGCACATCAAAAAACGTGATTGCCCCAGCGCCTCCCCCGCATGTGAGGAGTCGCCCTCCTCCGGTGAACGACAGCGAGCGGACCCCGTCGTTGCTGTTTCCGACGAGGCGCTCGTCACGAACGACACCTCGAGCTCGATTGTCCAGAAAGCTGACGTGCTCCTGCGACCCCGCCGCGAGTATATTGCCATCCGTGGCAAGGCACACAAGCTCGCGTCTGGAGCAAATTTTTGTCTGCTCCACTGCAGACATCGTCTCGGGAACGGTGAATATGACGCATCCATCCGTGCTCATGCTCGCCAACC
>Ga0181577_10003885_pt1 | contig 11599 bp, 7 predicted proteins | sample 101ome_21_FD_132468 | JGI IMG/M metagenome (GOLD analysis project Ga0181577, IMG submission 132468) | Coastal salt marsh microbial communities from the Groves Creek Marsh, Skidaway Island, Georgia - 101413BT metaG (megahit assembly) | ecosystem: Environmental > Aquatic > Marine > Intertidal zone...
GTGGAGGTGGTGGGGTTTTGATTTGTTCTGTTAGTGGAACTTCTTCATCATCGTCGTCATCTACATTGAGTTTTTGTAGCAACAAATCAGATGCTTCATAGGTTTTCCACTCAATCGCTCGCCACGACACAAACAAAATCACACAAAGTCCAATCACAAAATAGAGACTGCTGTTTTTGTTTAAATCCGCTTTTGGGTTCTTTTTCGGTTTCATACTGGATTCTTATGGAGTTAGCTAAAATAACAATTTTATGCAATTCAGCGTAATCAAATTAACTAATCTCCAAAAAGCGTGCCGTTCCGATAGCAATCCCGATGCCAACAGAGTTAGCGAAAACGTCTAAAACATCCATATGTCTTTGAATCGGAAGAACATCTTGCATGATTTCCAGTGTCAACCCAAGAAAGAAAACAGATAGGCCAACTTTGATATGTTTTTGGATCGTAATTCTTTTGGTGCTGAGGAGCCAAAAAAAAGTCAACGTCGCATAATACAACCCATGAATGAGCTTGTCTGAAAGCGAAAACGTAAGTTGCTCAATTTGTTGGGGCGGCATCAGGCTCCCCACAATCGCAATTGAGATCAAAACAAAGGTTATCCCTCTTGCGATTCTAACTTTGAATAAGCGAGGAATAGGCTTCATGACTCAATAGGTTATTTATTTCATCAGGGTTTTCGATTTCGATCTTCACCATCCAACCTTGACCATAAGGATCCGTATTCACAAGTTCGGGGGTGCTGGTAAGTTCGTCGTTAAAAGCAGTAATTTTTCCCGTCAAGGGTGCGAACAAATCCGATACTGTTTTCACTGCTTCAACCGTACCAAAAACCGCTTCACAGTCTACCGTTTCGTCGAGTGTATCAACCTCCACATAAACGATATCACCCAATTCGCCTTGCGCAAAATCGGTAATCCCGACAGTGGCAATATTACCTTCAATTTGTACCCATTCGTGGTCTTTGGTGTATTTGAGGTTTTCTGGAATATTCATGCTAAAGAATTATGTGTTGTAAAAGAACGGATTTTGTGATTAATTACCAAAGTTATACCGCAGGGTCACACCCGAACGAATATTGGTTTGTGGAAAAGCCGTTGAGATTGCAAATTTTGAAAAGGTATGGTCGTAGAAAAATAAGGCCGTCAGGTTGCGTGATAAGGCGTAATCGGCAGAAAGTTTGAGTGACCACAACCGCTGCCCTGCTGTAACTTGGTTATTGAGCAAGTCAAGGTTGCGAACGATCGTAATGTTGTCGCGAATCGATAAGTCGCCCTTAATATTGATATCTCCCTTTAGCGTTGTCCGTTTACTACCAAAGTTGGTACGAAAGGGAACAGACTTTATACGGTATCCCAACCCTAGCGTAAGTTCTTTTCCACTGGTTTCAGTAAGAAGATTATTGTCCAAGCTCAATGCCAAAGCACGGTCTTTTTTGATTTCCGTGCTGAACTGGAAACTGTTTTTGAGTTCAAAATCAACTTTGATTAGTGGGTTGAATTGCTCGACCAAATTGATATTTGTATACAAGGTCTCATTGAGGAAGTTGCCGCCCTGATCGAGCTGGTTGGGGCGTGTTTGGTCATAATTTAGATTGGTTTGATAGTTATTCAAGGTATGACTTGCTCGATAGCCATGAGCGATAGAAAAGCGCTGAAAATATTTTTTAAAAAGTTTGGTTTTCATCAAGCCTGTGTACTGCAGCGCCCAATTGGGAAGTGGTGTCTCACGAGTGGCAGTCAGGGGTATGGTTTCTGGGCTTTGACCTGAGTATGCTGCTAAAAAAGCGGGGATCAATACCGCTTGATTGATTTTTCCATAACCCACTGGAAACCCATCAGCATCAACGTTGGATGGATCAAGACCTCGTGCATTTGCCAAGCGCTGTGCGACAACCAGACGGTTGGCTTTTAAGTCTTCAAAGGATTGATCGTCAACTGTTCCTGAACCAAACGAGGTATTGATTAGTATGGTTGAGATTTCAAAGTTGCCGAAGGTATTCGGATTGAGGGCATTGTAACTCGCATCCGTAACGATATAGTTCTCACCACGATTCTCAGACAGACTGCGATTTCCGCTGATGTCGAGTTGTAAGCCTTCCAGAAAACTGACTTCCGCAGTATAGGCCAAGTCTGTGTTATGCACTTGCGTAAACTGTCCATTATAACTTGGAAACTTGGTTAGCCACCCTCGCTTTGCAGCTTCATAACGGATATCGCTTTGGCTACCCAACGCAAAGGACAAACCAGGATTAGAAGCGCCCAAAAATCCGATATTTTGAGTGTAACCGGGCAAAACTGTCCCATTGTTTTCACTGTATGTCACCTGCACACGTTTGAGTGCGGTGGCAAGACCAATCAGCGAATTGGTCAGTTGGGTTTGTATGGATTTTCGGTCTCGGGATCGTGTATTTTTTTCGAGTTTTAAAGAACGGTAAATTTTTTGAAAATTAAAGGTGGTGTTAAGGTTATGTGTGTTAGCGTTTTGTATGGTATTCACAACGCCAAGCACGTTGCCAAACTCATCTTCTACTTCATTGAGAGACTCCGATCCTCGTTGCCAATTAAAATCTCCTGAGTAGCTGTATGTCCCATCGATAAAATTGACTAATGGAAGAAGTCGGAAAGGAAGGTTATACGTCAACCCGAGTCGCTGGCTAAACTGGTTTGGATCACCAATATCCCAAAGTCCGTCCCAAATGTCGAGTTCTTGGTTTACCTTTTTTATGTCTGATGTATCATCAAAGTAATAGTTTCGAACAATGTTTTTACTCGATGCAGTAAAATCGAATCGAAGGGATTTGGTCAAATTATGGTTGAGGGCAAACATCCAATCGAACATATAATTTCGCTGTTGTAATTTGGGCAACGCGAGTTGTTGCCCTGTATCTACTCCTTCCAAAAACACCTCGCGCAACTGTTGACTGTTCAATGTTCGGTTGATATTGGTGGAGACCGAAACACTTGTAGGAATTGGATTGATGTTGATCGCACTCAGCCACTGCAAATAGCTTTTGGTATTGATAAATGAGAGTTTTGAAAAGGGCTCGATTGACAATGGTTGAAAGCCATATTGATATCCAGCACCCATTCGCAAGTTTTTATAGCTGTAGTCTTCGATTTCGTAGTCACTTCGCTTTTCTTCATTGTAGGCATAGGACAGATCAAAGTTTTCAATATCAAAAAAGTCTTTGCGTTGATCGGGACCACGTTGCTTACGAACGCCAACTAGATTTATACTTTTCTGTTGCACCTGACTCACCGCTTGATTTCGAATGGCATCTTTGGTCGCTTGGTCTGGGGAATTATCGAGACGGTCTTGCAGTTTTAAATCTTGATAAAACGGGTCGTATTTTGGAGTGATAAACTCTTCTGCAAAGCCATAACTCAACGGTAACTGAACCCCCCATTTTTTTGGTAGCAGTTGTCCCACATTCACATTCGTATTGATGCCATAGCCACGGGTATCGTCCTGGTTACGGAGGTTTGGAATTTGGTCGATATTGCCAAAGCCTACTGTTGAGATATTCCCATTGAGATTGATTGTGGCGAAATCCGCAAGATTGGCATCGAGTTCAGCCACGGAAGCCCAACCCCCCTGGGTGTCAATCTCTGCCAAACGAAGCTCATTAAACCAAACCTCTCCATGTAAGTAATCCCCTGGTGATTCGGATGGGTTTTTTACCCCAACCATTAGGGTTCTCACTTGGCCCAAAGTCGGGTTACCACGAACTGCAATTTTGTATTTCTTGTTTCCAGGCAAACTACTTATCGCAGTAAACTCATCAATGGGGTTGAGGTCTTCATCGAAATAAGTTGCACCAATCAAACTGCGATTTTGTATGGCTTTTGCCTTGGCCCCTGTAAGAAGTGACAATGAGATATCAATCGAGTTGCTTTCAGGTTTCCACACATCTTCCGCACTGAGATTATTGGAAACTCCTTCTGTATAGGGTGTTGGCTTGAGAGGTACTTCAATTTGATAATAGTTTTCTGTCATGTCAGTACCAATCCGCATAAAGGCAACCATGCGCTTGTCAAAATTTTCTTGAGAGCCCTCGCCTGGTAAGGGTGTTCGATTTGGGATCGATTCCGCATGGATAAACATCTTGATTCGTTTGTATTGACGCATGTCGATATCGATATTTTTATAGACTCCTTTCAAGTCTTTTGGTTCGAGGTTTTGGACTCGTAAGGATAGAGACTGTTCGTTTTGACGAATCACTGTATTAAAATTATTGAGCTGTTCGCGAACTACACCGGGTGGGAGTTTATAGTTGATCGGGATGCGATTTTCGTTTTCTAGGATGTTCACAGTACTCACGTCCACACTGGTGTTCGCGCTACTGATTTGCGCCGTGTTGAGCGGTTGGGTATATCGTCGCCAATCGCCACGAACCAAATCTAATGTTCCAAATCGAAAGACAACTGGGTCGGTAAAGCCTTTAAGCCACATTCTCATAAAGCGTACGGAACGCAAATCTGACATATTGTTAACTGCTTCAAAATAGGGACGTAAACTTGGGTTGTCATAGTATTCTGGTACAACAGGAATTTTGAATTGCAGCCAACGTGAAGTCGTTCGATCGCCATTGGCAAGTTCTACATTATTATTGATTCTTACATCGGTAATAAATGGATGTGAACCCACTTGCATATACTTTTGGATCGGAATGCTGTATTAAAAATAACTGTCGATGGTGTTCATGGTGTTATCCATATTGAGGTCTTCCGCATCGGGCACCGTATAGGATCCACGGTTGTTGTTAGTCACCTCAAGGATCGAATTTCCGTCTGTACCATTGAAGCGTTTATACCGGTTTAGAATCGACCCATTGGCTTGTAAAAAATATTGGTAATTATCCCCAGCCGGATCGCTACTTTCGGCAGTAAATCCAGTGGAATAGATCCTACCTTCTTCTCGATCGGATAGCCCATCATAACCCACATCTTGCAAGCTGCGGTTTGCACCGTTTGCGTCAAACGCATACACTAAAGACTGGGTTGCAGGGGTTCGCGCCCATCCCGTTTCGTAGGTAAGTGCCAAACCGTCTGTTCCAGGCAATCCATTTTCATACTGCTTGCGTCCATCTCGCAAAACGTCTTCCGAAATACTTCCTAAATTGAAGATCAAATTCCCTAGACTCTCATCGGTTAGCTCGTCATTTTCAGAAAATGTGTCGAGCAACCAAAACTCGATATACTCCACGTTAGACTGATCAAAGTTGGTGCTACTTAGAGCACGGGTTATCCCTGCCCAATTTTCAGAAGGTTCATTGACAAAACTCCCATAGGGATTGGTGTTGTAAGGCCCTTTTTCTTCGGGATAGTATGCCAAGTCCATCGTGTATTGAACTGCCGTTTGGCCTTGCACAAGGTCTTGTTGTGGAAAAATTTCATTGATAAATACCCGTCGTACCTCGTCCTCGGATAGATCATTATTTGAGATTTCAGATGGTCGCTGACTCGAATAAAACACGGGGTCAATAGTGTACCACGCCAGTCGTGCGCGATGGTGACCACTACTGAGATCATCAATCGGTGCGTCGGAACCTTGCACATTGGCAGCAGGCACACTCGACAATGACCAAGACAGCACATCACGCAAATCGATATTACTTTGTGCTCCTTCAAAATCATCGACATAAGTGGTTGCTTCTCCATTGAGCTCGGTGCCTTTTGGAGTCCGTGACAACAAATAAGCAATCTCTCCACGGAAGGAAAGATTTGACATGACCTCCGTGTCTATATTTGGCAGCTTGTTGACCATGCGAGTGAGAAATGGCACTTCTGTCGAAAAGGTAGAGCTCATTCCCAGCATGGTATTGTTGACTGGTTCTAGGCCATAGTTCGCTTTTTGTGTAAGTGGTCGCTCACTGAGTTTCATCATCGTAGCTCCCATCAAAAAATTATCGCTGAATTTATGTTCAACATGAACCCCGCTAAAGCGTTTGTTTTGCTGACCAAAAAAGGAGTTGCTTTCGGTCGAAACTTCAATGGGAACATTGGAATTTTGTAAACTTTCGTTGAGTATGGTTACACGCCCGAGTTGGTAATTTACCGAGTAATCGATCCCTTCTTGCAGAAGACGACCACCAGCAGTCACACGAACCGATCCTCGTGGTACATTGAAGGCTCCCAGAGAAATTCCAGCTCCTCCTCCACTCGACTTGTACCGCCCTTTGAGTTGAAATTTGTTTTGCGCTGCAAAGTCAATTGCCTCAGATTTGGTCAGCTTATACATTTCTGGAAAGACATATTTATTTTGATTGGGGTTATAGGTGGCTGCTACATCATAGTCCTCACTAGAGTCAGACTGTAAGGTGTCAAACAAAAACTCCCCAAAAGGTTCTACTTTAGGAAAAATAATGCGTCCATTTTCTCGGTCAACTGTAACGCCTTCAACAAAGTCAAAAAAGCCATCTCCACCATCCTGAAGGTCATTGTAGATATTGAGCCGATCGATCCCAAAAACGTTGAGTAACACTCGTTGATCAAGACCCTCTGGCCAAATGTCTTCTGCAATTGGTGAAATATAATTTATTGGTGAGGGATCTGAAAAAAGGAGATTAAATACAAAGCCATCTTGATCAAGTTGATAAGCCCCGATATTGTAGATGTTTTTCATCATCAAATCCCATACTGGCTGCTGCACATTAGTCAGGTTGCTTCGAAGGAGTTTGACCACCAAGCTATTGTTGAGAACCTGTTGACTTTGACCAATCCCACTAGTTGAGCTTGATGGCACTCCATCGCCAGCAAACTCACCAACTTGATAGGTTTGGCCCCCGACCGTGTACTGAAAAGCAACCGCCAAAATCTCATCATTGTTAAGTCGTTGTTTTAAGGAGATATACCCTAACTTGGGATGGAGGGTATAGTCTGTGGATTCGAGTTTTCGTGCACTTTCAAGAACCGCATAATCGATTCCCTCTTGAACCACGTCTGAAAGTGTTCCAAAGCCGTTACTGGTCGTGGCAATATCTCGAATGTCGCTTGTCAGAATTCCACTTCCCAACTGTTCCGGACTGAGTTGGTTGGCTTTGTTATCGGGATACCCATTCACGCTCGATGTAGTAAAAAAATTGGGAGATAAGTCATCGAGACGGGTTTGATCTGCACTCGTTTCTCCCAAATCTTGTAAAGCAACAAGGTTGCGGACATTATTGGTCTGTGCATTGCGGTTGGTTACCCACACCTCTACTCGTGTGATTTGAACCGCTGTATTGATATAGGGGTAGGTCGCAGCTGCAAAATCATATTGATCGCGAAAATACTGTGCCAAAAAGAAGTGGCGGTCTTCCTCGTAATCGAGTGCAAAAAGGGAAAACTCTTCAAGGGTGCCGTCCGCAGAGGTCATCATGCGTTGGGTTTGGGAGCGTTGCTCTGAAACCACAGCTGAGATATTGGTATTTCCAAACTTGAGATCTGCCTTGACGCCAAATAAACTTTGTGCTCCTGAAATCAAAGAGCTATTGAGTGGCATACTTACATTTCCAATTTCCAGCTTCTGCAAGATTCCGTCTTCGTTGCCGCTAAAGCCGTCTTTCAAACTCTTGACTTTATCGATTCCTCCCTTTAGCCGATCCACTTCGTTTTGAATCCGACCTACCGCACCTGAGGCGGCAGACACCGTATTTCCCACACGACCGCCTACCGACTGGCTTACTTCATCGGCTGAGGGAGGAAAAAAATCAAGTTTGATCAAATTCTGAAAATCAAAGGTAGATTGGGTATCATAATTGGCATTGACCCGAAAACGTTCCCCGATATTTCCAACCAATCCGACACTAATCCGCTGATCGAAATCGAATCCGAAGCTACTCTGATTTCGTGGGGAAAGAGCGGGGTTTCCAGACTTTTGATAGCGCACCCCCAAATCGATTCCAACCGATCCTTTCGGGATAATTTGAATGACATCGCTTCCGAATAGTCGTCGAAACAAATCGGATCGGACATAGAGATCAGGCAGTAGGTTTTTTTGCTGTTCTGGGTCTTCTACATCCCCCGATAGCAGCGCTTGTTTGTCATTCATATAGTCCAAGGCCTCTTTACGCATCATTCGGTCGAGGTACTCATCAGGGGTTAGAGTCAGTGGCGCATTGATATTAATTTCACCAACTTTGACTGTATAAATATACAGGTCAAGAACGGGGTCATAGGTGTATTCTTCCACAAAAGAGCTCGGAAGGTTTTTAAGTGCAAGATTTTGGATAGCAGGGGATAGCTGAAGACTGTCGTTCTGGGCAAACCCTTGCCAAGACAACATCAATACAGCAAGAACAAGTATCTTCTGGATTGAAACCAATCGCATACAAGCTATAATTTATTCAGTGCATTTCGAATTAGACGCTCGACACTCATTTCAGCATCCATCGATAAAAGCTCATCAATCACCTTCACACAGGGTTTTGTTTGGTAACCCAAGACTACCAAAGCAGATAACGCCTCTTCTTTATTGGTATTGCTTGAAACCGCGGGAATTCCCGCATCGGCTACAACAGCTTGTATTTTGTCGCGCAATTCAATGACCACGCGTTGAGCGGTTTTTGCGCCAATTCCCTTGACCGACTGAATAATATCTACTTGCTCACCTTGTATCGCCTGGCTGATTTCACTCGGGCTCAAAGAGGATAACATCGTTCGTGCCGTGTTGGCACCGATTCCTGAAATTCCAATGAGCAAGCGAAACAATTGACGCTCCAAGTCCGTGGTAAATCCATAAAGCGTATGTGCGTCTTCACGAACTTGCAAATGCGTAAAGAGTTGAATGTTTTCCTCATCCGTCAGTTGCCCAAACGTATACAAAGAAATATTGACCAAATAGCCCACTCCTTGGCAGTCAATGACGACTGAAGTCGGTGATTTTTCAACAAGACGGCCACGGAGTTGTGTTATCATAGTTTCCTCTCAAAAGTAACGATTATTTTGGCATTACAATAGTCTTTATTTTACAGGCTTATCGCAAAAAATCAAGGTTGCGTTTCAAACCAGAAAATTGGGTTCTTTGCACTGCGCTTTCCGCAAATAATCGATCAAAAACTGCTTCTGTGATTTCATGCCAATCGCCTTTGCTCATTTGCAAAAGTTCGGGTGAGGGTTCAAATTGTGGCTCTTGATGAGGCGTTGAAAATCGATTCCAAGGACATACATCCTGACACACATCACAACCAAAAGCCCAATTATCAAATTGGCCCTTAACTTCTTGTGGAATCGCTTCTTTGAGCTCAATGGTAAAGTAGGAAATGCATTTGCTTCCATCCACTTGATAGGGGGCAACAATCGCTTGGGTTGGACAAGCATCTATACAGGCGGTACAGGACCCACAATGATCTGTGACTGGTGCATCTTGTTCTAAGGACAAATCAATGATCAATTCTGCGATAAAGTAAAACGACCCCGCTTGTTTAGAAATCAAATTGGTGTGCTTCCCAATCCACCCCAAACCCGCTTTGGCAGCCCATGCCTTGTCCAAAACAGGCGCTGAATCGACAAACACACGACCGTGTATCTCTCCGACTTCTTCCTGTATCAGATACATCAGTTCAAACAGTTTGTCTTTGATAACAGTATGATAGTCTTTTCCGTAGGCATATTTCGAAATTTTGGGTGCACTTGTATCTGACTGAGATTCTTTTGGAAAATAATTATACAACAGTGAAACCACACTTTTTGCACCTGGCACGAGTTTGGTTGGATCGAGTCTCTTATCAAAATTCCTCTCCATATAGCTCATGCTTCCATGATGCCCTTGGCGTAGCCATTGCTCCAATCGAGGGGCTTCATCTTCTAAAAATCCCGCATGAGAAATTCCACATGACAAAAAGCCGAGTCGTTTTGCATGGTCTTTAATCAGTTGACTATGTTGGGCAGCTAGATTCAAAACAAATCTCCTTGGCGACTCGATTTGGTGCGGCCCAAATGACGATAGGCAAGGTCTGTTACTTCTCGTCCACGAGGAGTACGTACAATAAATCCTTCTTGGATTAGAAAAGGTTCATAAACTTCCTCTAGGGTCTCTGCACTTTCTGAAACCGCTGTCGCTAGGGTGCTGATTCCGACTGGACCTCCCTTAAATTTATCCATCATAGTACTTAGAATCTTATTGTCCATCTCGTCCAAACCATGGGCATCAACATGAAGGGCTTCTAGGCCATATTTGGCAATCTTCATATCAATACTGCCATCGCCTTTGATTTGTGCGAAATCACGAATTCGTCGCAACAAGGCATTGGCAATTCGGGGGGTTCCACGACTCCGCCCTGCGATTTCAATGGCCGCTTGATTGGTAATCGAAATATTCAGGATATCTGCACTTCTCTCCACTATCGTCGATAAGACTTCGGTGGTGTAATAGGTCAAGCGACAATTGATGCCAAAACGAGCACGCATGGGAGCAGTCAGCAAACCTGACCGAGTGGTCGCTCCGATAAGGGTAAACGGATTGAGGTTGATTTCAACTGTCCGAGCATTTGGCCCGGACTCAATCATGATATCGATTTTATAATCCTCCATAGCCGAGTAGAGATATTCTTCTACTATGGGACTCAAACGATGGATCTCGTCGATAAACAACACATCTCTGGGTTCGAGGTTGGTAAGCAGTCCTGCCAAATCCCCCGGTTTATCAAGAACGGGCCCTGAGGTTACCTTAACGCCAACTTGTAATTCATTTCCTAAAATGTGGGCAAGGGTTGTTTTTCCCAACCCGGGAGGGCCGTGTAAAAGGGTGTGATCAAGGGCATCTTCTCGCTGGTTGGCAGCCTGAACAAAGACTTGCAGATTGTCGAGCACTTGGGGCTGACCCATAAAATCGGAAAACCGCAACGGGCGTAACGCACGATCGATGTCCTGTTCTTCAGGGGTAAAGTGCTCTCCGTGTGGATCTAGATGCTCGTTCATTTTTCCAAAGATAACCAAAAATCAACGGGAATCTCGCATAAAAAACCCTCCGTCTGGAGGGTTTGATATGATATGATTTACAATGAACGTACTTAGTGCTGCAATTCTTCTTCTCCTTTTTTCAGGGGAATATGTTGTGGTACATAATCTTCATCGTGCCCTGGCTTGGAGTAGTCATACGCCCAGCGATGTACTTCTGGAATATCCCCTTCCCAGTTGCCATGGAAGTGTTTGATTGGCGCTGTCCACTCTAGCGTATTTGATTTCCAAGGGTTTTGAACCGTTGGCTTTCCGTAAAACATACTGTGTATAAAGTTGTACAAGAATACAATTTGTGCTGCTCCTGCAATCAATGCAAATATGGTAATGACGACGTTGATGTCTGCTAGGTCGTCAAAGTATGGAAAGGCAGTATTGGTGTAATATCTTCTTGGTAATCCAGCCATACCGATAAAGTGCATGGGGAAGAATACGCCATAGGCACAAACCGCTGTTATCCAAAAATGGATATAACCAAGTTGCTTGTTGAGCATGCGTCCAAACATTTTTGGAAACCAATGATACACCCCGGCAAAGAGTCCGTATAGCGCAGAAATTCCCATCACCAAATGAAAATGTGCAACCACAAAATAGGTGTCATGCACGTTGATATCCAAGGTGCTATCTCCCAAAATGATTCCCGTCAGACCACCTGTAATAAA
>Ga0181577_10003893_pt1 | contig 11585 bp, 10 predicted proteins | sample 101ome_21_FD_132468 | JGI IMG/M metagenome (GOLD analysis project Ga0181577, IMG submission 132468) | Coastal salt marsh microbial communities from the Groves Creek Marsh, Skidaway Island, Georgia - 101413BT metaG (megahit assembly) | ecosystem: Environmental > Aquatic > Marine > Intertidal...
ACAAGGTTCGAGAAGTTAGCCGGGGTCAAGGATGCTGCGTCAGGTGTCGTGAAGGCGAAGAACGCCACCAGCGCCAGGAGAGCAACAAAGAGACCATTTTGTCGGAGGTTGACTCCCTTGAACCGCTCCCGGGTTGAAGCGAGAATGGAGGGTTTTTCTTGCGTGGCACTAGACATTGGTCACTTCTTTCTCAGCGGTCATGAACTTCATGAGGGTTTCAGGATCAGCATTGTCACGGGTCACTTCACCGGTTATCGCACCTTCTGCAATGGCGTAAATGCGATCGCAGATTCCGATGAGCTCGGGAAGCTCAGAAGAAATAACGATGACGCCTTTACCTTCGCTGGCAAGGCGCTGGATGATGAGGTAAATCTCATATTTGGCACCGACGTCGATACCACGGGTGGGCTCATCCAAGATGAGCACCTCGGGGTTGACATTAATCCACTTGGAGAGCACTACTTTCTGCTGGTTACCGCCGGAGAGCTGATTGGTCACGGTGAGCACAGAGGGTGCCTTGATGTTCATGCTCTCGCGATACTCATTGGCCTTCCGGAATTCCTCGTTAGAGCTCACGAGCAAACCCTTAACGAAGTCTCGGAGTGAGGCCAACGTGACATTGCGCTTGATGTCTTCGATCAAGTTGAGACCAAATCTCTTGCGATCTTCGGTGGCATACGCGATGCCGCTTCGAATCGCGTCAGATACTGTGCGAACGTTGGCTTCCTTGCCTGCGATGTGCACGGTGCCACTGATGTTGACGCCATAGGAGTGGCCAAAAAGACTGCGGGCGAATTCGGTCCGGCCGGCTCCCATGATGCCGGCCAAGCCCACAATCTCTCCTCGACGCACGGTGATGGACACATCGTCGACGATTTTTCTCGAGTGGTCTTGGGGGTGGTACGCCGTCCAGTTTTCGACCCGGAGGATCTCCTCACCAATCTCGGGTACACGAGTGGGATACCGATTCTCCATGTCCCGGCCCACCATTCCTTTGATGATGCGCTCCTGACTCACCTTCGACCCCGTCATATCGAGGGACTCCACCACTTGACCGTCTCGGATGATGGTGGTGGTGTCGGCGATCATTTCGATCTCATTGAGCTTGTGAGAAATGATGATGGAGGTAATGCCCTGCTCGCGCAATTGACGCAGAAGACCCAACAAATGCGCGGAGTCTTCATCGTTGAGAGCGGCTGTTGGCTCATCGAGGATGAGAAGCTTCACCTCTTTGGACAGAGCCTTGGCAATCTCTACCAACTGCTGCTTGCCCACACCGATGTCTTTGATGGGGGTATTGGGGTTCTCTTTGAGTCCGACGCGATCCATCAACTCTGTGGCGCGACGGTTGGTTTCATTCCAGTTGATAATCCCAAAGCGCTTTATCTCATTGCGCAGAAAGATGTTTTCGGCAATAGACAGGTGAGGACTGAGCGCTAGTTCCTGATGGATAATCACAATCCCCTCCGCTTCAGAGTCGCGGAGGTTGTAGAACTCTCGAGGCTTGCCGTCATAGACGATGTCGCCGGAGTAGCTGCCGTGGGGATACACCCCTGAGAGGACTTTCATGAGCGTGGACTTGCCCGCTCCATTTTCGCCGCAGATGGCGTGAATCTCTCCACGCGCGACATTCAGTGTGACGTTATCGAGTGCGACGACACCGGGAAACTCCTTGGTGATTGAGCGCATCTCCAGGATTGTGTCGGTCATGGATGCTCCTTTGCACTAACGCCGTAAAACTGTGTGTTGATTATGCCCCGTAAGGGTTACCCATCGCGAATTCGCGATGGGTAACCCCGGGGTGTTACTTAGCCGAGGTCAGCCTCAGCGATGTAACCAGACTCAATCAAGAGAGCCTCGTAGTTGTCCACCGTGACGATGTAAGGAGTCAGGAGGTAAGAAGGAACAACCTTGACGCCGTTGTCGTACGTCTCGGTGTCGTTCACCTCGGGCTCCTCACCGTTCAACAGGGCAATCGCCATGCCGGAGGCAACGCCAGCCAGCTCACGAGTGTCCTTGAAGATGGTGGAGTACTGCTCGCCAGCCAGCATGGACTTCACAGAGAGAACCTCTGCATCCTGTCCGGTGATGACGGGGAGGTCAGCGGCGGCGTAACCACCGTCAACCAGCGCAGCGATGATTCCACGGCTCAAACCGTCGTAGGGGGAGAGAACACCGTGAACAGTGTCATTCGCGTAGGTACCCACGAGAATGTCCTCCATACGCTTCTGGGCAACGGCGCCATCCCAGCGAAGGATTGCAACCTGCTCGAAGTCGGTCTGGCCTGACTTGACCACCAGCACACCCGAGTCAATCAGGGGCTGAAGAACGCTCATGGCTCCGTTGAAGAAGAATGTTGCGTTGTTGTCGTCAGGAGATCCAGCGAAGAGCTCCACGTTCCATGGGCCGGCAGCGTTCTCGCCATCAGCAGAGGTGGAGTCCTCAGAGGCGTAGACACCCATACCGACGAGCATCGACGTAGCCTGCTGGACACCAACCTGGAAGTTATCGAAGGTGGCGTAGTAGTCAACGTTTTCGCTGTCACGGATCAGGCGGTCATAGGCGATCACAGGCACGCCGGCGTCTGCAGCGGACTGCAGGATGTCGGTGAGCTGGGTGCCGTCGATGGCAGCAATGATCAAGGCCTTAGCGCCCTTGGTCAGCATTGCCTCAAGCTGAGCAACCTGGGTAGGAATGTCGTCCTCTGCATACTGGAGATCAACATCGAAGCCTTCGGCTTCCATGAGGCTCTTGATGTTCTCGCCGTCGGAAATCCAACGGGTTGAGGACTGGGTCGGCATTGAAACACCGATGAGGCCTCCTGCGACTGCTTCCTCGGTCGAGCTTGAAGACTCGGTGGAGGTCGAAGCGGTCTCAGAAGTCCCCGTTGCACAACCTGCAAGGACGAGGGCAGCAGCTGAACCCAGCGCAGCCAGTCCCATCAGTTTCTTGAACAAGGGTATTCCTTTCTTATTGCGGCCGGATCAGCCGCGGGTGTTAATGGGTCTGCGCATCCATCCCGCGAACCCATTTCCCTCGCATTCAGCGTGGAGCTGTTGCGAGGAAACTGACGGTGTCGGCCCACAAAAGTGAGCGCTCACATTTGAGACCAACGATAATAATTCTGGCATTGAAAATTCCTTTAGATGGTCTCTTCAGGTAACTGTCCGTACACGTTTTGATAACGATGAAATAAAGAATCAACTTGTGCTTGAGGGATCGGCTCCAACGGCCCCAACTGAGCGGCGAGCCAAGCCGATTTTGCGTTGTCCTCGCACATGATCGCGCTCTTCAGAGCGTCGCGCGCACCTGCTCCAATGGAGAAGACCCCGTGCTTATCCATAATCACAGCGCGTGATCGATGACCCGACAGCGTCTCCACGATTCCTCGACCGATGGAATCATCACCAATGATGGCAAAGGGGCCAAGCGGAATCTCACCGCCAAACTCATCAGCAATGGCGGTCAACACGCAAGGAATGGGGCGGCTCGCTGCGGCGAAAGCGCAGGCGTAGTTGGAATGGGTGTGTACAACTCCGCCGACCTCTGGCATGTGGCGATACACGTAGGCATGGGCCGCCGTGTCGCTGGAGGGGCTGAGCTCACCTTCGAGCACGTTTCCGTCGAGATCGCACAGGACCATACTCTCCGCGGAGAGGTCCGCATACGAGACGCCACTGGGCTTAATCACAAACCCTTCGTCGACCCGGGCAGAAATATTCCCCCCAGTCCACACGACGAGCTCTGCTGCCACAAGATCCTGGTGTAGCGTCACCAAATCCTCTCGAGCCTGGGCTACCGAAGGGTTACTCATGACCGACCAACTCTCGCCGCCTGGCTTTGAGTCTTTTCATGACGTCATTGGACCCCCGGCCGAAGTAGTCGTGCAGGCGCACATAGTCGGCATAGAGCTCGTCATACGCCTTTGATGCTTCCTCGTTCGGCATATAGACAGCTCTCTTGACGCGCCCCATTGCCTCGGAGGCCTCGCCCACGCTCCCATAGAACCCAGCCGCAACGGCTGCGTGGATTGCCGAACCCAACGCCGGTCCCTGGTCAGAATCAATAACGCTGAGCGGCAAGCGCGTGACATCGGAATAGACCTGCATGAGGAACGAATTGGTCAACAGACCACCCGCCACAATGAACTCAGTGACCGGCACACCCGCATCACGGAACGTTTCGACAATCATGCGGGTACCAAACGCTGTTGACTCCAGGAGCGCGCGATAGCCCTCCTCTGCGGTCGTCGATAACGTCTGACCGACGATAACCCCGGAAAGCTCGTGGTCGACCAGCACCGACCGGTTCCCGGAGTGCCAGTCCAGCGCAATGAGACCGTGCTCCCCCACTGCCTGTTTCGAGGCCAGGTTCGTGAGGTGCTCATGAATTCCGACACCAGCCTTGTTAGCGTCCTCGAAGTAGGAACCTGGAACCTGATTGTTGACATACCAGGCGAAAATATCGCCCACTCCCGACTGTCCAGCCTCATAGCCGTAGTAGCCGGAGATGATGCCGCCATCGACCACGCCACACATACCCGGCACCTCGGCAAGGGCTTCACCATTCATGACGTGACAGGTTGAGGTGCCCATAATGGCCACCATCTGTCCAGGCTGTGTTGCTTGTGCCGCCGGAGCGGTGACGTGGGCGTCGACATTTCCGACAGCAACAGCAATGCCCTCGGGCAATCCAGTCCAGCCCGCTGCCTCCGCGGTGAGACCACCAGCACGGGACCCCAATTCCCCAATCGGATGCTGGATCTTCTCATCAGCAAAGCCCGCAAAATCAGGATTCAGCGCTGCAAAGTAGTCGCGGCTGGGGTAAGCACCGTCTTGGAGGTTTCCCTTATAGCCGGCGGTGCAGGCGTTGCGAACATAGTCGCCACATAGTTGCCAGACAATCCAGTCCGCTGCCTCGACGAACTTATCCATAGCGTGATAAATCTCAGGGTCCTCTTCCAGGATTTGGAGGCCTTTGGCCAACTCCCATTCGGAGGAAATCTGCCCGCCATAGCGTGCAAGCCACGTTTCGCCCCGAGTCCGCGCGACATCGTTAATTCGATCTGCGTGGGGCTGAGCGGCGTGGTGCTTCCACAGCTTCACCCAGGCGTGGGGTCTATCCCGGAATTGTTTCAGGCTGGATAGGGGGGTTCCATCAGGGAGAACTGGCACCATCGTGCAGGCCGTGAAATCAGTAGCAATCCCCACTACATCCGCGGACGAGATACCGGCAGCCTGCACAGCACCAGGAACCGCGTGTTTGAGCACTGAGACATAGTCTTGGGGGTCCTGGAGAGCCCAGTCCGCGGGTAACGCTTTGCCGCTCGAACCAAGAATCTTATCCATCACGGCGCTCTCATATTCGTGAACGCTAGATCCCAGTTCAGCGCCGTCGCTCACTCTCACGACTACTGCGCGGCCTGAGAGAGTTCCGAAGTCAACACCGATCACATAGTGCTCAGAAGACTTCGTTGCCATCAGCGACCTGACCATTCTCTCGGTGGACACATGTTAGCGATAACAAAATGTCCATTTCAACTTGTTTCCGCTCCTTACGGAGCGGGCGCACTCGAATCCCGAATCACCAAGGTCGGGACGATGGGCCTCGAGTGAGATTCCGGCACTCCATCAAGCTGTGCCAGGAGCAAACTGAGCGCTTGACGCCCCAATTCAGCGAAGTCCTGCCTCATGGTTGTCAGCGACGGAATAAAGTAGCCGCTTTCTGGGACATCATCAAACCCCACGACGCTCAGGTCTTCGGGAACTCGAATGCCTCGTTGGTGCGCCGCCTTCAGCACTCCTAGCGCACTGTAATCATTGGCCGCGAACACGGCCGTCACGCCCCGCTTGGAAAAACTCATTTCCAACGCAATGGAGTAACCGGTATCTGCACTCCAGTCGCCATCCACGATGGAGGGCTGGAATCCAGCAGCGAGCATGGCTGCTGCATACCCTGAGGACCGGGCGGTTGCCTCAAACCACGACTTCGGTCCGCTGATATGAAGAATGTTGGTGTGACCCAAAGACAACAGGTGCTCGGTCGCGGTTTGTCCGCCGCCAAAATTATCGACCGAGACAGATAGCTCGTCCAGGCGATACATGCTGTCGACGGTGACCACCGGAACTTTGCCGAGTTTTATCCGAGCAGCTGCCACGGCCTTGGTCTGAGGCACCAACACGATGAGGCCATCAATTCCCAAGCTCGCGAGGTGCTCGATACCCTCCGCTACCGACGCTTCAGACTCCGGGTCGACTGTGCAGGACACCGCAATGTGATCATTTTGGCGGGCCATAAACTCCATTGCCTGAAGCATCCCGGAGGGTCCATAAAGCGATAAATCAGAGGCAAGAATGCCCACCATGCGACTGCGCTGGGTAACAAGAGCCCTCGCAGCCTGATTGGGTCGATAGCCAAGCTCCTCCATGGCTCGCTCGACACGGGCGCGGGTCTCGGGACGCAAACTGGGATAGTTATTGACGACCCGGGAAACCGTCTGGTGGGACACCTTCGCGAGCTTTGCCACGTCATACATGTTGGGCTGACGATCGAGATTCGTCATGACCGAAGCGCCCCCAGAGTCCCCACCATGGCCTCAATCCGTGAGCGCCAGGAAGCTTCTTCCTCCGGCTTGCTCAATCGACTGGCCACTAGAGCACCCTCAACAATGTCGCCAACTTCGCGGAGGGTGAAATCCAACTCGCCGTGGACCTCGGTCTGCAGGACAACATTGCGTCCTATCGAGATTCTCGAGTACGTGCCACCAAATTCTTCGCCGTCGTCACCCGTGAACCGAAGCTTCCCACCCTGGCGCGCATCAAACTTTGTGGTGGACGCAAGCCAGGAGTCGACGAAGTAGCGCTGAGTCAAAAAGTTGAACACCGCAGCGGGAGACTCGGGCCAGGTGATCGTGTGTTCCGCGCGCAGGGGAATCAAACCTTCGGGCTTCTTGGGGGAGGGACGGAAACCCACGAAGAAATCGCTCATCGCTTCTTCCGTGGGTAAGCCATAAATGTATATCCCGCGACCGCAAGATAGAGGGCATAGAGGGAGTGAGCGACAAAGAAGAAGACCAGATTATCGACAAAGAGCGTGCCGCCGACGAGGGAATCGATCCACAGCGCAGCAATCGGTATGGCCCCGAATGCAAGCAACGCCTTCTTCTTGATTCCTGAGTACACCAACCAGCCCGCCGAGAGCAGCACAGCGACACTCAAATACAGCGGGTAACTGTCAGCGCGCTCGACGAGGGTCTCAAATCCGATGAGGAAAGCCAGGACCAATACAGCCCAGCTGGGACCAGGCGATTCGATTGCGGGTCCCCGCAGGGTCCACCGCAGTGACGCATCGTCCACCACTGGCTCTCCCCTTTCCACGTCACTACCGCCTTGCACTACCTCGATAGTAGGCATCACTCCAGCTCAACTCCTGAGCAAACCGTGAACGAGTGGTGTCGGCATCAATGGTGACCAGTTCCGTTCCCGAGATTGTCGCAAAGTCCTCCAGAGTCTCTCTCGAGACCGCAGCACTCAAGACCGTGTGGTGAGAACCACCCGCCAACATCCACGACTCCGCCGACTGGGACAGCGAGGGCTGTGGTTCCCACACGGCGCGAGCCACCGGCAATTTCGGTAGGTCCTCAGTAGGCTCAACAATGCTGACCTCGTTGGAGACCAACCGGAATCGATCTCCCAAATCCACCAAACACACCACGCGAGCCTCGGCAGGGTCAGCGGTAAAGACCATACGGACGGGGTCTTCCTTACCCCCAATGCCCAGCGGGTGCACCTCAATCCGAGGAGTCCCCGCTGTCAGCGTGGGGCAGACTTCGAGCATGTGGGCTCCCAGAACCTTGGGAGTGCCTGGCCCAAAGTGATAGGTGTAGTCCTCCATAAAAGATGTCGCCCCACCAGCGGGCGCCATCGACTTCATAATGGCCAGTAGCGCTGATGTCTTCCAGTCACCTTCTCCCCCGAAGCCGTAGCCATCAGCCATGAGCCTCTGAACCGCGAGCCCTGGGAGCTGACGGAGAGCACCGAGGTCCTCAAAGTTGGAGGTAAAGGCCCGATACCCACCGGACTCCAGAATCCTGCGAAGTGCAATCTCAATCTTTGCCCCATAGACCAGCGACTCACGGCGCTCACCGCCAGCTTTCAGCTCGGGAGCAACGTCGTAGAGGGCCTCGTAGTCGGTGGCAAGTTTTTCGCCCTCGGCATCAGAGACCGTCGCCACCTCGTCCACGAGAGAATTGACCCCGAGGCTCTCGACCGAGAGACCGAAGTGGGTCTGCGCCGAGACTTTGTCGCCATCGGTCACCGCGACGTATCTCATGTTGTCGCCAAAGCGAGCCAATTTGAGGGTCTGGGATGTCATCCAGCCCTGTGCTGCATAGGCCCACTCACTCACCCTGGTTTGAACCGTGGGGTCACTGGGGTGTCCGACGACAATCTTGCGGGCCTTTGCCATCCTGGTCAGGATGTGTGCGTATTCGCGATCGCCGTGAGCTGCCTGATTGAGGTTCATAAAGTCCATGTCGATGGACGCCCATGGCAAGGATTGGTTTGCCTGAGTGTGCAGGTGCAGCAGTGGTTTCCGCAGAGCCTCGAGGCCTGCAATCCACATTTTTGCGGGAGAGAACGTGTGCATCCAAGTGATGACACCGATGCAGGAATCATCAGCGCTCGCCTCCATCATGACGCGCCTGATGGAATCTGAGTCGAGCACCACAGGCTTCCATTCAAGGCTGGCGGGACCTGTATATCCCGAGGAGAGCTCCTCCATCACGGCACGAGATTGCTCCGCAACCTGGCGCAGTGTGTCCTCACCATAGAGAGATTGGCTCCCGGTCAAAAACCAGATAGTCGGCGACGTCTGTGCCATGATTACCCCGCGTTTCTCGCCCCGACAGGGCGCTGTGTTATCGCTAACACTACTGAAAAGCGCCGAGAGGCGACAACGCCAGAAGAGCTATCGAGAGGGACGCTCGCCTCTGATTCCCCACGATGCACTCCACTGTTCCCCGGGCGCGAGAGAGATGAGGTCCTCACCAGTTGAGAACGCATTCGGCGGTGCCGTCATGGGCTCCACAGCAAGAGCCCAGACCTCGCCGTCTGGGGTGAGGAAACTGTCGGTCAGGAAAACCTGAACCCAGCCCCAGGAGGAGTCCTGCCATAGCTCGGTGATCGCCCCATCGGGTGAGCTCAGGCGGGTCGTGATTCCCTCAGCACTCGGCGAGACCCGAAATGCTGTATCCAGGGACACCTCGGAGAGTGCGACCCCGTCGGACAAGTTGAGTGGATCACCGGGGCGCAGGCGAACCTCCTCCACGGGAATCAGGTTGTCATCGGACACCAGATAGCTCTCAACCTGGGACGAGAGTGTCATCGCTGATACGGAGAGGTGCCCCGCCCGCAGGAAAGGATGAGCACCCGCAGCGAAGGGTGCGAAACGATCACTCCGGTTGGTGACCTGGTGGGTGACCCTAAGTCCCTCATCCTCCAGTGCATAGCGGATAGCGATATCCAGGCTGAAGGGATAGCCCTGCGACTCGCTCAAGGTTGTCTCGAACACAACAGACGTGGGCGTCGTCTCGCCCGGTCGATAGACCGTGGAGGATAAAAGTCCATGGAGCGATGCGTCATGCTCAGGGTCGTTGACCGGCAAGCGAAGGGTCTGACCGTCGTGGGTCCATCGGCCCCCGGCCACCCGGTTCGGCCACGGAAGGAGCGTTCGGCCTGCAAAATAGGGAGCCTCTGTGAGTTCTGGATAGGACTGAACCAAGGGCTCGCCAGCAAGAGTGAGGTCTCGAAGCCCCGCGGCTAGGGGGTCAAGAGAGGCAATGAGGAGGCCGTGTGAGGTCTCCCTCTGGAGGGTGATGCAGGCTCTCTGATCAACAGCATCGGACACTCTCTAAGACTAGTGATGGGCGATAATGAAGGTCGTGCCGATTCGATCACATTCCACCCGTCTTTCCGATGGGCGCGAGCTGATCTATTTCGATGACGAGGACACCGCACTCGGCGAGACTCGCGCCATCGACCAGCGCATCCTCGATGCCAGACCAGAAACACCCGTGATGAGAATGGATGTTCTCACCGGAGACTGGGTATCGGTGGCTGCCACGAGGCAGAATCGAGCCTTCTTGCCGCCAAAAGAATTCGACCCCCTGGCCCCACAAACCGCGGATAACCCCAGCGAAATACCGGACAACTACGACGTTGCCGTGTTTGAGAATAAGTCTCCGTCGTTCGGTCCAGGACTCCCCGGAGCCCCGCTGAGCAATGTTGAGCGGGATGGTTTATATGGCCTCGGGTGGATGAAGGAGCAGCCAGCAATAGGGCGCTGCGAAGTGGTCTGTTTCAGCCCAGAGAGTGAAGGGTCGTTTGGGTCACTGTCAGAGACGAGGGCTCGGACCGTCATCGAAGCCTGGGCCCATCGCACCGAGGCACTGAGCCGGTTGCCGGGGATTGAGCAGGTCTTCATCTTTGAAAACCGCGGTGAGGAGATCGGGGTCACGCTTCCCCACCCTCACGGACAGATCTACGCATACCCGTTCGTTACACCACGGACCAGGCGCGTGCTGGGCGCTGTGGAGACCTTCGGGCCAGACTTTTTTGCCACGCTCCTGGCGAATGAGCAAACTAGTGAGCGGGTCATCGCGCGGACCGAGCATTTCACGGCCTTTGTTCCCTTCGCCGCCAGGTGGCCACTGGAGATTCACCTGCTCCCCCATCGCCACGTTCACGACCTCTCGGAGTTATCCGAGGAGGAGAAAGTCGACCTAGCTCCTCTCTACCTGAGTCTCGTTCGCTCGCTGGATGCCATCTATGACAGCCCCACCCCCTACATCGCGGCCTGGCATCAGGCACCCGTTCACCTGGGCAGAGACTCCATTCGCCTGATGCTCCAGATCACCTCCCCTCGCCGCCAAGCAGACAAACTCAAGTTCCTTGCCGGGTCAGAAGCAGCGATGGGGGCCTTCATCGCCGATGTGACACCCGAAGCACAGGCGGACTTGATTCGCTCGACCGGGCTGTTTCGCTGATGAGCAGGCAAAGAGCGGAGGAGAGCTTCCGGCACGTCTATGGGCAACCCTCAGACGGACAATGGTCAGCGCCAGGACGGGTCAACCTGATTGGCGAGCACACCGACTACAACGAAGGGTTCGTCCTTCCCTTCGCTATTCCGCAGCGCACCACGGTGTCTGTGGGTCGACGAATAGATACAACCATCCGTGTTCACAGTGCCGACCTCGGTGAGACCGTGGAGATGAGCCTGTCCGACCTAGCACCCGAGGTGCTAAGCGGGTGGTGGGGATACCCGCTAGGTGTTGCCTGGGCGCTTCTGGACGGTCACGCGGATCTCGATTCGTGCCAGGGGGTTGATATCGCGCTGGCGTCCGAGGTGCCATTGGGTGCCGGGCTTTCCTCCTCGGCGGCTCTCGAGTCCTCAGTAGCGCTTGCGCTCAACGAGCTCTGGGGTATCGGGCTCGACCGGGCTGAGCTGGCCCTCGTGGGCCAAAGAGCAGAGAACACGGCGGTGGGAGCGCAGACCGGAATTATGGACCAGATGGCCTCTGTGATGGG
>Ga0181577_10003894_pt1 | contig 11584 bp, 7 predicted proteins | sample 101ome_21_FD_132468 | JGI IMG/M metagenome (GOLD analysis project Ga0181577, IMG submission 132468) | Coastal salt marsh microbial communities from the Groves Creek Marsh, Skidaway Island, Georgia - 101413BT metaG (megahit assembly) | ecosystem: Environmental > Aquatic > Marine > Intertidal zone...
CCGGAGATGATCGTGACGTTCCCGGCGGATGAGCGCGTCGTCGCGATCGTGGACACCCTGGCGCGGTACGTCGCCGAGGACGGGCGGGCGTTCGAGCGCGCGGTGATGGACCGCGAGCGCGACAACGAGGACTTCGCGTTTTTGTTCGACCACGCGCGGCCGGAGCACGCGTACTACCGGTGGAGGGTGTTTTCTCTGGCGCAAGGCGATTCGCTGACGCGCTGGCGAACCGATCCGTTCGTGATGATCGAGGGTGGCCTGCGGTGGACGCCTCCCGACCCCGCGCTCCGACCGGACACGACCGCACCTCCCTCGATCGCGATCGCGGGTCTCCCCGCGGACGAGACGCGTCTCGGCGAGGCCGACGCGGAGGCGTTTGCGAATGCGCTCAGGTCCCTCACGATCAGCCGCGCCGACATCGAGGCGGGGATGCTCTTCGCCCTGGACCACGCGTCCGCGGCCCAGGACGTCGCGGAGATGCTGACGGAATCTCTGACGCTCGCGGAAACCCCTGTGGCGGCGAAAGTCGCGAGGCTGTTCCTCGTGTCCGACATTCTGCACAACAGCGGCGCCCCGGTGAAGCACGCGGCGGCGTACCGACGAGCGTTTCAGGACCACCTGCCTCGCGTCTTCGAGAGCCTACGCGGCACCTTGCGTGATATGAGCAGCCGCATCGCGCGCGAGGCGCTCAAGAAGCGCGTCGGCGCGGTGCTCGCCGCGTGGTCGGACTGGTTCCTGTTCCAGGACGAGTTCCTGCGAGGGCTCGAGGCGACGTTCGCGCTCGGCGCCGCGTCGGCGGCGGACGCCCTCCCGACGGAAGAAATCGAAAAACTCAGAGCAAAGTACGGCGCGATGCGCGAGGAGGATCTCGAGCGCGCGTGCCGCACTCGAGGCCTCGTCGCGGACGAGGGCCCGCAGGCGTGCGTGGAGAGACTCGTCGAGCTCGACGCGCACGAGCGAACCGAAACCACGCCCGCGAGCGCGAACCTTCACGGGGGGAAGGAGTAGACATCGTAGAAGCTCTCATGAATAGAAAAATCTCTCGGCGACTCTTGGCTGCCAGACGAAGGGTCTCCCTCGAACATCAGAACCGATCTCATTTATTCGCCCCGGCGCCGTACTTAGCGCCCGGGACGACTCCTTGCTCCTCGAACGCCTTCTCGTCCTCCGGCGGCAGGCCGGTGCCCGTGACCTCGTTCCCGACGGAGACCCAGTAGTCTCGAAGGTTGTTCTTCCGCGCGAAGATCTCGAGGTACTTCCCACCGGGCACCAGTTCCTCGATGAGCTCGTAAATCTCCGTCGGTTTCTGGCTCTGCCCTCGACGCTCGGCGAAGATGATGTCGCTCCCGACCGCCTTGTTCGACATACCCGGGGGCGACTTGCCGCGGCGGCCGACGAGGCACACCTCCTTGGCGTGCTGCAGGTAAAATCCGTGCGACTTTGCCATGCGACGGCTGTTGGTGACCTTCACCCACACCACCTCATCGACGAACTCGTAGCCCCACTTCTTGAACTGCTCAAGACACCACTGATACTTGGCGTTGATGACCCACACGAACAAGAAGCCGTTCTCCTGGAGAGAAGGCAAGGGCAGGTCCGCGATGTGCTGGTCCGTGAGCTGGCTGTATCCGAGAGAGACCCCGCGGGTCGGGTTGGCGGTGGCCAACTGCCAGGGCGGGTCCATCATGATGACGTCGAACTTGGTCGCGTTATAAATCTTGCTCCAGTCGTACGTCACGACGTTGGCGTGCACGGGGATGCACTGAGGCGGCACCATCCACTCGCGGGGGTCGATGTCGTCGACGTTGCCCTCGATGAGACCGTCGTTGGCAGCCTCGGCGTCCTCCGCGCCACGATCACCCGGCGCCGCGGCGCCACCCTCGGCGTCCCCCGCGACACCCGCAACGTTGTCGCCGCCTTCATCACCATCCACCTCGACGTCCTCCTCGAATTCGAACGTCGTCGGCCCCTTGTCGCTCCCCGCCTTCTCCAGATCTTTGATCGCGTCCCGGTACTTTCCCACCTGTTCTTTCAAGCGCTCGTCGCTGAGCTCGTTCCACTTGGCAATGAGAACCTCCTCGGAGGCGACGAGCTCATCGTCGAACGGGGCGGTCATCGCAGCCCCGGCGGAGGTTCGCTTCTTGCCGGCCATCTCGAGCGCGCGCGAGCGAGGTCCGAACACGAGCTTCGCGAACGCTTCCGCAGCAAAGACCCGAGCAGCTCCTCGGATGGTGTTTCGGGTTGGCACCCTCCTACGACTCCGTCCCCGAAGGTGAGATACAGGCGTGGAATCGAGCGAGTGCGCGCGTCAACGCTCAACTCTGCGTTCGATGTCCCGGTTGCGACGTCGAAACGTGGGATGCGCCGGCGTTTGACGAGGCGATCGTGCGAGTGAGCGGAGGTGATCTTAGGCACCCCACCGTGTTCTTTTGAACGCTGAGGATTGAAAATTCGAAAAGGCCGTCGGGGGAGTGCCAAGAAATCAAAAAGCCAGAAAATCAAAGCGCGCCTGCAGGTCGATCTGCAGCCGGCCTCGATCGCTCTCTCTGGGCGGGAAGGGTGTCGCCAAGGTGCGGAGATTCGCGCCGACCCACAATCTCGGGCGAGTCGAGCGGCGGCGTCTCGTTGCGTCTGGATATGGCGCGCTCTCGCTCTCGCTCGTCGAGTTCCTCTTCATCGTCCGAAAGCGATCGTCGGCGTCGGAAACCCTCGCGGCGACGCGAGGAGAGCCCCGACGGCGGCTCGGACGGCGGGGAGGGGAAGGGCGGCGGGGAAGATGGGGGCGCGAGGGGAAGCCCCCCCCGCGGGGGAGACGAGTCGAGACGCGGGCGGGATCGGAGTAGGGATGCACGATCGCGCCGGGGAGATGTTGACGGAGATTGGCGACGGGGTCGCGACCGCGACGGAGGCGGCGGTGGTCGGATGGACCTCCGCGACGGCATCGGGGACGGAGATCGGCCACCGCCCCCGCCAAGGGAGCGAAAACCGCTCTCAGCAGGGAAGGCGGGCGGGGCGTACATTCCTCCCTTCAAACTGGCTCAGATGATGGCGGAGCAGACGGATAAGACGGGGCCCGAGTACCAGCGCATGACATGGGACGCGCTGAAGAAGTCCATCAACGGGCTCGTGAACAAGGTGAACGCCAGCAACATCAAGAACATCCTCCCTGAGCTCTTCTCGGAGAACATGATTCGCGGCCGCGGTCTCTTCGCGCGTTCGGTGATGAAGTCGCAGATGGCCTCCCCTCACTTCTCAGCGATCTTCGCCGCCCTCGTCGCGGTGGTGAACACGAAGTTCCCAGAGCTTGGCGAGCTCGTGCTGAAGCGCATCGTTTTGCAGTTCCGCCGCGCGTTCAAGAGGAACGACAAGCCCGTGTGCGTCGCGGCGACGAAGTTCCTGGCGCACCTCATCAATCAGCAGGTCGTGCACGAGCTCATCGCTCTGGAGCTTCTCACCGTTCTGCTGTCCTCGCCGACGAACGACAGCGTCGAGGTGGCGATCGAATTCGTGAAGGAGTGCGGATACACGCTGAACGAGCTTACCCCGCAAGGTCTGCACGGCATCTTCGAGCGCTTTCGAGGCATCTTGCACGTGGGCGAGATCGACAAGCGCGTGCTATTCATGTTCGAGGGCTTGCTTGCCGCGAGGAAGGCGGGGTTCGAGGGGAAAAAGGGCGTGCCGGAGGAGCTGGACCTCGTGGAAGAGGAGGATCAGATCGTGCACGAGCTCTCGCTGGACGATGATCTGCAGGCGGAGGCTGCCTTGGATGTGTTCAAAGTCGACCCGGAGTACGAGGAGAGCGAGCGGAAGTACGCCGAGATCAAAAAGGAAATCTTGGGCGAATCCTCCTCGGACGAGGATTCCGACGCCAGCGACGGGAGCAGCGACGAGAGCGACGAGGAGGAGGCGGCGGCGCACCAGATCGTGCAGCAGCAGCAGATCGAGGATCAGACGGAGACAAACCTGGTAAATCTGCGCCGTACCATCTATCTGACAATCATGTCGTCGCTGGACTTCGAGGAGGCGGGGCATAAATTGATGAAGATTCGTCTGCAGCCCGGACAAGAGGTGGAGATCTGCACGATGCTGACCGAGTGCTGCTCGCAGGAGCGCACGTACCTGAGATATTACGGCCTGCTCGCGCAACGGTTCTGCTTCATCGACAAGGCGTACGCGCAGCTATTCGATGAGGTGTTCATGAAGCAGTACTCCACAATTCACCGCCTGGAGACGAACAAGTTGCGCAACGTGGCGAAGTTCTTCGCGCACTTGCTCTCGACGGATGCTATCTCGTGGACGTGCATGGCATATCTGCAAATCACGGAGGAGGCGACGACGTCGTCCTCTCGCATCTTCATCAAGATTCTCTTCCAGGAGCTCTCCGAGTCCTTCGGTCTACGCAAGCTGAACGAACGGTTGAATGATCCGAACATGGCGGAATACTTCCAGGGCATCATGCCTCGCGACACGCCGAAGAACACGAGGTTCGCCATCAACTTCTTCACGTCCATCGGTTTGGGCGGGTTGACGGACGAGCTGCGCGAGCACCTGAAGAATATGCCGAAGATGATCATGCAAGCGAAAGCTGCAGAAGTGAGCGACAGCGACAGCGACTCCAGCAGCTCGAGCTCGAGCAGCTCGAGCAGCAGCTCGAGTAGTAGTTCAGGTAGCTCGTCGTCCAGCTCGAGCAGTTCGAGCTCAAGCAGCAGCTCGAGTAGCTCCAGCTCGTCGGACAGTAGACCGCGAAAAAAGAAACGCCGGAAGTGATTGTTTGAGTATCACAATAGAGCATAGGTACTATTCGCGACTAAGAGCTATCATACATCATGATTAGGCTACAGCAGGACATCCGACCGCGGCACACGTTTAGCGCCCTGCAAGAAATCGGCGGCTTTTCCAGTCTGCCCCCCTCGCACGCCCCCGTCAACAAGCGTCCACGGGTCGACTCTTTCGGGAGGACTTCTCGAAAGATTCACCCCAGCCTCAAGTCTGGCACGAACCGCCGGACGCATCCCAACCAAGTCCGGGGGAAGCGTAAAGGAGAGGGCAGGAACGGGTCTGACGAACCCATGCCAAGGCGGTGCATGTCCTCCAATGCAAACGCAGAACAACACGATGAGGCTGTCCGCGGCTTCGGAAATCCCGGGAAGGCACAAAAGTTTGAGCAAAACTGCACAAAGCTCTTGGCGGAAAAATTTGTTTCCGAGGACAAAACCCAAGAGCGGCAACAGTAGCTTTAGATTTTTCGACACGGACGCACGCAAATTTTCCTGCTTCGCGAACGCGGCACACAAGCTGTCGAGCTGCGAGAGGCAGTCCCCGATCGTGGGACCGACGTGAGATGAAAGTGCGGAACCACCGAATGATAACAGACAGAGGGAGAGGGACCCATCATCACCATCGTAGCCATCCGGAACGCGAAGTTTCTCGAGCAAAACACTCGCAAGCTTCACGTCGAGATAAACCACCACCTCAGCGAGCAGCACGATGTCAGAAGTGCGAGCAGCAGCACAAAAAATAATGTTCGAAAGAGACTCTCGCGCGGAGAGAAGCGCAGCGTCTTTCGTGTCGGAAACCAGCTTAGGATCTCGCGCGCGCGCATCAGAATGCAACATCTCGCACAATATTTTAAGCTCTGCGCACTGAAAAGATAGCCGAGAAACGCTCAATGCGCAAAGAATCTCACGTGAACGATCAATAGGATTCAGCAGGGGATCCAAATGTGCTGAATCATTCAACGCCCGCAACATGATCTGCGTAATTCTTTCAGCAGAAATATTTCCAAGGTGCACAGAGCCAGAAGCCTTCACAAGAGAGAGGAGTGAAGGCACGCCACGAAGAGCCTCAGCGATCGACTCCCGCCCGAAAACACTCTGAAGAAGCAAGAAAGATACTGCATGTTAGTTATTTATGCGAACTCGAGTCGCATTGGAACTATTTATATTGGGAACATTACCTTTAACACGTTCGCAGGAGATGTCGGTTGGCCTTGACGATCAGAACAACTAGCACCCAAGAATGACACGACGACAGGAATCATCGCTTCGACGATAACAGACGCAGGAAGCGCCGTAATCGCGGATTCCAACATCAGAAATTCAGATTCTGATATCACAGGGTCCTTCAAAGCCGAAGTTTTGCATCCAAAAAGTAGTAGCAACCAAAGGAAACGCACTTCTTCCGTTGCATTGTCTGATGCGAGCATGCTAAGTGCACGAACTAGCGGCAAGTGACATCCCGCTACGAGTCGCAATATCAGCGCCACCGATTTTAATGTTGACGCCTTGTCGATGGCAACATCCGATCGAATGATTTCGTTGCAATGCTCAATTATTTTTTGAATGTTTGTTGCGGAATCAATCGGTATGCTGGCGTCGGTCGACTTAACTAGCTCAGCGACGCGGGGATTGGTTCCCGAGATATCGCCATGCATGCTCGAATCTTTATCGATGTCCGCCGGAGTCGAGCAAGAAAGCCAAGACAGCTGTTTCAGAATTGTTTGCCGATGAGTACCATTTTCTTTCGGCAACAGCTTCAAGAATTCAGCCAGCGGATCGACAAATCCCAGCTTGTAAAGCAGTCCTGTTGCAGAAGTCTCCACTTTTCCGCTCACTGTTTTTGCCGCTGCCGAGGAGAACTGATTTGCGAGCTCCAATCGTATGAAAGGGTGTCGCGCACGATCATTCCGCAGAAGGGATTCAATTCCACCCTCATTTTCCTTTGCGAGAGCTTCGTCCACGAGACTCTTGACTTCTTCTCGTATGGCGTTTACTTCAAGAGTTGTATTCGTTTTCTCTGCCAGCGATATGTTGCGCTGAGCGCACTCCAGGAGGGCAACGCAAGTGTTGCGAATCCTTTTCTGATTCGGGTCGTTAATACAGCTTTTCTCGTGCGGCATATATCTTAGAATCAGCGCCGCGTAGAAGCTTGTTCGATTCAAGGCGTCATCGGATTCCATGGTACCATTCGCAATGAGATGAAGCAACATGCTGTCAAAACTTGTGACGTCGTCCCGAACCAGAATATGGAACAGCTCGGAGCGTTGCGCGAAATACTTGGAATCCACTTCCATACCACCGTGCACTTCATCGAACCAACCGAACATTGCCGTCTCAACTCTATTCGGCGACATATTTCGCTTCCTCTTTGCAGGGACATTACTACTTTCATCGTCCAGCTTTAACGCGCGTTTAAACCTTCTCAGGAGAGCACTTCCCGCTCTTTGACGTCGCGTTGACGGTGGACCTGTAGCGTTCGCGCCCGTCGCCCACTCACAAACCTTAAACACCAGATGATGGAGAGCGTCATCCTGTTCCTTCGAGGACGATTTCAGCGCTTGACAGGTCGTGATGAACGTTTCTATGTTGGCATGGTCACCGCCGAGCATGCGGTCGAGAAGTAAATGGACATCCAGGGATCTGCGGGATATCTGTGGCGGCGCCACCACTCTCCTCAGGGATTCGACCCGGTTCAGTACTGCATCTAAATCCGCTGCAAGCGAAACAGATATGTGCACATCCGGGTACCTACCCCGTATCTCATGAATTGTTGGTATGCTGATCTCATTGGTGACAAACGCGTCTGGGGCTGCGACGAGAAGGCCCTGCATCATCTCCAGGATGGTGGCAACGGAGCTGTTGTCGAGCACCAGATTCCTCACCGAGCCAGAGGTGGAGAAAGCTCCCTCTCGTCGTAAGGCGCTGATGCACACATTCGCGAGCCTGCACGTCAAGCTGTGTTTTCTCGTCGCAAAGGGAACAAGGAGAGATAGGAGGGGCAGGAGCTTGCAAACCACCGCGGCGACGCAATGCACCCCAAACGTCTCCCGAGCCTTCTCTGTCATTGCGATGGACGCCATCAGGAACATTTCTTGGTCAAGTATACCCGCAGATATGCTCCACCTCACCAGCGCGACAACATACTCCCACTTCGACCGCGATGCATCTTCTCGACTGCGAAGCGCGTCGCGTGTAGATGCCTCGTCCCTCGGTTTCGCGTTGGCAAACGTCTGATGCAGCAACTCGCTGACGTACTGACAAACATCGTTGGTCCACACCGTCGTTCGTTCCGCGGAGGCTTTCGAACGGTTTAGAAAAATAATCTTGATGAGCCAAAACGCGCGCGGAAGCGTGATCTCGTGCTGGATAAGCGCTTCGAACAGCTTTGCCTGTCGCAAGCCATGAGGCACGCTCCTCTCAAGTTCATGTAGGGGCTGACTCCTCAAGGCCTCCATGAACACTTGGATCCCATCCCCTTTCGTGTGGACGAGCTCGGGGACCACCGAAGTGCTCAACTTATCTCCTCCGACAAGTGGGGTGTGGTATTCATCTCTCGGGCGGCTCCCAGTCGGACGGTTGCGCAGCATCGCGCGCGCCCGCAACTCCACGCGTTCCCGAAACTCAATCATGTGCCCACTTTCCCACCTCTCGTCCCCGACGGTGCTCAGCGTCGTCTCCGCCTGCTCAGCATGGTTTCCGAGCCTCCTGCAGACGTCCATGAATCCGTCTGCGATCTGTTTCGGATCCATCGTCGCCGATCCCGCCGTTGTCGCCGTCCGAGCGAAGGGGGCGTGACCCCGACTGTCGTGAGGAGTTGCCGTGAGACGGAGTTGCGAGGAGGGGCTTTGCATTTGTTTGATTTTTTTTTTCGGGCCCTCGAAGTTTTCTCCAGCGACTCGTCGAACAAATGTGTTCGGACTGGCCGAAATGCCCCGCCGCTCCCCGGCTGACGAATTTTCGGTCGTTATTTTCTTCCCCGGCGCACTTCGGTCGGCACGCCCGAAATGGGCGAGGCGCAAGGGCGCGCTGACCGCCGTCTCTCAGATGGTGGGAAAAGTAGCGTGGCGAGCGGATCGCTCGTCGCACTCTTGGTGTGTGCTATGCTTCTCGTGGTGCTCTCTGGGGCTCTTACCCCCGCCGTGGACGTCTCAACCCTCACAGGTCCTGAGCGAGACGACCTCCGGGCGCGTAATCTGAAGTCGTCGATCTCCGCGGTGTGCGCGGCGTATCTGTTGTACTCCACGTTGCAGGGCCCCGATACGCACATGTCCCGACCGCATCCTGCGATTTGGAAGGTCATGCACGGGCTTTTCGTGCTGTATATGCTCTTTCTCGTGTTTCTCCTTTGTCAGGAGACGGATGACGCGCGAGGGGCGCTCAAATTTCTATCCCCCGACCTCGGCGTGGAGCTTCCCGAGCGGTCATACGGCGAAGACTGTCGCATCTACACGCCGGAGGACCCGACGTCGAATTTCAGGGTGCTGCGCGATACGGTGTTCGACGAATTCTTCGTCGGCCACATCTTAGGGTGGTACGGGAAGGCGATCGCGCTGAGGAGTCTTCCGCTGCTTTGGGCGTACTCCGTGTCGTTCGAGCTGTGCGAGTTGACGTTTCAGCACTGGTTGAAAAACTTTAACGAGTGCTGGTGGGACTCCTGGATACTGGACGTGGCGCTGTGTAACTTCGTCGGCATACACCTCGGGATGCTGACGGTGCGCTACTTCGAGGGCAGGACGTACGATTGGATGGGAACGACGCGGACGAAGGGTCTGTCTCGCACCGTGCGACGCAGCATCGAGCAGTTCACGCCGAAGACTTGGGACTCATACATATGGAACCCGACATCGAGCCCACTTCGTTTCGTGCAGTGCGCGTTCATCGTCGCGGTGTGCCTCATCTTCGAGCTGAACGCCTTCTTCCTGAAGTATGTGCTCTGGATCCCGCCCCCGCACGTGTTGAATCACGTGCGGCTGGCGTTGTGGTTTGGCATCGCCAACATAGCCACGCGAGAGTACTATGTCTTTATCACGTCAGAGGAGGGCATGCACTTGACAAAGATGGGCGCGAACGCGTGGCTGGTCATCGCCGTCGCGCTAGTCGAGATCATGTTCGTCGTAAAGCACGGGAGGGGGATGTTTGATGCACCGTGGCCGCGGCGTGTGCAATTTTTTTGGGGCACCTTCCTCGCTGTCACGGCGGCGTGGTTACTTCGCTGGCATGCAAAGACGAGGGCGAAGCGCAAGAAGAGCGTTTAAGATTAAGGTTAATTACCTCCCACGCGTAATGCTATTACTATCAATATCTAATACCATAGCTCTCTATCACGAGGCTGCTTCGTCTGCCTAAAGCCGCGATGTCGGCTTGGACAACGCTTTCATCGTGCCGTGCGAGCCCTGTTTCTTTCGAACCACCACCCCTTTGTGCCCGACAACTACGCTTCTCGGCGGTAAATCGTGCAATATCGATGCGCTCGCTCCGATTTTCGAATCATGCCCGATGGTGATGTTCCCCAGGACGGACGCGTGCGCGCCGACCGACACTCTCTTCTGCAGCTTTGGATGCCTATCCCCGGCCACTTTTCCTGTGCCTCCGAGAGTGACGCCGTGGAAAAGACTGCAATCGTCGTCCACGACGGCCGTTTCCCCGACGACGATCCCGGTCGCATGATCGATCATGATTCCCCGCCCGAACTTCGCCCCGGGATGAAGGTCCATGCCGAACGTCTCGGATATGTTCGACTGCACCGTGCACGCGAGGAGCGCCCTCCCGTGGCCCCACAGCCAGTGGGACACCCTCTGTGACTGCAGCCCCTGGAAACCTTTGTAGAAGAGGAAGGCGTGCACGTACGACGGACACGCCGGGTCACGTTCCTTAATTGCCTCCAGGTCCGCACGCGCAGCGGCAGCGATAGAACCCGTGCCCGGTGCTCGCGTCTTTCCTTTCTCCACCGGGTTCGCAGCCTCTTCTTCCGCAGACGAGGTGATGGCATCGATGATGAGATCGTTCCACTGCGACGCGAGGATAGTTGAAGTGGCGAGCTTCGTGGCGATGAGGAACGCCAAGGATCTCTCGAAAGAGGGTTGGTTCAAGATCTTGGAGTACAGGAAACCTCCGAGGAGAGGCTCCTTCTCGGCCAGCTCTTGCGCCCCCTGTTTGTGACGTCGGGTGGGTGTCAGAACGGCCGGGAGTTTCGGGGGGAGGGGCGACGGGAGCGAAAATTGAGTTGAAATCACGGGACGCTTCGAAGCGTACCTTGCGCAGCGAGTCCCAGAGAGGATCCCTGGACACCAAATCCATGGCTCGAGCTCGAACCGCGTCAGACGAGGAGCACGCTCGTCGACGTCTTCAGCATCAAGAATGCGCTGTCACGTCGCGCGAACGAGTGAACGTTCGGAAGGGTTACGAAACCGGGGCACATATTTCCCGACACGGATCAGGCCGACCCGGGAATGGAAACGTCACGCGGCGATTCGTCTGCGACGTGGAACGAACGCACTATTTTTGGTCGCGCGAAAGCCTCCCCCGGAGGACGCAGACATGGTGCTTCGCAGTAGGGAGGGCTTGCCGCCAATTCAAGGTGTTTATGGAAGAGCTTTGGTGAGCGCGCACGGCATTTGCGTCTCGCCATGACGTCTCTTCGCGCGTTCGTTCGACACGGGGACTCATCTTTCAGACGTTTTTTTCTCACATCTGACGCTCCTTTCCAGCCTCTGAAGCCGAGACCGCAGAGATCTCCTATATCCACGTTAACACACGCGGCATGTGAAGGCGTTCGTGCACACGAGTGCGATTCTCGCCAAATCTCG
>Ga0181577_10003903_pt1 | contig 11565 bp, 5 predicted proteins | sample 101ome_21_FD_132468 | JGI IMG/M metagenome (GOLD analysis project Ga0181577, IMG submission 132468) | Coastal salt marsh microbial communities from the Groves Creek Marsh, Skidaway Island, Georgia - 101413BT metaG (megahit assembly) | ecosystem: Environmental > Aquatic > Marine > Intertidal zone...
CAGACAAAATCTGGACATAACGCCTGAGTACGCCACCTACACCGAGTGCAAGACCGTATGAAGGCAGTCATCTAGGGACCTCATCGCAGTAAGACAACTCAACCTTCTGACGGGCAGCATTTGTCCTCGCTCAGTAGAAACCCCAGCCCACCAGACACCGACGCAAAAAAAAGCGGCCCGGAGGCCGCTTCGAAAAGTTGTTGGGACCTTATCGCAAAGAGCCCTCAATGATCCAGCCTTCCCACCAGCCAGTGGCTGCGTCAGGATCCACCGCACCGATGTAATCAGTTTGGTCGAACTCAAAGCCATCGTCGGCGCCATTGGCCGATTCTATCGGACTGGACAGGGTGGCTGCATCAGCGCCCTCGATGGCGTAGGTAGCACTTACCGTGGCGCTTAAATCGTCGCCCACTTCACCCAATTCGGCGTCAGCTGCTCGCTTATCGTAGAAATTACCCTCACCACAGTTACCACGCGTATCCTGCAGGGTCACGTCTGACTCAACGATAGTGCCTGCACCATCGATATCGGCATCATCGATACGGATACAGCCCGTATCCCAGCCCGCAAGGTATGTGTTATGGACTTGAGCCGTCAGTGCACCACGCAAGCGCATGCCGGGCTGCTGTCCTTTAGAGTGGTCCGCATTGTTGTTAACTGCACCCCCCTCGACGTGCAAGTTGGCCAACACACCAAAGGTCTGAGGTACGTACTCGTCATCTGATGAGTTCGCTTCAACACCGCGCGGATCGTTAGAGCCTGAGGGCGCCTCGTTGTTCGATTTCTGGATGATGGCGTACTGAACATTGATAACAGCGCCTTCATCAAAGTCGATGTCATCATCGTCGTTGCCGGTCAGCACAAGGTGGGTTGCACTCACGTTACCACCAAACCACTCAACACCGTCGTCCAAGTTAGCGTGGACCTGGATGTAGTCAAGGCTGGTGCCGTAGCCCACACCTTGCAGTGTTAAACCATTCACTTCGTTGTTGGGGCCAGCCACAAGACCACCACCAGCAATGCGCACATATTTGAGCGAACCACTGTTATCAGCGGGATTGTTACCGCCGAAGATGGAGTTGACATCTGCGCCACCCTCGCCCTGAACGTTACACCAAGCTTCACCGTCTACCCAGCACTGCCCAGTATTACCCGCGCCGTATTGAGGCGCGAAACCCGCCAAAATGACACCGCCCCACTGGCCATAGGTATCCAGATCATCTCCCAGAGGCTTAAAGGTGATGGGCCGTGCCGCGGTGCCGACCGCGTTGAGCTTTGAGCCCCGCGTTACCAATAAAGTGCCTGCGCTATCGGCAGAAACGGTCGTGCCGGGTCGAATGGTCAACGTGACGCCCTCTGCAATGATGTCGTCCATCTGTGACTGAGAGGTAATCTCTTGGTTGCCACGACCCACTCGAACCGGACCACTGAGAACCCAGTTGACGCTGGCTCCTAGAACATAATCCTGGTCAATGGTGCCCGAGATAGTGGCAGTGTTAGAGGCTTCGTCATAGTCCACAAAGTCTGCCGCAACAAATGCGTCATTGTTTGCAGATACCGTGCCTTCAAGTGCGAAGTCTTCCCACCAGCCACTAGCTGCAGCGGGATCTACCGCGCCAATGTAGTCGGTCTGATCAAAAACGAAGCCCGACCCGGTATTGACTGCTTCAATGGTAGTGTCACCCACATCGGCAAAGGCCTCATTGATGGCCATGGTTGAAGACAATGTGAATACATCAGCAAAGACGTTGCTGGCCGAGTCGGCGTCACGCTTGTCGTAGATACCATCGCGGCAATCATTCGCCGAGTTCACCAGGGTGACATTGGAATCTACCTGGGATCCATCAGAGAGTTTTGCATCATCGATTCGAATACAACCGGTATCGAAGTTATTCACTGCTGTGTTGTAAATCGAGGCAGTCAATGCACCGCGTAATCGCATACCGGGCTGTGTACCTTTGGAGTGATCCGCGTTGTTGTTGACGGCGCCGCCCAAAACCAAAATATTCGCTAGGGCAGCATTAGTCTGAGGCGCGTACTCATCATCAGAACTGTTAGCTTCGATACCGCGAGGATCATTCGAACCTTGAGGAGCAGGATTGTTCGATTTCTGGATAATGGCGTACTGAATATTGCCCTGATAACCCTCATCAAAATCGATGTCATCGTCATCGTTACCGGTCAATACGGCGTGGGTCAAATCAACGGTGCCACCAAACCACTCGATACCATCATCAAGGTTATCGTGCACTTGAACGTGCGAAATCTGTGTGCCGTATCCCACACCCTGAAGCGTTAGGCCGTTGATCTCGTTGTTGGGGCCCGCAATCTTACCGCCTTCAGCAATACGCACGTACTTGAACACACCACTGTTATCGTCAGCCACGTCGCCACCGAAGATCGAGTTGACGTCGGCGCCACCCTCACCGGTGACATTGCACCACTCCTCGCCGTCGGCGAAACAAGCTCCGGTATTACCGGCTCCATACTGCGGTGCAAAGCCCGCAATAATCACGCCGCCCCACTCACCAAGACCCGAATAATCTGAATCAAGGCTGCTGAACGTAATAGGCGCTGCCGCCGTACCTTCTGCCATGATTTTCGAGCCGCGGGTGACATACAAGGTACCGTCATCGAAAGCCTTGATATTGGTGCCTGGTTCAATGGTCAGCGTTACCCCAGCGTCACGAATTTCCTGCATCTGTGCTGCTGAGGTAATTTCAACGTTGCCCGCACCGACCAAAACAGGGCCATCAAGACGCCATTCTACGGAGCTCACAAGCGTGTAGTCCTGGTCAACCGAGCCGCTTAACGTACCTTCGCAACTGTCATTAATGCTAACAAAAGAAGCTGTGATATCCGCATCCGAACAATCCGCCGGAGGCGCAGGTTCTGGATCCGTGGTCGTCCCACCACCATCCGCAGGCGGATTGGTGATTGTGTCGCCGTTGTTATTAGTGACTTCTTGGTTGATGGTTACCTGATCCCCGCTGTCGTCACTACAACCTGCAAGGACACCCATTGCCAGAAGCAGGGCTACGCTCAGTTTACTCGGGTTCATATGGACTCCGTTGTGTGGTTTTTAACTCGGTTTATTCACTCAGAAATGACTAGGAAGCCTTACCTGAATTCATACTTAAGCTTTAACATCAAGCTAATGCCGTTTTCCCAAGACTCGATACTGCGAGCGTTTTGAGAAAACTCGACTTTGTCGTTTAACAAATTCTTCACCTGGAATGACAGGCCAAGCGCCTCGGTAAATTGCTTCTCGTAACTGAGATCCAATAGCACCCTACCCACTTCAATCTCGGGGCCGGTAGCCGCACCACGGGCGATACGGAAAATGCGATCGTCAAAATAATTTACGAGTAAGGTGAACTTCTGCTCGGTGGGATAGTGGTCTACGCCCAACTGGATATTAGCGAGGTACTCTGACTGCCCCTGCAGCTGCCGGCCGTTAGAGCCTTCACCCTCAAGTCGACGCGAGTAGTCTCCCAGTTCTACCGAGGAATCAATGTACGAAACGTTGCCTGACAGGAACGCCAGCCAGTCACCGTTATCAATAAGATCGACACTACCCTCGAGCTCTACGCCGGTGAGCTCGGCAGACTTCTGATTCCTAAAGGTAATGCCCTGAGCAGCTGAGCCGGATGCATCCGGTAGAGCCTGCTCGATGGGATTCAAAATATCTTTGTAAAAAACCGAGAGAGTGACGCTACTAGTATCGCTGAAATAATATTCGATTCGAGCGTCGATGTTGTCGATCTCTGTTGCGATCAAATTCGGATTGCCGAAAACCGGATCGTCTGTGACCGGATTAAAAGACGTTGCCTCGGTTCGCTCTATTAGGCCGGGATACGAAACGGTTTTGCTGTAGGCCAAACGGAGCTGCCACTCATCGGCTGGCCGCCATGTAATATTGGCCGCCGGGTAGAAATCATCAACCTTGAGCTGACTCGCATCGGTCACTGAATTAGGGTACGCGATCTCCTGGGTGAACTCTTCATAGCGGGCACCCAGCAAGAAACTCAGGCTATCGCCCCATTCGGTATTGAGGCTCAGATAATAGCTAATTGTTTCCTCAGCCGAATCATACGAATCTGTGGGTGATGTACTCGGACGAATACGAAAAGCATCTATTGCCATATTGGCGTATGAAAAGACTTCCGTTTCCAGGTCGCGACTTAAGTCTACCGGAACATCGCCCACCCATTTCCCGCGACCGATCGAGAACCGATACTGGGTAACGTCACGGTTTTTATCACTGTACAGCGCTCCAACTTTGAGATCACTGTAGAGCGCTCCAGACCACTCGATAGGAAAGGTCCAGTCCACGTAAGTATCAGCACTTTGTTCAGTAAGCTCAAACCAACGGCGCTCAAATGAGCTGAAAGAGAGGTTACCGTTGTAGTATTCGTAGGTGCGGCGATCGGGCTGATCCACATCGGTCTGAGAATAGGCCACACCGAAATCAAGTAACCCACCAAAGACTTCAGACTTTTGATTTAACGACAACGAGGCGAACTGACGCTCCTCAAAATCAAGGATAGTGCGGTCGCGGTCGATATCTTCGTTGGTGTCAAAGTAAACATCGCGGCGTGTGGTAATACCGGTACTTCGTAACACCGTACCGCGTAGCAGTACCTCGTTTTCCTCGCCCCACTCGTAACCCATGACCCCGTAACCACTGGTCTGAATGGTTTCCTGGGCGCGCTCGTAGGCACCTTGTGCACCGATTGGATCAGTGAGTACGGCGTTATTACGGTTAGTATTTTCGTAGCTGTAGTTACCCGCAAGGTAATAGCCCCACTCGCCATCACCCGTAGGCAGGCGGTCACCAATATTGAGGGACAGGCTGCCCGAGGGCACTGCCTTTTTGAGCCGCGTGTTGTAGTCGTCCTCAAAAGCTACACCCACACCAGCAGCGATGATTTGGTCAACGCACAGATTTTTGGGGATGCCGGGATCACAAACGGTTAATCGAGTGCCCCCTTCGGTCACATCCACTACCCAATCCAATAAATCACGACGACCGTCGTCATAGCCTAGTGCGTCCCCATTCGACCCTTGGTGATGAATAACATCTTCACCGGTCACGTCCGAGATATAGCCAACCCCGGTCGAAACACCGATGGCAAACTCGTCGGGTAAACCCTTGGTCTTTATCTTGATACTGCCGCCCGTGGTGGAAGCCAGTTGGTCAGGCGTGAACGCCTTGGTGATCTCGATGCCACCCAAAATATTGGTTGGAAATAGATCAAGTTGAATGTCTCGCCGTGACGGGTCAGTCGAGGGCATCAACAAACCGTTTAGGTTGGTCGAAATATAGCGCCCGTCTAGACCTCGAACCGTGGCGTATTTACTGTCCTGTATTGAAACGCCCGACACTCGCACCAGCGCAGCAGCGACGTCGCTGTCTCCAAAACGCTCCAGCATTTCAACATCGATAGCATTGATGATCGACGTGGCATAGCGCTGAAGATCAGCAGCGTTTTCCTGTGCCTTGAACACCCCCATGACCACGACTTCCTCCATGGCCAAGCTAGGACCTTCCATCTCCACCAAAGCTTGCTGCTCTTGTGGCGCTAGTGACACAGAATTAGTGACGCCCAGCCCAGCTAAAGCGCGAAACTCGGGGGTTCGTGCCGGCTTGTAGCCCTCGGCTGAGATAGACAGTGAATACGTACCGCGTGGCACCTCTAACTGGTAGATGCCATCAATGCCTGTGATATCCACTTTACCACCCGCGGCTACGCGTGCTGCACTAACAGGCTCACCGCTCTGATCGCGCACTACACCGGTCAGCACAGCAGGTTCGCCTTGCTCGCCCAAGGCAAACATGTTGAGGCTTACCAAGGGGCCACCCTCGGCTGAGGTGAAAGTCACCGAGAGCTCTACCGTATCACCATCGGCGACACTGATAGCTACCGGAAAGGCCTGACGACCACCTTTTTCCAGAATCAAGACGGTGTGGTCACCGGCCTCGATTAGCGCGTCGAGACCGCCAGTTGCGCCAGTGGCGCCTAGCGAAATGTCGTCGAGCTTAATCTCTGCGCCCTTCAGCGGGGCCTCGTCGAAGAAGAGCTGAACATAAAGCTCTTCTGCACTGACGGGTGTTGCAAGCAACACACAAATCAAAAGACCACTGAATCGTTTAAAAATCATATAACGCTGCGCCTGACGAATGGGAAATGAGCAGATATCCAATGGGAGCGGAGTCTGACGCAGAGAAATGACAGGTTTGTGGAAGGTTTGTTAACTTTTTATGACACGTCATTAGCAAGACTTGGGCGAACTGTCCGGGTCAGTCCTCGCAGAGGCGATTTGAGGGGCTGACCGCAGATGTAACGCCACGCCCGAGCTAATGGCCTGCTGTCCAGACGGCATCAAAATTGATCAGTCGATCAATCCTTACAGACTTGCGCGCGCAGTGGGCAGTGCACGAAGAGCCTAGCTAACACGTTCAATATTTGAGGTGTACCGTTGCCATTGACAGCTCAGGAGCTCTCCGCGGCCACATTTCCGGGCCGTTTCGTGTGCCGCCCTATTACGCGTTGGGTGTAGCCAAGATAACGCTCAACAGTGCCAGCCAAGCCTCTAATGTTGGTGCTGTTGTCAATGGGTAGTCTCTAACCCCTCCGACACAGCGGAAGGCATCACCGCACATATAAGCGTCTTCGTAACGAATGTGGCGAACAAGCATCGCTGCCAGTGCCTCTGCAGAAGAAGCAGATGACAGCAACCCTTCAGCGAGTTCTGTCGTGGATAAATGGGTATCAATGAGCGCAGGTTGGGGAGCATATTGCCAAGGCCAAGCTCCGACTAATGCCAAGGCCCGTTTTTCATGGGCTTGATAGGTAAAACTGCTATTAACTGTGCAGGACTCGGCAAGGGCAGAATTCGATAGTCGGCGCCCATCAAGAACACATCGCTCAAAGGGCGACAGCGGGTAGCGATAGGCGCTCTGGTCTAAATATTCTGCCAATAATGTTGCCGTAGAGTGGTACTCAGGCGAAAACTCATTACCCAGTAATGCCAATAATGCCGTTGATGCCCAGCGACGCTTACGGTTGTCTTCGCAGCTCGCGCTGGTGCAGTTCGGCGTAGACTTTGATTCAAAAGCAGTTTGAATATAGCGATTCAGTCGGCTTAGATCTTCTTGAAACTGAAAATAGCTGACCAAATCCAAGCGCCGCAATGTGCCGCTGGCTAGTGCCACTTGAGACAAAGCCAACATATCCGTAGTTACGTCTAACGTCCCAGTTAAGGTTTGATAGTTTGCGATGTAGCCGTCTACGCCCTCACGATTTTCATTCAGCCACATAGCCATCGAACTGAGATGCTCGGCTCGCACTTGCTCAATAACTTCCACCAGTGGTCCAGAGCTAAACGAATCAGTGGCCGCGTCCAACGCTGTGCCGACAACAGTTTGCACGACACCGTTGGCATCGCGCGCCAATTGCAAAGCTGGCGCGCTGAACAACTGCGCCCTCTCAGGATCGAGACGCTGCCTTTGCGTCTCCAGCTTACGCAGTAATTGATTGAAATCTCGACCTTCCTCCAGCGGCAAACTAGGTGGGAGCAGCTCAAGCAGCTGATCATCTAACAACACACCAAAAGCCTCGATACCGAGTTGCTCAGCACGAGGTTTATGACGGTCAGTCAAATTCACTATGCTCAGGCGAGGGCGCAGCCGCCGCTTATCTTTCAGATTTCGCATTGCGTTACTTGTAGCTGCAACGGCCGCCTCTTCCAGAGTGGTAGTCGCGATGGCATAACCGCGCCCTAGCCGAACACCCCCGCGCCACAATGCAATCTGAATCGCCCAGTGATTTGCTTCTACTGCCAGCTCCCCACTAAGGGACGGCGGCGCAGCAGGATAAGCATTAATGACGCTTTCGACCGAGCGCATGATGGCATCGCGCTGAGAGGTATTAAGTTGCGCCATCCCCGCCGCATCCGCGTCAACAGTGCCACCCTCACAGGCTGCCAAGAATAGCGAGAGGATTACGATTGTAAGGTGCTTCATATAATTTAATGTCCCTCTTTTGCAGTGGGCACTGCAGCGTGAAAGGTCGAGCTGGCGAAACCTACTCTCACCCAAGCCTCCCGTAAAGAGTGAAACGGCTGTCGCCATAAAACTGTCATATTTTCTGCACACCTCTGTAACAGATCGTCAGTAACTTGAAGAGATCGTCAGTAACTTGACGTGGTCGTTGGCAATGGTACGCCAAGCCAACAGGCGCTCTCGACACATTCAAGGGGAAATGATCACAGCCATGATCGATCTAGAGCAGGTAATTGCACAGCGCTATCCCAATTTCACGCACAGGCACCAGCGGATAGCCAAGATCATTATCAAGTTCTTTGCATTTCTTTTTTATGAGTCTCGCTTCAAGCAATTTGCAGCCACCTACCCTCCCTTAAAGGGTTATGACTTCGTCGACCAAACCCTTCGGTACTTCGACTTCAGCCTGCGAACCCGTGAATTCGAGCGAACTCGCATCCCAACGGAAGGCCGCGTAGTGATTGTTGCCAACCACCCCATTGGCTCACTCGACGGTCTAGCACTGGTTAATCTGGTGCGCCAGGTTCGCGCCGACGTAAAGGTAGTCGCGAATGAATTACTTCTGGCGATTGAGCCACTGCACTCGGTACTGCTACCGGTAGACAATATGGGTGGTAATACTGCGCGTCAAAATCTGCGCAATATTCGAGAGCACCTTCACCAGGAGGGTGCGCTAATCATTTTTCCAGCAGGTGAAGTCTCTAGGCTTGGCCCTCAGGGCATACGTGATGAAAAGTGGCTTTCCGGGTTTGTCAAAATTGCGTCTTCCACCCAGTCACCCATCCTGCCCATTCACGTGAAAGGGCGAAATTCGGTGTTCTTCTACAGCCTGTCATTTCTCGCCAAGCCGCTCTCCACCATTTGGCTGGTTCGCGAGATGTTCAAGCAAAGCCACAATACGGTAGACGTACGTATCGGTCGCGCTGTTCCCCATGAAATTTATAGCGCCACCGACTTCACCGCCAAGAAGATTGCCAGCCTGTTCCGCAAACACGTATACCGACTCGGTAAAAACGGCAAGCCGATTTTCCGCACTGTAGAAACTATCGCCCCTGCAGAGTCACCTGAGCTCATGCGCCAAGAGCTGAAACAATGCGAGCAGTTGGGATTAACCCTCGATGGAAAACACATCTATCTCACCCGGCTTGATGACTCACCATGTGTAATACGCGAAATTGGCAGATTACGTGAATTAACGTTTCGTATGATTGGTGAGGGTTCGGGCAATCCACGCGATCTTGATCGCTATGATCGAGACTATCAACACTTGGTACTTTGGGATCCAGAAGATCGAGAAATCGTGGGCGCCTACCGACTGGGTGACGTGCAGAAAATCATCGAGAACCGTGGCCTGGACGGTCTCTATACCCATTCGTTGTTTCATTTCGACCATCGCATGGCGCCCTATTTCGCGCAGGGATTGGAATTGGGCCGGAGCTTTGTACAACCCAAATACCAAACGCGACAGAGCTTGGACTATCTTTGGTATGGCATCGGCGCTTATCTAAAAAAGCATCCCAACACCCGCTATTTATTTGGGCCTGCCTCAATCAGCCGTCACTATGGTTCCAAGGCGATTGCGCAGATCGCTCTCTACTACCAAACCTACTACAACGGCCTTGATCTAGGGGTAAACCCCCGCAATCCTTTTATATTTGATGCTGATGTAGAGCGTGAAATGCGTGAAAACATTTTGGGCATCGATCTCGATACCGACTTCAAAGCGCTACGAGACAACCTCGCCGAAGCGGGGCTGCCGGTACCGGTTCTATACAAGCATTACGCTCAGGTAGCTGAACCTGAAGGTGTGGTCTTTACTGCCTTTAATGTGGATCCAGACTTCGGTGATTGTGTTGATGGCTTCGTATTGGTCGATCTCGATCGACTAAAACCACGCAAAAGACAGCGCTACCTAGGGGAGTCCATAACCACATGAAAGCGGAGCGCCCCGACGAAAAAGTGTATTGCCGTAGTGTGTGGATTTCGGATGTACATCTAGGCAGTGCCCATTCCAAAGCCGACGAATTACTGGCCTTACTGGACAGAGTTCAGTGTGAAAAACTGTATCTGGTCGGGGATATCATTGATCTTCTTGCCATGCAGAAGCGCGTTAATTGGCCCACCAGTCACAATCAAGTTATCCGTAAAATCATGAAACTCTCGCGGCGAAAAACCAAGGTGATTTATGTGCCTGGAAACCATGACTGGGCTTTCCGAACACTGTGCAACAGTGAACTGGGTGCCATCGATATTCGACGAAAAGTTATTCACACCACAGCCAATGGTAAACAGATGCTAGTTACCCACGGCGATGAACTCGACTATGCGGTGCGATTTACGCGCCTCAACCGTCTACTAGGCGATCTCGCCTACGATATTTTAATGTGGCTAAATCGCTGGAATGACAGAGTTCGTGACAGTCTAAAACGCCCTCGCTGGTCTCTGGCAACCTGGGTTAAAGGTAATGTTGGCAAGGCAGAGCAGGCGATTAATGCCTACCAAGAGGCAGGCATTCGCCTCGCCCTCGACCGGGGCTTGGACGGCATTATCTGCGGGCATTTGCACTACCCCGCCATCCGTGAATACTGCGGTGTTATGTATTGCAACGACGGCGATTGGGTCGAAAACTGCACGGCGCTAGTTGAAGATTTTAGTGGTACTTTTCGTCTAATCCGCTGTACGCCGTCCCCCGGTGATACCGGTGAGATATTTATCGCAGATGTTACCGAGGCCTGCACAATTTGAGTTTTAGCTAGGCACTCGCTGTTCCAAGTAACGCGCCACCAACCACAAACGATCCTGGCCGAAGGCGTGGAACAGCTCCTCGCCCCGCTCATCTACTAGCCGAATTGTCGGCACACCCCAGCTGGGCAAGGCATACATAGCCAAACGGTTGTTTTCGATCTCCTCAGGCATTGCCGTGTTGGCACTGGCCTGCTGCCACAAGGATTTGTCCAGATTGCAGTCCTCCAGCAGACGACAAAAGCCGCGTCGGGTCGACAAATTGCGTCCTTGCTGAAAGGCAGCACGCAAGAAGGCACCATAAAAACCGTCGAATTGCCCCGAGGCACGCAACGCGGGGAGCAAGCGATAAGCGCGCTTGACCGGCTCGCCAATAGGGTCATAAAAGGGCCCGAAGCGTTGGCCGTGCAACTCTGCCTCTCGGGCCGTGTCGCCAAAGATATAGAAGCCTTTCACACGGCTCACCGGCGCACCCCGCATGACCATAGGCAATACCGGTTTTAGCGCCAACCGAATGCCTGATTTCTCACACAAAGCACGCGCTCGCGGCCAGGCGATTGCGGTGTAAGGGCTGCGCAATGAGCCGTAGAATTCCAAAGTAAGACCTCGGCCTGCCCCCTCGGCAACCTGTTCCGAGGGTCTGGCAAAGTAAAACGGCTCATCAGGTTGCGTGTCAAATCCCAGGTCACGAAGTCGTGCCTCCAAGTGGCACAATCGATCGACCCCCCAGTACCAAACCCCGCCTAGATAAAACA
>Ga0181577_10003905_pt1 | contig 11563 bp, 7 predicted proteins | sample 101ome_21_FD_132468 | JGI IMG/M metagenome (GOLD analysis project Ga0181577, IMG submission 132468) | Coastal salt marsh microbial communities from the Groves Creek Marsh, Skidaway Island, Georgia - 101413BT metaG (megahit assembly) | ecosystem: Environmental > Aquatic > Marine > Intertidal zone...
AGTTCCAAGGGCGACTGGCAGAGGCTCACCAAGAGTTTCGGGTACCCCGAGGAGTTGGTCAAGGTCGTCAAGGTCACGTTCGGGGGTGAGTAGATGGGCAAGGTCTACGTCATCAGGAAGCAGAAGTCTCCTGTGAGCGTGCAGACAACACCCACAGGATACACATCTCAAATCGAGTTAGACACACAAGGTCCCCTGACTGATACGGAGAGATACAAACTAGGCAGGTTCGGTAGGATAGGTAGCAACATCGGAAGATTCGCCAAACCATTCGCTGCTGCCTACAGCGCACTCAGCAATTTAGCAGATGACAATCAAGGTGATGCTCTCAGCGCACTCGGTCGTGCTGGTCTAGCGGGATATACAACGGCGGGTCTGATGTCGCCCGCTGAGAGATACCTAGCAAGGGGAGGTACGTACCTCGATAACTATGGCAAGCCAAGGCAAGTGCAGAGCAGGTTGACGGACTTCAATCAATCCACAGCACCACCAGCGCAACCGACACTGGGTGACTTCGGCAACACAACTGGTCCTGCATCACCGAGTCCTGACTCACCCTCAATGGTAGGTGTTCAAGAGACACGAGACAAGGCTCTGATGGAAGCACAGGTAAAGCGACAGGCAGAGGCACAGGCTGAGGCAAACAAGAGAGCAACCGAGAAGCAAAGCGCCACGATGGACACATTGAGCGTAGACCAAGTACAGGGAGGTTGATTCGTGCCCACGGAGGACATGGAGCAGTTCGTCCTAGAGATGGACAAGGAGATGTGCAAGAAGTCGTTCCGCTACTTCTTCGTTGACGTGCTCGGTTTCATGTTCAACAAGCACCACGAGTCTTGGGACGTCGGCCTCGACAAGAACCAGTACTACTGCGTCAAGGCGTCTCGTGACCACGGCAAGTCCGTGTTCTTCATGTCGTACGCGCTGTGGCTGGCGGCGTTCAACCCCGGAACGCACATCATGATTTTCTCGCACTCCCTTGAGCAGACCCTTGAGCACATGCGCTTCATCAGGAACAACATCGACGGCTCCGACGTTCTCAGGGGACTGAAGCCCGAGGGCAAGCCTTGGGCAAAGTCCTACTTTGAGTTCACGAACGGCTCGCGTATCATGGCGAAGTCGGTGGGCGGTGCGACTCGTGGTTTCCACCCCGACGTCGTTGTGTGCGATGACATCCTGTGGGGCACCAGCGGCACAGAGTTGCAGAGGACAGCAGACTGGTTCTACGGCGTCCTGCTCCCCGTCCTCCACCACACCAGCCGACTGATGATGGTGGGCACGCCCTTCTCGTACAACGACCTGTATGCCGAGTTGGAGCAGAAGGAGACGTTTCAGGTCGAGACCTACCCTGCCATCGACCAGAGCGGCAAGGCGCTTTGGCCCGAGCGTTGGGACATAGATTCCCTTGAACAGAGGCGGCTTTCCATGCCAGCCATACAGTTCAGCCGCGAGTACCTGTGCGAGCCCATACACGACGTGGCGAGCATGTTCCCCATGGACATACTTGAGAAGGCACGTGACCCCGACCTCATCCTGCTCGACAGGGCAGATACCAACTACAACGAGGAGGGGGAGCCGGATGGCGTATGGGGACAGCACTTCATCGGCCATGACCCCGCCATATCCTCCGACAAGAACGCTGACTTCACCGCCATGACGGTCATGAGGACATTGCCTGACGAGGACGTCAAGCAGATTGTGCATGTCGTGCATGAGCGTGGCATGTCATCACTCGCGCAGAAGCGCATGATGGTCATCCTGAACAACAAGTTCCAACCCGACCTCATCGAACTTGAGGGGAACAACTTCCAGCGCATGCTTGAGGCGGAGATGAGGGAGATGGCCTCAGACATGCCAATCAGGGTCTTCATGACCACACGTACGAAGAAAGAGTCGCTGTTCATGTCGCTCCTCCTTGCGTTTGAACAGGGGCAAATCAAACTCCCCTACGGCAATGAGAGAAGTCGTGAGTACACCCACAAGGTCGAGCAGGAACTCAACCGCTTCGGCATGCAGAAGAACGGCAGGTTGGAGAGCGTCGGCGTCAACGACGACTTGGCGATGAGCCTCGCCCTCGCCAACTGGGCCACGAAGGAGTTCAAGGGAACAGTGGTCCTGCTGGATGATGTCATGGATAACTTTGATAATTGGTTTGACTCGGACACCAAGACGAGAGGTTGGATGGTACCATGAATTACAATAACACCACATACGTCTCTGACAAAAACGAGAACAGGGCTATGTGGAGCAGTTGAGATGTTCTCAAAGACGGGTGACGGATGGTTTGAGTCCCACATGGGATGCACTGCCAACGATATCGTCAAGCGTCTGAGGAAGAGCAGGAGAATCAACAAGGACCAGAAGAGCGACATAGACGAGTTGATTCAGGACGTCAGGACCATCAAGGCGCTTGAGTTTGAGAACACACTCAAGATGCATGACTGGTTGGAGGAGAACTCACGCATAGTCAGAGCATTCTCCCCATCGGAACGTGACATGAAGGCACTCAGGAAGTTCGCTGACACGCGAAAGGTGAACCTGCTGCGCTCATTCAAGCAGTGGGAGATGTCCGAGGAGATACTCGCCAAACTTGAGGAGTTCGATGACGTATGGGGAGACGATGAGAAGGATGCTTGGGTCAAGGCCATGCAAGGCAGGAGGGATGCCAAGATGATGTGGAAGAACACGCTCCATCAGATAGACCGACTCTCCGAGAAGGACGCGCTCATGGTGAGGAAGGCATCGGAGTACCTAGAGCAGAACGGCGCCATGACGGCACGTGCCATCTACGAGAGGCTGCACGAGGAGAGCCTCACCACCAAGAGCATGACCAGCAACAAACTCGCCAAGATGCTCTCCATGTACGGTGAGGAGGTCGATATCATGGACGGAGTGGGCAGGTCAACATTCGTCAAGGCAGACTCCTCCGGTCTCATACTGAAGGACCCAATCGCCTACGCCGCTGGCTTCTTGGACGCTGATGGCTACATATCGATAACAGGGAGGGGTGAGCCTAGGGCTGGCTTCATAGCAACGGGAACGAGGGGTCGTGCACACTGCGAGCATCTCCAAAAGACGCTCGATTGCGGCATACTGCAACTGGACCAGAAGGTGTACAAGGACAGTCAGAGAAGCCAGCATAGACTACAGTTCTATTCCAAGGCAGACATTCGCAAACTTCTAAGTGCCCTTGAACCACATCTACAGATGAAGAAGACACAAGCGAGAGCCGTCCTCGCATACTTGGACGAGCAGGACAAACTACGAAAGGAGCAGTTGATGAAAGTGGTCAAGTTCAGAAACTGGTCAGACGATACAACCAAGTCTGACGCCCTACTCGCTGAATGGGGAGTAGACGCCGACACGGTATCAAAATGGTCTGAGGGATTGTGATGGCAGAGGAAGAAGGCGGCAGAATCTCCCGTTTCCTATCGGCTCTGTCCGAGCCATTCCGAAGGCGCAGCACACCTGAGCCCACGATGCCGCTCTACACCACCGGCATACAGGAGCCCGTCATGGCTCAGGGCATCACCATACCAGCGTTGTATGCCGTGACACACGAGAACCTCGTCCTACGGACCATAGTGTCCAAACTATCTCAGGAGATATTCAGGAGGGGGTACTATTGGGAGAAGAGGTTCCAACGTGTATGCACGTCATGCGGGGAGGAGCACAGCGACAACGTGGACATATGCAAGTTGTGCGAGGGACCTGTGAGAGCACCTGACATCGAGCAACTCATCTACCCGAAGTGGTTGTTGAGACAGACCAACTCCATGGAGCAGTCCTTCATGCACGTCCTACAGGAGATAGAGCACGACCTCAATGTCGTTGACGACGGCTTCCTCGTTCTCATCAAGGAGTACCACGTTGACCCTGAGACTAGCGAGATTATGTTCTACCGGGTGAAGGAGGTCGTTCGCGGAGACCCCATCTTCATGCGCATCGTGTCGGACAAGCGCGGTGTTCGTGGTGGCAGGTACAAGGTGTGCCCCATCCATCGTGACCAAGTTGCCTACCCCGGTCAGGAGGAGTCATGCGAGGTATGTGGAAACAAGATGCAGGACGTGCATTATGTGAACATGGCAGGGAGCGGCAAGACGCAGTACTTCCTTGAGGGGGAGGTCATACACATCAGCAAGTACAATCCATCGAAGTTGTACGGCAAGAGCCCTGTAAACACGCTTTGGCGACAGGCCATGACGCTCACAGCGATGGACAACTACCTCTACACCGCATATCAGAAGAGAAGGTCACCGAAGGGAATCATATCCGTCACCACTGACAACTTGGAATCCATGAAGTCATTCTGGAAGGCCGTCGATGAAAAGATGGAGCGTGACCCCCACTACGTCCCGAAGGTCGGCATAGAGTCGGCTACGGGCAGGGGCGGTGTCAACTGGGTCAAGTTCATGGACACGCTTGAGGAGATGCAGTACATCGCTGTGCGCGATGAGATACGCGCACGTATGTCCGCCTTCTACGGCGTCAGCAACATATTCATGATAGACAACGGCAAGAGCGGTGGTTTGAACAACGAGGGGATGCAGATACTCGTGACCAACAGGGCCGTTGAGTTCGGTCAGAAGGTGTACACCGAGGTCCTCTTCCCGCGCATGCTCAAGGAGATGGGCGTGACGGATTGGAAACTCACGCTCTACCCGAACGAGGAGGAGGACGAGATTACCAGACTCCGCCGAGACGAGATGGAGGTCAACCTCGCACAGCGCATGATGATGCTCGGGTACAAGCCCGAGATGCTTGAGGAGGGAAGCGAGAGGGATATCCGCTTCATCTATCAGAAGCAGCCCGAGCCACAACCCGGCATGCCACCGGGAATGCCACCGGGAATGCCACCCGGTATGCCACCGGGAATGCCACCGGGAATGCCACCGGGCAGACCGATGCCTCCGGGGGCCATGCCTCCACCGGGCACACCACGTGCAGGTCCACCCGGCATGCCGGTCCCGTCACCAGTTCCCGGCGGTCAGGGCATCGGGTTAAGAAACAGAGGAATGCCGTCTCCGCAAAACCGCACAAGTATGGGCTCAGGTTCCCCAATCAGCAGTGTGCAGCAGCGTGGACCGCAAGACACAATCGCACAGCGAAACCAGAGAAGTATCGCTGACGCTAGAAGGGTGAGAGGCGCTTAAACTAAATAATGAGGCCTATGTGGAACAGGCAGGTATTCGCTATGGACTTACACAAAATGGACCCAATGGCTAGAAAAATGTCTGTCCACATGGACAGTTTGAACAAGGCGCTTGAGAACAACGACGCTGCCTCATCGCGCTTCCACTTGTCTGAGATAGTCAAGTACGCAGACTACCTCAATACGGACATCACGCGTGAGATACGCAAGTCAGAGGACGTCGTTGACTACGACGGTGTGCAGCAATACGCAGGTGGAGTTCCAGTCATGAAGTTCAACGAGAGGGGAGGAAAACTAGACCCCTCAGTGCGTGACCAAGTTCTGAAGGGCACAGTCATCCCCGCACGAACCAACACCAACATGAGAAACGTGAGCGGCACCTTCGGTCGATGGTCGGAGTGAAACACATGTCCGATGAGCCACAGGTAGACCCTGCACAACGGCTCATGCAGATGCTCATCAACAAGATGGAGGAGATGGACTCCCGCATCGCGAAGATGGAAACGAACATGGAGACCCCACAGAGAATGCTACGCAAGGCGGGATACGTCACCATGCGCACACCATTCACCGAGAACGTAAGCCAAGACGGCTTCCGTGGTGAACTACCAGACAACGACATCCTAGCAAAATCAAACTCAAACAGCCCACTGCCCTCATACACAAATGAAGAGGTGCACAACATGTCGTGGGCAGAAATACACGACATGGCATCTCAGTACCAAGAGACGAAGGAGTTGTATTAGATGAGACCTAGATACGAAGAAGTTTCAACCGAGGTTGTTGCCATGCTAGAGAAAGCCCAGTCCCTGCTCGCCAAAGCGGAAAAGTTGGATATGGTCGAGCATGAGGGTAAGAAGGTTCCAGCATTCGCAGCCGATGGCAAGGGCGCTAAGGACGAAACCAAGAAAGCCGACAAGTGCCCAGAATGCGGCAGCAAGTTGGAAAAGGGCAACTGCATGATGAAAGCAGGTTGCACCATGAGCAAGTACGGTATGATGGAGAAGGCCAGCATGGCTGAGAAGGACAAGTACTGCATGAAGAACTTCGGCAAGAAGTACTCAGAGTGCTCTGAGAAGCAGAAAGCACAATGCGACAAGGCCCACGGCAAGGTCGAGAAGGGCGAGCATCACAAACTACAGACGTTCGACAGCCGACCCGGAGGCGTCCAGTTCATGTCCGAGTCAGGTGGGCAGACCTACAACGCGTACTACACGACGAACCAATCCCTCTTTGAGTCCGATGACGTCGCCAACAAGGGAGCGACCTCCACATCGTTCGACCTTGAGGCCCTGCGTGCAAAGATGAACACCCATGAGAATCCAGTCGAGGGTCATCTCACGGAGGGGTGAAGTTGTCAAGGGTAGCAGTCAGGAAAGGCATAGCACAGACAGAGAGATGTCAACTGTGCAATGCGACCTCCGCTCAAGGATGCTTGAATCCCGAGCACGAAGGCCACAGTCTTGAAACGTGTCCCACTAGGATAGCAGCCTCCCTCGGAGGGAGGTGAATGTCTTGCAGCAGGATGACGTCGAGATATTCACAAATGCTCGGAATGAACTCCTGAAGTCAGTGCTCTCTCAGAGCGACTTCGACTACGAGAGGGAGCAGTACCTGCTGGCTGAGAGCAACCTTCTCCACAAGGGCATCGAGATAGAGGATGACGTATTCACGCCTTTGTTGGAGGTTGTTTTGAAGAGTAGTACTAGGGGTGACAAGACCGCTACACGTACGATAGGTCTTGAAAGAGCCAAGCACAGGCTGACTGGAAGGTTCTCACATGGAAACGACTTCAACATCATGCACTCAAAGTGGCCCGAACTCACGAGTCGCGCACCCAGCAACGAGATTGAGAGGATAGAGCAGCAGAGTCAGACTGACAACCACCCTTGGTCCAAGGACGTACATCCACTTCTGATGAAGCACCCCGGAAGCGGATACCCGAACTTTGTCGAGGTACTCAGGGACTACTACCTGCCTGACGACGAGGGAAACTCACCTGCACGCTCTTGGGCTGAGTCCGAGAGGGCACATGAAGCAGACTACAAGGACAACCCCGTCATATCGGGCATCGGTCAAGAGGGAGACAAGAAGCATCTCTTCCTCGGTCCATTGAGCAAGGGCAAGGGTGGTGCGTCCCACGAGGACGAGTTGTACGAGAGAGCATATCAGAGGTGGAGGCAGAACAACATGAGCACCGTTGACTCCATCATGAAAGAAGGAGGAACTGAGCGTGATGTGAGGGAGGCCCACTTCGATGATGCCGCCAAACTATGGAGCGGTCAGAACGACCTCTTTGAGCAGACCATGGACGAGGTGGGACTACCCAACTACGATGAGAGGGTGAAGGTGCGTGAGCAACTCGCACAAGCAGGGCTCAAGGAAGAAGAGATTCAAACGGTGATGGAAGACACGTATGGAAGCGACTCCATGGAAAGCGTGATGGTCAAACACCCACATAGACTGGGTTGGCTCGGTTATCACATGGGTCTTGAGTGGTTGGACCCAACTGAGAGAACCAAGGTCATAGAGCACTTGGTAGAAAACTCATCGACAAACCCGGAGGAGTACAACGTCAAACTATCAGACGGACATGAGATACCCCTTAGCAGGTTCAAGAGAAATATGATGATGAGAGCAGCACCCGAGTTGAACTGGGTGGTGGGACAGTCACATCGCTCAATCCCGAACATGCACAGGCACAAGGAGACGCAGGAGAGCGCACCATTCGACTCGACAGCGATGATGAATGCTCTGAACTCAATCAACGACCCCGAGCATGGTACGTTGAGAGACAGGTTTCTGTCGGGAATAAACGAGCGACTCGGTTTGTTTGAGGGCGAGGGTGATACCCTGAAGAGACTACCGCTCTACGGGCCTGAGAACAGGAAGAAACTCAAGAGCCTCATGAGGGAGTCGCCTGACCAAGAAGGAAAAGAGCCACTGCTCTACGCCTTGAGGGCTCTTGAGGACGAGTTGGGATACAACAAACCAGATGACAGCGTGACCACTCAGGACTTCTACGACTTCATAGACACCGAGAAGTCCCATCCGATAAGCGAGTTGCTCAAGGCGGACAAGGAGAATCCCTACTTTGAGGAGAACGAGTTGCAGGACTTGAGAGGAGTCATAGCAGACGCACAATACATATCACCGAGGATAGCGGAGATAGGAAATGCACTAACAGCGTTCAACTCGACCATAGGACCGACATCAGGCAACCTAACTGACAGAGAGAAGAGGCACTACATCGAGTCGAACGGCATCCACCTCGGTGGTCAGTCCCACTGGAGCAGACCCTACATGAGAGGAAACCTAGGTCTCAGTGACTCAACTCACTTGGAGGCACTATTCGCTCTCCTCGGTCAGATTGGCGATGAGAAGAACTCACTCATGGGCACCATGGAACCAAGCGGGTATGACATGAATCGTGGCCTGATGGGTATTCTATCACCTATAACGAGGCATCACAAGGCAATCGGACAGATTCATGCCTATACCCCTAGTCAAGTCATGACCCCTTTCGACAGGACACAATCAGGGTATGAGGGACAGAAGGCCAATCACGTGCAACACAGCATGACACCCGGACTCACGAAGAGGTTGGAGCATGAGTTGGATGACGAGAAGAAGAAGGACATATCCCTCTTGATGTCACGTCATCGTTTTGATAATCAGCACAACGGTGTCACATCAGACTGGGGCAAGCATGGTGGAGCGTCACGCTCTCAAATCAGCGACACCCATGTGGCGGCGAACGCCTCTCATCACTACAGGCACATGTTGGGCAAAGGCGGCTTCCACGTCGTTGGCAGCAGGGATGACACAGGTAGGGTGACTCTCGGACCATCGAAGAGGATGTTCTCGTTCGATGAGGTGGTTGCTGGCCTGTCACCCATGCATCCGAACATAGAGTCGATGGAGGAACTCATCGAACTGGCCTACACCGGAAACTTGGCCTCCGTACCTATGAAAGATATGGGAGGGATAGAGCAGTATCTCCTACAGGACATGGACCAGTTGGAGGACGAGATTTACAATCTTGAGGACTCAATTAGGAGCGAGTACGAGAAGGAGAGGCCCATACCCTCCGTAGTATCATCCCTTGAGTCGAGGAGGATGCAACTCCGTGACCAGTTGAAGGAGTACAAGAACTCCATCCTACAGATGAAGGCAAAGGGCATCAAGGACAACTACTCCTACCACAACTTCAGCAGCGGCAGGACCTCGGAGCCTGATGTGAGGAAGATGAATGACATGCTCGCCATAGAGAAGATAGCGAAGGAGGTCATCATACCCGGATACGTCGAGAAGGACCCCGACGCATTCAACCCCGAGGTAGTCGGAGTCTCCCAGTTCCTGATAAACACCTCAGCGGCTCTCCATGACGCGGAGATTATGTCCCTTCACATGAGTCATGACTCGCATGGGGCGACGACCCTCGCTGATGGCATATCGGAAGAGCAGACTGTGGTCACCGCCAATGACAAGCAGAGATACCTACCAATGCTCGCTCACATCATCATGAACGATGATTTGCCGGTGATAGACCAAGACACACAAGCAGATGAGTTGCTCTCTGACTTGGGACTCCCCATAGATGAAGAGCATCTACGCATGGCACAGGAGGCCATAGACTCAGGGGCCACCAAGGTCACTACGCTCTCCTCCCTCGTGAACTCCGAAGTTGACGACGGCTTCACCGAGTCCTACAAGAACGTAGGTGAGAGTCACGATGACATAGTTTCCCACATGCTCAGCGAAACCGAGGGAGATAGGTCACATCCCCTGCACACTGAGTTGCAGGGTTTGAACAACCTGCTTCGCTTCGATACGAAGGGCCTGATGGAGTCCTTGGGTCTGAAGCACCACAGAATGAAGGTCGAGCCCGGTCTCGGTAGAGCAGCAAAAGGCTCAGGGAGGGAACCTCTCTTGGAGCAGAGACAGAGGGACAAGAGCAAGAGACTGCTCTCGCAGTTAATCTCATTCGATGCCGGTGCCCTGCCGCCTGATGCGATGAGGGATGCTCTCACTCAGGAGGAGGTGTTGAATCCGATGTCAATACAGGGCATGGACACACCGATTGACTCAATCCTCTCGGTCAACGGGGCGACCCCCAACCTGTACTACTCCAGCAGCGGTCTTGCCTACCACCATGGGAGCATGACCGGCACACCCACGGTGAGGGCCTTCGCGGGCATGGACGGAAACCCGCAGTTCGGCACAGAGACGGAGAGGATGAGCCTACTGCCAGTTTCCGAGGAGACGCTGCTCTCCCTCCACGGTCAGCAGACGTTCGACACCGCGCAGCAGATGGCGCAGACGGCAGGTGGTGTTGACTTTGAGAGGTCATCGAGCAACTTCGACCTGAACACCGGGCAACTCGGTGAATCGGACTTGCTAGAGGTCGCCAAGGCCCTACCGAGCGAGATGCCCCTGATAGAGCCCTATCACAAGGTGTTTGAGTATGATGACATAGGGGAACTCCGTGGTTTCACAGGTGACTGGGCGGTATCCGTCATGGAGGACGGCACCAGAGTCAAGGTCACGAGGAAGGGCACGTACGTATCGGTCAAGGACGATGACAACGAGAGCGTGTCGATATCCTCCGAGATGTCCAAGTGCCTCAGAAAACTAGGCAAGAGAAACTACGTCGTTGACGCTGTGAAGAACTCGGACGGCATACACATCTTCGACATCATGGAGTACGACGGCACTGACGTCACCGACATGGACGTGAGGGAGCGCATGAAACTGCTTAGGGGGCAGTTCGACAGCCGTGAGAACGTGTTCATACCCGGACCATCCACACTCAGGATAACGGACGAGGACGGTCTTGAGGAGGCAATCAACTTCATCCAGAGCGAGAACAAGGACAAGAAGATACTGCTGAGGGATGCAAAGTCAACGTATATGCGCGGTGAGGAAAAGCACCCTAAGTGGGTGCTCATGACAAAATCTGACGATGACTTCCACATTCCATTCGGCATGGAGATGGACGAGGACATGTTCATCCTGCACTTCGACCATGACATACTCAAGTACGACATCGTTGATGACAGGGTGGAGAACCCACGCTCCGCATTGAGCAGCCTCAAGGAGAGGGACTACACGCTCGTCTTAGCGAAGAGCCTTGAGAGTTATTGGATGCCAGCCTTCGATGAGATGCTCAAGGCATACGCGAAGAAGAAGACGAGCGACGCTGGTGTCCCAGTGGACGACTCGGACGAGGAGAGCGCGGACGAGGGCATGACCGATGAGCGTGCACGAAGGATAGACAATCAGAGCGGTGGCTTGCTCAAGCCGAAGAAGGACCCGAACATACTCCTCAAGCCCAAGATGGTGAAGGCCATAGAACTGATAGAGAGAGCACTCGATGCCTTGGAGAAGGCAGGGAGCGGGCACTACCCG
>Ga0181577_10003909_pt1 | contig 11550 bp, 8 predicted proteins | sample 101ome_21_FD_132468 | JGI IMG/M metagenome (GOLD analysis project Ga0181577, IMG submission 132468) | Coastal salt marsh microbial communities from the Groves Creek Marsh, Skidaway Island, Georgia - 101413BT metaG (megahit assembly) | ecosystem: Environmental > Aquatic > Marine > Intertidal zone...
AAATCCAATTTTCCTTATGCGAATTCGAGGTCTTCAGATTCTTCTCTCTACCGCTTCTGCCATTCTCCTTTGCTCCTATATCCTGTACGAAACAAGTGCCGATAAAGGAGCCTACCTCTCTCCAGACGAACAAACCAAGGACAAGGTATTAATAGAGGTCTTGATCAAGAGTATTAGCTCTAATCACCTAAGCCCACGAAGCGTGGATGACGAAATGTCTCAGGACATCTTTGACCTCTACCTCAAGCGATTGGATTACAATAAGCGCTTTCTGCTTCAGGAAGACCTCAAGGAGCTGAACAAGTACCGCACACAGATCGATGACCAGATCAATAAAGGCGAGTTCACTTTCTTCGACCTGAGCTTCGACCTCTTCATGAAAAGGACCTCTGAAGCAAGAGAATACTACACTGAGATCTTAGAGGAACCCTTTGACTTCAGTACGAATGAAACGTTAGAACTGGAGGAGGAAAAACGGAATTTCTGTTCATCCAAGAAGGAGCTCAAAGATCTTTGGTTCAAGAGCCTGAAGTATGAAGCACTAACCCGCATCCACGAGATGGAGCGTAAGCAAGAGAGTGCCGCCGAGGACAATGACACGATCACGATATTGAGCTTTGACGAAATGGAGGCCAAGGCGCGAAAAAACATGCAGCGCAGCAACGACAGGTTCTTCGACCGCTTAGAAAAGTGGGAACGCGACGACCTCAAAGAAGTCTACCTCAACGCCATCATGAATGTGTATGGCCCACACACCGGGTACTTCCCGCCGAAGGACAAGGAGAACTTCGATATATCCATGAGCGGCCAGCTCGAAGGAATCGGAGCACAGTTGCAAGAAAAGGATGGTTACATCAAGGTGGTGCGCATCGTTCCTGGAAGCCCTTCTTATATGCAAGGCGAATTGGAAGAGGGCGACTTGATCATCAAGGTTGCTCAGGACGGCGAGGCTCCGGTTGACGTAACCGATACGCGTATCGATGACGCAGTAAAGTTGATCCGTGGGCCAAAAGGGTCCAAGGTTCACTTGACGATCAAGAAAATCAACGGTCTGATCAAGGAAATTACGATCGTTCGCGACATCGTGGTCTTGGAAGAAACTTATGCGAAATCAGCCATCATTGAGGAAAATGGAACTCGAGTGGGGTATATCAAGCTCCCCAAGTTCTACGCTGACTTCAACCGTTTAGGGGGTCGCTCTGCCGCGGTGGATGTGAAGACAGAACTGTTGAAACTGAAAGCTGAAGGTGTTGACGGCGTGGTGCTTGACCTTCGTGGAAACGGCGGTGGATCTTTGAAAGACGCCATCGATATGACGGGTCACTTCATTGAAACCGGACCCGTGGTGCAAGTGAAGGGCCGCTTTTCGCGAGCCAATATTATGCGAGATACAGACAGCGATGTTACTTATGATGGTCCGCTGGTCGTGCTTCAGAATCACTACAGCGCTTCAGCGTCTGAGATCCTTGCGGCTGCCATTCAAGACTATGATAGAGGGGTCGTAATGGGCTCGAAGAGCTCTTTTGGAAAGGGTACGGTTCAGCGGTTCTATGAGCTCGACCGAAGCCTGAATGCAGCATTCAGCCAATACAGGCCTCTTGGAGCGGTCAAGATCACCACACAAAAGTTTTACCGTATCAACGGAGGGGCGACTCAGATGCGAGGCGTGGAGCCGGATATTGTGATTCCGTCCCAATATGAGTTTATTGACATGGGAGAAAAGGAACAAGAGTTTGTCATGGAATGGGACGAGATCGAGCCAGCATCCTATGATATTTGGAAACCTTCGTACAACGAAGCTGACATCGTGAAGAACAGCATGATGAGAATCGAACAAAGCGCCGCCTACCAAAAGATCACTGAGAACGCTCTGCGACTGAAGGAACAGCGTGAGAACACGGAGGTATCGTTGAACTATGATGAATTCACACAGAAGCAGCAAGAACTAGACCTTCAAGAGGATGAATTCGACAAAGTAATGGACGAAGTAGAGCTCGGCTTGAACGTGATGAACTTAAAGGCCGACCTCGAACAGATCAATTCCGACACGGTAAAGACCGAGATCAATGAGCGATGGTTAGAGAAGCTTCAAAAAGACCTTACGCTTGATGAAGCTGTTCAGGTGATCGGCGAGATGCGAACCAGAAGCTGATCATTCTTGATCCTCCGGGAGTTCGTACAAGAAGTGGTTGTATGGAAATCGCTGCGTATGGATCTCACGCACCTTGTCGTAGACCATCTTCTTGAATCTTTCGATGTTGATCTTCTCCACCGCTGAAATAAAGATGGTCTGGTGGTCTTGGCGCGACATCCATGTTTTTTCAAGATCTCCTAGTCGAATCGCGGGCTTGATCTCGCCGTCCCATTTCCATTCCTCATCCGGTGGCTCAGGGAATTGATCCACCTTATTGAAGACCAAGATCGTGGGCTTGTCTACCGAGTCGATCTCCGCAAGCGTCTGCTCAACTGTACGAATCTGATCCTCGAATTGAGGATGGGAAATGTCCACAACGTGCAGCAATATATCCGCCTCACGCACCTCGTCCAAGGTTGATTTGAACGACTCTACCAACTGGTGTGGAAGTTTTCGAATGAATCCCACCGTGTCCGCCATAAGGAAGGGAAGGTTGTCTATCACCACCTTTCTCACCGTCGTAGCAAGTGTCGCGAAAAGTTTATTCTCAGCAAAGACCTCGCTCTTGGAGATCATGTTCATGATGGTGGACTTCCCGACATTGGTATAGCCTACCAGGGCGACACGAACCATGCTCCCTCGGTTACCTCGTTGGGTCTTCATCTGCTTATCGATCTTCTCCAACTTCTTTTTCAAGATGGCGATCTGATTGCGGATCATACGACGGTCGGTCTTGATCTCCTTTTCACCAGCTCCACCACGTGTGGATGTGCCCCCTCGTTGTCGTTCAAGGTGGGTCCACATCCTTGTCAGTCGAGGCAACAAATACTCGTATCGAGCCAGGTCGACTTGGGTCTTCGCTTGGGGCGTTTGTGCTCGCTTTTGAAAGATGTCGAGAATCAAGAGGCTTCGATCATAGGTCTTCTTCTGGATCTCCTTTTCAATGTTTCGAATCTGGGAAGGAGATAGGTCGTCGTCGAAAACGATCACTTCAATGTCATTCTCCTTGACGTAGGCTTTCACCTCATTCAGTTTTCCCGAGCCTATGAAGGTTGCGGGATGAGGGGTATCCAGTGTTTGGGTGAACTTCTTAACGGTATGTAGTCCGAGAGTGGTGGCTAAGAACTCTAGTTCATCTAGGTACTCTTCCAACTTCTCTGCTGACTGTTCCTTAAGCGCGAGACCCACCAATACGGCGCGCTCCACCTGTCCCTTTGTAGAAAAAGGCTTCTTCAAACTCTTATTGTAATTCTGTGATGCGATACCCTAGATTAGTACCAAGTGCCAAAATCCTTCAGGAATGGCCAAGGAATCATAGCGAAGATGATCACGATGGCGATGCCATAGAAGATCGCAATGGAGCGAAACTTTCGCTTGGACTCCTCTACTCTTTTCGCCCGGCTGTAGCCAATGGTGACGAGGGCAATAGCAATGATCATCATCGAAATGTGTTCTACGGTGAAGAATCTAGTTTGAGCATTCTCCATAGCGCCACCAGACATGAGAAGCTCAAGCCAGTCTTTCAGAAGGTACAAACTAAGACCCGCAACCAATTGAACGTGTGAAAACACCAATCCTCCGACAGCAAAGAGCTTGCTTGACTTACTGTATGCCTTGCCCGAGATCAAACCGATTACCGCGTCCAGAAACGCCAAAAGGATGAACAACAGGATGATGTATCGGAAGTAGCTGTGAATGTCTTGGAGGAAAATGTAGTTCATTTGAGGTCCGTATTCGGTAGGCAAATTTAAGCTGATAAAGTATATCACCAAGCGCTCTATGAACAAGGCTTTGTCTAAACCATTCTCATGTCCATAGGTTTCATTCTCGCACGACATTAACTTTGGCCTCCATCAAACTATGAGCCGGACCCTTCTTTTCTTCCTAGTGTGCATTACCTCGTTTGCTTGGGGCCAGGAAACCTTTCCTGTGAATGGTGTACTCGATGAGCGCCCTGTTTATCACGCCTTCACGAACGCAAGGATTCACGTCTCGCCGGGCAACACGATCGACTCCGCTACACTGCTTGTTCTGAACGGACGTGTTGAATCCGTTGGAAAGAATCTGGCCCTTCCAGCAGGAACAGTTAAACACGATTGTTCAGGGCTTAGCATTTACCCCTCCTTCATAGATCTCGACGCTGGGTATGAAGTAAATAATAGGAAGAGGGGTGAGAAACCGACGCCATCTCAAGTCAATACCGCAACGAATTGGAATCCAGCCATCCACCCTGAGTTCATCTATGAGCCTTCTTTCCCAGTACAGAAAAAAGTCAGGGAGGATTGGCTAGCAGGCGGAATAGGCGTGGTCAATGTTCATCAGAGAGACGGCATCATGCGAGGCAGCGCAGCGCTTTTTCATCTTGGACTAGACAACGCGAATGAAGCACTGATCCAAATACAGAGCAGTCATCACCTCAGTCTCAACAAAGGCTCCAGCACGTTTGATTATCCGAGCTCACACATGGGGGCGATTGCTCTATTTCGCCAAACGCTCTATGATGCGGAATGGTATCAAGGTCAACAAGGAAGAAAGGAGGTCAACCGTTCACTTGCCACCCTATCTGAGGTGAGAATGGGGGCTCAACCACTGATCTTTGAACTCAACCACCCTCTGACCTACAGAAATGTGTTCGACCTGAAAGAGGAGTTTGGCCTTCCCCTTATCATGAAAGGAACAGGAGAAGAGTATCGGGTTCGCGACTTCTTGCCCGCCGGAACCGTGATCATTGAGCCTCTAGACTTTCCTTCTGCTTATGATGTAGAAGAGCCTTATGATGCCCGAATGGTCAATTTGGAGCAACTCAAACACTGGGAGGCGGCCCCCTTCAACATGCGGCTTCTTCTGGATCAAGGTATCAAGGTCGCTTTGAGTCGAGACACACTTAAAAGTCACAAAACCTTCTTGAAAAACCTGTTCGAGGTCTCCGAGACCGGAGTGTCTCACGATCAACTCCTTGCTTCCCTTACGTCCATACCGGCAGAAGTGCTTCAGTCAAGCGAAATTGGAAGTCTTGAGTCAGGGAAATGGGCCAATTTCTTCCTCTCCACAAAAGACCTAAATGAAGCGCCGTTGAAAGTGGTAGAACACTGGAACAAAGGCGTGCGTGTCTTTGAGAGTGAAATCCCAGACGAGTCTTTCGTGGGAAACTACAACCTGGTCATTGAGGGTGAGGATTATTTGCTTGACATCACCTCGGTGAGCGAGAAAGGAGTCAAAGCCTCCGCCCAGCGAAAGTCGGATGACCAAAAACTCAACGCCAAGGTGACCAAGGAAAGAGAGTTGGTGTCCATCATGATGAGTTCAGACGATCAAGGTGTCTGGTTCAGGCTTTCGGGTAAACTTAGCCTAGCAGGAACACTTCTTGACGGTCGAGGAATCGACTCTACCGGAACGTGGGTCTCCTGGGCGGCCGTTAAGGACAGGGTGGGTGGAAAAGAGAACAAGAAGCTTGAGGCTAAACCAAACAGCGCTATCACTATGCCTGAGATCTGGCATCCGAACAGGGCGTACGGTTGGGATAGTTTGAACACAGAAAATACGTTCGTGATCACGAATGCCGTAGTCTGGACATGCGCCGATACTGGAAAGTTAGAGCAGGCTGATATTTGGGTGGAAAACGGAAAGATCAAGCGGGTTGGCTCTGGTTTTCTATACCCTACGGACCTCAAGCGCATTGATGCGAAGGGCAGACATGTCACCCCCGGGTTGATCGACGAACACTCCCATATCGCCATTCGAGGTGGGGTGAACGAAGGGGCTCAAGCTTCTTCTGCTGAGGTGCGGATCGAAGACTCAGTGGACCCATGGTCCATCCATATCTACCGACACTTAGCTGGCGGGGTTACCGCTGCGCAACTTCTACACGGAAGCGCCAACCCGATCGGAGGACAAAGCGCCTTGGTTAAGTTGAAGTGGGGTGGTAGCGCCGAGGATATGTTGATCGACAACACCGATGGGTTCATCAAGTTTGCTTTGGGTGAGAATGTAAAGCGCTCGAATTCACGCAACCCAAGTGTTCGCTTCCCGCTAACCCGAATGGGAGTGGAGCAGTCGTATGTCGACGCATTCACTCGCGCACAGGAATATCAAGCACAGCAGAAACCAGTCATTCCTCTCAAAGGCGTTAAGACAGTCAAGTCTCCTAGCGCAAACGTTCGCCGTGACCTTCAGCTGGATGCTCTTGTAGAGATCCTGAATAAGAAGCGCTTTATCACCTGCCACTCTTATGTGCAATCCGAGATCCTGATGTTGATGAATGTGGCAGACTCGTTTGGGTTCAATGTGAACACCTTTACGCACATTCTCGAAGGATATAAGGTGGCTCCACAAATGGTCGAACACGGCGTCGCAGGCTCAACCTTCTCCGACTGGTGGGCCTACAAGTTTGAGGTTAACGACGCGATTCCATACAACGCCGCGCTCCTTACCAAGGTGGGTGTAAATACTGCCATCAACTCTGACGACGCGGAGATGGGTAGACGACTCAATCAGGAGGCCGCAAAGACCATGAAGTACGGAGGAATGACAGAGGAGCAAGCGCTGAATATGGTCACGATCAATCCGGCCAAGATACTTCATCTGGACGACCGCATTGGAAGCATCGAGGAAGGGAAGGACGCTGACTTGGTCATGTGGAGTGATAATCCGCTCTCCGTTTATTCAAGGGCAGAAATAACCTTTATCGAAGGGGTGAGATATTTCGACCTTAGCGAACAAGACCGATTGGTGGGCGAAATGGCTGCCGAACGCAACCGTATAGTGAAGAAGATGATCGCAGATAAATCCGAAAAGAAGCGTCCGGTTTCTGCGACGAAGGAGAAAGAGTACCACTGTGATACGATAATCGAAGACTATATCAACGAATGAGAATCGCCCTATCCATATGGTTGAGTTTGTGCTGGTTGTTCGTTGTACAAGCCCAAGTACCCGCTCCTAGAAAGCCAACCAACGATCGTGTTCTGATCAGATACGCAAAGGTCCATGTTGGAAATGGTGAGGTCATCGAGAATGCTTACTTGGAAATCCAGAATGGCGAGTTTTCTCGAGTGGGCGACGCTAACACATCTCGTATCAATGAGTCGGACTACTCCATGATCATTGATGCAGAGGGAAAGGAGGTGTTCCCTGGTTTTATTGTGATGGACAGCAGACTAGGCTTGGTTGAGATCGGAGCCGTCAGGGCCACGCACGATTACGATGAAGTGGGTGAGTTCAACCCAAATGTTCGCGCTCTTCCCGCCTTCAACACCGAGTCTAAGATCATTCCTACTGTACGCACCAACGGCGTTCTCATGGCACAGATCGCTCCGGTGGGTGGACGCATATCGGGAGCCTCGTCTTTGGTTCACTTTGATGGCTGGGACTGGCAAGACGCCACGGTACGGGCAGATGAGGGGGTCTATTTGAACTGGCCTCACCGTTATCGTCAGACCGGTTGGTGGGCGGCTCCCGGAGAAATCAAAGGGAACAAAGAGTATGGCAATCAGGTCGACGAGCTAGAGCGTTACTTCGAAGAGGCTGTTGCCTATCAAGCCTTGGATAAAAAGGATCCTCAAAACCTCCGATTCGAATCGCTAGCCAGTGTGCTCGACGGTTCAGCCCGTCTTTACATCCGCGCCGACTGGGCAAAGGACATACTCGACGCTGTACAATTCATTCGAAAGTTCAAGCTGAAGAAGGCCGCTATCGTGGGCGGGGCCGAGGCTCACTTGGTTACCACAGAATTGAAAGAAAACAATATTCCGGTGGTCATCGACCGCGTGCACAAGCTTCCCGTACATCCTGACTCTCCTTTAGACGAACCCTTCACCTTGGCGAAGAAGCTTTCCGACGCCGGAGTGATGATCTGCTTTGCCACCAACGGCGACATGGAGGCTATGATTTCAAGAAACCTTCCTTTTCAGGTGGGGACTGCGGTCCATTACGGCCTAGACTATGAAAAGGCGATCGAGAGTCTGACGCTCGTTCCAGCGCGCCTAGCCGGTGTAGAAGAACGCTATGGTTCGATCGAGCCAGGCAAGGTGGCCACGTTCTTCCTATGCGGGGGCGACCCCTTAGACATGAAGAGTAATGTGATCACACAGGCCTTCATTGAGGGAAAGATGATCGACCTAACCAACCACCAGGTTGATCTTTACCACAAGTTTTCCGAAAAACACGGCATAGAGCCTTAGTATCCCAACACCTCTCGAACCAGGCGGAGGGTCTTTGTTCCTACCTCTCTCGCTTTGTCGGCCCCTTTAGCCAACTCACTATCCAGCGCGCCTTTATCATTCATCCACCTTGTGAAAAGCTCACGCTCTTCGCGGTAGGTGTCCATGATCAACTCGTACAACGCCGTCTTGGCGTGACCATATCCATAGTTGCCACCAAGGTAGTTCTTTCGCATCTCCGCGACTTGATCGTCAGAGCCTATGAGCTTGTACAGCGCGAAGACGTTACATGTGTCGGGATTCTTAGGCTCCTCCAGCGGGGTGCTGTCTGTCACGATGCCCATCACCTGTTTCTTCAGCGGTTTGTCCGGCAAAAAGATGTTGATGAAGTTGTCATAACTCTTGCTCATCTTACGGCCGTCCGTTCCCGGAACGATCATCACCCGTTCATCGATCTTTGCCTCTGGCAGCACAAGGATGTCACCGTATCTATTATTGAACGCTCCGGCGATATCACGGGTCATTTCCAAGTGCTGTTTTTGATCCTTTCCGACGGGGACGTAGTTGGCGTCGTAGAGAAGAATGTCTGCGGCCATGAGCACGGGGTAGGTGAAAAGGCCGGCGTTCACATCGCTCAAGTTTTCACTCTTATCCTTGAAGCTGTGGGCGTTACCCAACATCGGGAAGGGGGTAAAGCAGTTAAGGTGCCACATCAGCTCGGTTACTTCTGGTACGTCGCTTTGGCGATAAAAGACGGTTCGTTCGGTATCCAAACCAAAGGCAAGCCAAGCAGCTGCCACCCCATAGGTGTTCTCGCTGATCAAAGCCGAGTCCTTGATCGCTGTGAGGGAGTGTAGGTTTGCAATGAAGAGAAACGACTCATTCTTCGGGTCTTTTGACATCTCAATACCAGGCTGAATTGCCCCTAAGATGTTGCCTAAATGCGGAACGCCCGTCGCCTGAATTCCAGTTAGGATCCTTGCCATGGATGAAATTTTGGTCAAATGTAACGGTGTGTTTTGGAATGAAGGCTGCCACAGTCTAGACGGACGCACTAAACTTAACGTGGCGGCTGTGAAATCCACCTACCTTTGAGCCGATGTATTACATCCTTCAACCGTTCCGGGTCTTGTGGAAAGTGTGGTTCTTCGTCTTTTTTGCGACCACACTCATCTTGCTGTATCCGTTATTGAATTGGGTGTTGAGCAAAGAAACGCGCTGGCCAAGGGCCTTCAGGATCATGCAGCGCTGGGCTTGGTGGTTGATAAGTGTGCCGGGAATATGGATGAGTATCGATCGTCGCGCTCCTCTTCCGGAAAAGCCCTTCATCATTTGTCCGAACCACAGCTCGTACGTAGACATCATTACCATGTACCGCGTTTTCAAGGACTACTTCGTGTTCATGGGGAAAACGGAGATCAACGATTGGCCTTTATTCCACATCTTCTTCTCGAAAGGGATGAACATATCGGTTGACCGAGCCAGCATCGCAGGCGCGAAGACAGCCTATGATCGCGCGAAGGATGAGTTAGACAAGGGGCATAATATTGTCATCTTTCCTGAGGGCACCATTCCTCCGAGCTCACCAAAGCTGAAAGTCTTCAAGAGTGGAGCTTTCAAGCTTGCTATGGAAAAGAACGTGCCGATCGTGCCAGTGACCTTCATGACGAACTTCAAGCGCCTTCAGGCGGGGCCCGCGCTTAGAAATATGGGTGGACCCGGTCCGTCTAAGGTGATCATCCACGCGCCGATCTATCCTAAAGACTATGAAGGTCGCTCAGTAAGTGACTTACGTAATGATACTTTTGCAGTGATCGAAGGACCTTTGAAAGAGGCTTATGGAACTGAATGATAAACTGATCGACAAACTCTCTGAACTAGCTCGGCTGAAATTTGACGGCGCCGAGAGAGAGGCCATTAAAAACGACCTAGGTAAGATGCTGTCCTTTGTTGACAAGTTGAACGCCTTGGATACAGATGGTATAGAGCCGTTGGTTTACATGACCGAAGATCGTCTGGAGTTACGGAAAGACGAGGTTGGAAAAGAACTTTCACAGGACGAAGCGTTGAAAAACGGGCCTTCTCACGACAGCGATTATTTCAAGGTTCCTAAGGTGCTTGATAAATAATCGTATGACAAGGAGAAAGGGCAATTCCCTCGGTATCTCTTGTTACATTCGCATAATAATTCAATGACATGGGCGGTATAGGACCTTGGCAAATCGTATTGATCATCGCAGTGCTTCTGTTGCTGTTTGGTGGTAAAAAAATTCCTGAACTTATGCGCGGCCTTGGCAAGGGCATGAAAGAGTTCAAGGATGCCAGCAAGGATGATGCTGATTCAAACGATAAGTTGAACGACTAAGCACTCCGTTGGCTTTGGAGGATTTTGTATTCAAAGACCTTTCTCAGACACGTGCAGATCTGCTCGCTGGTAAGTATACAGCGGAAGAACTGACGCGTCATTATGCGACTCGCGCGTCGGAAAAAGATGAGTATAACGCCTTTCTTGAGGTGTTCACGTCATCCGCCACCGATGCCGCAAAAGCGCTTGATCAGAAGATTGCTTCCGGAAAACCCGTAGGCCGCTTGGCTGGGGCTGTTATCGGAATAAAGGACAACATGTGCTACCGCGGTCATGGTGTGACTGCTGCCTCTCAGATCTTAGACTCCTTCGAGTCTGTTTACACGGCCACTTCCATTCAGCGGCTCATCGACGAAGGCGCCATCATCATTGGTCGGCTTAACTGCGATGAATTTGCCATGGGGAGTTCGAATGAGAACTCATCCTTCGGCCCGGTTAAAAACCCCATCAACCCTGAGCTGGTTCCTGGGGGATCATCTGGAGGAAGCGCTGCTGCCCTCGCGGCAGACCTATGTACGGTCAGCTTAGGTTCAGACACTGGAGGGTCCATTCGTCAACCAGCCGCGTTTTGTGGTTTGGTAGGATTAAAACCCACCTACGGTCGAATATCTCGCTATGGTTTGATTGCCTTTGCTTCAAGTTTTGACCAGATCGGCCCCTTTGCAAAATCAGTAGACGACGCTGAGCTGGTCTATCAAGTGATGGCCGGACGTGATGAGATGGACTCAACGAGCTCGGCTAGACCTGTGCACGAGGCTCGCTCCGTCAAGGACAAATACACCTTCGCTTACTACAAGGAGGTGTTGAACAACCCAGGGCTTCACCCGCGCACCAAAGAGCTTTTCGAAGCCAAGCTCGAGGCGCTACGAGCCGCAGGTCACGAGGTCGTCGAAACG
>Ga0181577_10003912_pt1 | contig 11549 bp, 8 predicted proteins | sample 101ome_21_FD_132468 | JGI IMG/M metagenome (GOLD analysis project Ga0181577, IMG submission 132468) | Coastal salt marsh microbial communities from the Groves Creek Marsh, Skidaway Island, Georgia - 101413BT metaG (megahit assembly) | ecosystem: Environmental > Aquatic > Marine > Intertidal zone...
TCCCCTCCGTGATGGTGGTGCTTGTGCCGTGGTTCCTGCTTCGGATGGCCACGCCCAAACCCCACCGCTGACCCCCATCGCTTACCCCACCCAACTTTCCCTGCACTTTTCCCGACCTTCGTCCCATGACGTCGACCGTCCCTGAATCCCTCGCCCGCGATCTCGCGGCCTTGACTTTACCCGACGCCTCGCGCGTGTGGATCTACATCGCCAACCGCGCCTTCACGGCCGAAGAGCGCTCGACCGTCGATGCCCACCTCGCGATCTTCACCTCGTCCTGGGCCGCCCACGGCACCCCACTCGCCGCCGAGGCCGCCGTCCTCCTCGACCAAATCGTCGTCCTCGCCGTCGACGAAGCTCCCCAAACGGCCACGGGCTGCAGCATCGACGCTTCCGTCGCCGCCCTCCGCGCGCTTCCACAAGCCGCGCCCTCCCTGGCCGACCTCGACCTCTTCGACCGGTCCTGGGTCCTCTACCGCACGGACGCCGCCTCCCCCGAATGGAAGCGGGCGAAACTCCACGATTTTTGGGCGATGCGCAAAGCCGGCACCCTCTCCGACACGGCCGTCATCTTCGATTCCACGGTCACCCAACTCGGTACCCTCCGCTCTGAAGGCGCCAAGGCCTTTTCCGATTCGTGGCACGCCCACATGTGGTGAGCCGCACCATACAATCCAACGCAGCAAAGGTTCGCGCGCAGGCTTTTGAACGTCAGCAAGTTGCGTTTCGAAAAACCGACGAAACCATTCATTTTGTCGACCAACTCACGACCCTGCGCGTCAAGTTTTCGTTAACGAACGTTGTTTTTTTCGCAACGCTCACATACATTTAACGCGCTGAATGATGTGAAAACGAGACTCTGGTCCCGACCAAATTGTGAGGCAACCCGGCTTGATTCAATTCGTCTTTCCCCGGAATGACGCTTGATTCGGCGGATTTGATATCTGAAAAACAATTGTTTGATCTAAACCAAAACCTGTTCTAATGTTCAACATGTACACGAAGTTGGCGACTGCTCTAGGAGCTTTTGCACTTCTCTTCTCAACTGGAGCTTGGGGTCAGTGTGCTGCGGGCGAGATTGCGATCGATTATTCGATCAGCAACGGTTCGTATCCCTCTGAGATTTCCTGGACGCTCAATGACGCAGCTGGTACCAGCGTCTTTAATGGTGGTGCCGGTGTTTCTGGAACCTGGTGTTTGACGCCCGGTGATTACACGTTTATCGGTACGGATTCGTACGGAGACGGATGGAATGGAGCTACGGCTACGTTCACCAACAGCGGAGCTGTTATCGGAACTTTCGAACTCGACGGCTCGACTTGCAATGTTGGCCAAAGCTGCTCTGGTAGCATCGTGATCACCGTGAGCAACGATGTGCCTGGATGCACCGATCCTGCAGCAGACAACTACAACCCAGCCGCTACGGTGGATGACGGTTCTTGCTGTTTGGACAACATCATGACCATCAACCTCTTCGACAGCTTCGGCGACGGTTGGACTTGGGCTGGCGACTTCGGTGGTTTGGTCTTGAACGGCGATTCTGTGGAATTCGCTTCAGGGGACCAATTGACCATCACGGGTTGCTTTGCAGAAGGCTGCTACTCCGGTGAAATTGTCATTCCTCTCTACGCCTCTGAAGGTTCTTGGGAAGTGTTGAACTCTGCGGGTACGGTTGTCAACTCTGGCGCTGGCGTGGGAGAGATCTTCTTCTGGGCCGGCTCTGACGCATGTGTGGTTGCAGGTTGCAACGATGAAAACGCGTGCAACTACAGCCCAGGCGCAAACTTGAACGACGGCTCTTGCGAATACTTGACATGCGCTGGCTGCACCGACCCTACGGCTTGCAACTACGACGACACGGCAACACTCGACAACGGCTCTTGCGATTACAGCTGCATCGGTTGTTTGGACTCTACAGCCGTAAACTACTGTGCAGACTGCACGTTGGAAGGTCCTTGTGAATACTGCGAGGGTGCCTTCGCGGGTACGTTGACTGTGGGCGGCGGATCTTGGGACTCTGAGATTTCTTGGAGCTTGAACCTCGGCGACAGCGTGGTGATTTCTGGTGGTGCACCGGAATCTGCAGACCTCTGCTTGGAGGCTGGCTGCTACACCTTCGATATGTTTGACAGCTTCGGCGACGGATGGAACGGCGCGGAATACTCGTTCACCGGTTACGACGGTGTTGAAGTCTATGGCGGTGACATCAGCGACGTGGATCCAGGCGGAGATGAGGGAACGGAGAACCTCGACTTCAACGGAGGTGCTTGCACGTACGCTTGCACGGATGCAGGCGCCTGCAACTACGACGCTACGGCTGCGTTCGACGACGGCTCTTGCGACTACAGCTGCGTGGGGTGCATGGACAGCGCTGCGGCCAACTACGATCCCAACGCCACCATCGACAGCGGTGAGTGCTTCTACTGCGACCCCGGAACGTTCATCTTCCAAGTCGACATGTTCGACAGCTTCGGCGACGGATGGCAGGGTTGCGAGTACTACATTTTTGACAACACCTCTGGGGACTTGGTGTACAGCGGCTCACTGAATGAGGCCTTCGTTGGCGACGGTTTGACCTTTGGTTACGACCTCATCTGCATGGCTCCTGGTTGCTACCTCTTCCAGACGACCGGGGACACCTACCCTAGCGAAGTAAGCATCGATTTGAGCGACCAGTTTGGCACCAACTACGGCACGGTCGGGACAGATGCGAACTACGGCATTGACTTCACGTTGACAGGCCAGTGTGGCTTCTCAGGTTGCACCGATCCTGCTGCCAACAACTTCAACCCCTCTGCTTCGACGGACGACGGCTCTTGTTTGTTGCCACCTGCCAACGACGACGTGGCCAACGCTGAAGCGTTGTTCTGCGGAGCGAGCGCAGCGGGCACGTTGGAGAATGCCAACGACAACGAAATGGTCGGTGGCACCATCTTCGGCAACGAAACCACTGGTTTGACCGACGCGGGTGTATGGTACGTGATCAACTCAGACGCAGACCAACAGATCACCATGACGACCTGCGATACTCCTGCCAACGACGTTGACACGGATTACGCCACGAACACCGACCTCGCTGTGTTCACTATGGATATCGATGGCAACTTGAACATTTTCGCCCAGAACGAAGACGGTTGCTCTACTGGCTTCCACTCAACAATCACGTGGTCTGCCATGACCGGTGTGGACTACTACGTCCGCGTGGAAGGTTCAGGTGGAAACAACTTCGTGATTGCAGCTTCTTGCAACACGGCTCAAACCACTTCTCCTGCCAACGACAACTGCGATGGCGCGATTTCTCAAGTGACGGGTGTGACCTTCACGGGCAACCTCTGCGGCGCCAACGCTGAAGAGATTTACCTCCCATGGGAAGGAACAGGCACGGCATACGCTGTCTACTTCACGTTCAACAGCGCGAACTACAACACGTTCTACTTCAACACGACGAACATCTCCAACGACGCTGTTGGTTTCGCCATGTTGGATGGAAACACTTGTGATGACCTCGCTCCATTCGTGGGTTGTGTGGTGACGGGAACCTGTGCAGGTTCAGTGGAAGGCTTCTTGCCTAACCTCGAGCCCAACACAGACTACTACTTCGTGGTTTGGACGGATGACCAGAGCACCTGCGGTGATTTCGAGTTCACGACGACGGGCATCCTCCTCGGTTGCACGGACTCTTCAGCGAACAACTACAACCCTGAAGCCAACCAAGACGACGGTTCTTGTGACTTCTTGGGTGTAACGCAGCCAAACGACGCTTGCGGCGACGCCATCACGCTGGAGTGCAACGCCGTGACTTCAGGTTCGACGGGTGGCTCAACCAACATCGGTGCTCCTTTGAACGTGGACGGCTGCGAGGCCGCTCCAGGTGCGGGTGTGTGGTACACCTTCGTGGGTGACAGCTCACTCCACACGTTGAGCACGTGCGGTTCTGCCATTGATTCCAAGGTGAACATCTACACTGCAGATACGCTGTGCGGTGGCGGTGGCATCGATACGCCTCCAGCGGATCCTTGCGACACCTTGGTGACGGTGAACTACAGCATCGGCGGTGGATCTTGGGACTCTGAGATTTCGTGGTCCATTTCAAACGCTGCGGGTGACACGCTCGTGTCTGGCGGCGCTCCTGAATCAGGAAGCTTGTGCTTGGCTGAAGGCGATTACAACTTCAACATGTTCGATGCCTTCGGCGACGGTTGGAACGGTGGAGGCGCCACGTTCACGAACGGTCTCGGTGACGTCATCTTGCTCGCTGGTTTGGACGGTGTGAACGACGACGGCGAGGCCGCTACTGCGACCTTGTCTGTTGCACCTTACAGCACGGATCCAGTGTACATCGCGGGTGACTTCACTTGCTTCGCGAGTGCGACGTCTTCAGACGGAACGGGCGCGTGCACGTTGTTCGACTCAGACGACGTGAACTTCGAGTTTATCTCTACGCCAGGCTTGTTGTACTACGTGTACGTGGGAGCTCAAGACACCGACGGCAACCCCGCCACGGACGACAACGGAGCATTCGACATCGAATTCACCTGTGAGCCTGTCATCGAAGGCTGCATGCAGCCCATCGCTTGCAACTACAACCCAGACGCAAACGTCGACGACGGTTCTTGCGACATCTGGAGCTGCGTGTGTGGTGACACGACTGGAACGGACACGACCGGCACGGCGATTCAGTTCTACATGAACGACGCCTTCGGTGACGGTTGGAACGGTTCTGTCTACACGATCACTAGCCTCGCTGGCGATACGGTGGCTACCGGTACGCTCGACGAAGCAGGTTTCTTCGTGGACAACGACAACTACACTGGTCCAGAATATGGCTTCGACATGATCTGCCTCGACCCAGGCTGCTACAGCGTGGAAGTGACGGACGGTGACTGGCCATCTGAGGTGTCTTGGGAAGTGTTGACCGAAGACGGCTCTGTGCTGACTTCTGGTGGGCCTACCTCAGGCATCACGATTTCAGTCGGTGGTGCTGTTTGCGGTTGCACCGACACGGGTGCTTGCAACTACGACCCAACTGCCACAGACGAAGACGGTTCTTGTGAGTACATCACGTGCGCAGGTTGCACGGACACAACGGCGTGCAACTACGACTCGGAAGCAACGATTGATGACGAATCTTGCTGTTACGACAACTGCGTGACGATCAACATGAACGACAGCTTCGGTGACGGATGGAACGGTGCGAACTACACGTTGACTTCGGTTGATGGTACGCTCATCGGATCCGGTACCATCGTTACGGGTTCATCTGCTTCTGACACGTACTGCTTGGCAGACGGTTGCTACAGCATCGCTGTGACGGAGGGTTCTTGGCCTTCAGAAGTAAGCTGGACGGTTGTGGGTGCCTTCGCGGGCATCGTAAGCGGTGGAGCTGGTGAAGAGGCAATCTTCAACGTTGGTTCTGGTGACCAGTGTGTGGTGGGCTGCGACATCGCTTGCGCTTGCAACTACAACCCAGCTACCAACATCTCTGACATTGCATCATGTGTGTTCGACGGTTGCTCTGGCTGTACCTACGACGGTGCTGACAACTACGATGCAACGGCCATCACCGACGACGGCACGTGCACGTTCTCATTGGCGAACCCATGTCCTGCGGACTTGAACGGCGACGGCTCTGTTTCTACGGCTGACTTGCTCGAATTCTTGACTGCATTCGGACAGATTTGCTGATCTGACTGACCTGACTTAACGAAAGGCCCGGCGCAAGCCGGGCCTTTTTGTTTCTTTGAATTCATGAATTCGATTTTGATCACTGGAGCGGGTTCCGGCATAGGCGCGGCAACGGCAAAAAGGTTGTCCCAACGGGATGGTGTTCGGCTCGTGCTGCTGGGAAGAAGAAGGGAAGCGCTGCTAACAGTAAAGAAGTCGTTGAAGAACTCCGACAATCACGAGGTGGTGGCGCTCGATGTGTCCGACGCGGAGGCTTTGGTGGCGTGGTTGCAAAGCGAGGAAGCCAATTTGGGGCGCCATCCCCTTGTGGGGGTCTTTGCCAATGCCGGTGTAGGTGGGCCCAATGCGTTTGGTCCGGACGATCGATGGGAGGAAATCATTCGCATCAATTTGACAGGTACGTACAACACCTTGATGGCCTGCTATCCACATTTGAAGGCGGCATCGGGTGTGACCCACGCTTTGGTGACGAGCAGTGTGCTTGCGCGGTTTGGGGTTTCGGGACAAACCGCTTACGTGGCGAGCAAGACAGGGTTGTTGGGGTTGGTGCGTTCGTTGGCCGTGGAGTGGTCTTCAGAGGGCGTCATGGTCAACGCTTTGTGTCCAGGCTGGGTCGAGACGGAGATGGCGCGCAACAGCATTCAAGCGATGGCGGACGCACAAGGCATCAGCTACGAGGAGTCCAAGGCCCAGCAAGAGGCCATCCTGCCCGCGGGGCGGGTGAGTTCACCCGAGGAGATGGCGCAGTGGGTTGATTTTTTGTTCTCAGGCTTGGGGGAAGGAGAAGAGGTGGCAAGAATTGAAACGTTCACGGGCCAAGCGCTGGATATCAACAGCGGTTCTTGGATGGGGTGAGAAGGCGACTGCCAGCTCTACCTTTGAGGCATGAGACACAATCTAAGTGACGTTGGTGCGCTGATCAAAGACCGCAGGTCGTTTGCCCCAGAGTCGTTTTCCTCGCGAAAGGTGCATCGGGATGTGGTGGAAGAAATTCTCCGTGCAGGCACGTGGGCGCCGACGCATGGCATGACTCAGCCTTGGAGGTTTACCGTGTTTCAGGAAGAGGGATTGCAGGCGTTGCGTGACGGGCTGCCAAAGTGGTACCAGGAGGCCGTGGGAGAAGAGAATGTCAACGATGTGAAATTGGGCAAACTGCGTGGTCGCTTGGACACGTGCAATTGCGTGATTGGCATAGGGATGGTCCCGGACGTCAACGAACGCATCTCTGCCGAGGACGAAGAATGGGCGGTGGCCTCCGCAGTCCAAAACATGCACCTCATGTGCACTGCCTTTGGGCTAGGCGCGAAATGGACCACTCCTGGTTTCATGGCATTGCCTTCCGTGAAAGACGCACTTGCTTTGCCAGAGGAAGGCAAAGTCATGGGGCTCTTCTACGTGGGGTATCCTGATGTTCCGTGGCCTCAGTCGCACCGTTGGCCACTCGAGTTCGTCACGCGTTGGAAGGACGGAGAATCCGAAACCATCCTTCACGAACGCCGACCTACGGTGTGATTGGGCCATGCGTTGGGTCAACCACCATACCCACCCCGGAGACACGCGCTACCACGTGTTTGTGTTTCGCGAGATTGAGCATGCTTTGCGTTTCGAGGAGCGATGCCGTGCCGAAGGCATCCCGTTTGAACGGCATGAAGAAGATGGAGAGGTGATGTTTGGCATCGCCAAAACCCACTTCAAAGCGGCGCTCCACGCGAACCACATGGTGCATGCGGAATTTCGGAGCCACTTCATTCCCGATCGGGGTTGGCGTTGGGGTTTGCTTGTCGTTACGGGAGCCCTGGTGGCCTTGGCTTTGCTCGGGTGGTTAACGTCCACAACATCCCACGGGCAGGTGGAATCGGGCTTGCCATGGGAGCTTGATGTGGTCACCCGGGTGCACGTGCCCACGGAGGCCTTGGGTATGGAGCCGACGTTCGTAGTAGGGCAGGGATTGAACGCGACGTGGGCGCCCAAGGTAGGGGCCGAGTTTGGACTTCGAATTCACCGTCGCTTGAAGGACGGGTGGACCTTAGGTGGTGGTGTGGAGTGGGTCCGACGCGAGCACGCCTTGGTGGTGGGCTATGTCAACGACACCGTAGGAGTGGCTACGACGGACACCCTACCCCAAATGCGAAGCCTTGCGTACCGCATTCCATTGCTTGGCGGAATTCGCATTCCCATTGGGTTCAACGACCTGGAAATTCAGGCGAGCGGAGGCCTCGGTTTGGAATGGAAAACGAGCGAAACGGTGGTGAGCCAACTCGTTCAGACGGCCGAATCCAACCGTGTGATTCAGGCCTACCAAGGCCGCACGCGCTACGTCACCTTGCCTGTGATTGCAGAAGTAGGGGTGCAGCGGCGTGCCAAGGGAGATCGTCCGGGTTGGTATGTCGGGTGGTATTGGTCAAGCCCCTTGGGGCGTGATGCTTGGGCCGAAAACACATGGACCGCCGGGTCGACTTCGGGATTGGCGAGGAATTGGTTGAATTTGGTGGTGACCGGTCTCGATGTGCGAATTGTGTTGCCCGAGTAAGGTGACATGAAAAAGGCCCGCCGAGGCGAGCCTTTCCAAACCAAAATGTTGTGACGCTTATTGAGCCTGCGCTACAAGGTTGAATCCCACGGTGAAGTCGTCGTGGATGAGGTTGTCTCCGAGGTTGTCGAAGAAGGACCCGGAGCCGTATTTCACATCAAATTTCGAACGGTCGAGAACCACGGAGCCAGAGATGGAAAGCGTACCGTTTTCGTCGGAAACGTTGGCTTCAAACGTGACGCTTTGGGTGATGCCACGGATGGTGAAGTCACCTGTCACGGCGTGCGTCGCTTCTGCGCTCGGGGCCTTCAAAGGTTCGATGTTGCGTAAGAGAAACGAGCTCGTCTTGTGCTCAGAGACGTTGAAGAAATCGTCGCTGTTGAGGTGCCCCACGAGTTTGTCCGCCCATTCACCCTCGAGGTCGGTGCAAGCAATGCTGCTCATGTCGGCAATGACGTTGGCGGATGTCATGATGCCATCGGTGATGGACATCACCCCGCTGGTCACATTGACCGTTCCCATGTGCTCGCCAGTTACTTTGGTGGCGTGCCAGGTGATGGAAGAGGCGTTGGCGTCCACCTTGTAGCGAGTGGTGCCTTCGTTGTTGGAGGCAAAGGCTGCGAGGGTCAGCACCAAGGAGGCGCCAAAAGTCATGATGTTTTTCATGAGAATTAAGAATTGAGGTTTAGAGTCGGTTCAAGGTTGGGTGTCGTTCCAGGCGTCGAGCAGGTTGGCTGCACGAAGGGCATCTGCTGAAGCCCAAACAGCTTCAAGCTGTGACAATTCTGCATCCAAGATGTTCGAAAGCTCTAGCGTGAAGGCCTCGCCTTGAGAAGTCAAAGCAATGTCCACTTGACGCCGATCGCGTGGGCAGGATTCGCGAAGGACATGCCCTTTCTCCACCAATTTGTCAATGAGGCGGGAGGTGTTGCTGTTTCGGTCAATCATCCGGACGCTGATGTCACGGAGTGGCAGGGGGCGTCCTTTTTGGCCGCGTAGAATGCGTAGAATGTTGAATTGCTCAGGGGTCACGCCATGCGGTTTGAGCAATGCTCTGTGTCGGCTGTGCAGTGCACTCGCAGTGTGCAACACGGTCAACAACAATTGTTGCTGTGGCGTTGCGAATGTCGACATGTGCAAGGCTTCCGAGGTCTTCATGACACAAATGTAGATACAAAAGTTGTATATACAACAAAATGAACGCCAAAAGAAAAATGCACCCCGTTGCAGAGGTGCATTTTCACAGTTGGTGCTTCTCAGGAGGAGAGGGCCTTTCGTACAAACGAGGAAATGACTTTCCCGTCGGCCTGGCCGGCCATCGCCGCTGCGGCGAGGCCCATCACTTTGCCCATGTCGGCCATGGAGGTTGCCCCGGTCGAGGCGACAATCTCCGCCACTTTCGCTTCGATTTCGGTTTCAGACAGCGCGGCTGGAAGAAACTCTTGGATGACTGCGGCTTGGGCTTCTTCTTCGGAGGCCAAGTCCGGGCGTCCTTGGTCGCGGTACAGCGCTGCAGTCTCCGTTCGTTGCTTGAGGAGTTTGCTCAGGATGGCCAGCGTGGTGCCGTCATCCACCGTGTCACCCGCCCCGCCTTTGGTGGCCTCGAGCATGATTTTGCTCTTGATGTCGCGTAGCGCTGCGAGGCGATCGCGGTCTTTGGCTCGCATGGCATCCTTGATGCCAGCGGATATGGAATCAGCGAGGTTGCTCATCAGTCGACGTTGTCGTGCAAGAAGGGGTTGTCGTTCCGAAGCTCAAAACGGCGGTTGCCTTCTTCGTCCACTTCTTCGTTCAAGCGCATCCGGCTCACTTGCGATTCCCCGGACACGGGCGTGTCGTCGATGGAGACGTTCCGACGTTTGTAGGCAGGCTCGTTTTCCAAATCGGCAATGCGCCCGGGCAAGTTGAGCTTGCTCTTGAATTCAGCGAGGCTGCGCGTGATTTGGCGCTGACGCTCGGCAAAGGCTTCTTTGGAGGGCTGGACGGATGGCTGTGGCGTGGGCTCAGCAGACGCAGCAGGTTCCTCGGTCACGTGGAAAGAGGGAGCAGCGGGTTCCGCCGGAGTTTCGTTGGCCTCCGGTTGGAGGTCGGCGGGTTCAGGGACGTCGTCGAGGTTGTAGATGATGAATTCCTCGTTGGTGTTGACTTCAGCTTCATCGTCTTTGACTTGAGGAGTGGGCTCATCGGCCGCTTCGGGAATCTCGGCGTGGGCCAACGCGTCTTGCGGCAACTCGGCCTGCACTTCAGGCGCAGGGACCTCCGCCGAGGGAGTTTCAGCAGGATCTGGGAAGAGCTCTTTCTGTGGAGCAGCCAAATCCCACTTGTTGCGATCCACAGGCAGGTCGGCTTCGGGAGCCTTCTCAGGTTTCAAGAACGGCTCCGCTTCAGGCGTTGGAATGGCCGGAGGGATGTTGCCTTCTGGGGTCTCTGTGGTTTGGTCGTCGAGCCACACTTTCTTGGGGCCTGCGGCAGCGGCAGGACGGTCGATGCTTGCAGCGTCGAATCCGGTCGCGATGACGGTAACGCAGAGGTCTTCGCCCAAGTTGGGGTCGGTGCCGTAGCCCCAGATGACCTCGGCGGTTTGGCCTGCAGCCTCCTGGATGTGATCGGTGATCTCCATGATCTCATCCATCAGAATTTCTTCCGTGCCAAACGTGATGTTGAGCAAGACGAAGTTGGCTCCCGTGATGTCGCTGTCGTTCAAGAGCGGGCTTTCAAGCGCGTCGCTGACGGCTTTCTGCGCGCGACCCTGACCCGAGGCACTGCCCGAGCCCATGATCGCGCGTCCGCTGTCGCGCATCACCGTGTTGACGTCGTTCATGTCCACGTTGATTTCCCCGGTCAACGTGATGACTTCCGCGATGCCTTTGGCGGCGGTGCAGAGGATTTGGTCGGCGTTGGCGAAGGCGCTGCGGATGGTTTGGTTGCCAAACAGCTCACGGAGCTTGTCGTTGCGGATGATCAGCAAGGTGTCCACAGCTTCGCGCATGGCTTCCAGTCCCTCAGAGGCTTGTTGGTTTCGGCGACGTCCTTCGAATTGAAACGGCACGGTGACGATGCCGACAGTGAGAATCCCGCGTTCCTTGCATGCTTGGGCGATGACGGGTGCTGCGCCTGTTCCTGTGCCGCCTCCCATTCCGGCGGTCACAAAGACCATGCTCGTGTCGCTTCCGAGCAAGCCGGTGAGTTCGTCGAGGCTCTCGATGGCGGCGTTTTTGCCGACTTCAGGGAGAGACCCTGCCCCTTGTCCTCCAGTCAGGGTTGCACCGAGTTGAACTTTTCGTGGCACAGGGCTGATGTCCAACGCTTGTGCGTCGGTGTTGCACACGATGAA
>Ga0181577_10003915_pt1 | contig 11542 bp, 12 predicted proteins | sample 101ome_21_FD_132468 | JGI IMG/M metagenome (GOLD analysis project Ga0181577, IMG submission 132468) | Coastal salt marsh microbial communities from the Groves Creek Marsh, Skidaway Island, Georgia - 101413BT metaG (megahit assembly) | ecosystem: Environmental > Aquatic > Marine > Intertidal...
GGCCTCCTTGATAACTAGAAGCCAACTCTTTCGAGTTTAACTTCTGCCAAATGTTGTTCTCGTATTTCGCTCAGGTTTCATAAGCGGCATACGAGGGTCATTTTCACGCATGAAGTTATTGTCAACGGATTCCATCTGATTCGCAGCAACATTCTCAAAGTGCCTAGTTCGTGACTTGATCTTCTCCTCAGGAGCTTTACAAAGTAACAAACCACCAACTTCGACGTTGCCTTGAAACCTAGAATTGTAATCTGACTGAATCTCTAGCTCAGGGTGATCCTCAGCCTTTACGGGCTGCCATCCTTCCCTGAAGGATCTAGATACATTCGTATTGTCAGACTGTCCTAAAATGCTGGTCCGAATCCAACGGAACACCCAACCATCTTGAGGCTTTGGAGTCGGCAATATAGATGCCGGGTTCCAGCTATCATCTGGTCGGTACTGTTCTTCTTCTCGCGTGTCGCTTTCTCTAGGGGTGCGCTCTGTTGCCATTACCTTTCTCCTTTAGAGCATTTCGGCATGTCGGGCATACTGTTCATTTGTTAACCCAAGTCGCTTGGCGAGGGCTACTTGAGTGGCCGTTAACCGTATTTTGCGCGGTTTGGCACCGTTGTTCCTTGCGGAAGGTGCCACCACCGTCGAGGGCTTACTGGTAGTCACGGACGCGCTACGGCCATCTGTATCGCTTGATTCTACCCAGTCGTAATCAGGGAAAGCCGCTCGGACCTTTCCATCGATGTAATCAAAGTATTCCTGAGATCTTACATCAATGCCAGACCTAACGGCTTGCGTATGTGCTCCATAGGCTAGAGCAGTCATGTCCTCATGACCCTCAGCCATGAACCATGTATTTCTGCTTGCCCATTCTTCAGCCTCAGGCGTAACTTGTACCTGAGGTTGTTGCTGTTGTTGAGCGGCTACGTTTTGAGCAGCTCGTCTAGCAACTTCCTGTTGATAGGCTTGCTGTTGGTAGGCTTGAGCATTCTGGTTTTGAGTCTGAATGTTACCTCTGTAACGCTCAATCTCAGCCAGCTCCGCTTGGGCCTTAACCATTTGCTCTTGAGTATTTACAACACCATCGGTATCGCCCTCTTCGTAGGCTCTCCGATATCCGTCTTTTGCTTTCTCAAGATTCAGTTGAGCGCGTTCTCGAATCTGCTCTACTAACGCAGCCTCGCCTCTAGTAATAAGAGACTCTTGTTCTTGGGCTTTGTTAGCGTATTGCTGAGCAATCTTGACAGCCTCTTCCCGCATGCGCTCTGCGGCTTCTCTCTGTCTACGCTCTTCATGGTAATCGAACTTGAGCTTGTTCAGCCTTTTCTGAACTTTGTCAGAATACTGGCCAAGCTCCTCATCATCACTTTCTTCAGAGGATGCGGCCTTGCTAGGTCTCCTGTCTTCTGGAGGACGGTCATCAACAACTTCAAACTCGTACTCGCTAGACTCAGAGCCTTGTTCGGCCTTGCGCTTTGTGTGCGTGGTTTTTACACCAAAGAATTTATCTTCTGCGGTCTGGGGAGCCTCTTGGGTCTCCAGCTCTTGGGTATTGGTTGCTTCGCTCATGCCTTCACAATCCCCCTTGGATCTTCGACTACAGCTTCAACGCTGTCATCGTTAATCAATCGGAACTCTTTGCCGTGAACTTTGAATCGAGTGCCTGAGTAAGACCTCATAATGATCCAGTCACCTTCTTGACAAAACGAGCCAGTGGGAAATCTGTTGGGATCTTTGTAGCAATCCGGCCCCATTTTGAGAACCATCCCGCAGATAGAACCAAGTTCCTCTTCTTGCATAGTCTTCTTGGATTTGATTATCCCGCCATCGTATTCCGAATCGGGATCTGGGAGCGCAATCAAAATCTTGTAGCCCTTAGGGTCAGGAAGCTGATTTGCGTTTCGAGACTCTTCGGTCTCTAGCTGCTGAGCTGCTTCGCTCATGTTTTCTCCTTGCATCGGGATTGCGCCCGAAGTCGCTTGCACTAGGAAACGCCTAGAGTCGTTATTGCGCTTGCTCGTATCGAGCCTTAGCGTCCAAGATCTCTCGCTCTGCTTGAGCTAGACCCTGAATTATTCCGCAGCACTTAGTGTAATCTGCGTAATCTTTGCAAGCACCGCCACTCATGTGATCAGCAATGCTATTCATTTGTTCTCTAACATTTGACCTTAAATAGTCAAAGATGTCTAGTCCTTCTGTCACTTGTCTCCCATAACCTCTTTAGCAATCTCTACGCCTAGTTTAGCGCCTGCTATTTGGTCTTGTGAAGCAATTCTTGCATTTTCTAATTCTTCTTTCGTATTCGTTTCAGCTATCTTTGCACCCAACTTAGCTGTCTCTAATCGTTCTTGCTGCTCTAATCTTTCCCTATCGAGGTCTGACTTGGCCATAGCCTTCTGCATTTCTAACTGGATCTTGGCCATTTCGGCTTGCGCTTTCTGCTGAACCTCTTGCTGCTTGATCTGCAACTCTTGCATCTGCATTTGAACAATAGGATCTTGCATCTTCTGCTGAGCTTGCTGAGCTTGCTGCTCTTGTGCCGCTTTGCCGGTAACCTGTGCCGCAGCCGGGGCCACAAGCCTAGATATTCTGTACTCGATGTCTTCAGGCAGCGGCTCGTTGGGCGTAGGAAGCTCCACGCCTAGCTGCTTTTCTATCTCTGTGCGGTACTGGAACGCCAAATGCTCTTGAACGTGTGCAGCCAACTCTGCTTGCGCCTTCTTGGCATTGGGGCTCTTGCCCATAATCTCCATGACCTGCGGGTTTTGCATCATAGACATATGGGTCTGGATGTGAGCCTCGTGATCTTGGTAGATAAACGCCTTGACCGGCTTGCCGTTGATGATATCCATGTTTTCGCTGACAGGATCGGTAGGCTTCATGTCCTTTTCTGTAGGAACAATCTGGTCTGCGTCCTGAATACCAAGAACATCTAGCATTTGACGGTGCAATAACGGCATGTCGTACATTTCTGGAGCCTGTGCAGCCAGTTGTAGTGCCGCTTGGTACTGCATAATGCGCTGAGCCATCGTTCCTGCGTTAGGATCGCTGACTGGGATGATGTCTACGCGCTCATCGAAGTCCTGTGACACCAAATCCTTGTCGCCTTCGAGGTATGGGTACTGTTCTGGGCCAAAATCACGGACCAAATTGCTTAATATCCGCAATTCTACGCGCATTGAAGCGTGTAATCGGGCCTGAATGGCGCTCATTACCTTCATTGACCGCTCTAGTATGGCCAACGTGGTGCCTACGGGCGCTTCTGCGTTCATATCGGCGGCTTTAACGTCCGCTGCGGACGCAAATCGGCGGCCTTCCTCTACAATATCGCCCATGAGCTGGTATAAAACGTTGCTCGGCTCTTTGTATGGCATAAAACTGATGTTATCGCGGATGCTTCCGCCCGGAACGTCCACATCCCGGAACTCACCGGGCATGATTGGAGTGTCATCACCCTTGATTCGCAAGCCTCGGGCCTTCAAACCGCCCGGTAGGTTGGACAATGTGCCTGCATCGACCAGTTGTCGGAGCAATGAAGTGGCTGATTTAGCCAATCCACCGATCATATGGATCAAACCAAAGCCATAAAACCCTAATCCGGGTATGTATTGGTAGTGAACAAAGTGCTCTCGCTTGGTTTTTAGGTCATCACCCTCATACCAGTTGCGACGAATCGACAAAATCTCTCTGGAACCAAGGTCAATAGACACAACATAGGGTAAAGCAATGCCTGTTTGCTCCCCATCTTCCTCGTCCTCGAAGCCTGCAAGGTCTAAATTGACCTGCATTTCTAGGATTGTGTGTCTGGAATCCATCTCATAGCTGGCACTATCGCCAGTCAGGCGGTTGTACTTCTCTTCTATGCGGTCAACATCGGACGATGGAGCGCCTAGCTCTATATCTCGATAAAATCCTGACACCTGAAGCTTGCGAATCTCGTTCGTTGTGCGCTTCATGATGTGCGTTGCACGTTCGCAGGTTGTTAAATCAGAGGCTCCGTAGCTAACGACGAAGTCTTCTGCCGGTACAAACATGCTGCAAGGCCTGCCCATGCTTGGGTCATAGTAGACTTTCCTAAAAGCACTACCTGCCAACGGCAAAGAGAACAGCATTTTCTCAGTCTCTGACCGATACTCCGTCATCTTCTCCGTTAACAAGTAGTTAAGATAGTCTTGGACTCTATGGGCTTGCTTTTCTTTTTCATCGGTCATCTTTCCGACAACAGATGTCTTAACTGGTCCGCTTGCGGGGAACAGTTCTTGAATAGATTGGGACTGGAACTTGATAACGGACTCTGACAAAAGGGGGTGGTAGACTCCACAAGCCCCGTCCCAAGGGGTAGTTCTGTCCTCATGCTTGAGGCCCAGAAGATCTAAACCATCGACATAGGCTCTTTCCCAGTCTGCTCGACTCTCTTTGTCAGACTTAAACATGCCAACAAGCTCAGAAGCGATAAGGTTTAGTTCACCCTCATCAACTACTTCCGCTAAGTTAGCGTCATGTGGGAGCATGCCCAGCGCAGCAAGGGTGCTTGCATCCGGGTCAAAGTCGAGAATAACGCCACCATCCTCTGTCTCGATAGAAACAGATTCTGGGTTTTCGATCTCGATTTCTATGTCTTCTCCATCTCCGACTAACGGATTGGAGCGCATGGTTCTATCAATAGCCATTAGCCATTCTTTCTGAAAGGCTGGGGTCTGGCTGCGCCACTACCGCGAGCCGTTTCTGATTTTTCCATGTCTCGCTTATGAGCGCCGGTAGGACCACCGTTGGCCATCATCTTGGTGCTCATACGAATCTTGCCGCCGCCAGACATTTTGCCTTTGCCGTCTGCGGCAAACGCTGGAACCATCTGGCCGTCCTTCTCAACCATAGGCATCTTGGTCTTTTTGCCAGATCCCATCATTTTTGTCTTCATGCCACCGGCATAACCCATCTTGGTCTTTTTACCGCCAGCGTATCCCATCTTACTTTTCTTCATCGGCTTGCTCCGAATATAGATTATCGAACACTTGATTCACATCAAGGGTGTAATCTAGATCTGATTTACTGTAGTGAATGTGCTGCGATGGCCTGAAATCTGGGGCTCCTTCGCCCATTTCAAACCAAGCAGGGTGAGTAACTCTGACGCGATTATTGGGTAACGCCACAATATTTCCCGTCCATCGTCCCGCATCCAACAACTCTAGTACGTGTGACTGCTTGTGCTGTGCAGGATCGTCTGCAATTTCTGAATCTGTGTAGTCTACCGTGAAGTAGTATTTAGCAGGGTAGAACTTACCGTCTATCTTCGCAAGCCAAGGACATGGTGTGCAACGGTCTAGAACATAAACGCTGTGGGTTCTTGACGAACAGTCCCACGGCTGTGCCGCCCAGACTGGCATAGGATCTGGCCACTCATCGAATGGCGTGTCACCGACCAAGGCCGTGATGGGCATCCTTGCCCACATAGCGCCTCCATGCAAGTTCGGTTCTTCAGTGTCATACGTTTCTGCGCCCGTAAATATCACCTGAAAACTCAAAGATCTGCATGGAATGCTTGTAACAGCAACAGCCATGGCATGGAGAAACTCCCCATGATACTTCATGTGGTTGTGGGTGTACTCTCGTCTAACCCAGCATTTGAAGTACGGTATGTTGCTTTGCAAGAAAGCCATCAGGCTGCCTCGCCATAAAACCGTTCTTCCCACTTCTTGTGCCGCTTGATCGGCTCTTTGAAGTACGGAAGAAACCTAGCCATATAAACCACAAAATGATTTATCCAGCTTAAAGGAACAGGGAGCGGTCTCATGTGGTCAAGGAACAACACCACTCTATAGTCGCTCGAAAGGTTAACGGCGAAATGCTCATAGGTGTCATCAAAGACAACGACCTTGCCCTCTTCCCATCGATACTCTTTCTTGTCTGCCACCAAGATGCATCCCTTGCCATCCGTGGGGATCTTGATTCCCAAGTGCATTCTTAAGACTCCACACCACGGTCCTTCGTGAGGCATCAGCATCTTGTTTGCATGGATGACAGAAAAATAAGCCGAAACAATGTTCTTATCCGAATCTAGGATTTTCATTGTCTCTGGAAACTCTAGGCAGTTGCGCTCGAAGCGAATCTTGCCAGCCTTGAGGAAAAACATCTTCCACTTGTCATCGTTAGAGATGTATATCTGATCCGGGCTAATGTCCTGAAAAGGAGCGAACTCATCTACACGAGCCTGCATCTTTTCAAACTCTGCCTTTATGATCTCGTAGTTTTCCTCAAGAACTTCAGCAATCGGGAAGTCTTTGTTGTCAAAAAAGACCTTGTTCCCTAGAGTTGAAAACTTCCTAAAGATGGGTCTAAAGAATTTTTCAATGACCCAGCCGTTGACTTCAATCAATAGTAGTTTGCCTTCCTAGTATACATTGGCTCTTCTTCCTCATCACTGTGCAGCTTCAGGAACCCGCCCTGTCTAAACCTCAGCAATGCCTGAGTCGAAGAGTCAACAAGGTCATCATGCTCTCCCGCAGGGAAAGATGCAAATTCCTCGACAACCTCTTCCGCGAACCGTAGTTCGGGAGCCCATACAATGCCAGACGCAAATAGGTCTGCCACTGCATTTACTCGGGCTATTTTGTCGTTACCCCTAGATGGTGTGTACTCAGAGACCGGGATTCCCATTGCTCTAAGCTCAAATATCAACGGCGTTCCTGCCGCTTTGGCTTCCACAATAAACGCATCGGGCTGCCAATCTACCCAGTAGTCGTAAGCTTTTCTCTTCAGTTCTGGAAACTCAAGCCGTTCTTTGTATGCATCCAATAGGATGATATTGGGTTGCTCTATGCCAGATTCATCTGGATGGTAGAACACGCCCCACGTTGTACAGGCTGAGTAGTCAGATCGCTGAGTTTTGAGAAACGCCGTATCCCATGACTGGATAATAAACTCACAAAGCGGTGGGTTGTCCTTCTCCCAGACACGCCACCATTCTCTTTTGACAAGAGCCCCTTCTTCAGAGGTTGGGTTTTGTTGGTACTGGGCATTCCACTTGGGAGCCGGTAGTTCGTTTCTTAGTGCTTCTAGTTCTGCTTTTGGCCAGAACTCTGGCCAGAGCGGTTCATCTGAGGGCATCAAAGCCGGGAACTCAATTAGCTCCCATTCATCAGAGCCCGATCTTTGCAGGGATGATTTCAGTATCTGTCCCGTCAAATCTCTTTTATGCCATCGAGTCATGACAACAATGATGGCTCCTCCCGGTTGGAGGCGTTGCCGAGGTCCAGAGGTATACCAGTCATAAACGCGATCAAACACGGACGGATCAGCACTCTGACCTTCCTGTTCGCTGTGGGGATCGTCTATGACTAAAAGGTCTGCGCCTTTACCGGTAACAGCACCGCCAACGCCGATAGCGAAGTATTCGCCGCCTTTGTTGGTGCTCCATCGCCCTGCGGCTTTGGAGTCGGACCTCAAAGCAACATTGGGGAAGATCGATCTGTAATCATCACTATCTACGAGGTTCCTAACCTTTCTACCGAAACAAACCGACAGCTCGGCGGTATGGGCAGTCTGGATAATCTTTTTCTCGGGAAAGTTCCCAAGGAACCACGCAGGGAGAATAAACGAAGCAAACTCAGACTTAGTGTGCCTTGGCGGCATATTGATAATAAGTCTTTTTAGTTCTCCGCTGGCAACTCGCTCAAAGGCGTTTGCCATAATCTTGTGGTGTCTGCCCTCGATAAAAGCTGGCCATACACTATGAACGAACCCAATGAATGTTTCACGAGCCCGTTCTTTCTTTTCAGCAGCTTCCAGTTCTTCTAAAAGACTAAGAATCTCTTCTTGGTCCTTAACAGTTAGCTGATCAATATTCTTTAGAAGGGTAGGATCTATACGGTCTTCTAAGGGCATAAGATAAACCTAAGTAGATTACTAAGACTAAGTAGCTACTAAGTCTCAGTTACTACTTACTGTCGCCCCGTCAAGGGAGCGACAAGTTGGTTACTTAGAACTTGATTGCGACCTTAGCTAAGTATGTTACTTAGTAGTCGCAACTATCGCTTTCATCTTAGCATATTAGGGGTATTGACAAGCCTGTCAAGACTAATAAGCCCAAAATTTGCAAAAAATTTTTGGGGGCTTGGGACTCCTGAGGCAAAAGCTGAAACAAAAAGGGAACAGGAAACATGCGACATGCTATATGGTAGGAAAAGTAGGTGATTGTTTGTGCGAATCACTATGTATATGTAAATGCATGTGCGCCGCGCCTACAGGGGGGGTGGGGGTAGGCGTGACGCAGGCCGTCCGCGCAGGAAAACGCGAGCATCTTTCGCGGATCAGTGGACCTCTTCGCCGTCTGGCACCTGCTCTGGCTCCGCTGCACTGGCTCCGAGCAAGCCGCTCAGCCGCTGCTCCAGCTCTGCGGCTACCTCACTCGCGTCTCGCTCCCGGGTGTTCACGTTGACCTCAGTTGCAAACAACCCGGCAGCCTTGCCAAGTAGCTCAGCAGCACGCAGCTTGTTGCCGTCCGTGGGTTCTGCCGATTCCATCCACCCGCGAAGCTTGCCGAGCACCTTCTCTCTGTCCGAGAGGGCAGAAGCTGCAACAGCGCGCTCTCTAGCCGCCACAAGCACATCTACCCTTGACCTAATCTCAACGTCAGCCATCAGCCGTGAGGCCAGTGTGTGGATACTCGCAGCCGTGGTTGAGTCATTCGGCTCGTAGGCTTCCCGATATGCGTCTGCTTGCGTCATCCCGCTTGCCACGCATCGTGCGAAATGTAGCTGCTTAGGTGTGAGTTCCCGCTTGGCCATTGTCATTACCTCATCAATATCTACTGCCCGGATTCTACCCACTGCAATTCCCGGATCACAGAAAGATGTGACAGTCAACGTTGACATTCATCACGAGATGTGCATCAGCGATTAATTATTTTGCAATAAATACTTGACACGCCTGAGACGCTCTCAGAGCCGTTCTGAGCGGTTTTAGCTCTACCCCTTGTCATGGGTCAAGTTATGACAGAAAACGCCTCACAGACGACATACCTTATAAATCAATAACTTACGACATGCATAATCTTCCTTCTTTATATGCCTAAATTTTTACTCAATTCGTTCCATGAAACCGCGCATTTCAACCGTGATTCAGAATCAACCTCACCCCTCTTTTCTACCTGCACCTGTTTACCGTCTGATCTTTTTTGTCATTTGATGCGTAATAGGTGTTCCATTTTCTTTTTTTCTGAGGTTATAATTCGCATCAGGTTGCAGCGGTATCTAGCAACCAACAGGGAAGCGGTAGAGTCCCCCGGTGGAAACCCGGCGCACCCCAAGACCCATCAAGAGATGGCGAGGCGTACAGCGATACACAAAGCGAGGGAGTGATAACGACTCCCTGCGTATGCACCTGTTGCTGGTGCACTGATGAGGGCAGCAGCCCGAAACGCAAACAAGTCTAGGAGACTTTCAACTATGCAATATTCAAATATCGCAACCGTGACACTTAACCAAGCGGCCACTATCGTCGAGTCGCTTATTCCTTTGAACCTGCGTCCACAGTTCCTGTGGGGCGCGTATGGCGTGGGCAAGTCATCGATTGTTCGCTCGATCGTTGCCTCCCTCTCTGAGCAGACTGGCAAGCCTTGGGGCTTCATCGATGCCAGAGCAAGCCAGCTTGACGCTGTCGATACCCGGGGCGTTCCCGACCTAGTCGATGGGCGCACAGTGTTCGCTCTGCCTGACTGGCTGCCTCGCGTTGAGCGTGATGGTGAGCAGGGCATTCTGTTCCTTGACGAGATCCTGCTTGGCTCCCTGTCAGTTCAGTCTGCGCTCTACCAGCTCATCAATGATCGCCAGCTTGGTGACTACGTGCTGCCTGAGGGCTGGCGCATTGTCGCTGCATCCAATCGATCTTGCGATGGTGCCGGGGTACATGGCAGGCAAGACGCTGCTCTGATGACCCGGTTCTCTGTGCAGCTCAACGTGGTGCCTGATGTTGATGAGTTCATCGACTATGCAGCCGCCAATGATTACGCGCCTGAGGTCATCGCCTTTATCGCTAATCGTGGTCGGCCAGTCCTCAAGGGCAATGGTGACATCGATCAGCCCGGGCTGTTACACGAGTACCCCAACGGTGGGATACCCAAGGGTCACACTGCCGCAGCTACCCCACGGGGTTGGGAATCAGTGTCTGGCGTGGTCAAGGCTGGGCTGCCCAAGTCGCTAGAGCACTCTGCTATTGAGGGTGCAATCGGTAAGGGTGCTGCTGCTGAGTTCGCTGGGTTCCTTCAGATCTGCCGCAACCTACCAGATGCTGGCTTGATCCTGCGAGACCCTGACTCAGTCGATGCCCCGGCTGATGATCAGCTCTCGACCAAGTACGCCATCGCAACCATTCTTGGTCAGCGTGTGGACATCAACACCATCGACAACGCCGTGCGCTATCTGCGCCGGGTAGATGAGGAGCTGCTCGCTGTCTTTTTCCTCATCGCAGTCAACCGTGACTCCAACCTCAAGGCTTGCGAGTCATACGTTCAATTCAAACTCGACACCCAGCGTGTCTCAGTCTAGGAGAATCGACATGGATAAGATTCAAAACAATGCAATGCTCGTGCAGGTTCGCTGCACAAAGTGGAACAACACGGTGACCGACAAGCTGATCACTCATGAAGTGACCTGCGACAAGGTCGCTGACGATGGTCACATCCGCGTCAGCAAGCGCCTCGCCAAGGTCGGCGTGGTCAAAGAGCTGAACCGGCTTATCGGTCAGGTCGGTAACTCAATCATCCGCAAATGGTGTGTGCCTTGGGACGATGGGGTTCACCTTGTCACCATCGACAACCTCGACAAGTTCGAGGCTGCCCTTCGAGCCAAGTGCGACAAGCTTGAGGAGCTGAAGGTCGAGCTGCGTAACGAGTGGCCCAAGATTGTGGCCGATGACAAGATCAAGCTTGGCAAGGCTTTCAATGAGCTTGACTACCCCAGCGTTGACCAGATCGTAGACCGCTACTCGATTGTCTACAGGCTGAAGCCAATGCCCTCCGGGGATGACATCCGGGTCAACCTGCCAGCAAGCCGCATCGATGCGATACGCAAGCAGGTCGAGGCTGATGTGACTGAGCGTGTCGAGGCTGGCACCAAGGCTATCCATGACCGCGTGGCCAATGTGCTTAACACCTTCATCGATGGCATGGAGCGGCACGGCACCAAGGCTGACGGTGCCAAGCGAGCCAGCAAGTTCGCTGATTCCATTGTGGATTCGATTGACGAGCTGGCTGAGGCATTGCCCGGTCTCAACGTGACGGGTGACCCAGCACTAACAGCAATCGCTAATGACCTGTTCATTCGACTGCGCGACCTTGACCCCAAGGATTTGCGTGAGGATGCAGCTCATCGCAAGCAAGCCGCCGATACCGCTAAGGATATCGTCGGGAAACTCAACGGCTTTTTCAGCTAAGGATTGGACGATGAATATCAAAATTCAAAAAGCTAAGCAGCGGATGGTCCAAGATCATCCGTTCCACGCCTGCCTGCTCTATCGCCTCAACATCGCTGAGGCTGCTGGACAGACCCAGACA
>Ga0181577_10003916_pt1 | contig 11542 bp, 11 predicted proteins | sample 101ome_21_FD_132468 | JGI IMG/M metagenome (GOLD analysis project Ga0181577, IMG submission 132468) | Coastal salt marsh microbial communities from the Groves Creek Marsh, Skidaway Island, Georgia - 101413BT metaG (megahit assembly) | ecosystem: Environmental > Aquatic > Marine > Intertidal...
GTGCTGAAATCGATCTCTGCCGCAAAGAACACCAGCTTGCCGTTCGCGATGTATTCAAAGGTGACTGGCTGGCCGGTGTACACCATGCCGGTCGCACTCAGGGTGGAGGTGAAAGTTTGGGGAGTCGCGGGGATACCAGCTGGGCCCTGCGGTCCGGTTTCACCTTGCTCACTCTGTTCGCCCTGCAGACCTTGTGCGCCTTGCTCGCCTTGGGGCCCTTGCACGATTGCGGTTTTCTGGGTGGTGCCATCGGGAAATTTCACTCCCCGAGCAGCGGCCAGGTAGCCCGTATCTCCCGCATTGCCAATGGTGATGTCTTGAGAGCCCAACACCGACTCGAGTCCTGATGCAGTGAGGCGAGTGTTGCCGATTCGAAGTGAATCGGCTCCATCGAGGAGAAAAGCTCCCCCGGTCACCGTCAGGCCCACCTGGTCCAATGTCACTTGGTCTTGAATAAAAATGGTCCCGGGGCCCAGTTGGATAGATTTCCAACGAAACTCACTGGAACCCAACGAATAGGTATTGTCGGCCTCGGGGATGAGATCGCGAATCGCGTGCGCTACCTCAACACATTGGCCCGGTATTCCTTGAGGGCCTTGCTCACCCTGCACCCCGGGCTCGCCTTGTGGGCCCTGCTCACCTTGGATCCCGGGCTCGCCCTTAGGGCCTGGCTCTCCCGACCCACCGGTCTCACCCACCTCACCTGCTTCGCCCTGCTCCCCTCGATCACCTGTTCGAGGAACGAGCTCCACGCAGGTGTCGTCTTCGACCGAGGTGGGCGAATCAGAGAGTATCGATGTGAGACGAGTTGACTCAGAAATCAAGAACAAGACAATCAGCACTATCCCGAGCGCGAGAGTCCACGATAACCACGAAGGGCGTTGACGGGAAGCGGTCGGCATTTTTCCACCTCCTAAGGTGGATCGACCCCCAACCGTATCTTTTCCGCATGGTTCGCACAAGAGCGCCGAGAAATTCCTTATTGTTCACTCGACGCAGCCACCACGCTCCATCTGGACGCAGTAGTAGCCATTGTCCCCGCCACAGCTCACCAATACGAACAGCAACGCAGCCGTTGTCGCGACACCAGTCACGACTTTCCATGTTTCGTCGTCCATGACCCTTCGCAGGCTATCTCTCTAGTCAGTTCTGAGCGCCCTCGGCAGGAATCGAACCTGCGACCAAAAGATTAGAAGTCTTCTGCTCTATCCGCTGAGCTACGAGGGCTCGGGGCAAAAAGCCCGTAAACACGAGTCTACAGCCGGTATTCACGGCACCCACAAGTGCTCGATCCCCGCGCCCAGGTGGTTCTTTTCAGTTCCCGCCGTTCACTTCCATTTTGCCTCTAAGACGCGTGCTAGGCAGCTGGCACAGCCAAAAAAAGCACCGCAAGCCCAATGACAGCGGCACTCGCAAACAAGACAGCACGAAAAATGCGGTTGTGGCCCGCTGCATGGATAGCGGCGATAGCTGCCTGAAGGGCGTAGTACACGACGAACGCTTGCGACCCCAGGGTGACAATCTGAAATATGCCAATGCTCCAGGTCAAGCCGATCACTATTGCCGTAATTGAGGCTACGGCGAGGCGGTGCCCCACTCGGCTACGAGTTGTCTCCACAATCAGACCTGCTGCTCCACTCATATCTGCGATTGATGCTGAAAATTGTGAGGCCAACGCCGCCACAATGAGCACAGGGGCAAACGCGACTCCGAGCACACTCAACATTTCAATCACCGAAGTCTCGGTCAGTGCAGACGAATCGAGGGCACCAAAGTGGGGTGTTATCGAGGCGATGAAGACGAGATAGATGGCTCCTGAGAGGAGTTGAGCAAGACGCATGGAACGAACTCGAGTATCTGCGTCAAATTCGGCCCCTAAGTATCGAGACGTTTCAAAGCCCTGCACCAGAATGAGTAAACCCAAGACAACTCGTACCTGATCAAACGACGCCTGGGTCGCATCCACAGCCGCAACAAGGCTCTGGGAAGGGGCAAACCACCAGGCACCCGCAAGCGTCACCACGAGGGCTGCAATAAGCCCCAATTTCAATGAGACCGAGTGAACGATGAGTTTTTCTAAGCCCTGAAAACCCCAGACCATCCCCACGAAGCCGATTGCCACCATCATCGCGCTGGTCAACGCATTAATGGCGGCAGAAGAGCTCACCCCAAAGATGCTGAGGAAAAACGCTGAAAAAAGGTTGATGTAATAGGCGATCGACACAAAATAGGCCAGTGCCAGGGCAACATCGGCTAGCTCGTCCAACACTAAAAGGGTGCGGCGGGAGGCCTTGGCGAGAATCCCTTCGACGTGGCGAATGTTGTATCGAATGGTCTCGCCAAATAGGTACCCGACGGCAATGAGGCTTGCCATTGCTGGCAAGGCCATTTTGCCCACGGTTGACCCCAATACGGGGCCTGCGAGGAGAAAACCGGAGCCAATAATCGAGGCAAGGGGCGTAACGGTCGCACGCCACAACGTAGCTTTCTGGAGGCGGTGCACAAACATGAGCGGCACCGCAACGGCGGCTACTCCGATGAGAACCCACGACACCGTATTCACTTCGCCAATTGTGCTCGACTGGCTCGCCGAGTGTGTGGACTACACACCGACGACCCGTCCAAACCTCGAATAAGGAGGTGCCTCTCCGCTGTGCTGATGTAGGGCGCTGCGGGAGAAGAATCCTGACTTAGGCTGGATTTATGTCACTCGATGTCGAGGTACCTGACTTTGAACACGCGGAGTTCGTTGCCAACCCCTACCCGGGCCTCGCTCAACTTCGAGCGGCAAATAAGCCGGTCTGGAGCGAACAGCTCGGTCAATTTCTTGCGGCAACCCATCGAGACGCTAACGATGTTCTACGGGCACGCTCTCTCCAACGAGTATTTAGCCCTAAGGAGCGATTAAGCGAGTGGTCCACCTTCAACTACCTACACTCCGACTCTCTGCTTGATTCCGAACCCCCCAAACACACCCGGCTCCGCTCGTTAGTTACCAAAGCATTTAACCCCAAGACCATCGAGGCGCTTCGGCCGGCCGTCGCAACCATCGTGGAGAGCCTTCTCGATGATTTGGGCGACAAGTTTGATGAAGGCACCGCTGACCTCATCCACGATTTTGCTGAGCCCCTCCCGGTCAAAGTGATTGCCTTCTTGCTGGGATTCCCACCGGAGGATGAGGATCTCCTTCGCCCCTGGTCGCAAGCAATCGTAAAAATGTATGAAGTGGCTCCCGATGAGCACACACGCAGCGAAGCGCGTCGCGCGGCAGACGAATTTGCTGCCTACGTTGAGGGACTGATGCGGCTTCGCAAAGAACACCCTGGCGACGATCTCATTTCCCACCTTGCAGCGGTGGAAGACGGCGGCGAGCGCCTGAGTACGACAGAGCTCATTGCGACCTGTGTCCTGCTCTTAAACGCCGGGCACGAAGCAAGCGTCAACGGTCTAGGAAACGGCATGGTGGCCGCCATGAATCATCCAGACCAAATGCGGCTACTTCGCGCCGACCCGGAGGGGGTGGCCACTACGGCCATCGAAGAGTTCTTGCGCTTTGACTCTCCCTTGCATTTATTTGAGCGAACGGCCCGGGCTGACACGGAAATCGGTGGTGTCACCATCAAGGAAGGTCAAAAAATTGCCGCACTGATTGGCTCGGCGAACCGGGATGAGTCGGTCTTTGACCAGCCTGAGCGCTTTGACATCTTGCGAGATCCCAACCCGCACATAGGTTTTGGGGCAGGAATTCACTTCTGTATTGGCGCCCCGTTGGCGCGCATGGAAATGTCAATTGCGCTTCCCGCCCTACTCACTCGCTTTCCCCAGATTGAAATGTCAGGCGAGCCAGTCTCCAGAGGCACCTTTGTGCTGCGCGGGTGGGCAGAGGTTCCCATTCACAGCGGAAAATAGACGCTAAACGGTCTTTCCGCTGGGCACTGGGGCAGGAATATCGACCGCCGCCACGGGTCTCGTGGAATCTCGCTGTGTCACCACTCCCGCGATAATCACACAGACCATCCCAATCAGATGAAGTGGATCAGGTATCTGAATCAAGATCAGCATGCCTATTGCAGCGGCGATCGCCGGTTCGACCGCCATCAAGGTTCCAAAGGCGCGCTTGGTCATTTTGCGAAGTGCAATCATTTCCAAGGTGAACGGGAATACGGGAGTGAGGAGTGCCAGAATCACACCTACTCCCACCACGCTCCACGACAGGTTTCCCCACGCTTGGGGTAGTCCAATAGAAGTCGCTGTGAGAGCTGCGATTGGCATTGACAGGGCGAGGCCCTCGATACCGCTAAATCGGTCTCCCACGTGCTGAGTCATCACGATGTAACAGCCCCAGCCAAATGCGGCGATGAGGGCAAAACCCACCCCGGCCCACTCAAAGTCTCCCTGCCAGGGCTCAGTCAGCAGCACCACGCCGACGAGGGCAAGGAGAGGCCATAGGGCAGCCCGGAAGGTGCGTCCTGCAATCGCGGCAACCGTGAGCGGTCCGAGAAATTCGATTGAGACGGTTGTGCCCAAAGGGAGGCGATCAAGCGCGGACAAAAACGCAGTTGTCATTCCGCCGGCCGCGACCCCCAGACCGAGCAATGACAGCCACTGTGACCTGTTGAGGCCTCTCACACTGGGCCGTGCAATGGCGAGAAGAATAATCGCGCCGAGCGCCATACGAAGCCATGCCGTTCCCGCGGGACCAATGTCATCAAACAGCGAGATTGAGAGCGCAGCACCAGACTGGATGCTCACCATCGCGATGACCGCGAGAGTCCACGGTGGAATCCTGTCTGTCACACTCACCCCCACAGCGTAGGCGTGGGAAGAGACACCACTCCACCTTCTTGATAGATCAGCCCATCTGGAATGTCCTTAGAGAGCAGGACCGGACCATCTATGTCAACAAATTCAGCGAATTGGCCCACGGCGTAGCTTGGCGCCATGGACAAGGATGTTCCCGTCATATTGCCCACCATGACTTTCTTGTTGTCCGCTTTCGCGCGCTCAACGATCATGAGTGCCTCCGTCAGTCCTCCACATTTATCGAGCTTGATGTTGATCACGTCATACAGCGGAGCAACAGCGTCGTATTCATCGAGCGAAACGAGGCTCTCGTCGGCCCCCATCGGGATCACCCGTGGCACTCTGGCCATATCGCTGTCGTTGCCCCTGGCAAGGGGCTGTTCGACCATAGCAATGGCGAGCGATTCCAACTGCGGTGCAATCTGTGTCAGTTGCTCGGCGCTCCAGCCTTGATTTGCATCGACAACAAGTTCTGCGTCTGGTCGGACGGCGCGTATTGCTGTCAAACGCTCGATGGGTTGATCTGAGTCGAGCTTTACTTTCAGTTTTGAGAAACTCGACAGCTCACGTGCACGTGTGGCCATTGCGTCGGGAGCGCCAATTCCAATGGTCGCAACAGTGGTGAGCTCGTGGGGTTCAATGTCGAGCAGCTCCCAAATACTCTTCCCAGTAGATTTGCATTCAAGGTCCCACATCGCGCAATCAAGCGCATTTCGTGCTCCGCCCGGGGGCAACAGCCCCTGGATCTCACTGCGCGTGGCACCGTTTTCAACCGCTAATCGTACGTCCTCAAGGTCAGCCACCATTGAATCTTGGGACTCGCCCAGGTAGTACACCCCGCAGGCTTCCCCGCGACCAGAGTGACCGTCTTCAATAAGGGTGACCCAAATGGCCTGGAGCTCGGTAAAGGTATATCCGGTAATCACGAAGGGAGAGTGCAGTGGAAAATTTTTCTTCTCCACCCGCATCTGCCTGGTCAATCAAGCCTCTTGAGATAGTCAACAATCGGACCGACCCCGCCACGCAGCGGATCGACCGCTGGGAGCTCGTACTGCTCGGCCAGCGAGGCAAGATAAGCGGCACTCTCCGAATCGCTCAGCGCGCTCGTGTTCACGCTGATACCCACAGGTTGGATGCCAGGATTCACCTGAGAGCCAATCTCAATCGTGCGCTCAATCACATCGGCGATGTCGGGGAGAGGGAATCCATCCCAGCCTGAAATATGGGTGCGCCCCGCTTCCGTGCACACGACAAAGGCATCAGGCTGGGAGCCCATAAGCAATCCCATGCTGACAGGGGCATATCCCGGGTGGTGCAAAGCGCCTTGCCCTTCGATTACGTCCCAGTGCGTGTCATTGTTGGCCGGGGAGAGCATCTCTGCCGCTCCGGTGAGGAAATCAGAGACCACGGCATCCATGGGGATTCCCGATCCCGAAATCATGATGCCGGTTTGGCCGCTTGCTCTAAACGTTACGTCAAAGCCTTGGGCAGACATCTCCTTTTCAAGAGCGAGCGCGGTGTACTTCTTCCCCAACGCACAGTCCGTTCCGACGGTCAGTAGTCGCTTGCCAGAGCGCTTATGTCCCGTGCCAACCGCAATATTCTCAGGCGGAACCCGCACATCGACTAACCGAGCCCCTCCTGACTCAGCGGCAGCGACCAGCTCAGGAAAAGATGTCAGTCTCGTGTGAAACCCAGCGACAACATCTAGGCCTAGCTCCAGGGCTTGAACGAGCGCAGGAATCCAATGGCTCGGCATAGACCCACCTACGAGGGCAACACCGATCACCACTGACTTAGCCCCTGCTTGAATGGCGGTCACGATGTTGTAATCAGGGATTCCCGCGTCTGCTGTTTTGGGAGTCAATCGGAATTGTCCGATGCATGCGTCCGGGCTCCATTGAGCAAGGCCCAGGCCTGTCTTGGCATAGGTGGGGCGTTCCTCGTCACCGAAGAACAAGAGATACGGCGTCTTTAACTCGAGCATCCGCCTAGTTTGCCAGCCCTAACCCGACAGCTACCAAAATTCTCCAGTTGTCCACAGGCAAGTTCTAGAAATCCTTTTCCACCAAAACCAGAAAAGGGCTTTTAATACCGATTTGATACCATTATGGTCATGGCCATGACATTACGACTCGATGCCGACCACGACACCATGATTATCCGACTCGCTACCCAGCTGAAGTGTTCAAAACACGAAGCAGTGTTGAGGGCTATCGAGCTTGCTGACGAGCGCATCAGCGTGAAACAACGCGGAATCGAGCGCGCGAGAGAGATTCTCAGGACGAGGGACAAGGAACTCCTCGAGCGTCTGGCCGACGCATGACTGTCTTCCTCGACTTAGAGGACGCGCTTAGCCAAATTGAGTTTTTGGGATTTCACGTGGGGGATATCGGCCTCGTTGAGGGGTGCTTGGCGAGGCCGAAGACCTCTCTTTTCGGCGATGAGGCTTACCCCTCGCTATCGGACAAAGCTGCCGCGCTCATGCATTCAGTGGCCACATCACATCCACTAATCGACGGAAACAAGAGGAGCGCATGGGCACTGATGGTCACGTTCCTCGCGGTGAACGACTGCCAAGTCCTCGCACAAACTGATGATGCGTTTGATTTTGTGCTTAAGGTGGCGCAAAGCACACTCGAAATTCCTGTGATCAGTAGCTGGATTCAGCAGAGGCTCGTGCCACTGGAATAAGACTTACTCGAACCTCAACGCATCAACGGGCTGCAGCTTCGCTGCGGTACGAGCAGGCCATACCCCAAACACGATTCCCACGAACGCGCTGAAGCCAAGCGCCAGCGCCACGGTGTTGGGGTCAATGAAGAACGTCCAATCCCCCAACCGGCTCAGGCCAAACGACGCCAATTCACCAATGAAGAGGCCAATGAAGCCGCCCATCAGCGACAACACGACCGCTTCCATCAAAAACTGGACCAAAATCTGGTTCTGTGTAGCCCCGATGGCACGGCGCACACCAATTTCTCGGGTGCGCTCACGCACCGAGACCAACATGATGTTCATGATTCCGATTCCACCCACAACAAGACTGATTCCGGCAATTCCGGTAATCAGCAGGCTGAGTGTTCCCGTCACCGTATTCACCGCATCTTGAAGCGCCGCTTGGTTGAAAATGATGAACTCAGCGTCGTCCTCGCTCGCGAGGCCCTTTTCGATGCGGAGGTAATCGGTGACAGATTGCTCGACCGAATCAACGGTTTCCTTTGACACAGCTTGAACGTTGATTACCGAGACATACGGCGATTTCGCATAGAGCGAGCGCGCGGCCGTTTGCGTGATGTACACATTTCCAGAACCACCAAATCCATCGGCGTCATCGAGCACCCCGATGAGCTGGAACGCTACCCCGTTGATCCGGAACTCACTGCCCATGTCGTCAAACGTCATTCCCAGATCGTCAGCCGCAACTGCACTCAGCACGGCGACACGGGCTGACTGTGCAGCAGGTGCACCGGGTAGGAACCGGCCCGCCGCGATCGTGGGAGTAGAAATTGCTTCATAACCTGGCGAGACACCAATCATGCCGAGGCTGGTGTCGTTTCCCTCATAGCTTGCTGAACCATTTGCGCGCACCTCGCTCGATACCCGCAACACGTTGGGAAGCTCCGCCATGTTGTGCATGTCGGATTCTTGAAGCCCGTCCGGAGTGGTGGCGGTAATGGAAATCTGATTTGCCCCTAAATCAGACAGCGTCTCATCGATTCCCTGTTGCGCACCTTGGCCCACAGAAATCAGTGCCACGACCGAGGTCACACCAATGATGATGCCGAGCATGGTGAGCGCAGAGCGCATCTTGGAGGCTTTGATGCGCTGGAGCGCCATACGAAGGATTAACCAAGGAGTCACTTGGCACCTGCCATCTGGCTCGAGCGCTCATCACGTTCAATGAGACCGTCTCTGATGTACACGCGCCTCTTTGCGGCGGCGGCCACATCCAAATCGTGGGTAATCAACACGATGGTGCGACCCTCGTCGTTCATCTCCTGGAAAATCTTCATCACGGCCTCACCCGATGCGGTATCCAGCGCACCTGTGGGTTCATCGGCGAGAACCAAATCGGGGTTCGTGACCAGCGCGCGGGCAATGGCAACACGTTGTTGCTGGCCTCCAGAGAGTCGCGAGCGATCGAAGTCCAATCGCTCTCCCAGGCCAAGCCTGGTCAACATGTCTGCCGCCCGACGGCGGGCTTCTCGTGGATTGATGCCTTGGTAAAGCAACGGCGTAGCAACATTGTCGACTGCAGACGTCAAGGGCAAGAGCTGAAACTGCTGGAACACAAAACCAATAGAGCGGGAGCGTAAAGCGGTCAGTTCTTTGTCGTTGAGATCTTGAACGTTCTTGCCCGCGACAATGACGTCACCGCCACTCGGGCGGTCGAGACAGCCAATCATGTTCATCATCGTTGACTTACCCGAACCAGACGGGCCGACGATGGCGACAAACTCGCCCCGCTCGACTTGCAGGCTCACATCGGCAAGGGCCACCGTGGGCACATCGCCGGTTTGGTATTCCCTTCGCACATGTCGAAGGTCAACGACGAACTCAGTCATTAGTTGAACTGTTCTTGCTGACGCTGCTGGTCTTCTACTCCAGGGGGTGGTCCAGTGCCTGGCTCCCAGTCACCTCCCACAACAGGAAACTCCCCAACGTCACCGATGATCACAGTTTCGCCTCCGACCAGTCCAGAGAGAATCTCGGCGAGGTTTCCACCTTGAACCCCGGTCTCAACGGGGACCTTCACGATGGTGTCATCAGCTTGGAGAACGTTGACGTAGGTGGAGTCACCCTCAAAGTTCAATGCTGACACCGGCGCAGCAACCACATTTGGAGTCTGTGCGGTGACGATGTTCACCTGTGCCGTCATTCCCACACGGAGCTTGGCGGGTGGGTTATCCACCGAGACCGTCACCTCGTAGGTGGTCAAGGTTCCCCCACTAGGGTCAACCACTCCCTGAAGAGAGACATCGGTCACTGTGCCCGTCGTTGACTGCTCAGGCAAGGCGTCGAAATCAACCAGAACTTCTTGGCCTTCTTCAATTCCGACAATGTCAGATTCTGAGAAGAACGCGCTCACTTCAAAACCACCGAGGTCAGCAATGGTGAACAAATCAGCTCCCGCTGAGCTCACCGAATCGCCCTCTTCCACGGCGACACTCAAAATTGTTCCCGACATGGGGGCACGAAGTGTCGCCTTGTCGAGGTTCGCCTCAGCTTGGGCGAGGCTAGCCTGGGCTGACGCCAGGGCTGCAGAGGCAGCTGCTTTTTGACCAGGAACGCGGGCCTGCTGGTAGGTCGCGGAGTCACGCTGTGCTTGGGCAGCGCCCACCTGCGCTTCTGCAGCATCAATTGCTTCAGAGCGGTTAGACGAGGCATCCTTTGCGTCTGCCAGAGCCTTTGCCGCGGTCGCGAGGGCTTGGTCAGCGGTGTTAATCGCCTGCTGGGCTTGCGCCTCCGCGAGGTTTGCCACCGAGACTCCGTCGCGCGCGCTTGCCAGTGTGCTCTTGGCCGCAGCGAGCGCGGCCTCCAGCGAGAGCGTGTCCAGGGTGGCCAACACGTCACCTTCTGAGACCTGGTCTCCAGCTTCCACATCAACAGTGGCAATGTCGCCGGCAACAGCGAATTTCAGACCCAACTGGTCAACAGACTTTACTTCACCGGATGCGGCCACCGTAGTGGTGATGTCTTGGACACTCACCGCGTCGGTGATCAACACTTCCGAAGGACTGGGTCCTGGTTGAAGGGCAGAGACTGTAATGGCCCCGCCTCCCACAATTGCCGCCGCAATCACGACACCGAGGGTAATTTTGGATGATTTTTTCACCAGGAATCCACGCATTCTGATTAGACGAAATGTCATTCCCCAGTCTGTCAGCGAAATTGGGGAGTTCCTTGGGGATTCCTGGGTGATCCCGGTGAGTGTGTTGCGCTCGATACACTTCTGGGGATGTCTGTTTCAACGCCACCCTTACTTGTCTGGCTCGATGCCGAAATGACGGGCTTAAACCTTGACGTCGACGAGCTTGTCGAGGTGGCTGTTCAGGTCACTGACTACGAGCTCAACCGGCTGGATGATGGCTTCCATGTCGTCATTAAGCCAAGTGATGACGCTCTGGCGCAAATGAATGATTTCGTGCGTCAGATGCACACCGACAGCGGGCTCATTAACGACATTCCAGATGGAATATCGCTTGCTGAGGCTGAGGACAAGCTTTTGGAGTACCTCCTCACGCATCTTCCAGAAGCAGGGTCAGCCCCACTTGCCGGAAACACCATTGGCACCGACCGTGCCTTCCTGCAGCGCTTTATGCCCCGGGTTAACGACCACCTGCACTATCGAAACATTGACGTGTCAACCATTAAAGAGCTCTCACGCCAGTGGTTTCCCAAGGTTTACTTCCAATCCCCCGCCAAAGCAGGGGGTCACCGTGCGACCGCTGACATCCTCGAATCCATTCGCGAATTGGATTACTACCGAAAGGCGGTCATGGTCGACCAGCCTGGTCCGACAACCTCGGAAGCAAGGAAGATTTCGGACGAGGTCACAAAATCGTTCGGGCCAATCGAGCACTAAGCCTGGCTGTATTACACTTAGGAGGCCCGCAAGGGCGCATGGTGGGTATAGCTCAGTCGGTAGAGCGCCTGGTTGTGGTCCAGGAGGCCGCGGGTTCAAGCCCCGTTACTCACCCCATTGGCGCGTTAGGTCGCAATCCTCTCGCCTGCA
>Ga0181577_10003922_pt1 | contig 11536 bp, 4 predicted proteins | sample 101ome_21_FD_132468 | JGI IMG/M metagenome (GOLD analysis project Ga0181577, IMG submission 132468) | Coastal salt marsh microbial communities from the Groves Creek Marsh, Skidaway Island, Georgia - 101413BT metaG (megahit assembly) | ecosystem: Environmental > Aquatic > Marine > Intertidal zone...
GCGTTCGATCGTCCTTCCCTCGTGAATCGATGAGTGAGCAAACGACTGTAGCGCGTCAGAGTGAGGCGAACGCGTCGACGAAAGATTGAGTAAAAGAGGTGGACGCACGGTAGACCGCGCGAGACCGACGGTGAGAGGTTTCGGCACACGGGACGCGTGTAAACCCAGACTTCTCAGTCTCAATCTCAAAACTCTTCAAAGGAGAAGACTTTGGGATTTAGTACGCGACGTGAGGGATAACACGCGCTGGGAAAAAGGGAGGAAAAACCGGTTTGGTTGTTAGTTTGTTCATCGGAAACCATGTTGCCGCTGTCGCTGTTGAAGACGTCGTGCGGACACCCGATGCTGGTGGAGCTCAAAAACGGGGAGACGTACAACGGAACCTTGGTGAGCTGCGATACGTGGATGAACGTGCATCTCAAGGAGGTGATTTGTACGTCCAAAGACGGCGATAGGTTCTGGAGAATGGCGGAATGCTACGTGCGGGGGAACACTATCAAGTACATCTGCGTTCCGGATGATGTTTTGGACAAGGTTCAGGAGGAAATACGCGCCCGACCGCAAACTTCGGGACGCGGCGGCAGAGGGAGAGGCCGCGGCGAAGGTGGCCGCGGCCGCGGCGAAGGTGGCCGCGGCCGCGGTCGGGGTCGCGGAAACGCGGGCGATTAACGCACCAGTTACCACCTAGTATCCCCTAGACATGTTAGTAGCAAACACACGCACACTTTGTGACTAAACCCGATCAACTCTCCTCACCACTTTTCGAAACCAGCGAAGCGCGCGCGCGCGTCGCGCACACTTCAGGGTTCGCGATTAATTTTATCTTTCACTTCCATCGAAAATCTAGATGCGGTTAAAACACATACAAAGTGCGAACCTCGACGACTGGGACGCGACGCCACACCACGCCAACGGCTGGTGTGGACGTCGACGACAGCGTCGTCAGATTCCGAGGGACGACGGACCAGGGTGGAAACCGTCAAAGTGAGGAAACGGCTGTGAGACTCCCGCGATAGCGTCGTCGTCGGTAGTGTCGTCGACAGCGTCGTCGTCGTCGTTGTCGGCCGCGTGCAGATGGAGCTCTTGCTCGAATTTGACGAAGAGCAGTACTATGGGGAATCCGAGTCGAGGCTTCGACGGAGTTCAGGGACTTGGGGATCGTCGTCGACGCGAGATGACGAACATTTAGAGAAAATAATGAGTTTAGCGGCGTTGGTTGCGGACGCAGACGCGTTGGATGAGCTCAAGGCGCGCACAGAGGCGGCGAACGAGGACGAACTGGCTGTCATCGTTATAAAGTTGTTAGAACACATCGGAGGAGAAGCCGCGGTTTTGGGGGCACATGATGATGGGATGGATGATTCAGAGGGAGACGCGGGACGGGATGAAGATGATGATGGTCGTCATGGACCCGTGTTGCGGTGTGATGCGCGATACGTCGCCTTGGGAGTCGAGCTGCTTGGGGTGATGCCAAAGACCAAGTTTGGACCGAGCCATCGAGGAGCGCTGGGGAGAGGCATACGACACATCTTGAATTCATACATGGGGAATTGTCGAGCGGTTTGTGATGTTGGTGTATTGAAGACGCTGCTACAAGTGCTCGATGGAATGCTGCGGTCGAACGAGGATGTTGAGATATCGGGCGATGCTCTTCTGATTGCAGAGTGTCTGCGGCGCGTCGCTGGCTATTCCACCTCCACGCTTGACTTGAAAGCTTGGCTGCGGCTCGCGTCTTCAAGTGCGCCGAACGCGCAAGTGTTTTTATTAGATCAGCTGAATATGACCCTTCAATCCCGTTATAGCTCCGGTCCGGCTGAAATATTCCTACTGGATGGCGAGAGTAGCGGGATACTGGGCTCGGCCCAACCAAAATGGCCCTTTACAGAAGGACTTGCCTTCGTTACTTGGGTATACCTTGAAAGCGTTTCTGCGTCCGAGACTACGACAGCATCCGCGGCGTCGTACGCAGCAGCAGCTTCAGTCTCACAGCAACAAGGTGCATCTAAGATCGCTGCCGCGGCAGTCGCCGCTGCCGCTGCGGGGGACGCGGAGGTGCACATGCCAAGAATATTCAGTTTTCTGTCTGCTGAAGGTCAAGGGGTCGAATGCTACTTTCACGATAGATTTTTGATAATGGAAGCGAACGGTTCCAAAGAGTCGAGGATGACGCTGCCGTTTTCGTACAAATTTCCGTTGAAGAGATGGTTCTGCATGGGAATAGAGCACAAACCAGCGAGTGTGCGAACCGGCGCCGCAGAGACGAGACTCTATGTCAACGGTATCTGCGTCGAAACACACTCATTCGATTTTCCAAAAATGAGTAAACCACTCGGATTTTGTTGTATCGGTACCAATCCACCAGCGGCAATGGCTGGACTTCAGAGGAAGCGTCGTCAATGCGCTCTTTTTGGAAGTCTTGGTCCAGTGTATATTTTCAAGCAAGCACTTGGTGGACATGCCATGAAAGCGCTTTCAGATCGCGGTGGTTCTCACATGCCACATTTTGCAGATGGAACTTCCACTTCAGCGAGCACGAGCAGTGGAATACACCAAGTTTTAGACAATTTATTGGCGCCTACTGTGCTTCAAATTTTACACCCTCGGTTGGCTAGCAAAAGTTTTGTTCTCGACATTTCTCCAGCTGGCGCAAAAGGTGAATCAAAAGCTGCTCTTTTAGGTGGAACGACATTTGCGAAGCGTTCATTAATACGTGATTCAGTTTGGTCATCGGGGTCGAGCGGACCAGCGATTGTTCTTCCGTTTGTTTGCCCTTTCATTGGTTCCAGAGATCTTGATCCTGGATTTTCAGACGTGCACGAAGAAACATTCTCTGTGGGGAACTCGATAAGGTCTGTCATAGGGATAATCGCTGGTGCATGTGAAAATCACCCAGAAAACTTGGCAATACTAGAAGAAAGTAACGTAGCAAGCTTACTATCGCACGTCTTGCCGTATGGCCTGGAGGCAATGCGTCATCAATTTTCTGAAGATGCCCTTGACGATGAAGAAGAAGCTGTGCTAGACTCGCTAGAGCATCTCATATCGGTCGTTCAGGGTCATAAAGTGCTCATGAAGCAAGTATATACAGAACTCATCTTAGACTTACGACCCTGGGACGGTTTGGGTGCCCGAGGTATCCGCAGACTCTTCAACATGTGCTCTGCCGAGTGCAACTCGAGCCCACAGGTGATGCATCAAGTTGATGCATTCCAAAGTTTGCTTGACAATGCTCGTCGCTGGCTCTGTCCTAGGTCATCAATGATGGGTGGAATTTTGCACAGCAATTCAGCGAAATCCGCCATGGATGATAAAGGAAAGTTTAGGGTATCGGAGGTCGAATCGCTGGCGTTAATAGACGATTTGTTGGTATCCGTAAACTTACTCGCCAACACATGCGACAGTATGGAGTCGATAGTTGACATCATCGTTGGATATCTCGCGGAATGTCCCTGCCCATACATGTTGGCGGCAATGGTGAGGCTCGTGCACTCTATGATCGTTTCGCCAAAGACAGAGAGGGCTAATGAGTTTCTCTTTGCTTTTGTGGCAAGAGGTGGAGTTGAGATTTGTTTGGGGCTGATACGCGCACTCTCCCTCCGGGGCAAATTTGACCACAAGCTGCAAGGCGTACAAACTCTATTTGGGGCATCTATCTCTCTGTTTGGATATATGCTTGAAACAGGCTGCATAAGTGCTAATCGTACCACGGAAGTGGGGGGAAGTAAAAAGGTTACAAAGGGAAGCGTCGAGAGAGCAGTGCGATACGCCTTTAATCGAGGTTCTAAAGATCTTCTAACTTTGGATGTCTATAGAGCGGTGATGCAATCAGCTCTCGTCATAGACATTACTACAAATATCAACATGACTGAGCCAGTGCGGATGATCAGTGCTGGTATTCTAGGTTCGATGCTTGCAACTTTATCTCGTTGCGGAGATGAGGTATCCAAGCAAGCTCTGGACGATATGATGCTCATTGCAATTGCTTATGCTGAAAACAGAGACTTGCTTCTCTCTTTACCAGAGTTTCCAAATTGGTTGACGGGCGTGCTAGTCAAAAGTCAGAGTCGCGAAGTGCTGGACGCCGCAAGTAACTTGCTTCTGATTTTGCTTCAACATTCAATGCGTATCAGTGATGGATGGCGCGTTCTGGAAAATGTCATAACATCCATCGAAGCGATCACGAATGGCGACAAGCCGAAGAGCATTGAAGTGCAGCACCTAATCTTCCGAGATCTGACCAACTTTATGCTGAGTGAGCTCAAAGCAATCTGTGTTTCAGAGGATGTGAAAAATATGCAGTCGTCATCGGACAGAAATGTTACTTACGAGAATACCATCGCATTGCTACACATGGTAGAGGAGCACTTGAGATGCCTAGCAACATCTTCAGTAGCATCTAACAGTGTCGATGAAGTCAGAAAAGTATTTGATGCGCTAGTGAGTTACGGTAACTACTCCACGGACACTATTCATGGATGGGAAAATCGCCGCCGACTCATAGATGGACTCACTGTTCAGACTCCTTCGATTACGAGTAAGAGTGATGATCGCGTGGTTGAGCTCTTGGCCGCAACGCAACAAATCATCGCATCACTTGTTGGAAGTACTTGTGCAAATGCTGACTCTTATCCTGCCATTTTAAAGGACGACGAGTTGGTTCATTTGCTTCTTCGGCTCACATTGGCAAACTTCCGTGAAGAAAAGCAGTCGGTAGATGAGATTATAGACGACGAGCTTCCACTGATGCCAGCGCACATTGTGAATACTTTGGGATCACTTACATCTGGAAACTCATCGATATCGGATGCAATAGCGTTTGAATCGAAATTGCTATGGGGAACTTCACAGTCAAGTGTGTTGGGAAAGAAGCTCTCTGTTCTCCATAACTTGCTGACCCCGTTGTTGCAGGCACCATCGGCTCGACAATCTGCACATCTTGCCCCCGGGGTAATAGCATTACTTCTCGATGAAGTTTGGCGTCATAACGCCATGAAAAGACGGAATTCATTGTACATCAGGGCGTTGACAACGTATCTTATTGCTACAGCTGCCAGGTGGCGCGACGCCATTGCAGAGAATACAGAGGAACAAATTTCCTCAAACACTCTCCGCTCTCTCGCATCGAGTACCATGGACACAGCGATCTCCAAATTATGCACGGGCTCATGGGTTAAGCTCCTGACTACTCCCGTGATCGAAGAGTCGTTGATGTGCATCGCCACGTCGACACCAGTCTGTGAGGTTCGCAATAGTGTGATAGTAGCGAGAGGCCCTAAATCGAAAGACTCCAGGTTGCAAGCACAGCTCGCTGTTCAGCGTACGCGTACGGACACCTTTGCACAGTTTGTGAAAATATGGGAAGGAGAATATGTTCACATCGCGATGTCATCGAAATGGCTCGCTGCCCTGTCAAAGGAAGTCTCACGCAGAACGCTGTGTATCGCAGCAGAAGGCAGTCGGCTGAATGCCACCGACGCAGCATGGAAACTCTTCGCTCGGGATCTGCAAGCTCACGATTCTTTGATGGGAAAAATACGTGATGAAAACGATGCGATTCGTCTAGGAGTAGATTCAGTCGAGAGCGGACGAAGGAGGAGATATCGTTTGTCGCGAGTCACGAAGAGCAGAAGAGTCGCTACTGAAACCAGGTTAGCTCACGCAAAGCCTCTTGATGCGACCGCGATGGAGATAAAACTCCCCGTACGTCACACTCAAGACACCTCAGACGACGAAGATGACTTGCCCCTTAGTCCACAAAAGTCGATGAACGCGGAAGAAATGAAAGAAGTCATGGCGGCCACTGCGGCGCTTGCGATGGCTGCAAACCGCAGCGGATCAAAAAGTACACTGTACGAGTGCTCAGCGACGATGGTTACTCCATTGGAAATTCACAGCGGAAATTTCATCATTTCTGAGGAAGAAATCACCTTCTCGACGGCTGATGGATCTCATACTTGGACGTGGCCATTAGCTAGTCTTCATCAGGTTCAAAGCAGAAGGTACCTCCTACGCAGAAGCGCGTTAGAGTTTTTTATGTTGGATCGTTCGACTCATTTCATCGATTTTGGAACTGCTTCAGAAAGACGGCAAGTATTTCGGGTCCTAATCAAGATTAAACCGACGAACTTCGTTCCGCTCTATCTCGAGACGAGCAAACCAGAGGCTTTATTGCGGAAAAGTGACATTACGTCAAGATGGATTCGTCGAGAAATATCAAACTTTGACTATCTCATGGCATTGAACACTCTCGCAGGGCGAACGTACCAGGATATAACTCAATACCCAGTCTTCCCTTGGGTCATCTCAGATTATACATCTGACGTGTTGGATCTCAACGACCCAAAGGTGTATCGAGATCTACGTAAGCCAGTTGGTGCCCTGAATCCTGCTCGTTTGGAACGGATCAAGGAACGATACGAATTTTTTGACGACCCTGAAATCCCAAAGTTTCACTACGGTAGTCACTACAGTTCCTCTGGTACAGTGTTGTTCTACCTGCTCCGCGTTGATCCATTCACGACGCTTGCTTACGAACTGCAAGGGGGCAAATTTGATCACGCTGACAGACTTTTCCATAGCGTTGCGTCGACATGGCGCAGTTGCTACAGTGACATGAGTGATGTCAAGGAATTGGTTCCAGAATTTTTTTACATGCCCGAGATGTTCAAGAACGTCAATAACATCAATTTTGGTGTCACTCAAAATGATGAAAAAGTCGATGGAGTCATACTGCCGCCCTGGGCCGATTCTCCTGAGGATTTTGTAGCCAAGCAACGTGCGGCGCTTGAAAGTGAATTCGTTAGTAGAAACCTTCATCATTGGATCGATCTGATTTTCGGGTACAAGCAAAAAGGCAAAGCCGCAGAATCAGCTTGCAATGTGTTCTATTATATGACGTACGAAGGCGCAGTCGACGTGGAGGCAATCCAAGATCCTCTCTTGCTGAAGGCGACAGAAGATCAGATTGCATGCTTTGGCCAGACGCCATCGCAGCTACTCACAATACCTCATCCGACTCGTCAACGCATGGTGGATTCAGTTACTGGCTCGCATTTACTCTTTGATAACGGAGAAAATGTACGAGAGTACAAACTTGCGACACCCTCTTACGGTGAGAATCGTACAAGCTTCATGGGTATGACATCAACTGGGCAACTTGTCGTTGCTTCACCAGCGTTGGATATCAAAATTCATCAATTCCTACCAAACGTACCTGGAAACTCTGGAATGCCGTTTACATTTGAGCCAGCGAAAGAACAAACGACGCTAGGTTCATTCATGGGTTCGATTCGTCGACGCACTGGTTTGAGTGAAACTCCAGAGTGCGTAAAAGCAATAGGAAAGCTTGATCCCAGACTGGCACGTGAGGGCTCGCCGTTGCCATGCGCAACATTACCTGGAGGTCGACACCTCGTCATCGGTGGATACGCAGACAACTCTCTACAAATCTTCAATATGGAGAAAGGTGTTGTGGAGAGTGTCAAAGTTGGTCATCGGGGGCCAATATCAACCTTAGCTGCATCAACAGACGGTAGAGTCCTCGCAACTGGCTCCGCTGATGGGACAATAGGAATCTGGACGGTGAAACTTCCGACAGAAAAGGTAACAATCGGAGAAAATCTAAGAGAAACAATCGCACCGATAATCCAGGTCGACGCCAACTCTATTTTCAATGATGGAACGACTGTTGCAAATGTGATTGATGTGGGACAGGATGATGTCACGCCAGCGCTGAAGATGTCTCTGAGCGGTCCCGTTTGCGTGTTAAAGGGACACGGCGATGCTACCGCGGCCATAGCACTCAGCACAAACTTAGATTTACTAGTCGCTGTCAGTCCTTTCGGGGGAGCAACCTTTTATTCCATCATGACTCGTGATGTCATCGCGCACATACCAAAACTCAGCGGTTCTCTTTGTTCTGTTTCGGACGAAGGTTTTGTTGTCGTGTGGTCTGAGCAAAGTCATGCAATGACCGTTTTATCATTGAATGGAAACGTCTTGTCAACGGCTGTGCTTCAGGATGTCTGTCCCGCGCTGAGTACCATGTTGATTTCAAAAGATGGATACAGTCTCGTCGCAGGGACGACTGCTCAAGCCGGCAAAAGTTCAGTAGTTGTGTTCGATTTGCCACAGCTGATACTACGCAAGAAATGGGATTTCGAGGCTGAATCCAGTGTTTCAAGTGTCCTTCTGACATCTGAGAACACCAACATGATTGTTTGCACGGCAGACGGCACGTTAAGAGTTTTTGTTGATCCAAGCCTCTCTGCTCGTTCGATAGAATTGATAATGCAAGCAGGATGGTCCTCTGTCATTTAGTGCACGATGGATGAGGATTTCTGAGCTCGCCCTTGGCACGTTCTGGCACGTTACGTTCTGATCGACACACACTGTGAAGGCGCGTTAATAAATTTTGATAGAGTATAAGTACTAAGTAGTTTACAAGATTGTTATTCATCACTAGCAGATTATTAGATAAAACTTTTACGTCCGGGTAAGACGACACTCTCGTGGATCGAGAGAGAAAAATCTTGAGCGATGTGCGGCGCATCGCGGGTAAGTGCAAGGAAGCCTGCGGTATGGCTCACTTCTTTCCAGTGTTGCTGGCCCACACGCACCGCAGCCTTCCAGAGGAGTGCGTTGTGAGATAGATAAGCCACCTTTGCAGTTGAAGCCACAAGTTCTACGTTCACTTCCCTCTTCAGACGGTCGACGCAGTAACTTGGCAAGCCGTCAATCTTGAGACGTTTTGCCAACTCGTAGAGCTCTGACAGCATGTCTGGGCTGGGATGCACTGGAATCTCATATATCCAACGAAGAGCCGCCAATAGAACAGGGACTCGAGTATCTTGCAAGACAATCGACTTGATCGCGTCTTCCTCGGGCGATAATGCTTTGCGCACCGTGAACAAGACTAAGACAGACATGTAGTACAGCACTCGTAGAATGAGTGAGAGGGGCATTCCAAGCCACCTGTGATAGTGTTTTGAAAGCCTGACAACATCCGGAGTCCTGTTCATCGCCGCGGTAATTGGTGATGTGTCTAACAGTTCGCTCAGATATTTTGAACCGCTACGGATGACATCTGTGTGGGCATATATCTTGACGTTGTCCACGATGAAGTGCATGTCTCCAGGATCGTGAGAGCCCTTTATCGGGACGTGCAGTGATCCGCCCATCAACCCACCTTTCATGCCGTAGATCCCTCTCTCATTGAGCTGTGACAGAATTTTAGCCTCAAGATTGGACTCGACGATCTCAGTGATGGCATCACCCTCGATATTCCCCTCTTCTTCTGCTGCTTCCTCTTCCGCAGAAGGTTTGTCAATGTACGATTTTTTTCCATCCAAATCTCGACCGCTCTCACCCATTGGGAACGGCATGTAAGCCTCTAAATTAATAGCGATACACACTCCACTTTCTTCAGGTGTGCTACGAATGGAGGGATCACGAGAGCCGTGGAGGATAACGAGGGCTCCATCGACGCATGCGCCGGCGTGGCTGAAGCGAGGATCCGTGTCAGAGTCAGGATTCAACCTCGCCCATTCACCGGTAGGAAAGTGGAACACGTACGTGTCACCGAGTACTTGATCCTGAAGTAAAACGCGACCACCGTGGATGATCCAGTTCGAACCGAGGACGCACGATAGGTACGATGTGCGCGGGCTAGGGACTTGTCCTGCCCTCGCAACCATCGTCCAACGCGGCGTTCCTTGTGCAGAAAGTTGTAGCACCCACAACACCATCTCGATCGACGTTTCGCTCGGACTCAAAATATACAACACCGAATTTCGGGCAGCCATAGCGCACCCTTCGCCCCCGACTGGGTGTTTCCATTGAGTGTCGATGGTGAGCCACTCTGAGTCTGCAAGATCGAAACCATATAAGTCGTTGTAGATGACCACGTCTTGACCAGGTTGTACATCCTTCCCGCCGAAGACGAAAAGAACGTTATCAGAGATACACATACAATGACCAGTACGCGTCGGTGGAGGGTCCCCGAGCACGTCGACAAGCGTCCACGAGCACGCGACAAAGTCAAAGACCCAGAGGTCGTTGAGACAGCCAAACTGGCCTTGACCACCAAAAACGTACAACAAATCCCCGTGTACAACCGCGGTATGACCGTATCGACCGGGCGGTAGCCCAACCTCTGGATCAGTGGCGGTGGCTGGAACCTCGTAGCACGCGCCTCTACCGCTCCAGCGATAGATGTTTGTCACGAACTCGCCCTCGTGCGCCAAACCGCCGTACGTGTACACTTCGTCTTCCCAAACAAAAGCCGCGCTTCCAACGAAATACGACTCTGCGTCCCCATCGTCCATATCATCTCTATCCATATAGTTCTCTTCGTCCGCATCCACGGCTTCCGCCACGTCGTCTTCGACGTCCACGTTCACTTGGCCTCCGATCTTCGCGCCTCCCTCTTTAACACCCACTCCTCTGGCTGCATACGTCACCCTCGTCGTCGTCTTCGTCGTCACCATCGTTTCAACGTTATGCACATCTCCGACATTCTCTTCTTCATTCGCCAACGCGTCCGCCAACGCGTTCAAAAACGCCGCGCGCGACTGCAACGGCGGGATCCCACGAGCTCGAGCGTGCGCGCTCAATTCCTTCGTGCTCATCGATGTCAAGAGGACGCCATCGATCTCCATCTTCGCCCACTGGTACACCGGCAGTCACCACCGCGGGTCTTCTTCAAAACTTTGCCGCGAGTTTCCGAGTCGCTTCACCGCCGTCCACGCGTCTGTCCGTCGGCGTCTGACGCTTGCCGTCTGCCGTCGTCGTGTGTTGTGAAGCTCAAATTTTGCAGAGGGGCACTCAATCGAAAACGACGAGTCATGAACCGTGTTTTTGAAAACAAAACTTTTTTGGGGGAAACGCCGAGCGGAGAGAGTCCGTTCCAGACGTGAGACGACGTCGCTCGGTGGACATCGTCGTCGTCGTCGTCGAAAAATGGGACGGTTCGGCGGCGAACGCGCGGTGGAGCGAACACCTTTGGTCGGTGGTGCCGACATCGGTGCGCGGAAGAGCGAGGGACGGACGCGACGCGGGGGTGAAGCGAGCTCGAGCGCTCAACACCATGACGTTCTCCCGCGGGAGAGAAGAGCGACGTCGAGGTTGGGATCGAAAGGAGCGTACGGCACCCGGGAGGACGTGGAGAAGGGTAAATATACAGATGGACGCGCGATGGAGCGGGATGGATGGGGAAGTCGGCGACTCGGGACGGGGTGGAGCCGAACGTCGACGTACGGTGCGTCCTGCGTGGCTCTGGCTGGGTGCGCGTTTGGGTTGCTTCGAAGTTGGTGCTTTCCGGTTGATGCCTTGCCGAGGTCCACGAGAGATTTTTTCATGAATCAAGTGCGCGCGAAAGATGAGGATATCAGCGCTCAGCTGTCCGCTTCGGCTGTGTTCGAAGATTTTTGTTCGGCGATGCGCGATGAAAAGGCGTGTGGCGACTTGAGACGAGTTCGTGAAGGTTTGGCAACTTTGGATGAGGACACGTACGAAAATTTGGTGTCGAAGGCCAAGA
>Ga0181577_10003926_pt1 | contig 11525 bp, 19 predicted proteins | sample 101ome_21_FD_132468 | JGI IMG/M metagenome (GOLD analysis project Ga0181577, IMG submission 132468) | Coastal salt marsh microbial communities from the Groves Creek Marsh, Skidaway Island, Georgia - 101413BT metaG (megahit assembly) | ecosystem: Environmental > Aquatic > Marine > Intertidal...
AATAACCTGAAGATTCCAAGGAACATGTAATCCACAACAGTTTTGTCCACGAAGGGGAACAATGTGGTCAACGTGGTGAACTACTCCGGTTAGCTCTGAACGCAAGTCGCGTAGTTCGTAAATTTCTTCTATCATAAACAAGTGGTCATCAGTGAGCCACTTTGGTTTTGCTCTGGCTACCTGCTTGTTTCTTAGGTAGGCTTTGGTTATGTAGTACTGTTTGTTTTTGCGATAGTACTTTCTTTGTTTTGCGTTAATACTGTCTTTACGTTCTTTGCGTTTTTCGTTAACACAAAACTTACATTGTCCAAAGTAGCCATCTTTGTTTCTAGGCTGCTTAAAAAATTCTGAATAATCTTTAGTTTCTTTACAAGTACTGCATTCTTTCATGGTAACTCCTGCATGAGTTAAGGAACGAGGGTACTAGGTGATGCAGCACCGTTCCCCTCTAAAACGTTAGTCTACATTATATTATAACATAGAGTTACGTTATTGTCAAGCCTTATTCATCCGCTATAGCAATGATGAAGCCAGCTTCTGGGCGATAAGTTTCAACGCCATACAAAGTATCAGCAGTGTACAAAGTGCTTAAATACTCCTGTTTGTACTGAGTCTGTGAACGAACGTTCATCTGCTCAGCCAGTACCAGAGCGTCTTTGTGGAAGAACAAGCAACCACGTACAGCGATAGAGCCACCAGCGTTCTGAGCAGCAGTCTCCAATACAGGAGCGTTGCTAGAAACGTACACGTCTACGCCGTACAAGTTACCGATCAAGCCAGACTCTACGCCACGACCGCCTACGAAGTCAGAAGACACGTAACGATCAATGCCCATGATTGACTTACGAGCAGCAGGTGGAATCACCAGTACACGACCGTCCATAGGTACGTCAGCATCGTCCATCAGCTTGATGGCTTCACGCAAAGCTAGGTCGGTGAAATTGTCACCAGTAGCAACGGTGTCGTCAGCGTAAGCAGCTAGGCCGCTAGTGCCGTTAACGTAGTAAGCGTTGCTGTTTTCCCAGTTAGCGCCGTCAGTCGGAGTAGCAGTACGAGTACCGTCACCAAAGCCAGTAGCAGCGTTGATGAGATCAGTGTCTACTTTCAGAGCCAACTGGTAGCCAGCATCTTCAGTGTAAAACTGACGCAGGCTTGACAGAGCCTGTACTTCTACGATGTCTTCAATCAGACGCGAGTACTCAAAGTGACGGTCTACAGTGACGGTCAACTCTGACTCAAGGTTGGCCTGAATCGTTACCGCAGCAGCTTCGCCTTTAGCAGAAGCAGCGCCACGGATAGGCTTAGGAATGTGGATAACATCGCCTTTCTTGCCAGACATAGAAATCTTCTTGACAAGAGGAGCCATTTTCAGGTTCTTTTGGTAAGCAGCAATTACTTCATCACTCCAGATTTCAGGGATGAAAGTACCGGCTGCGGTTTTGTCTACTACAGCATTAGCTGTAAAATATGCACCAGAAGTTTCGGAAGCCATTTTAAATCTCCTTTAGATTAGGCTATTTAACCCGTCCCTCTGCATAAGCTGCCATTATTTCAGGCTGTAACGCCATGTATCGGTCTGGGTCTGAGTTCATTAGTTTAATAATGTCAGCACGACGATAGACTTTCTTGCGCGTTGCTTCACCCGTTCCTCTAGCGTTGCCAGTTGAGGCAGACTTCAGTTGTTGCTTACGTGCTTGTTTTTCAACTTCAGCTGTCTGCTGAGCCATGTTGTTGCGTTCTTTCCAAGTGGAAAACAACTCATTGGCAGCATCGTAATCGTACTGTTGATCTGCTTGTACAAACAGTTGAGTCCGAATCTTAGAGCCTTTAACCCACTCGGCAAACTTAGGATCGTTCAGTATCTGCTGCATATCAGGATGATCTGCTTGCAGTTGTGAAAGAGTAGCTTGCTGTTGTGACTGTCGAGCGTACTGCTCGGCTTCTCTAATCTTAGGGTGATTCTCAATTGCTCTACTGACAGCACTCTTTGGATCAGTGAAGAAGTCAATGTCATCTTCTTCGTCTTGTTGCTGTACAGGTGCTTGTTGTGAGAGTTGTGCTTGGATGTAATCGTCAACAACTTTACGCAGTTCACCTACTTCTGAGCTTTGTTTACCAAGCATCTTTTCAGCTTCTTGGTGCATCTGAACAATGTCCTCGAGGGACTTGTTACGGTATTTCTCAGGTAGTTCTGGTTCTTGAGGTGCCTCTTCAACAACCTCTTCAGGTTGATCTAGAGATTCAAGGGTGTCGGTTGTTGCGTCTTGTTCTTCCTCGCGCTCGTCAATAATTGTCGCTCGTGACATAATTAAACATCTCCGCCTAAGTGGTTATGGAGTAAATAAAATGGGAGTTGGCCAAAGGCTTTCCCGTTAGGATCGTGCAGCTTTCTCGTGTTCTCGTACCCATTTCATGTGCTGACCGGGAAAGTCCCCAGAAGAGCCATCGAGTACGCACTGTGTAGCTGATACGATTTTTGTAGCATCTGCACCACAACCGCACCTACTGGTTGTAGTACCGCTTTCTACAAATTCTTCAAAAACGTGTCCGTTAGAACACTTAAAGTCAAATACCTTCAGCATTATCTAGATCTTCGTAAGCAGTGTTGATGGTTGTTTCAAAGTTTAACAGTGAAGCTAATACGTTTAGTTGACCTTTTTTATAGAACATATCGTCAACATCTTTAAGGTTCTCAACACTGTTAAGAGCCATAGCGTTATTAGTTAATTCACCAATTAGTTGCTTCCAACCAGCACTACGGAATAGATCAAAGTAAACAGAATAGTATTGTTCTAATTCTTTATCCATTGAGGCCCCTATAGGTTATCTCTTGTTATATATGTATATATTATAACATACTTTTGTGCAAATGTCAAGCACTTTTTTTGTGTTTTTTAACCTTTTTTGGCTTTCTGAGCGGCTTATAGATTTCTTTGTAAAATTTTACCTTTTTCTTAAGCCACTTCTTGAGCAGTTTATTTTTTGACACGCTTCTTTTTGCCTTTTTTGTAACCACAAGCCATGTTAGGCCCTCCTAGTTCGTTTCTTGGTAGTTTTTGCTGCTTGTTTAAACGCCTTAGCTGTAGGCGCTCCTTTAGACCCCGGCTTACGCATTGTTTCGCCTGATCCAGCTTTAATACGCTTACGTTTTGCGTGGATATTTGCGTACAATCCTTGTCTAGCCATGTTTCTCCTCCAGTTCTACGATTGACATAACCCACTGTTTAGGAATGACAATCTCAGCGTCACCTTGGTCTATGACGTCATCTTCCACAAGCAAATGAGGACATACGATAATTTTCTCATCATCGTCAACAAGAATAACGCCAATAGATACGGCAGTTGCAACTTTAGATTCCGTTAATTCGTCTAAACTTCGCCAACCCACGTTGGCTCCGCCTTGTGCATCTTTCCAGACTACCTTGCAGATCCTTACCATTTGACTTTATCAGCCCAGTAAGCAGCTGAACATTTTCCTTTAGCGATGTTCTTAGCGTGTCTAGCTTTGAATGACTTTCGTCTAGCTTTTTCAGCAGCTGAGCTTGGATTTTTACCAGCACCTTTGACTCCTTGTTGTCCAAATCGGATTGTTTTGATTGTTCCGTCACCACACTTAGCGACAACTACGTGACTCTTAGTTGGATGATTCGGAGTCCGCTTTGGCTTGTTGTACCCGCTTACTCCGACTCGTTCCAGTCTTGGATCCTTCTTTTTGCTCATTGGCCCATTCCTCCAAAGCCGCCACCTTGTGGTTCAGTTCCTCCAACTTGTCGAAGTGCTGCTGGAACGCTTGGTTGATTTGACTGAGGAGTGCTTCCATTTCCCTGTTGGTTATTAGCATTTGATTGTCCTTTTTGGTTTATTTGTTTTTCTTTGAGAAGGGTCTCTGCTACCTTGAGCCTACGTTCAAACTCTTTGTCGTCTTGGTCTCCTTCACGGAGGTTACGAGTAATTGCTTCAATCTTATCAATCTCAAGCTCTTGCGGAGCCAGCTGTGCCTCGATAATGAGTTTCTGAGACCTAGCTTGAGATTCAGCAGCCTGTGCGTTAAGTGCGTCTGTCTGGCTCTGCTGGAACGCAAGTTGTGCCTGTTGTGCAGCCATAGCCATCTGTTGAGCTTGAGGATCAGGCTGAGATGCCTGCTGTAGAGCCATAATAAGCTCTTCACGGTTGCTCAGGTTCATGTTGTCGATGATGCTCTGGATCAACACAGGGTACAGCGGTGAGTCTTGCTTCATAGTTTGCAGTAACTGTACCATCTGAGTTACCTCGTACTCACGGGCGATGATGCCCAGAGTAGACGTAGCGTTGAACTTATAGTCTGCTACTGGGTAGTTGTCAGGGTCAAACTGCATATAGCGATGAGCAGCTTTTCTCACGAAGGGCATGAGGAATGACTGCTGGAAGTTGATGAGGGTGCGCTTGTGTCGCTTAATGATTGCACCCAGAGACATACTGATGCCAGCAGCAGTAGCTTCACCATTAACCTGTCCACTGATTCCTGCTGAGTCAACTGCGCCTGTGGCTTGCTGCACCATCTGCTGAAGAGCACCAGCTTGTGCAAAAGTAATCTGACCCACTTGACCAAAGTTGAATGGTTGTAAGACTTCACGAGGATCACCGTTAGTTAAGATCATCTTACCGGGGCGAATCTCAGGTTTAGCGCCTCGTGGTAAACGTGTCGCGTCAATAGCGAGCATCGGGTGAATAGTGAGAGACAGAGCGTCAATACGGGCACGAAGCTCAGTGTCAAGTGCTTTCTGACTGTTATAACCTTTTTCACAAACTCCACGACCCCAGAAGCGTCCCGGAACTACGTCCCAAGGGAAGGCCACTACAGGGCGGTCTTGCATCATGTACGGGTTCGCCTCAGCCTTCAGGAGAACGCCACCGTTGGCAATTACAACGATAGCCTCAACGTACATCGAGTCACCGTCTATCGTCTCTCCTGAAGCCTCCTGCAGCGCCTCACGGGGTACTAGACCGTAGTACTTAGTCAGACGTACTTTGTCGTCGTTGTAGATGGTTAGATCTTGGTCAGGCTCTAGATCAGTATCAGGAGCCGCTAGACCTACAGGCTCGTCACGGTAAACGCCTTGCTCCTGCAGAAGTTCAACGTGGTGACGACTAACGAACTCATCAATAGCCACACCCATAGCGTCATCCACAGACGTAGCTACAGGGTCTATCAAGAAGTTCTGAGGCAACACAGGCTTCAGCTTTACTACCACACGGTCGGTAATATTTACACCTACAGCTTGCAGCTGTCCTTCCATGATCGGCTGTGTAGCAGGAGCCATCTCTTTGACTTCCTCTAACACAACTTCACCGATGCCTGTTCCGAAGACAGCAGCGTTGATCAGGCACTCAGCTACAGACTTACGAACCATCGTGTTCTCGAAGTCTTCTGTTAGCTTCTTACGGAGGTACGAAATGTCCTGACGGTCTTGATCGTTGATGTCGTCGCTGATGTCAAACCACTTACCACGACCAAACGTAGCTTCTTCTAGTTCTGCAACGTTAGATTCTACAGCCTGTTGGAGTGCTGGAGATATGATACGGCTACGTTCAGAATGACGCTGAGAATCAGCAGGATCCCATATACCTCGCCAGAGTCGATAGTATTCTTCAAACTTCGCTTCGTAATTCGACTCATAATGATCTCTCCAGTTATCACACTTTTGGATAACCCAATCTTCGAGAGTCTCTTCGATTAACATTGGGTCTACTTCGGTAAACTCAGCCATATCAGTATCCTGCTATAACGTCTAAAAGTTCTGGTTCTTCAAACTCTAGGTCTGCTAAACCGTACGGAATATTTGCTAACTGGTCTATGTAAGCCAGTGCGTCCACTAAGTCATCGTGCGTTAGTGGATCAGGAAACTGGAATAGCTGATCTAGAAATCTACTGTTCCATTCACCCTTGTTGAGCGTTATGTAGCCGTTTTCAAAACGACCCTGCAACGCCCACATGATCCTGTCTGTCTTCTTCTTGTTGCCGTGGGTTAGTTCCTCGACTCTGAAGAACTGCCCGTATCGCTTCTGTAGATCTGACAGAGGCGACATAACGGCTTGCTTTGCTATGCCTCTTTCAATACCAACACTGATTGGTTGATAGTCTCGTACGGCTTGAAAGATCTTGGATGCCGTCTCATCAAGGCTCCAGCGCCCGTAGATAATATTATCAACGTACCAGCCATGAGGACTAACTTTCGCAATCGCAATGGCTGTATCATCCAGCTTGCTGTTCTTTGTGCGTTTCTTAGATACGTCCTCAAAACCTGCCAAGTCACAGGCAATGTAGTAATCTCCGTCTTCAGGTTCTTCGCCAAACTGTACCCAGTCTTCCTTGAACATCTCAGAGCCACGAGCCTCAAAAGACGCCATAAACTCCTGTCGGAACGCGTAGCTAGACATGGACTTCTTAGCCATGTTTATTTCTTCTGGGTCTAGCAACGGGTTGTCGTAGCTCGTGAAGTGCCACGACTGGTACGTTGGATCATCCCCTAGTTCTGCGTACTTGTACAACTCGTAGAAGTGGTTGCGTCCCATCGGTGTACCGATAAACAACGCTTGACCCTTCTGGTCAGCCAGTGCTGGACGTAGGATCTGCTCCCAAACATCGGGCTTCATATCCGCGTATTCGTCCATCACGAGAAACTTCAAGGACACACCACGCATCGTCTCAGGTCTGTCCGCTCCCTTGAGACTAATCGTGGCCCCGTTGACTAGCTTGACTTGCAGGTTGTTGATGTGCGATCCTGCAATGACAGGGTGTCCTAGCTCCAACAAGGATTGCCACATAATGTCACGGGCCTGTCCTTGTGTGGGCGCAACGTAAAACACGTGACCCTTTTCTGCCTGAAGAGCGTTGATAATCAAGAGCCACGCAGCGAGTCTCGATTTACCAGTTCGTCTCCCAGCAGCTACTACTTTAAATCTGGTAGGGTCGTTCCAGACTTCTTGTTGCCAAGGTAGTAGCTCTACGTTTAAATCAGTCATCGAACTCGTCTAGCTCTTCTTCTGTTAGTTCTCGTTCTGGAAGATCTAAGATCTCTAGTTCTCTGTAAAAATCTGTCAACTTGTCAAACTTCAGGAACACTGCAGGTAAAGACCTCTTTCCTGTCATTTGTTCTACAAAATCCCAACCGTCTTTGCCCGGAGGGATTCTGATGTACCTGTGCTCTAGGTTCATCTGGGTCAGCTTCTTTCTGATCCCTCTGCAACCAGCGCACCAATCAGCGCCTATGACAACAAACATCTAGTTTCCCGATCACGCAATTTTTAGTACATTTGGTGTGTTTTATAGTACATATTTACCGATCGGGTTATTGACAGGTAACAACTCCTGTAGCATCAACAGAACAAGCAACGGTTGACTGCGTGTTAGTTGTTGTAGTCGTAGTCGTTACGTTAGTCAGCGGGTTGTCTACAAAGTTGTTCACAGTAGCGTTGTACTGCGTTACGATTCCAGTAACAAAGTCGTTGTTGTCTTGGGTAATATCTACAACAGCTCCGAAGCCAACTTCAGCAACCCCAGCCACAGCATTGATCCCGTTAGTACCAACAGTACTAGTGGCATTAATCCCTCCGATCCCAACATTCTCAACCCCCGTGATGCCCGCTTTCCCGATATCAACTAGGCCGTTGATCCAAGGTGTGTAGTCGACGTTACCCATAGTGGTAATAGCGGTAGCGCCTAAGTTAGCTGTGGCAGCGTTGTTAGTCGTGAACGCGCCGTACAGTGCTTGCTCGGTAGTAGCGTTAGCTGAGATACGCGCTAGGTCAACGTCACGGGTGTACTGAGCCATAGCTTTAGTGGTGTCGTTCTGCATCCACATCATGCCTAGGTTAGACACAGGAGCAGCCAGAATAGAGGCCCACTGGATGGCTTGTGACTGTTGTGGGATAGGGGTAACAGTAGGGGTCTGAGTCAACGCTAGAGCCATTACAGCAGCTGAGGCAGCTTGACCGTCGCCTGCACTAGCAATTTCAGCTAGAGCTGCAAACTTTGCCTGAGCAGCAGCAGCGTTAGCCTGTGCTGTTTTTTCTACTGATTCGTAGTACTGAGCTGTGGTTGATGAACAACCTACGAGTAACGCCGTTAGGAAGATAGCTAGTAATTTCATTTTACGCACCGTTAAAGTTTACAAAAGTTGCTGGAGCTGGTAGTAAGTCAAACGTTATAACAAACTCCATGTCACCTGTAGCCGTTAAGCTACAGACAACTGAATCGCCTGCTTGCAGTACAAAAACACCATCAGACAACAGGATGTATTCTTTTGATGAGACGTTACCACCGCCAAGGATGTCAATCGTTGTTGAATCTGCTTTTTCAACTTTCAGATTCGCACCGTTGGTGGAACCTCCGATGTTGACAACGTACAACATATTCCAATGGGCAACGTAGCCATCAGGAATAGTAACAATTGTCTGCTCAGTGGTGCTAGTAGCATTAACGTTCTTAGTGTATAGCATTAATAAGTCCAGATAACGGGTGTACCGCCACGTGTGTCAACGTGTACAAAGCCTCTAGCAACGCCTATGCCTCTAAAGCCTAGCTCTAGGGCCTCTTTAACGATTGTGTACCGCTGTGCTCCGTTCTCAACCTTGATGTCAGCAGCGATGCCTTGAGCGTGAGTACCGGGTACAGTCTTAGAAGCCTCGATAGGGTGCTGAGGACTCCTGTAACCACTAGTTACAACAAAAGGAAACCCACAACGCTCTCGTAACTCGTCTAGTTTCTCTAGAAACTCAGTTTCCATACGGTTTTCACCCGTGTGGGAACAACAAAACTCATCAATCTGAAAGTATTTCACCTGAGTCTCCGTCGATTGTAGAACCACCACTAATATCAGTGTTAGTAACACCGGTAATGTTAATCTGAATAGCGCCTCTGCCTGCATCTTTGACAACATCCTTCTCAAAAGCGCCTACAGGCAACATACGATCCATTATTAGCTTCCAAGCAGCAGCTTGGTTCTTGTGATCATCGTTGAGTGCCGCATCAAATATTGTCTCTAGTACTAGCTTTGACTTCGGAGAAGCCAACATACGGGCTTTATATTCATTTATTATGGCTGCGTCACCTTTAGGACGCCCCACTTGACCTCTTTTACCTGTTGTTTTAGAAGCTACCTCTGTTTTTCTCGGTCTACCTCTGCCACGTCTCTTGGGTGCCTCTTCAGACATTCTCCAGATTCCTTGAGTTACTTGTGTTTCACTTGAGTCCCCTTAACTTAAGGTTACAGAAGAAGGGGATCTAAGTGAATTAGTTAGTGGTTACTAACATATTACTACTTTAAATCCTTCTTAGGTGCCGCCCTAAGTTTTTTCTTCTGTTGATACCTTAATATCTACCTCTTATTATACCACACTTTTTATCAAAAGTCAAGCTATTTTTTCTAATATCTTTAATAATTACATTCTTTTTTGTTATCAGGGGGTTACACAAGGTTATTTTTTAATATATTTACACCCGTTTTTCTAAAATTACCCTCTTGCAAACTTGAGTGGCTACAACAAAAGTATTCATATGTCAATCCCCCTCCCCCGGTATTAACTTAGGGGGCCGCCTGAGTTTACCACAAGAGGCCACAAGCTGTCAACGGTAATATTCACAGAGGAAAAACTATTGACAACCTGGGCAGACTGTGGTAGGACTCGGCCCTCAGTGTTAACCACAAGATGCTGCCTGAGTCAACGTGAATAATACCAGTGAAAATACTTGAGTGTGTGGGCCAAAGAAGGTACTGCCTGAGCACAGCCTGAGTCACTCCACAAGACCACAAGCACAAGACAACACAAGCTGTCAATAGTCTAAACGTGGTAATATTTACGTTTACAACATGGCCACAATGCCTCATAGTTACCCCATCGACAGTAACACAAACAAACCAACAGAGGGTAATACCATGACAGACAACACTTACAACGGTTATGAATCTTATGATCACTGGAATACAGCACTATGGCTCAACAACGACGAAAGGATGCACAACATAATGCAGAATAAAGTCGAGTTGGCGGTATACATGGTGTGCACTAGAGAACAAGCAATCTACGAATTGTTGCGCGAGTTGCCAGAGTTGACACCAGATGGTGCTGTGTGGCAGATTGACACAATCGAAGACCTATTCGATGAAAACTACCAAGACCAAATAGCATACAGCTGAGGAGGATAATCATGTACCACTACGCAATGGTCGAATATAAAAATGGCACTACAGAATGCGCTAGCTTATACGGAGCAAGTTTTGCAGAGTGTTTTCGGATTGTCTCTATTGCTATTAATGGCGAGAATGAGCAGATCAAAAACGCTTGGATCGAATCAAGCGCCACTGAATTAATGGAGGGTTAAACCATGAACACTGATTTACTAATTTGGGGCGTAGGCTGGGGCCTACTGTTACTCACAATGTTACCGAGGGGTGAAAAATGACACTGGCAGAGCTTACAATATACGCAACATTTTTGGTTGTAATGATCATCTGGTCGGAAGTTAGAGAGGACTAATTATGCACTGGTACAGATGCGAGTGGTGTGGTGATGTTATCCACCACGATGATGATATGGTTGCAACCGATGATAAAGTTATGTACCATCGGGAATGCTGGATCGATCAAGACTACGAATACCGGCACGAGCAGTACACAAAACACGCGCCAGATAACATGGAGTGAGCTATTATGAATATATTCTATTTAGACCGTGACCCTGTTCACGCTGCACAGATGCAGTGCGACAGGCACGTGGTTAAAATGATACTAGAGACAGCACAGTTACTGTCTACAGCACACATAGAGCTAGACGGGGAGCAGGTTGCGTACAAAGCCACACACAAAAACCACCCATCGGCTATATGGGCCCGACAGTCTGTGCAAAATTACCAGTGGCTGTACAGGCATCTACAGGCCCTAGGAGACACATACACTAGACGCTATGGTAAGGTACACAAAACCATACAAACGCACTCAGAGACGCTCTCACGGCCTCCTAGAGCCATTCCTGATGCTGGTTTCACTGATCCGCCACAGTGTATGTACGATCACTGCAAAGCTGTTGACACGGTGGCAGCATACAAGGCATACTACGCGGCTAAGGCTGCAGAGTGGGCAGACTTAGGTAGACCTATGAGATGGACGGAACCTAGATATGGTATTATTTAACAGTTTAAAAGTTTTTACAAAAGCACTTTTGTGGGCCGCTACAGTAGTTATATTATCCCCTCTGTGGATTCCTGTAGTTGTAATATGCTCTGTAGCGTTAAAAGTTAAACAGTGGAAAGAGGAACAGAACTATGAGCGATGATGCGTGGGATGTAGAAACAATGGTACGGGAGTTAACAGAATATGAGCTTAATTTTCTGGACTTTCCTACCGTCATTTCTATGGTGAAACAACAGATCAGACAGCGATATGATAAAATGGAGTACACAGAGCTGTTAGCTGCGTACAACGGTGTTTTTAACTGGCCGGAGACTCAAGACGATGCGATGTAAAGCCTGCGATGTAATTTTAGACGAT